>Ga0209376_1004175_pt1 | contig 12670 bp, 10 predicted proteins | sample GraSoiAngelo_134_FD_185891 | JGI IMG/M metagenome (GOLD analysis project Ga0209376, IMG submission 185891) | Grasslands soil microbial communities from the Angelo Coastal Reserve, California, USA - 14_0929_05_30cm (SPAdes) (version 2) | ecosystem: Environmental > Terrestrial > Soil > Grasslands ... | reverse complement strand
CCCGAACACCGCGGTGACGATGACCGAGCCGACGATCGCCCCGAGAAGGAACAGCTCCATCGAGCCGACCCTGAGGTACTTGACCATCAGCGCGACGACGTAGGCGCCCACCCCGAAATACGCGGAATGGCCGAACGAGAGGAGTCCCGTGTATCCGAGAAGCAGGTTGAAGCCGAGCGCCCCGATCGCCATGATCAGCCCGTACGTGAGCAGGATCGCCGTGTACTGCGGGACGATCCACGGCACGACGAGCAGGATCACGGCGACCGGCAGGGCCCAGCGGAAGACGTGACATCCGGCCTCGCGCGCGATCGCGGACGCCGCGACGGCCGGCGTACTCACGGCCGCCCGAAGAGCCCGGCGGGCCGGACCAGCAGCACGATCGCCGCGGCGAGGTAGAGCACGGCCAGCTCGATCTCGGGGAACCACGCGATGCCGGCCTCGCGCACGACGCCGACGATGAGCGCCCCCACCAGCGCGCCCTCGAGGCTGCCGAGCCCGCCGATCACGACGACGATGAAGGCGAGCACGAGCGCGTCCACCCCCATGCCGAGCACGGCCGACTGGCCCGGCACGACGATCGCGCCGCCGAGCCCCGCCATGAAGCAGCCGAGTGTGAAGGCCTGCACGTAGACCCGGTTCACGTTGACCCCGAGGGCCGAGGCCATGCGCATGTTCTGCGAGGTCGCCCGCAGCACGACGCCGAACCTGGTCTTGTAGATGAACGCCCACAGGAAGACCGCCGCCACGATCCCCACGCCGATCACCAGGAAGTTGTAGGTCGGGTAGAGCGAGTCGCCGATCGTGAGGCTGCCGAAGTTCTCGAAGAGCTCGCTGGCGGAGAGCGGGTACGGCCCCCAGATGAAGCGCAGGAGGTCCTCGAGGATCATCAAGAGCCCGAAGGTGACGAGGAGCTGGTACTCCTCGGCGCGCTTGTAGAACGGCCGGAGGAGCGTCGGCTCCAGCGCCGCGCCGAGCACAGCCGCGGCGAACGCGCCCGCGGGCAGGAGCACGAGCAAAAGCGAGCTCGGCGCGCCGGCGGCGACGCCTCCGATCGCCCACGCGGTGACGTACGCGCCGAAGGCGTAGAGGTTGCCGTGGGCGAGGTTCACGATCCGCATGACACCGTAGATGAGGCTGAGGCCGCCGGCGATCAGGAACAGAACCGACGCGTAGAGCAGCGCGTTGACGAGGTGGATGAGGAGGACCTCCATCACTCGGCCACGCGGTACGGGATCACCTTCACCTCCGGGTTCACGAGGTTGCCGTTGAGCGCCAGGGCCAGCAGCACGCGGTAGGCGCCCGGCGCGAGCCTCCCCCCGAGATCCACGATCAGCCGGCCGCCGTCCAGCACCTCAGAGGTCCCGGCCGCAACGACCTCGTCGCCTGCCCCGACGACCGCGTAGTGCGCCACGAGCGTGTCGCGCGACTTCTCGCCGGTCGGCTCGAGGCGGAACGGCGCCCGCACGATCTTATACGAACGCTCGAACTTTGAAACCGTTTCGGCGTCGGCCCGGAGCTCGAGCCTGTCGCCCTTGCGCTCGGCGTTCGTCACCCATGCGCGGAGCGGCAGGGCGTAGCCGTCGAACGAGCCGACGGTGTTCGGATAAGAGAGGTCACGGAAGACGCCGAGGACCACGGAGTCCGCCGACCATTTCACAAGCTGGTACGGCCCGCTCGTCACCAGGAGGTGGCCGTGCTGCCTCCCGAAGCGCCGGAGCGCGGCCCAGCGCAGCTTCGCCTGCTCGACGGTCACCAGCCCGCGCAGCGCTTCGGGGACGAACGCCCGGCGCTCGAGCTCGTCCAGGAGCGACGCGAGCGTCTTCTTCACCTTGGGATCGCGCGCCAGATCGAGCCAGGGCACCCCGCGCCGCTTCGCTTCCGTCTCCGAGAAGGCGGCGAGCCGGCGCGTCACCACCTCTTCCATCAGGGTGACAAGCTGCCAGGGCACGACGCTCCAGGGCGGCGCGATCGCTGGGGCCACGCCGGGCTCGGCCGCGTGCTTCAGGTAGACCTCGATCTGCGGGATCTCGTACACGATCTGGAGCTCGCCGAAGTCTTTGATCTCCGAGTCAAGCTTCACCACGCGGACCGCGGCCAGCCACTCCCGCAGCACGCTCGTGGCGCGGTCGATCTCCGGGTCCCTGGCGCTCCATCGGTAGGCGAACGCAAACGGATAGACGGCGTCGGCGACTGTCATCTTGGTCCCGTCGTGGAACTTCGACAGCATGAGGCGGTACGTGACCTTCTGCTGCGCGGTCAGCGCGGATGCGGCGGGACGGAGCGCCCCGGTGGCTGGATCGGGCACGAGCGCGTCGCGCGGTACCTCGACCTCACCTCCCGCGGCGCCGGACGGCGGCAGCGTCCGCACCCGGTTGGGAATCCAGCCGCCGCCGTACGGCGCCGGGAGCAGCGCCGGATCGCCGAGCGCAGCCCAGACCAAGCGGCCGACCTCGTCACCGAAGCCAGCGATCGGATTCCACGCCGCCGCCGGCCGGGACGCGACGCCGAGACGGAGCCACCCGTTCCAGGGGAAGTCTTTCAGCTTGACGGTTCTGAGGAAGACCGCGGAGTTCAGGCCGGCCTGAGCGTCCCAGCCGATGTTTTCCACGCCTTCCGAGTAGTCGTCGTTGATCGCCTCGCGTCGGACCGTGTATCCGACGGCGACGCGGTCACAGCCGCGCGTGAGGAGCGAGACGAGGCGGCGCTCGAGGTTGACGCGCTCGGCGGCGCTCGTGAAGCCGCCGCGGAGACGGCGAGCGAACGCCTCCTCGATCGCGCTGCGTGCGCTGGCCTCGGACACGCCGCGCGCGAAGACGACGTGCGCCTGGAACCAGCCCGCCCTCACCCACGGCGGCCCCGTCCAGCCGTCGAGCTGCGTCGCCGCCTGGGCCAAGAGATCGCGGAGCTCGATCTCCTCGAGCGCCGCGTCCCACTCGCCGTCGGCCGGACGCCACCCCGAGCCGCCGAGGATCTCCGCCAGCCGGCCCTTGACGCGAACGCGAAGCACAGGACCGCCACCGCGCGTCTCCTCCACCCTCCTCTTTGCCGCCTCGACGAGGTCGAAGTGGTCGAGGTAGTCCTCGTGGTACGGCGTCACCGGGTATGGATTGAACGTGTAGTCGCCCTTGGACGCCGCGAGCGTGGGAAGGAGGCGCGCCGCCGCAGCGCAGCGTTGGGCCGGGTCGGCGAGCGTCGGGTTCGCCCGGTTGAACGTCAAGACGACAAAGGACTGGAGAGACTCGACCCGAGCGGTATGCGCCGGCTTGGCGCTGCCGAGCGGGCCCACGTAGGCGTGAATCGCGTTCCTCTCGAGCAGGCGCGGCGCCGCCGCCGGCTCGACAACCACCAGCTTGATCTCTTGAGGATAGAACGACGGATAGAACGGGATCTCGTGCCCCGCCTGAGCCTCGCCCGATGCCAGCAGGACAGCGACGCACACCAGAACAGCGAGGCCGCGCGGGGCGTTCAAGGCTGAGAGAAGCGACGGGGGCGGGGGCTTTGCCTCCCCGCCCCCGTCGTTATGCCTAAACCTGGACGACCGGCCAGGTCTTGTCGATCCAGGTGAACGTGGAGGTCGGCTCCCCCTTGGGCCAGCCCGGAGGCGCCGTGATGTTCCGAATCGGGATCGTGATGATCCGCGCCGGGTCGAGGATCGGGAACGGATACTCCGGCACGTTCTTGCTGAAGCCCGTCACCGCGTCCTTGTAGCCCTGGTGGTTGTCGGGCCGGATGTAGACGTAGCCCGCGGGTCCGGCGATCATCTGGCCTTCCAGCATCGCGATGATGGCCTCGTCGTCGGGCCAGCCACCGACGAGCCTGTTGGCCTTCTCGATCGCGGTCTTGAGCATGTACGTCGCCGTGTACGCGCCCTCGGCCTGGAAGTTCGGGTACTCGTTGAAGCGCGCGTGGTACTTCTCGACGAAGCTCTTGTTGTACGGCCAGCGGTCGCCGCCCGGATAGGTGAAGTGGTAGTTCGAGTGCACGCCGGCGATGACGCCCTCCGGGTGGTCCTTGCCGATCGCGTGCGGCGCGACGCCGAACGCGATCATGCTCGCGAACTTTGCCTTCTTGAACATGCCGTAGCGGAGCGCCTGCTTGTACATCGCGACGTAGTCGCCGCCCCACACCGAGGCGACGATCAGGTCGGGCTTCGACGCGATCGTCTTGGTGATGTGCGAGCTGAAGTCCGTCGTGCCGAGCTTCGGCCAGCCTTCCGAGACCACCTCGGTCTGCGGTAAGAGCTTCTTCATGACGATGCCGAAGTGGTCAAAGGCGTTCCGCCCGTACGAGTAGTCGGGATGGATGTGGGCGATCTTCTTAATCTTCGGCCAGGTCTGTGCGACTGCAACCGCGCACGTGACGCCGTCGGCCGACTGCATGTTGGTGATCCGGAAGATGTAGTGCGGGTTGGGCACCGCCTTGTCCCAGAGGAAGTCCGTGCAGCCGTCGACGAAGATCGTGAGGGTCTTTAGCTCCTCCGCGACCGGGCCGAGCGCCGGCGTGTTGCCGCTCGAGGTGATGCCGCAGAAGAAGTCGATCTTCTCCGACAGCTTCAGCCGGCGTAGCTCCTTGACGTTGGCGTCGGTGCCCGCAGCCTCGTCCGCCTTGAGGAGCTCGATCTTCCGCCTGCCCAGGAGGCCGCCCGCCGCGTTGATCTCCTCGGCCGCCAGCTGCTGACCCTTGAACATGGGCTCGCCCAGCACCGCCGCCGGCCCGGTGAAGAACGTCATGTGGCCGATCTTGTACGGGGTGTCCGGAATGTTGCCCTTGGGCTTCTCCTGCGCATGCGCGACCCCAACGGCCGGGATGACCGACCCGGCCGACGCAGTGAGCGCCGCGCCGACACTCACGCCCAGGGTGCTCAGGAAGTCCCGCCGATTCACTTCCCCTGCCATATTCGTCCCTCCATTGGGTTCACTCGCGTACGATGGGAGACTCCACTTCTCCCACGCGTAACACCTGGTCTGACCGATGTCAAGACACCGGGAGGAGGCTTCGTCACCTATAATCGTTTCGCCGGGAGCTTTGTTCCCGCGAAATCACATGGTGCGGCGGGTCGGCGGAGCGATCGCAACGGCGTGGCGGGGTATCCTCGCCGCGGTGCGTGCCCGTCCGGTCGCCTTTCTTGCCATCTCCGGGGCGGTCTTGGTGCTCAACGTCATCCTTCCCCCACTCGTGCTCGCCGTCACGCGCAAGCCGTGGACGTACTTCACCTTCAACCCGTGGCTGAAGAAGCTCCCCGAGTACGTGGCCTCCGGCGAGACGCTCGAGAAGAAATTCGACTTCCTGTCACGGGTGGCGCTCTACTGGTTCACGGCCGACGGGCCCTACGGCGCGCCCGAGTGGGGCTTCGCCGTCGACACGATGGACGTCCTGCGCTTCGTGGTGATGGCGCTCCTCGTGGGGGGGTACGGCGCCCTCTGGCTCTACGCGCGCCAGCGGGGCCAGGTCTCGGGCTGGCGCGCCTCGGCGACGAAGAGCGGCGGCGTGGTCGGAGCGTTCGCGAGCGTCCTCGGGCTTTCGACCGGGCCGTGCAGCGTCGTCGGGTGCGGCGCGCCCGTGCTGCCCGTCGTCGGACTCGTTTTCACGGGTCTCTCGAGCGGGACGCTGGCCGTGCTCTCGATCTCGTCGCGCGTCGCGGCGGCAGGCGTGCTGGTCCTCCTCAGCGCCGCCGTCGCCTACCTCGGCTGGCAGCTCGCGCCTAGGCCTCAAGGTTTCGGAGGGGGCCGTCGAGGCCCCCTCTGACAATTTCGCTAGGACTTGCTGAGCGCGGAAATGATCGTGCGGCAGAACGCGGGTAGATCGTCCGGCTTACGCGACGTGATCAGGTTGCCGTCCACGACCACCTCGGCGTCCACCCAGTTGGCGCCCGCGGCGACCAGATCGTCCTTGATCGAGAAAAACGACGTCGCCTTCCGGCCCTTGAGGATCCCTGCCGACACCAGCATCCACCCGGCGTGGCAGATCGCGGCGACCACCTTGCCCTGCTGCGCCGCCTCGCGCACGAGGGCGACCATGGGCGCGTGCCGCCGCATCATGTCGGGGGCGTAGCCGCCCGGGACGACGATCGCGTCGAACTCGACGGCCTTCACCTGGTCAGCCTGGACGTCCACGGTGACCGGGTAGCCGTGCTTGGAGGTGTACGACTTGGCGCCGCCGGCGCCCACGACCTTCACGTCGGCGCCCTCCTCCTTGAACCGGTAGTACGGCACCCAGAGCTCCATCTCCTGGTACATGTTCTCGGCCAAGATCGCGATCCGCTTGCCCTCAAGCTTCATGTGCGCTCCTTTGTCAGGACTTCTTCGACGTCTGGGTGAAGAACGTCCCCATGAGCGGGCGCATCGCGCGGCTGCCGCAGCGGGGGCACGCGGCCTGCCCCTTCTCCCGCTCGCTGATGGACATGGTCACGGAGACTTCTTTCTGGCACTTGTCGCAATAGAACTCGTAGAGAGGCATGGTCATTCCTCCTCCCACGCCGGTGCTCAGCCCAGGTTGACGACGACCGATTTTACCTCGGTATACTCCTCGATGCCCTCGTGGCCTCCCTCGCGCCCGAGGCCGGACTCCTTGAACCCGCCGAACGGGATCTCGTGGGTGTAGCCGGCGGCGTCGTTGGCTCCGACGAGCCCGTACTCGAGCTGCTCGGCCACCCGGACGAGCCGAGTCATGTCGCGCGTATAGAAGTAGGCCGCCAGCCCGAACTTGGTCGCGTTGGCCCGCCGGATCACCTCCTCTTCCGTGTCGAACGTGAGAATCGGAGCCGCAGGGCCGAAGATCTCCTCCTGGGCGATCGGCATGTCATCGGTCACGTCGAGGAGAACGGCCGGCGCGTAGAAGAAGCCCTGCGCGTACCGCTCGCCGGTCAGGGCGTGGCCGCCCATGACGAGCCGGGCGCCCCGCTTGACGGCATCCTCGACCAGCGCGTGGACCTTGGCGCGCGTCGCCTCGTTGATCAGCGGGCCGAGCTGGGCGCCTGGCTCGAAGCCCTGCGCGACCTTCAGCCGCTTGGCCGCGTCGATGAACGCCGGCACGAACCGATCCGCGATCGTCCGCTGGACGTAGATCCGGTTGGCGCAGATGCACGACTGGCCCGCGACGCGCAGGAACTTCATCGCGACGGCACCCTCGACCGCCGCCTGGAGATCCGCGTCCTCGAACACGATGAATGGCGCGTTGCCCCCGAGCTCGAACGACAGCCGCTTGATCTGCCGGGCCGCCATCTCCATGATCCCCTTGCCCACGTCCGTCGAGCCCGTGAAGCCGATCTTGCGGATGAGCGGGTGCGTGAGCAGATGCTCGCCAACCAGGCTCGAGCGGTTGGTCGTCAGCACGTTGAAGACGCCGGGCGGCAGTCCGGCGTCCTCGGCGATCTTCGCGATCGCCAGCGCCGTCAGTGGCGTGGCCGAGGCCGGCTTGAGGACGACGGTGCAGCCCGCCGCGAGGGCGGGTGCGATCTTGCGCGTGACCATCGTCGCCGGGAAGTTCCATGGGGTCACCGCGGCGACGGGCCCGATCGGCTGGCGAAACACCCAGTAACGCTTCCCCGGCTGGGGCGAGGGAATCCACTCTCCGGTCATCCGGCGCGCCTCTTCCGCGAACCAGCCGAAGTATCCCAGCGAGAACTGGACCTCCTTCTTCGCCTCCTCGAACGGCTTGCCGTTCTCGAGCGTCACCAGTCGCGCCAGGTCGTCCCGCCGCACCTCCATGAGCTCCTGGATCCGGAGGAGGAACCGGCCGCGGTCCTTGGGTGCCTGCACCGACCACTCGCGGAAGGCCGCGTGCGCCGCCGCCACCGCGCGCTCGACGTCGGGCACGGCACCGTTGGTGACTCGGGCAATGACCGAGCGATCGGCCGGGTTCATGACGTCGAACGCGGCTCCGCCCTCGGCGTGCACCCACTCGCCATTGATGTACATGCGCTCCACATCCGCCATGGCGGAGGCCCTCCCGTCCTCCCACGATCGCCGTTCGCCTTGCGAGCAGAGAGCGTACGCCGCCAGCGCGCGCTGCGCTAGGCGCGCTGCGCCATCCGCCCGGACCCGTTCGTCACGCAGGGCGCGTCGATGCGACCTGGGCCACGAGCCAGCGCGCGGTGCGCAGCAGCCGCGCGTCGCCGTGCCGCGGACCGACCAGCTGTACGCCGAGCGGCAGGCCGTTCGCGCCCTGCATGAGCGGCACGCTGAGCGCCGGCATGCCGCAGAGGGTCCACAGCGTGCAGAACGCAGGATCCCCCGTCGAGTCGAGCCCCTCTGGTGCGGTGCCGGCGGCGGCGGGAGTCAGGATGGCGTCATAGCGCTGAGCGAACAGCTCGTCGAAGCTCTCGTTGAGCTGGGGAATGCGGGCCAGAGCGCGGAGATAGTCGAGCGCGCGCACCTCTCGGCCGCTCTCGATCCGCGCCCGTAGCGAGGCGGACAGCCGGTCGCGCCCCTCCTCCCACTCCCGGCCGAGGTTGACCGCTATCTCCGCTTCCATGATGATCCGGTGCCACTCGGACGCGTCTACGGCCGCATCGAAGAGCTCGAGCTCCTCCACGCGCTCGCCAAGGTGGTCGGTCAGCTCGGCGAAGGCCTCCTTGGCGTCGTCGTCGACACGGTCCCAGCGCGCCGTCTTCGCGAATGCGAACATCGGCGGCAACGGCGGCTCCTCGGCCGCCACATCGCGGTACGGGATGCGCGCGCGCGGTCGGGAGTCTGGATCGCGCTCGTCGTAGCCGACGAGCTGCTCCAAGAGGAGCGCGAGATCATCGATCGTGCGCGCGAACAAGCCGACATGGTCCAGGGAGCGCGACAGCTGGAACATCCCGTGACGGGGGATCAGGCTATGCGTCGGCTTCAGGCCGTAAACGCCGCAGAACGACGCAGGCCGGACGGTGGAGCCGCCGGTCTGGCTGCCCAGCGCCAGCGGCACCATGCCGGCAGCCACCGCGGCGGCCGAGCCGCTCGAGGATCCCCCGGGCGTGCGCGCGGGGTTGTGGGGGTTCCGCGTCTTGCCCGGCGCGCGGCCAGCGAACTCCGTCGTCACCGTCTTGCCCATAACCACGGCCCCCGCAGCGCGCAGCATCGCGACCACGGTGGCATCGCGGGAGGGCGCGCGCCCGGCGTGCAGCACGGACCCGTTCTCGGTCGGCATGTCGGCGGTGTCGATGATGTCCTTGACGCCCACCGGCACGCCGTGCAACGGTCCGGTCGGCCGTCCGCCGAGGCGCCACTCGTCGGCCGCGCGCGCCTGGGCCAGGGCGTGATCGGCGTCGAGGAAGGCCCAGGCCTGGACCCGGGAATCCGTCTCGCTCACCCGGTTCAAACACGCTCGGACCAGCTGCTCCGAGGTGATGACGCCATCCCGGATCAACCGCGTCGCCTCAGACGCCGACAGCACGTGCAGATTGGTCAGATCCATATTGAACGTCGGGGGGAGCGAGCGCCGCTCCTCCCCGACACCCCCCACCGCATAACACCGCAGTTCGAGCGCGGGTTCCGCCGGCGCAATCCTGTTCCGGGGGAGGCAGGGAGGAACGCGCCCCCGGCGCGCGACGACCGTCCGGAGGAGGACTCCGTCCCCCTCCGAATGTCACTTCCCGTACAGGAACTCCGGCAACCAGAGGGTCATACCCGGCCAGATGTACATGAACATGAGGCAGATGCAGACGATGATCATGTACGGCATCATCCCCGCGAAGATCTGATTGAGCGTCACGTGCTTCGGCGACACACCCTTGAGATAGAACGCCGACATCGCCACCGGCGGCGAGAGGAATGCCGCCTGGAGATTGACCGCCACCATCGTGCCGAAGAGGATGGGGTCGATCTGGAAGTGGCTCAGCAGCGGGATGAAGATCGGGCAGAAGATCACGATGATCTCGGTCCACTCGAGCGGCCAGCCGAGCAGGAAGATGATCAGCTGCGCGGTGAACTGGAAGCCCAGCGGCGACAGGTTCATGGAGAGCACCCACCGCTCGATCAGCCCCTGGCCGCCGTGCAGCGCGAACACGGCAGAGAACAGCGCCGAGCCCACGAACAGCCAGCACACCATCGCCGTCGTCTTCGCCGTGAGGAAGGTCGATTGCTTCAGGTTCTCGCGGAGCTCCTTCGAGGTCCGCAGATTCCAGAGCCCCGGCACGACCGTCCCCAAGAGCGTCCCCCCGATCGAGGCCGCCACCAGCAGGGACGCCCAGTCCTCGCCCTGCCACCACCCGAGGACGAAGCCGATGATCGCCCCGACCAGGCTCCACAACCAGACCTGACGCTGGAATCTCGCCATCACGGCGAGGTACATCGCGCCGAGCGCACCGATCGCCGCCGACTCGGTGGCGGTGCTGATGCCGAACAGGATCACCGCGAGCACCACGACGGTAAGCAGGCCCAGCGGCACCACCGACGCGCACAGCTCCTTCAGGATCTCGAGCTGTTCGCCGTCCATGCGCCAGAAGTAGATCAGGAGCAGCAGCCCGGAGAACGCTGCGAACCCCCAGAACCAGGCATAGAAGTGCTCGGGGATCTTGCCTGCCCCGCTGGCCGCGGTGGGATCCCGGAGTGATGTCATCTCCTCGGGCGGGCCGTCGGTCTTTTGCGGGGTCTGCGCAGCGTCCGCCTCGGACTCTGCTGCCACGCCCAGCTCCCGTGGCTTGTCGTCGACGGGCGCGGGCGCCGCGGGTTGCGGCGCCGCCGCGATCGCCGCGGTGCGCGTCGTCACCGTGGGCACGGCCGCGGTCGTCGCGACCTCAGGCGCGTTGTAGATGACCACGTACCACCACGTCGCGGCGAAGGTGCCGACCGTCAGCATCAGCGGCACTGAGAGCGCGAGCAGGTTGTGGGCGATCGCGCGATAGCCGGCGGCGCCGCGCGCCAGGCTCGGCCGGAATGCGACGGCGATGAGGCCGGGGACGACGCTCCGCGACCGGCCGCGCTCGAGCCGCCGCAGCCAGTCGGGCACAGCAACGCGGTACTGGTCCGGCGGCAGCTTCGGCGCGATCTTCGGATTGATGATCGCCCAGCCGAGGATGTAGACAAGGTAGAGAAACGTGAGGAAGAAGCCCGGCAGCATCGCCGCCGCGTAGAGCTTGACGATCGACTGGCCGGCCACCGCCGCGTATACGATGAGCATGACCGACGGCGGGATCAGGATGCCCAGCGTCCCGCCCGCCGTGATGGCGCCGGAGGCGAGCTTCACGTCGTAGCCCGCGTTCAGCATGGGTCGCATGGCGATGACGCCCATAAGGACGACGACCGCGCCGACGATGCCGGAGGCGATCCCCCAGAACGCGCACACCAGGAGGGTGGTGACGGCGAGTGACGCAGGCACGCGGCGGAAGGCGAGCTGAACGCTGTGGAACATCCGGTCGACCAGCGCCGCACGCTCCATGATGTAGCCCATGAAGACGAATAGCGGGACCGACAGCAGGGTGTCGTTGGTCATGACCCCGTACGTCCGCTGCACGATCAGGTCGAAGATCCGGTTGTCGTACCAGTGTGCGCCCGGGACCCAGAAGGCGAGGTAGCCGAAGATCATCCCCAGGCCCATCAGCGTGAACGCGGTGGGGAAGCCCATCATGATGGCGACCACGATGAGCGCCAGCATCGTCAGGCCGAGTGACGGATCGCTCACGGGTTCTTGTGCTCCACCACGGTGCGGTGGCGGGCGGCCTCGTCGATCGCGTGCGCCCCCTCCAGTGCGGCCCGGCGCGACTCTTCGTCCACGTACTCGCTGCCTCCGAGCTGCGTCTGGACCACGTCGATCTCCTCGACGTCCTCGAGCCGCGAGGGCCAGGCGCCAGTGCGCAGGCATTCGATGCAGCGAACGATCTCGGCCAGCCCCTGCACCATCACCAGGGCGCCCGCGATTGGGATCACCGACTTGAAGTGGTAGACCGGCGGGCCCTCGGCGGTGACGGTGGAGTGTTCTCCGATGCGCCAGGAAAGGGCGGCGTAGTCGTACCCCGCGTAGATCAGCCCCAGGATGCCCGGAATGAAGAACAGAAAGTACAGCGCGAGGTCCAGCGCGGCCTGTGCGCGCGGCTTCATGTAGATGTAGACGAAGTCGGCGCGGACGTGGCCGGCCGCGGCCAGCGTGTAGGCGCCGCACATCATGAAGAGCGTGCCGTACAGCATACTGTTGAAGTCGAAGATCCAGGCCGTCGGGGCGTTGAGGATGTAACGCTTGAAGACCTCGAGGGACACCACGAACGTCAGCGCCACGATCAGCCACGCGAAGGTCTTGCCCGACCAGTAGCTGACCTGATCGATGGCGCGGAGCAGACGCCGGGCGTTCATCGGCATCTAAAAAACGCCAGCCATCCGGCGACCACCGGATGGCTGGCGGGACGGCTGGGGACAGGTCACGGACCGACTAACTCTTCTTGACGAAGTAGTGGCTGTAGGCCATGCGGCGGCTGACATTGGTGTCGAGATCCCACTTCACCGCTCGCGCGGCGAACGCCTTCTGCGACTCGGCGATCTCCTTGAACATCGGGTTTTCCGCCGACTTCTTCGCCTCGACCTGGTCGAAGATTTCGAGCTGCTTCTGCAGCACCGAGTCCGGAGTCTTGTAGAATCTGACCTTGTCCTTCGTCTGGAGCTCGATGTAGTCCTTCGAGTAGCGGTCGATCGACTTCCACGACATGTCGGCGGAGGCCGCCTCCACCGCGTTTTCGATGATCGCCTTCATCTTGTCG
>Ga0209376_1004173_pt1 | contig 12679 bp, 10 predicted proteins | sample GraSoiAngelo_134_FD_185891 | JGI IMG/M metagenome (GOLD analysis project Ga0209376, IMG submission 185891) | Grasslands soil microbial communities from the Angelo Coastal Reserve, California, USA - 14_0929_05_30cm (SPAdes) (version 2) | ecosystem: Environmental > Terrestrial > Soil > Grasslands ... | reverse complement strand
GTCCTGAGCCCTGCGCCTTTGACCTGGCTTGGCAACCCCCGCCTCAGAAAACCTTCCAAGAAAAGCAGCCTGATAAAACCTTCAAGCATTCGAAATAGGTTTGGAGACACCTGTGCTTCTGCGAGAAGCTTATCGTGAATGTGCCTAGTTCATCTATATCAAAATCCTACCTGCAGACTTCAAGACCCTGGAAGCGTTCAGGGTTATCATTTCGTTGGGCCCGTTTCTTCCCCAATTGACAACGTCGCTCGATGGGGGTTCCCGGTATTCGTCCTTCGACCTTTTAGCTTCAACTGTGCTACTTGGTCGACGCCAGTAGTATGCTCCCGGCTGCCATTTTCCATCTTTTCGTCGTTTGTGGGTGATGAGGTCGAGGGCTTCCCGGGTGCGCGGGTCTCCAAGTTTTCCCGCTCTTGAAAGTATCAGCAAGCCTTGTAGTAGGTCGTAGTGCCAGTAGCAGGGATAGTGCAACTTCAACCATTCCTGTTTGATAAGGCGCCCGTCTTTGCAGGACCTGTACAGCTTATGCTTCAAGAAAAACTCGCAGGCACGGTCGATAGCTTTCCTGTATCCTCTCGACCCTGTTGCTTTCACATACTCAGTTAGTCCCCATAGCGGGATGAGACTCTCGTGAAATGAGGAGTGGTCTGCCTCAGGCCGTGGGTCGCAGTTCCAGCCTCCATCAGGCCACTGCGACTCAAGCAAGGCTTGAGCCAGTGTTCGGACCTTCTCATCGTCTCCAAGTCCGATTTTCGAACACGCCGCAAGCGCGTTTCCCTCCATGGAAGCGTGTGCCCGGGCCCTCCCCTCGACTTTCTTGATCCCGTCTCGGTGCTTCTCGCCCGTCAACCATTCCAAGACGGGGCCAGCCATCTTCACAGCCTTGGGATGACGTGTAGGGATTCCTAGCTCGACCAGAGAGACCAGGCGCCAGTGAGCTCCGGTCCACTTCGCATATGGGTGAACACCAAACCCTCCATCCGCCTGCTGCCCAGACAACAGTGATCTGACAAATAGGCCTCCAGAAATCTTGGCCTGCTCAGCCCTGAGCCTTGTAGAGTTGCTTGGCTCATCCAACAGGTCTTTGAGGGCGAAATACCGGACGGACGGGTTCTCGGACTCTAGAAGCCATTCGACGGTTTGGTCGTCTAGGGGCATTTGTGGTCCCGAATTTATTTGATTCTGCCAGCGGCGTTTAGAATTCGAAGCGCGCTTAGTGTTATCATCCTATTAGGACCCCATCGGCCCCAGTCCACCACATCTGCGTGGGACACGACCCGTTTCTTCCACTGTTTATCGTTAGGAGACCAAATCGACCCGGTCACTCCTTTCTCTCCTGCGAGATGCCAATAGTAACCCTCGGCACGCCATAAGGAATCAGGGCCCCTCTTTGCCTCGACTATGTCCAAGGCGTCCTTTGTTCTCGAATCGTCTAGTCTTCCAGATCGCCAAAGAATCATGAGGGCTTGGAGAATATCGTAATGGTAGTACACTGGATAATGGAGTTTCAGCCATTCTGGATTGACTGTTTCTCCTGTCTTGTCCGAACGGAAGAGATGATGCTGAAGAAAGAAATCTGCCGCCTTATCGATGGGCTTCGAATAATTCTCGTCGTTTGTCGCCGTTTGGTATTCTACGAGGCCCCAGAGTGTAGCCAGGCTTTCGTAGAAAGAGGAATGGTCAGCTTCATGCCTCCTGTCGCAGTTCCATCCTCCATCGGGCCACTGCCACTCAACCAGAGATTCTGCGAGCTGGACAACACGTTTGTCCTCGGCAAGGCCGAGGCGACTGCAAACGGCAAGGGCATTGCCCTCCTGCGAGGCACACCTTCTGTAGAGCCCGTTAACCTTGGGAATATTGGCGAGGTGAGCCTTGCCGGTCAGCCACCTGAGAATCTGATCAGTCGCTTCTCCCGCACGGTTTTCTGGAGGTATTGCAAGTTCTACCAACGAGACGAGACGCCAGTGCGCACCTGCCCATTTCTGGTAGGGATGGCCGCCGAAACTTCCATCCTTGCCCTGCCCGGCGAGAAGAGTCTTGACACGCGGTCCACTGGGAATTTGATCTCGCGCGACATGGGCCTCTTTCGAGTCTGGTGACTCTTGAAGCACCTCTGTGATGGTGAGGTAGCGGACTGAAGGGTCGTCTGATGCGAGTAGCCATTCGACCGCGGGGTCTTCGAGTTTCACAAGAGTTCCAATGGGGGCATGCTAGGAATAAGGATTCGCTGGAGAGCCTAGGCTGAACTCTAGAGGCTTCGAAGTTGGAATTCCGAAACTACAAAAGCTTGCGGGAGCGGTAGCAGGCCGAACACCGAAAGGGCCTAGAGAGGTCTAGTGTTGCCCGGAGCTCCACTTGAGATTTCTGTGCCATCGCTGCAGACTCCAGCAGAATAGGAAAGAGACTAAGAGCCCTGTTATCCAGAATCCTGCGAACTGGTAGGCCACTGGGAACAAGTTTGCAGCAGCCAGGCCGACACCAAGCCTAACAGTCCTGAGAAATATCCGAGGACAGCCTGATTCAACTGTCTGACGTCCTTGTCCGCCAGTGCGCCGAGATAGGCAAGTGCGGACGCGAACATGAATACGACCAAGATTACAGAAAAATAAGCACGCACCGTTGCTGAAGATGCAGAGCCAACCTCGAACTGGCTCACGGAAACGACAATTCCTAAAAGCCCAGCCAGTCCCGCAAGAAAACCGAGTAGTTTGAGTTCATCGTCGCGGTCTAGCATGGAACCGAAATCCTCGCCGAGGCTTTTGCCAAATAAAGCCTTCAAAACCAAAGGCCCTTCTCAGCGCGCAAGAGACTCCTCCAGTGAAAGTGCCAGATTCCCCGAACAAATCCCTCAGAATAAGCCTTGAATCGCAATCCGTCGCCGATCATCAACGCTCGCCTTGACGGCCTGAAGGAAAATGCGAACGATTCCACTTCGTCAAAATCCCAGACTCGCCTATAACACGCCCTGTCAGTGAAAAATCGCCCCATTCTCCCTGCCGGAGAGAAAACGACCGCTGAAAATTCGACCGGGCACGGACGCGGCCGTTTGAGACGTGAAACATCCTCCGGCAGCCTGGAAACTGTCCATTTATACAACAGCAGAAGTCCCAGCCGTTAAAATCCCGCCCGTCAAAACTGTTTCCACCAAGCCAAGGTCCATAGAGTTTGGAGTACAAGTGGGTCACCCTCACAGTCACAACAGTCGGCATCTTCATGGCCACCCTCGACGCCAGCATAATAGTCGTCGGACTGCCCACCGTAATCGAAGACCTGCACACCAACCTTGTCGTCGGCGTCTGGATAATCACAATCTACCGCCTAATGATAACAATACTACTCGTCAGCATAGGACGCTTCGCAGACCTCTACGGCCGAGTCCGCCTCTACAACATGGGCTTCGCAGTCTTCACCATCGGCTCCCTACTCTGCGCCCTTGCCCCAACAGCTGAGGCTCTTCTCCTCTTCCGTCTCGTCCAGGGGGTAGGAGCCGCTCTTCTCTTCGTCAACAGCGTGGCCATCGTCACAGACGCGTTCGCTGGCAAGAGTCTCGGTCAGGGAATAGGCATGAACCAGGTTGCCATCAACGCGGGAACGATCGTAGGCTATACTCTCAGTGGGCTCCTGATAGGAACACCGGTTCTCGGGTGGCGAACAATATTCCTCGTCAACGTCCCCGTCGGACTCTTTGGAACCTACTGGTCCAAGAAACGGCTGAGAGAGATACACCACTCCTCTCACCGTGAAAAATTCGACAAGCTAGGAGCCCTAACCTTCTCAAGCTCACTAACAAGCCTCCTCCTCGGCCTAACACTAGGCGGGCTAACCTCACCCCTAACACTAACACTCGTCACGCTGAGCATTCTCTTAATGGCCCTGTTTCTCCTACTAGAGAGGCGGGTCCAACACCCGGTCATCGACCTGTCCCTCTTCAAAAACCGGCTCTTCACAACAGGCAACATCGCCAACCTTCTCAGCGGACTAGCCTTCGCAGCTCTCGCGTTCACAATGACACTGTACTTTCAGTTAGTCAGAGGCTATGATGCCTATCATGCCGGAATCGCCCTAATACCATTGGAAGTCACGCTTCTACTGGTTGGGCCTGTAAGCGGTTCACTCAGCGACAGGTGGGGCGCCAGGGGTCTCAGTACTCTCGGGCTGGTCACATCTTCAGCGGGCTTCCTACTCCTCGCCAACATCAACCGGACAACCTCGGACCAGCAGATTCTCTTCTCTCTCGGAGTAATCGGTGTCGGAGTAGGTCTCTTTCGAAGCCCCAACGCCAGCAGCGTAATGGGCTCCGTACCCGCAGACCAGCGTGGAATATCCTCAGGACTACGCGCTACGATAATCAACACAAGCATAGTAGCCAGCATTCCGCTCGCACTAGCTCTGATGACATCTGACATCCCATATGACAGATTAGTCGGGATAATCGGGCAGAACCAATTGTCTCCGACGGACGCGTCATCCTTCCTCGCCGGCATACAGCACGCACTGATAGCCTTCGCCGTCATCACCCTCATCTCCGCAATCTTCTCCCTGCTAAGAGGACCCCGAACTCCACCAGGCACAGAAAAACTCGCAGAAACAGCTCAGATTGGAGCCCCGGATGGGGGTTGAACCCATGACCTACGGCTTTTTCGGCGTTTACAAAGCCGTCGCTCTACCGCTGAGCTACCGGGGCGTGTAGGTCGCCAGCCGAAAGGCGGCGGAAGATAAATCATTATCAGAAATCCTCTAGTGGGTCTTTGTCCCGCTCGTCCTAGCCGCGGCCCGCACGAGCGCGTCGACTCCTGGCAGGGTTTGTCCGGACAGTAAAGATAGCATCGCTCCACCCGCTGTGCTCACGTGCGAGAATTTTTCATCGATTCCTAGAATCGACGCCAAACCTACAAGATGTCCTCCTCCAATTATCGTGTAACCATCGCATTGCGCCATCGACTCAAGGATGGACCTCGTTCCAAGGTCGAAGCCATTTCTCTCAAAGACCCCAAGAGGACCGTTGGCGACAGTTGTCGCCGCTCCCTTCACGATTTTGGAATAGCTGTCGAGGGTTTCGGAACCAATATCAAGTGCCGAGCTTCCTGTCACGGTTCCATTCACGCTTCGGTCGGTTCTCTTTCCCTCAACTTCATAGGCCAGGTCTGTGGGGGTCTCAATTCTCCCTCCATATCTTCTGACCGCCGCTGTGGCTCGGTCGAGAAAGCTCCCTAGGCCTGAGAGATCTTTCTCATCGGCCGGTGAGAGTCTCCGGCCTTGAGCTTTTAGGAAAAGCTTGGCTGGTACACCCCCAAGCATTACCTTGTCGGCTTTTCCCTTCGACAGAATGCTCTCGATCACTGGGACTTTGTCCTCCACTTTGGACCCGCCGAGAATGTAGACGCAAGGCCTCTTGGGTTGTAAGAGGAGTGTCGTGACCGCTGTCATCTCTTTTTCCATCAATCGCCCAGCCACGCTGGGAAGTAACTCTGGCAGTCCTGTGATTGACGGTTGGGAGCGGTGGGCGGTGGCGAAAGCATCATTCACGTAGAGGTCGAAAAGTGGAGCGAGCCGTTTGACAAGAAGGGTCTTGACAAGCTTCTCGGGCTTCTCGTCGATATTCTCTTCTGCACAGAAGCGAAGATTATCCAGGACGAGAATCTCGCCCGGCTTGACGCTACTAATCTCCTTTCTTGCATGCGAACCAAGAACGTCGTCGACGAACCTAACCGCCTGCGAACAATAGCGCGACAGCAGGTTCGCATGTGGTTCGAGCGACGTGAAATCGTCCTTTCCAGGTCTGGATTGGTGTGAACAGAGAATAACCCTCGCGTCTGCCAGCTCCTCTAGTGTTGATGATATAGCGCGGATTCTCGTATCGTCAAGGATCTGGTGAGTTGCAGGGTCTAGGGGGACATTGATGTCGACTCGCAGGAAGACTCTCTTCCCAGAGGTCTCCACGTCATCGAGTGTGAGAAAGTCAAATGGTCGCAATCGAAGAGTCTTCCGCTGGGTTGGTTGATTGGATGATGGAGTTTAATTTGTTTGTCAGGCAACCCTTTTAGCCGCACGGGCTTTCCCGTCAATTTTGCCGGGGTGGCTCAGCCTGGCCAGACCTCGCATTAAGGGCCAAAGCGCCGGACTCATAACCTGCCTGGAATGTGAGAGATCCGGAGGTCGCGGGTTCGACAACCCGATGCTGGGTTCGAAATTCCCGTCCCCGGCACTTTCAACCGCGCCGGAGAATATCCACTCGGCCATCTTTGCGGCCGACATAGGCCACGTCGCACATTTGTAGGAAAAGCCCCGTCTCGATAACTCCTGGAATCTTCTTGAGTTTTTCACCGATTATTTCTGGTCTCCGTAGGTTCCTGAAGTACGCGTCTACAACTAGGTTTCCATTGTCAGTTATGATCGGGCCCACTTTTCCTGTTCCATGGCGGAGAACAGCCTTCTCAGAAAGACGCTTGATCTTGTCATGGGTAGAGCTGTATGCGAATGGGACGATTTCTACCGGTATTGGTTGGCTCCCTCCGAGAGTCTTGGTAAGTTTTCTCTCATCAACGACGACAACGAGGCGATTCGCCGTTGAGTCAACAATTTTTTCGCGTAAGAGTGCCGCACCTCCACCTTTCACCATATCGAGACTTCTCCACTGCACTTGGTCTGCTCCGTCAAGAGCTAGGTCAAGCTCCATGTCTTCTTCCAATTGCGTAGTTTGGAGCTTGAGACTTCTGACGGCGATCTCCATCTGGTAGGATGTAGGGACGAACCTGATGTCGAGGTTCTCCTTTCGAATCTTCTCCGCGGCCAATTCTAAGGTGCTGAGGACTGTTGTTCCGCTTCCCAACCCGACTATGGTGCCTTGGCGCAGTTCTCGGATGGACTGTGCGGCGGCATTGAGGCGGGCCTTTTCTACCCATGACAGTATCGTCAACCCTCCGTCTCGATTTGTTCCAGCCGCTCCATCGCTTTCAAGACCTCTTCCCTGATCGCGTCTATTCGTTCTTCTGCTTTGTTCTTGGGTTTTTCTTTGGTGGGTTTCCCTCTCTGGTTCGTCTGGTTTTGCTGGGCGTCCGTGGAGTCAGCCTCGGGAGGCGGGGCCGTTGCGGGCGTGTCTCCTGTCTTGGGGCTGGGTAGCAGGGCGTGTTGAAGAGAAGGTTTGATCTGGTTGATGCGTTGGTCAATCTCCAGGAGCTTAGCGTGGAAACTCTTCAGAAGGTCTTCCTTCGCCGATTCCAGCTCTGATAAGTCGACTATTTTCTTGTAATCGTCTATTTCCGAGTCGACACGCTTGAGGTCGGTCTTGTAACGCTGAACTAGTTGGGTTCTCTCGGACTCGCTAAGTTGGCCCCTGGTTTCTGCTTCGTAGATTTTCGTGAGTGCCCCGCCAATGATGTCCCGTTCCAGGGTAGCGATTCGCAGGCGGTCGCGCGCTCTTTTTGCGTCGCCTTCAATCACAGACTTTTGCATTATGTCTGGGATTTGGAATGGATTGACCCCTTCCGTTGGAAGTCGTTCCTCTGGCGTGTTTTTTTTTCGTCCGAATAGAAATATGACAAGCGTAAGAGATGCGAAAGGCGCTTTTGGGCCCTTCCCCCGCAATAAGAGCATTCCTCGAGTGATTGCACGGGTCACTCGAGGGCAGGACTATTATAGGTTTAGCGAATGAACCACCTCTTCAAACAGCTTGCATTTGTAACTCCCGTTGTGGGCTTCGCGTCAGGCTATGGTTAATACTTGTTAGAATGTTGCTGCTAGTGACTGTGCGTCTCATTGTCAGTTGCTATTCGATGCGAGAGTTGCGGCATGCCGATGGCGTCAAGCCAGGATCATGGAGCTCAAGACTCCGACAATCCCTACTGTGTACATTGCACTGACATGGACGGAAAGTTACTCTCGTTCGAGAGAAAATTCGAAGATTTCGTCCAGCAGGCCATGAAGAACCGTTGGTTGAGCAGGGAGCAAGCGGTGCGAACCGCAATAGCTGAGATGGAACAGATGCCTGCATGGAAAGATAAGATTCGAAAAGCGGCCACCTCTTCAAGGAGCGATGTTCCAGTGGCAACTGGCTGAGAACAAGGTCTCGCGACCCTCAAGTTCGCACTCGAGCGAGCCGATACAATCTACTTTTCCACTCTTACTGCCTCAAGACCTGAGCAATGACTCGACCGGCCAAAATGGTGTCCCTACCTCACGACAAGGAAGGACCGGTGGGTTTTCCGCACTTTAGGTTCTTAGTTGGGCCTTCTCCCTGTAGATGGGTGGAGCCCCGGGCGGGGGTTTCAGCCATACTGTCGGCTTTTGAACCCGCGACCTTCGCCTTACCAAGGCGACGCTCTCTGCTGCCTTGGGCATCTACCAGGCTGAGCCACCGGGGCACTCTGGCGGCACCAAAACAAGAGCGAATTATATGAGTTGCTAGAATTGCCCATTATTGGTGTCGCGCAAGCCTCCTCGGAGAGATGTGACCGACAGAATATGACGATTGGGAGGATTCTGTCCGGTCAAAAGTTGGAGCTGCGGTAACTGGCGATTGGCTTAGCCTGTGGCTTCCCTTTGCCAACTGGCTTCTGTGTACCATTCTCGATTTTCACAGTCGGCTCATCATACTTCTAGATTGCTAAATGCAGCTCAAGGCTGCTCTATGCTGAAGGGGACGGTTATGGTGACCGAAAGTGTTAAAGTAGCTACAGATGTCGTGAGACCCTTTGAAGATATTCTATGAAGACTCGAACATCTTTCGCCATCGCAATCACAGTCTCAGCACTCATGCTATTGTCGTCATTCCCTCATTTCGGAGCGAATGCAGTCAGCAGTCAGCACTCCTCTAACGTTGTCGTGAATTTCAATGGCGGTGCCCTACCAGGCAACTACGCTGGCATCATCTCTGATGCCGGCGGGCAGGTCATCAAGGCAATTCCGGAAATCGGGGTAGTTGATGCGAAAGCTTCCACAACCTCGAGTGACACCTTCCTCTCTAACCTCAGAGGAAACAATCAGGTCTTTGAGGCGGGCTACGACCTAGTAGCGAACCTCATCATGCCCACATCTATAACCACGGACGAGGACGTTTCGCCAACCTCCATACCGCCACCTCCCACAACAATCCTAGGCGCACCTGCACGAGATAGATACTATATCGAAGCAAACGGCAACATTCCCTCAAACCAGTGGGCCATACGCCGCGTTGGCGGGTTTGGCACTTGCCCCACATGCTACGGTCCAGCGGGTGGAGCTTGGGACACGACCATCGGAAGCAGTTCAATAACCGTAGCCATTATCGACACTGGAATTTCACCGTTGCATCCTGATGTTGGCCCCAAGGTCATCGATTCACAAGCCTCGATCTTCGGCACTGCGCCCATCTTCGGTCCCTCTGACGACGGGGCCCCTGACGACCAACAAGGCCACGGAACGTGGACTTCGTCTCTTGCCGCTGGAAGCCTTGATTCTGCCGGCGGTCTGGGAGCCGTTGTCGGAGTAGCCCCTGGTGTGAACCTGGCTAATCTCAAAACGTTAGTCAGAACTCCAACCGGAGGCGGTTCGGGCGAGTTCGCTTGGACCATCGCAGCCATTGTCTACGCAGCAAACCAGGGGGATACGCTGACCTTACCAACAAGGGAGACCATGCTATCTACGTCGCGCTCGTTCGCGCCACAAATTACGCGTTCAGCCATGGCAGCATCCTCTTCGCAGCCGCGGGCAACGATGGTCTCAACCTGAACAATATTCGCCCCTTCGTCGAACTTCCAGGCGACCTTCCAAACGTGATTTCTATCGTTGCGACGACCAATCCAGCCTGCGTTGAGAACCTGACCCCCGGTGCTGTATGTGCATCTGGTCCCGACGGACTTGCGTTCTACAGCAACTATGGAACCAACATCAACTCCCTAGCTGCACCCGGAGGAAGTTTGCCCGCTGGCGGCGCCATCGGAACTACGGGTTTTGTCAGGGGTGCTTGCAGCCCTGGTAAAGCGTCGAACCCCAACTCCAAGTGCTTTACCCTAGGCAACGTCTACTACGTCCGAGCCACTGGCACTAGCGGGTCGACACCGATTGTTGCAGGCGTTGCGGCTCTTGTACTGAGCGCCAACCCGAACCTTTCACCCAGCCAGGTCAGAGCAATCCTCGAACAGTCAGCCACCAATATCGGTCCCAAGGAGTTCTTCGGCTTCGGACTCGTCAACGCTATAGCAGCGCTACAGTTGGCCCCCAACCGCGGTCAAGGCGGTTCCGCTGATATGTGCTCCGGACAGTGCCATCACTAGTCGACTAGTCGTCAAAGCGCCTCTGAACTCTCCCCTTTTTCTTTCTCTCCCTGAACTAGGGAGCTTTCCATTCTGGGAGAGTTTTGTGTTCTAGCCTGGTTTTGCCTGTCCTACGTCTAAAAACGGCCGCGTCCGTACCCGGTCGTTTTGGAATCGTTGGCATTTCCTTCAAAAACATCAAGGTGAGAGTTGGAAGTCGCGGACAGATTGCGATTCAGAGCCCATTCTGGGCGATTTTTGCCAGAGGCATTAAGAAGACGTAGGAGGTTGTCCATTTGGAGACTGTCGTCGGCGGACAAGGACAAGTGCCGCAATGGCAACGGCTGCGACTGCTGAAGCAGCAATTGCGATCATTATCCAAGGAAGCGATGATACGCCTGGGGGAATGACGGAGGGAGGGCCCACTATGATCTGAGAAGTGGAGCTCTGTGTTGAAGGGGTCTGAGAGTCCCCGGCGAAAGAGGCATGCACGTGGTATTCTCCTTGGGGCGGGGTCCATGTGTACGTGTACCTCCCGGTGGAGTCTGTTGTTAGGGCGGCTATGAGGTTCCAGGTGTTGTTGCCAGCTTGCTGATAGGAGAGTGTTATGGTGAGGCCAGGCCTAGGCGTGCTTGTTCCAGTGTTGACCACTGTCCCAGAGATTGTCACAGGCGTTCCTTGAGAGATGCTTCCGATGGAAACGCTGAGGGAAACCGTAACTGGGACTATTGCGGGGATGATCGGCAGCTGGGTTGTCTTAACCCCGGCGAAAAATGATGGGTATGATGATAAGAATGTTGCTTGTAGGGTGTACGTTCCCAGAGGATTTCCGTGAGGTGGAAGAACCACGTTAGTAGCTGTCCACAATCCCTGAGCGTCCGAGGTTCCTGCCCAGTAGCCTGCAATGTTGCCTGAGGGGTTCCACACGGTGATGTTGGCAATTGCCCCGGAGATCGGAATACCCGTTGGGTCTGCGGTCTGCGAGACGAGGTTGACTGTGCCGTTTGTGATGCTTGAGAGGCTAGCTAGCGTCAAGGGGTCTTGCGCATAGATGCTTGCGGCTGCGTTCGTCGAGGTGGCGTAGAGATTCCAATTTCCGGCGGGGGGATTGTTGAAGAAAGCTGAGGGGGAGATCGTTACTGTAAGAGCGTTTGCGGAGGCGGAGGTTGAATACTCTCCGGGCTGGAGGCTCGTTCCGCTGGGAGATGTAACGTTGAGAACTTGCTGCCCAAGAGGTATTTGGAAACTCAACGAACCCTGAGGTATGTTGTTTGCAGAATATAGGTAGGTTGAGTTTTGCCCATCATTTGCATAGAAGTAGGATGAGGCGGAGCCGACTCGCCCGCCTTTTAGAAGAGAAATCTGGTCAAAATAGGCTAATGTGGTCGAGGAGCCTACTCCTGCCCCAATCTCTACGACGGCTAGGTTAACCCTGTATGGGGGGGTGTACCCAAGTCCGAGTCCGTTGAAGTATGACTCTTCCATTAGAAGCGGAACGCTCAGCGAGAACCACTGGGGGCTGGTGGCCCCGAATCCTGGAGCCTTGTGGTACGACGCGTCCGTTCGGTTGGCCGGGATGCTCCCGTCGCCGGTCCTGAAGTAATAGTGGACGCTGACAGGGTTGGCGTTAGTGCTACTGTCGACGAGGCTCAGCCAGATCTCAGCAAAGTCCCCCGATGTCGAACCCGACATTGTATGGATGTCGGATGACGCTTTGAAAACCGTGGAACTGTCTATCACTGGAGTGGGGTCTATGCTCTGTGCCATCTCGCCTCCACCGTTGGTCACGGTTCCGCCTACACTGTAGGCTCCTGAGAGGAAGGTTGAGCTTGAAGCGACGAAGCTTGCGTTGTTGTACCAGCCTGTTATCGAGCCTGTTTCAAACCCTCCGTTGCGCACAAAGTCAGTACTCCCTGAAGCCGTGTACAGTTGAATGCTGTCAAACAGCGCGCTAGTCGCCTCAATCACTGGTGTCAACAAGGACTCGTCGCGGTTCGGCTGGGGACCGACATAGTAGATTAGTGGTTCACTTCCGTAGCGGCTTGCGTAATCGTAAATGCCATCGTTGTTTGTATCGTAGACTATTGGCTCACTGGATTCCCAGGTTCCGGCTCCATTAATATCCACGAATCTTATCAGCGGGTCGTCTTTCAGCAGTGTACCATTCGTCACTGGGCACGGAAACGGGCAGGAGAGGATTGTATCCGAAGATGTCTCGTACGTTCCGTCTAGGTTTGAGTCGTAGACCAAAGGGTCCCCTGTGGCCCAATGGCTGACACTGTTGAGATCATCGTATCGGAAATGCGCATCATGGTTTGGAGTGCCGTGGGTCTGGGACATCGATGTCAGGCTAACCTGTTTGACTGCGTTGATTAGGGAGTTGTCGGCGAACGTCGAAGCGTCGTTGGCGAGGTTCCTATCAATTACGAGCCAAGTCCCTGTCGTACCGA
>Ga0209376_1004172_pt1 | contig 12681 bp, 10 predicted proteins | sample GraSoiAngelo_134_FD_185891 | JGI IMG/M metagenome (GOLD analysis project Ga0209376, IMG submission 185891) | Grasslands soil microbial communities from the Angelo Coastal Reserve, California, USA - 14_0929_05_30cm (SPAdes) (version 2) | ecosystem: Environmental > Terrestrial > Soil > Grasslands ... | reverse complement strand
GGATGGTAGAGGTAGCGCCAGACAACCGCGACCGCGACCAGCGTGGTCACCACGGGCAGGAAGAAGACCGTGCGGAAGAAGCCGCGGAAGCGCGCGAGCCTGGCGCTCACGAGGAGCGCCGCGCCGAGCGAGACGGCGACCGAGAGCGGGCCGCCGACGAGGACGAAGTAGAGCGTGTTCCGGAGGGCGGTGCAGAAGCGCGGGTCGCGGAGGAGTGTCGCGTAGTTGTCCGCGCCGACCAGCCGCAGATGGCGCGCGTCGGCGATGGCGTAGATGTCGAAGTCCGTGAAGCTGAGCACGAGCGAGGCCACGACCGGCACGAGGAAGAAGACCCCGATCAGGCCGAGCGCCGGCGCCACGAAGCAGAGGGCCGGATCGATCCGCCGCCGCCGGGTCACCGCGTCCCCGCCCCCCCGAGGAGCCAGCGGCGCTTCGCGAGCAGCGCGTCCACGTTCCGGTCGAGCGCGCCGAGCGCCTCGTCCGCCGTCATGGTCCCGCGGACCGCCGCCTCGGCGTGCCGCGTGATCTCGGTCGCGATCCGCTCCCACTCGGGGATCTTCGGGGTCGCGCGCACGGCCTCGAGCTGCGTCCAGAACGCGCCCGCCTGCGGGTCACGCTCGAGCGCCGCCTCCGTCCACGCGCTTCTCCGCGCGGGGAGGTCGCCGGTCAGCCGGTAGAAGCGGACCTGCTGGGCCGGCTCGGAGAGGTACTCGATCAGCCCCCAGGCGGCGTCCTTGCGCGGCGAGCGCCGGAACACGGCGAGGCTCGCGCCGCCGGCGAGCGAGACGCCGGGGTAGCCGCCATCGGGCGCCGGCAGGGGCGCCGTGGCCCAGCGGCCGTTCAGGCCGGGCGGCAGCCGCTGCCGGAACTCGCCGAGGTTCCACGGCCCGCTCACATACAGGGCGAAGTATCCGGCCGCAAAGTCCTGGTACACGTTGGCCACCGCGGCCTCCCCCGTGCCGGGCGCGAGGCCGCGCCGGAAGAGGTCGAGGTAGAAGTCGAACGCGCGCCGGAAAGCCGGGCTCCGGAAGTCGCCGTAGCGGTCGCCGTCGCGCAGGAGGCCCGCTCCGAGCTGCAACGCCAGGATGACCGGCGGCTGCCACTCGCGGAGGGGGAGCAGGATCGCGTAGCGCTCGGGACCCGCGCGCGCCTTCACGCGCGCCATCGCGTCGGTCCACGCCGCCCACGTCCGCGGTGGGTCGGGATGGCCGGCCTCGGCGAGCAGGTCGCGGCGGTAGAAGAGGACACGGGTGTCCACGTACCACGGCACGCCGTAGGTGACCCCGTCGATCACGTTGGTGTCGAGGATGCCCGGGAAGTCGTCGCCCCTCACGAGCGCCGGGGAGCGTGCGAGGCGGTCGTCCAGCGGCTCGAGGGCATCCAGGGCGGCGAACTCCGGGAGCCAGGTGTTGCCCGCCTGGAAGACGTCGGGCATCGCCCCGCCGACGTAGGCCGTCACCAGCTTCTCGTGTGCCGCGCTCCAGGGAATCTGCTGCACGCGCACGCGAAGGCCGGGATGGCGGCGCTCGAAGCCCGGCATCAGCTCGGCCACCACCTCCCCCTCCCGCCCCATCGCCCACAGCTCGACCACCACGCCGCCGCGCGAGTCGCGGCCGCAGCCGAGGGCGCCGAAGAGCAGCAACAGCGCGCCGGCGGCGGACGGGCGAGGCGCGCGACGAGACGGACGCGGCGCGCTCAAGGTGAGAGTGGCGGGGGCCCCGGGTGCGGCGCCCGCCCCGGGCGACCCCACCGGGCGGCCCGCTCGCGCTCGGGCAGCTCCCAGACGCGCCGGTGGATGGCGTCGGTCAGGTCGGGATCCCCGAGCAGGATGCGGCGCTCCCGTACCGTCAGGCTCGCCGGCCCCTCGGCGAGCGCCCGCTCGAGGAGCGCCTCGCGCGCCGCCCGGAGGCTCGGCGCGAGCGAGCGCGAGCGGCCGAGCAAGGCGCGGTGCAGCGCATTCACGTAGGGGTCGACGGCGGCCCGGACGAAGCCGTCGCGCTCGCGCTCGGGGAGCGCCCTCATCCTCTGACGCGCGGTGCGGGCCAGCTCGCGCAGGTCCTGCAGCTCCGGCGGTGGCGCGGTCTCCTCCGGGATCACGAAGAGCCCCCACCGCCGCGCGCGCTCGCCCAGGCTCGAGCGGCTGGTGTAGACGGAGAGCGGCACGGAGAGGATCAGCGCCCCGATGACCGGCGTCACCCACCAGAAGTAGCCCGGGCTCAGCCAGAAGAGGCCCGCGCCCCATGCGCTCGCGAACAGCGAGTCGAGCCCGTGGTGCCGGAGCGCCTCCCGCCAGCTGGTGGTGATCTCCTCCCGGCCCTGCGAGCCCCAGCCCACCGTGCGCCCGACGAGGTTCAGCAGGACGAACCGGCTGTGGAACACCATGCGGATGGGAGCGAGCAGGCTCGAGAGGAGGATCTCGAGGAGCACGCCGAGCGACAGCCGGAGGACGCCCCCGAAGGCCCGCGCGCTGCGTCGCTTGAGCACGATCAGGACGACGCTCAGGATCTTGGGGAGGAAGAGGATCATCGCGATCACCGCCAGCAGCCAGAGCGCCCAGTCGGGTCGCCAGATCGGCCACTCGGGGAACAGGCTCGCCCCGTGGGGGAAGTACTCGGGCTCCCGGAGCGCGGTCGCGAGCGCCTCCACCGTGCTGAGCGTGAGGAACACGAACCAGAGGAGGGCCGACATGTACGACAGCGCGCCGTTCAGGAAGAGCGCCCGGTGGGCGCCGAACAGGCCCTCGGTGAAGAGGAGCCGCAGGTGCTGCAGGTTCCCCTGGCACCAGCGGCGGTCGCGCTTCATCTCCTCGAGCAGCGTCGACGGCGTCTCCTCGTAGCTGCCCCCGAGGTCGTAGGCGAGCCAGAGGCTCCACCCCGCCCGCCCCATGAGGGCGGCCTCCACGAAGTCGTGGCTCAGGATCTCGCCGCCGAGCGGCTCCCGCCCCGGCAGCCGCGGGAGCGCGCAGTGCTCCGTGAAGGGCTCGACGCGGATGATCGTGTTGTGCCCCCAGTACTGGCCGTCGCCGAGCTGCCAGTAGTGGAGTCCGGCCGCGAACATCGGGCCGTACACGCGGCTCGCGAACTGCTGCAGGCGCGCGAACAGCGAGCTGCGGTTCACGGCCGCGGGGGCGGTCTGGATCATGCCGACGCCCGGGTGGCGCTCCATGAGCTCGACGAGGCGGACGAGCGTCTCGCCGGTCATCAGGCTGTCGGCGTCGAGCATGACCATGTAGCGGTAGCGCCGGCCCCAGCGCCGGCAGAAGTCGGCGACGTTGCCGCTCTTGCGCTCCAGGCGCACCTTGCGGCGGCGATAGAAGATGCGGCCGAAGCCCCCCACGGCGCGACACCAGTCGAACCACGCTTCCTCCTCCTTCACCGCCGCGCTCGGGTCGGCCGAGTCGCTGAGCACGAAGAAGTGGAAGCGGTCGAGCGCGCCGGCGCGCTCGAGCGAGCGATGGATCGCGCCGAGCCCCGCGAACACCCGCTCGACCGGCTCCTCGCAGATGGGCATCACGATGGCCGTGAGGACGCCCTCGGCCGGGACCACCGGCGGGTCGCCGCTGGAAGGCTCGAGGTTGGTGATCGCGAAGCGATCCCGGCGGCGGACGAGGGTGAGGAAGCCGAGCATGGCGGTCCAGAAGCCGATCGAGATCCACCCGAAGAGGGCGCCAAAGAAGGCCGCGATCGTCACCTCGAGCCAGGTGCGCCCCTGGTGGGGCAGGACGTTCACCATGAACTCGCTCGCGATGAGGGTGGGGACCAGCACGAGGAGACCGAGGAGGAGGCGGCGCCGGAATGCGACGCGCGTCCATGGAAGCCGCCGGCGCATCCGGTGGAGCAGGCTGCCGTAGAGCGCCCGGTCGGCCGGGGCGGCCGGCGCCCGCTTGCGGCGGCGGCCGAGGAGACGGCGCAGGAAGCGGCGCTCGATCGGCTCCGAGACCATCGCCCGGCGGCTGAGCTCGGGCATCGAGCGCAGCAGCCCGTCCCCGGTGGCAGTCTCCGCCCGCCGGCCCGGCGTGTCGCTCCACGGCGAGCGCCCCCCGAGCGCCCGCGCGAGGCGCCAGGCGAGGAAGCCGTCGGGGGCGCCCTCGGGCGGGGCGGTTCCCGGGCGCTCCTCCTGCACGAGCTGGCGGAGCGCGCGCAGCGTCTCCGAGAGCGCGTCTCCCGCCCGCTCCCACGGCTGCGTCAGGGCGCGCTCGACCGCCCGGGCCGCGAGCGGAGCGTCCTCCTGCGGGTCGAGCCCGAGCGCCGCAAGGTAGGCGAGCGCGCGCGTGTGGACCTCCCTCCAGTCGTGGAGGATGCGGCCCCCGGGCACGGAGAGGTCGCGGTCGCGCGCCGGGCCGACCGGTCGCCGCGCAGCTGGATCGCCATCCATCGTGGGACCAAGCGAGCGGGGTCTCTGCTCGCTCACGGCAGGATCACGTAGGACCACGTCTCCGTCAACGTGTCACCCCCCTGCTCCAGGAACGCCCGCAGCTCGAGCGGCTCCCGCCTCTTCGGCCGTACCTGGAAGGTGAGTCGCCAGCCGCCGGTGAAAGGATTCTTCACCACGTGCTCCTCGAGCAGCTCCCCGGCCTCGGCGCCGCCGGCCACGGTGACCACGCCGTGCAGCACCCGGTCGGCCGGTATGGCCGCCAGCTTCTTGCCGGCGAAGTCGATCACGAAGCGCTGAGCGTCCTTGGCGGTGCCGCCGTCGCGACGCGTGGCCACGGCCCGGCCGCCTGGCGGTCGGTTCGGGTCGTCCCCGTACCAGTAGAGGGTGTACGAGAAGGCGGCGGGCTCAGCGGGCTTCGGGGCCTTCTCCGGCACCCAGTACGCGACCACGTTGTCGTTCGTGTCCGACGGGGTCGGGATCTCGATCAGCTCCACGGAGCCCGCTCCCCAGTCGCCGCTCGGCTCGACCCAGGCGCTCACCCGGCGCTCCGGCTGCGTCTCCAGGTCCTGGTAATGATCGAAGTCGCGATCGCGCTGCAGAAGGCCGAACCCGCGGGGCTTCTCCATCCGGAAGTGGCTCACGTTCAGCGTGCGGCGGTTGTCGAGCGGACGCCACAGCCACTCGCCGCTCGCGAAGCTGAGCAGGAGCCCGTCGGAGTCGTGCACCTCGGGGCGAAAGTCGTCGAAGGACCGGCTGGTGTTCTCGCCGTGGAAGAACATGCTGGTGAGCGGCGCGATCCCGAGCTTGCGTACCTCCTTGCGCAGGAAGAGACGGCACTCGACGTCGACCGCCGTCTGCTCGCCCGGGCGGACCACGAAGCGATAGGCGCCGGTGAGGCTCGGGCTGTCGAGCAGGGCGTAGACCGTCAGCCGATCGGCCCGGGGGGCGGGGCTCACCAGCCAGAACTCCTTGAAGTAGGGGAACTCCTCGCCCCAGGACTCCGCCGTGTCGATGCCGAGCCCGCGCGCCGACAGCCCGAACCCCTCGTCCTTCCCGACCGCCCGGAAGTAGCTCGCCCCGAGGAAGACGATGACCTCGTCGAAGTAGTCCCGCGCCTTGATCGGATAGTGGACGCGCAAGCCCGCGTAGCCGAGCTTCTGCGGCACCCGGCTGGCGAAGTCGGTCTTGCCGTAGTCGAACTGGTTGGGCGAGAACTCGACGGGGTGCACCCCCTTCGCCTCGACGACGTTTACCCGCACGGTGCGGTTGTAGTACAGCCCGGGGTGGAAGAACTGGACCTGGAAGGGCACCCCCCGGTCACGCCAGAGCCCTTGCTCGGGACGGAAGCGGATGTCGCGCCACTGGTCGTAGCTGATCTTGAGCAGCCAGTCGGGCACGCGCCCCTTGGCATCCTCGAACGGCTCCGCCGCGAGCCGGCGGGCCTTCTCCGCGACGTCGTCGAGACCGAACGCCGCGGCGCGCGCGGGGAGCACGGCCACGACGAGCACCCCGAGCGCATACAGCGCCCGCGACCGGCGCCCACCCCCCGCCGACGGCGGCCCCATTCCCGGCACGGCCATGCAGAGATGCGCTCGTTTCACACCCGCATCGAGACGGTCAAGTGCGGCGCACTCGGCCCGCCGGCGGCCTTCTCCCGGCCTCGGCCGTTTGCTATAGCGCCGTCCGCCCATGAGCGAGGCCCCATGAAGGTCGCCGTGCCGCGAGAGATCGCGCCGGGCGAGCGCCGCGTCGCACTCGTGCCGGACGCGGCGGCCGCGCTGGTCAAGGGCGGCCTCGGGGTGCTGGTCGAGAGCGGGGCGGGCGAGGGCGCGTTCCACGCCGACGCTGCCTTCGAGAAGGCCGGCGCACGGATCGTCCCCGACGCGGGCACGCTCTACGCGCAGGCCGACGTCGTGCTGAAGGTGCAGAAGCCGGCGCTCGGCGAGGTGGACCGGCTGCGCGAGGGCGCCGTGTTGATCTCGTTCCTCCAGGCGCTCACCAGCCCCGACCTCGTCGAGCGGCTGGCCGCGCGCCGGATCACCAGCTTCGGCATGGAGGGCATCCCGCGCATCAGCCGCGCGCAGAAGATGGACGCGCTCTCCTCGCAGGCCAACCTCGCGGGCTACAAGGCGGTGCTCATCGCGGCCGAGACGCTGGCGAAGCTCTTCCCCATGATGATGACGGCGGCCGGGACCGTCTTCGCCGCCCGCGTGCTGGTGATCGGCGCGGGGGTGGCCGGGCTGCAGGCGATCGCGACCGCACGCCGCTTGGGGGCGCAGGTGTGGGGCTACGACGTGCGGGCCGCGGTGAAGGAGCAGGTCGCGAGCCTCGGCGCGAAGTTCCTCGAGTTCGATCTCGGCATCGCCGACGCCGAGGACAAGAGCGGCTACGCGAAGGCGCTGCCCGCCGAGGCGAGCCGCCGCCAGCAGGAGATGCTCGCCGAGAAGACCACGGAGTTCGACGTGGTCGTCACCACGGCGCTGGTGCCCGGCAGGCCGGCGCCGCGCCTGGTCACCAAGGAGACCGTCGCGGGCATGCGGCCCGGCTCGGTGATCGTCGACCTCGCCGCCGAGGCGGGCGGCAACTGCGAGCTGACCGAGCCCGACCAGGTGGTCGTGCGGCACGGCGTGACCATCCACGGCCCGACCAACCTGCCCGCCACCATGCCGGTGCACGCGAGCCAGCTCTACGCGCGCAACGTGAGCGAGCTCGTCCGCGAGCTGGTCAAGGACGGCGCGCTGGCGCTCGACTTCGACGACGAGGTCGTCCGGGGCGCCTGCGTCACGCACGGCGGCGCGGTCATGAACGACGCGGTCAGGGCCGCGCTGGCGGCACGGAAGTCGGCATGACGACCGAGCTCGAGGTCGGCCTCTACATCTTCATGCTGGCCGGGTTCCTCGGCTACCACATCATCACCCGCGTCCCGCCGCTGCTGCACACGCCGCTCATGTCGGCGACCAACGCCATCGCGGCGATCTCGCTGGTCGGGTCGCTGGTGGTCGCCGGCAGCGACTACAGCCACGTCCCGAACGGCTGGGTGTGTACCCTCCTCGGCTTCGTCGCGGTGACCTGCTCGTCCACGAACGCCTTCGGCGGCTTTCTCATCACGGACCGCATGCTGCGCATGTTCAAGACGGCGGAGGAGCGCGCGCGGGGGACGCGGCGGCCGGTGGAGCTGCAGGCGTTCGCGCTCGTCGCGGCGGTCGTCGCTGCGGTGGCGGGCATCCTCTACACGACCCGGCCCGCCGGAATGGCGATGGGGGAATATCTCCACGAGCACGTCGCCGCGGAGGCGCTCCGCTACTGCTACATCCTGTCGGCGGGGATGTTCGTGCTCGGGCTGAAGGGCCTCGCCTCCCCCAAGCGGGCGCGCGCCGGCATGTCGCTCGCGGCCTTCGGGATGTTCGTCGCGGTCGTCGGCACGCTCTTCCATCCGCACATCGTGACCTACCGGTGGATCGGCCTCGGCTTCGCGATCGGCGCGGTGGTCGGGGGCACGATGGGGCTCCGCATCCCGATGACCGCGGTGCCGCAGCGCACCGCGCTGTCGCACTCGCTGGGGGCGCTGGCGGCGTGCCTCGTGGGCGTCTCCGAGTACTTCCGCTACCAGGGCGCGCTCGACCGCGTGACGCTGACGGCCCTCGACTTCGAGGTGGTGGTCGGCGGGCTCACGTTCACGGGCAGCCTGATCGCGGCGGCCAAGCTCCAGGAGCTGCTGCGCGGGCGGCCGATCACGTACCGGGGCCAGAACGTCCTCAGCCTCGGCCTGCTCTCGGTCATCGTGGCCTCCGGGGTCTATCTGGTGGTCACCCAGGCAGCGACCGCGTTCTTCTACGTGATGGTGGGGCTGGCGCTGGTCTTCGGCCTCCTGCTCGTCATCCCGATCGGCGCGGCGGACATGCCGGTGGTGATTGCGCTGCTCAACTCGTACGGCGGCCTCGCCGATGCCGCGATGGGCTTCGTGCTGATGAACAAGATCCAGATCATCACCGGCTCGCTCGACGGCACCTCGGGCTTTCTGCTCGCGCTGCTCATGTGCCGCGCGATGAACCGCTCGGCGGTGAACGTGCTCTTCGGCGCGTTCGGCAGGGTGTCGGAGGAGGCGGTGGCGGCCGCCGCCGAGGCCAAGGGCAGCGTGCGCAGCATCGCGCCCGAGGAGACGGCCGTGCTCTTCGAGACCGCCCGCAACATCGTCGTCGTGCCCGGCTACGGCATGGCCGTGGCGCAGGCGCAGCACGCGGTGGCCGAGCTGGGCAACATCCTGAAGGAGCGCGGCGTGGACGTGAAGTACGCGATCCATCCGGTCGCCGGCCGCATGCCGGGCCACATGAACGTGCTCCTGGCCGAGGCCAACGTCCCCTACGAGCAGCTACACGAGATGGAGGCGATCAACCCGTACTTCCCGGAGGCCGACATCGCGCTCGTGGTGGGCGCCAACGACGTCACCAACCCCGCGGCCAAGAGCAACCGGTCGAGCCCCCTCTACGGCATGCCCATCCTCGAGGTCGACCGCGCCAAGTCGATCATCGTGCTCAAGCGGAGCCTGCGCCCCGGCTTCGCCGGCGTCGACAACGACCTCTACTACAACGAGAGGTGTATGATGCTCTTCGGCGACGCCAAGGACAGCATCACCAAGCTCATCAGCGAGATGAAGTCGCTCTTGTGAACAGCGAGGCGAGATCATGAAGACGGTCACGCAGCTCTTGCGAACGAAGGGGCAGCAGGTCCTGTCCGTTTCGCCCGACATGCCCGTCTTCGAGGCCCTGGGCGTGATGGCCGACAAGAACGTCGGGGCCCTGCTCGTGGTCGAAGGCGAACGGCTGGTCGGGGTCTTCTCGGAGCGGGACTACGCCCGGAAGGTCATCCTGAAGGGCAAATCCTCCAAGGATACGCCCGTGCAGGAGATCATGAGCTCCCACGTGCTCTACGTGCGTCCCGAGCAGACGATCGAGGACTGCATGGCGTTGATGACGGACAAGCGCGTCCGCCACCTGCCCGTGATGGAGGAGGGACGGGTCGTGGGTGTGATCTCGATCGGGGACGTCGTGAAGGCGATCATCGCCGAGCAGGAGTTCATCATCGAGCAGCTCCAGAACTACATCACGGGGCGGTAGCCGCGCGCCGCGGAGCGCTTCCCGGGTGTCGGACGCTCAGCCGGACGGCAGCAGGCGGAGGACCGCGTCATCGAACTCCTTCGGCAGCAGATCGTGCGGAGAGATCAGGACGTTGGGCTGGGAATTCCGCATCTCGAAGCCGACGGTTCCCAGCACTTCCCGGTTGTCGGAGCGCTGGAGAGAGAGCTCGAGCTTCGCGCTCTCCGTATAGAAGAGAGCGCCGCTGTGGCGCTCCCACCGGAGGACGACGGGCACGACGGCATACCTGCCGTGACGAGCCGCACACGCTCTCGGCTCATCGCTCCGATCACCCACGGGGATCACCTTGACCTGGCGATGGGCGCGGATCACGTCCGCGATGCGCTTGGCCACCGCGGCTCCGCTGCCGTAGTACACGGTGTCTCCGGCTCTTCCATCCGCGGGCTGGACGACGCACACCACCTCGTTCGCGCTCCACACGAGCGGGGCCGCCCGGGGAGCGGGACCGGAAATGGCGAGCTTGGCACCGCACCCCACGACGTGAAGCAGCACGACGCCCAAGAGCCCGAGCGCGCGTCCCGACCCGGTTCGCCCTCCCCTCCCGCGACGGCGTCGTCGAGCGCCGGCCCGCGACCCCAGGAGTCTGTCCGGGTAATCGTGGTGAGCGAGGCGAACGAGCCGGGGAGCGAGAGCGGCAAGCGCAGCGACGACCGACGAGGTGCGGCGCGCGGGACGCGCGCCGGGAGTTGGTCGCCGCAGGAGGGAGGAGCGAGCAGCCATCTGGCAGCGCGGCTGTCGCCGCGCTCCCCCGGATCGTTCGCCGCAGCCGCCATGATTACCCGGATAGCCTCCTAGGCCGCACTCTCTGCTGGTCGAGCCCACCCTTGCCGCTCCGGCGCCACTCACTGCATGACGTCTTCCCAGCAGCCCTCGGGCTGCCACTCGCACGGGACCGCCTCGTCGAGCGCGGCTGCCATCACGTCCAGTTCGTGGGAGGGCGTGGGGATGAGTGCGCTTTCGACCACGGAATCGGCGAACACGGCGCTGGAGAGCGCCCACAGGACGGGCATGTCCGCGGCGCGCGCCGCCGCCGAACGATCCTCGGCAGGCCCGCCGCGCACCCACGCGAGCCCGAGGCCCGCCATGACCAACGCCACCGCAGCCGCCCACCGGAGTCCAGCCGCCCCGTGCGCCGGAGCCCCGGCGGCCGGCGGCAGGTCGCGGAGAACGGCCTCGAGGACCTTCAGGTCGTGGGCGAGCCGACGGGCTCGCCACTGGCAGAGCCCGCAGCTCCCGAGATGCTCGCGGTCCTCGTGCGTGCCGTCCCCTTCGAACAGCGCCCACAGGATCCGGTCGGGCAGACAACCAGTCATGGCCATCGCGGGAGCGCCCGGCACCAGCGCACACCCTTCCTGACGAAGAGCGCGGCGCACCCGTTGACGCGTCCGGAGTCTTCGGTCGGGGCCGCCGACGGGCGGCGCGGTCAGACCCTGAGAGTCGTCCCGTCGAACCGGGTGAGCACGTAGCCGAGTACGGTTCGAACGCCAGCTTGTCGAGCTCGCCGCCGACGGTCAGCGGCGCGCCCACGTAGGGCAGGAGACTCAGCCTTCAGAGGTCGGCTCCACCGGGTCCGGAATGACGAAGCTCTCGTCCAACCTCGCCTTGAGCATCGTCACCGTCGAGCCGGCACCCACGGAGTGGCCGGAGGGATACGCGGTGTGCGTCGGGCACCCGTCGGGATAGGCCTGAGAGCACAGGTAGCTGCCGTAGCGGCTGAAGGTCTGGCGGACGGCCTCGGAGTCCAGCACGTCGCGATGCAGGGGATAGGCGAACGCGCCGGTCAGGTGGTTGTGCACGCGGCCCGCGAACTCCTCCGGACGCAGGCTCCGGTGGACGCGCCACTTCTGGAACCAGACCGCCTCGTGCGCCGGTCCGCGGCGCGCGGCCGATCATGTCGAACCACTCGACGGGCCCGAAGGTCGTGAACGCGTCCTGATTGGCGATCTCGTGCACGTAGGGATTGGCGGGATCGTGCAGCCTTGCATGATCCGCCTCCGCTGCATGCCGACCGGGACGGGCGTCGCACCCGGCTCCCTCGGAGCGGTGCGCCACCGCGGCCGCGACGGGCGCCTTGACACTGCGCGGCCGGCCAGCCATTCCGGAACGGACCAGTCCGTAAATCGAATGTCGGTCCCTCGCCCCGAACCACGATCGCTGCGCCCGCGCCGGGGCCGTCCGCCCACCCCCGGCTTGCGGGAACGGATCCTCCGCGCCGCGGCCCTCGTCTTCGCCTGCCGCGACTATCACGAGGTGCAGATGGACGACGTCGTGCAGGCGTGCGGCGTGGGAAAGGGCACACTGTATCGCTACTTCCCTAGCAAGCAGGCGCTGTACCTCGCGGTCATGTTCGAGGGCATCGAGCGCCTGCGCGCCGAGCTGGAGGCCGCGGTCGCGACCGACGAGCCTCCGGCGCGCAAGATCCGGCACATCGTGCACCGGACGCTCGCGTACTTCTGGGACCGGCGGCTCTTCTTCTCGCTCATCCACCGCAACGAGTACCGGGGCGGCGGCGAGGCGCGCGCGTGGCTGCGCCACCGCGAGGCGCTGTCGCGCCTGGTCCGGCACACGCTCGAGGGCGCCATGACGGCGGGCCACGTACGGCGCGTCAACACGCGCATCGCCGCGGAGATGCTGTTCGGGATGATGCGCGGCGTGAACCGCTACCGCGCGGAGGGCGACCGCCTCGAGGAGCTGGTCACGGCGGTGGTGGGCGTCTTCATGCGCGGGGTCGGGACGCCGACCGGCCGCCGCATCGTGGCGCAGCCCTGCACGAGCAGCGCACGACATCTCCCCCCGGGCTCCGGCTCGGCCGCGAGCGCATGAAGATGCATCCCGGCGCGTCGCCATCGGAGCCGAGGAGGGTGGACAGCCCTCGGCCTTCGGAGCGGGAGGCACGCGTGCGGCGGGCGGGGCCCCGCCGCTGGCCCTGGCTCGTGACCCTCCTCCTCCTCGCCGGGGCCGCCTACGAGCTGCGCGCCACCCGGGCGAGCCGGCAGCCGGCCGCCACCGAGGCGCCCGGCAAGCCGGTCGGCCCGAGCGTGCCCGTGGTGGCGGCGACGGCGCGAGAAGGCGACATGCCGGTGTACCTGTCCGGGCTCGGCTCGGTGCTCGCCTTCAACACCGTCACGGTGAAGAGCCGCGTCGACGGCCAGCT
>Ga0209376_1004167_pt1 | contig 12692 bp, 12 predicted proteins | sample GraSoiAngelo_134_FD_185891 | JGI IMG/M metagenome (GOLD analysis project Ga0209376, IMG submission 185891) | Grasslands soil microbial communities from the Angelo Coastal Reserve, California, USA - 14_0929_05_30cm (SPAdes) (version 2) | ecosystem: Environmental > Terrestrial > Soil > Grasslands ... | reverse complement strand
TCCAGTTCGACACCATAATCAACAAGTGGCACCCTTGTCCGAACACGAATCGGATCAACGCGTCCAACCCCTGCTCTGAGTACATGTTTCTCGACGACTCCGCCTGCAACCTCGCCTCTCTGAACCTAATGAAGTTCAGAACGATTGACGGCGAGTTCAACGTTGAATCCTTCGAACACGCAGTCGAGATCGTGATCAGCGCCCAAGAGATTCTTGTCAGCAACGCAGGCTATCCTACTCCAGCCATAGAGAAGAACAGTCACGACTTTCGTCCGCTCGGACTTGGCTATGCAAACCTAGGTGCCCTGCTAATGGCGCGAGGCCTCCCCTACGACAGCGACCAGGGCCGAAACTACGCCGCAGCCATATCCGCCCTCATGTCCGGTCGAGCATACGCCGAATCATCCCGTATCGCCAAGAGGCTAGGTCCGTTCAAGGGATACGCTGTGAACGAGAAGCCTTTCCTCAACGTTATCGACATGCACAGGGCACAAGCGTACAAGATTCCTGCTGAAGGAGTCTCTGAGGAGCTCTTGAAAGCAGCTATCAAGTCTTGGGATGACGCTCTCTCGTTAGGCGAGAGATTCGGGTTCAGGAACGCGCAGATATCAGTGATCGCGCCAACGGGAACGATCGCGTTCATGATGGACTGCGATACCACCGGCATCGAGCCCGACATTGCCCTGATCAAGTACAAGTGGCTCGTTGGAGGTGGCGTGATCAAGATCGTCAACAACACCGTTCCCGAGGCGTTAACAAAGCTCGGCTACTCCAAGGCTGAGGCCAGCGAGATTCTCAAGTACCTCGAAGACCATGACACAATAGAAGGCGCGCCTCACATCAAACAAGACCACCTGCCAGTCTTTGATTGTGCGTTCAAACCTGCTAAAGGAACGAGAAGCATACAATACATGGGCCATGTGAAGATGATGGCCGCTGTTCAGCCTTTCATCTCCGGAGCAATTTCCAAGACCGTGAACATGCCTGGCAACGTCTCGGTGGACGAAATCGTCGAGACTTACATTACTGCTTGGAAGATGGGATTGAAGGCCATCGCTATCTATCGTGACGGCTCCAAGAGAACCCAGCCACTAACCACTACTATCCAGGACAAGAGCAAAGCAGCGGAGAAGACCAAGGAGCAAGTAGTCTTCAAACCATTCCGACGCCGACTCCCAGAAGAGAGAGAAGCGATAATCCACAAGTTCTCGATCGCCCAGAACGAAGGCTACCTCATGGTGGGCCTTTATGATGATCACACTCCCGGTGAGATATTCGTGGTTATGTCGAAGGAGGGAAGCACTATCTCGGGACTGATGGACGCGTTCTCAACCTCCATCTCACTCGCTCTACAGTACGGCGTTCCATTGAAAGTGCTTGTGAACAAGTTCACCCATACACGATTCGAGCCAGCGGGCATAACCACCAACCAGGACATCCGGTTCGCCAAGTCCGTAGTCGATTACATCTTCAGATGGCTTGGCCTGAAGTTCCTTCCAAAAGAAGAACAGGACGCGCTTGGACTTGCTAGGACAACACTAGAGAACGGGACTCAGGTAAAACTGGTTGAGCCAGTTGGCTCAAAGACCGCGACCCCGATAGCCGCCGAAATCAATACTCGAGAGACTCCTGAACTAGCGACTCCCCTGGCGAGCTTCGACAACCAATCCGATGCGCCCGCATGTGAGAACTGCGGCATGATCATGGTCCGGGCAGGGTCGTGCTACAAGTGCAATAACTGCGGCAACACCAGCGGTTGCGGATAGGACCTAGCCTGCGCCTTCTCGACCAGTAGCATTAACCCGTAAGTCTCTCTGACTTTCACAAGAGTCCCTTTTTGAATCAACCCTTTTGACGTCTTCCCGGAGAACTCTTCGCAGCTTCCAGAATCTTGAACGTTTCTCGGAACAGTTTCTGATCTCGGACACCAAAGAGGCTTTGGTTTGCGATAATCACATCATGTGACTACGAGACGTGAACCCACATTATAAATGGCGACAGCACTGTTCCATTCTTGAGGCGAAAAATTCATGAAATGTTACCCGCGCCAAAACCGTGAGAAGACTGAGACAGCTAGCATCTGGATCAACAGGAACCCGTTGAGGCTAACACTCCGTTAGGAGGGTTGAGAGATGGGCGATGTTACTGTCCCTCGAAACACTACCTTGAAGCTGGCAAAAGTGGACGGCCAACTTCACCTTTTGGACAGAGCTAGAGTACAGGCGGAAGGAGAATCGCCCATCGAGGTCTCAGGCGAAGTAATCTGTGAGGGAGATGCCGAGTTCGAAGGAAGCCTCACTTGCTCAAGACTGAACATCGAACATGGAAGAGTAGACGTTTCAGGCGACCTAAAGACGAGCGGGGATATCGAGGTGGAGCATGGAGAGCTGCGGGTCCACGGCTCTCTTGAAGCTGGCTCAGTAGAAGTTGATTCTCGCTTATTCGTTGGAAAGTCCGCGACAGCTCACGACTTGGATGTTGGAGGAGTGCTGGACATCGGAGGCTCGATCAACGCGACCAAGGTCGATGTCGGAGGATCGTTCATGGTCCAAGGCGATGCGAACGTCGAGGATATCGATGTTGGAGGCCTAATTGATGTCAATGGAAAGATTCAGTGTGTCAGACTGGACGCGGGCGGAAGTGCCCGGGTTGGCGGTGGTGAAATTTCTCGAATAATCGATGTTGGAGGTTCGTTCCAGTCCTCCAAACCCTTGAAGTTTGACAAGATTGACGTTGGAGGAACCGTGTCCCTGGACCAGGGAGGGGAGGGGAGAACCATCGATGTGGGAGGAAGATTCGAGAGCAAAGGGGACTTGACCTTTGAATCGATAGATGTGGGAGGAATGGTCGACATCGCTGGGAATGGAGAAGGAGAGGAGGTCGACATTGGAGGTATGTTGCAAGTTTCTGGCAACCTCCATCTGAAACGGGACCTAGAGATGGGCGGGACAGCCCGGATTGGAGGGAGCCTCAGGCTCGCTTCGTTGGAGGTCGGCGGCATGATAGAAGCGGATCTGATAGTTGCTGAAGACGAGGTAGAAGTTGGGGGCCGTTTGCGGACAACTAAAGGGACCAAGGCTAGGACAATACAGCTTGGTCAAAGGTCAGAGGTCTTAGGAGTCCTTGTTGGTGAGCATGTAAAGGTCGGAGACAACGCCCGGATTGAAGACGTCTACGCTGACACCCTGGATATGGGTGAAAAGGTCCGAGCTCGAAACGTATATGCTAGGAGTGCCCGGTTTGAGTCTCGCTGTCGGATAAGTGGCGAGGTAACGTACATCGATAGGATCGAGTCGGAACCTGACGTGGAGTTCGCGAAACCTCCTGTCAAGGCGAACGACTTGCCCAAGCCTCCCCTCTGAGATGGCTGGGCGTGGCGAAACGGTCTCGTGTAGACATCTATTCTGAGATACTAGAAGCTCTCAAGCGGAGAGGACCTACGAAGATTACGCGAGTCTCATACGCTGTCGGGCTCCCGGTAGATCGCATCAAGAGGTTTCTCGCCGACCTGTCCTCCTTCGGATTAGTCAGAATACTAAGGGGCGAGGATACTTCATACTCGATAACGCATCGCGGGCTCGAGTTTCTCGAAGCATATTGGAAGCTTGCGAGTTTTCTGAAGTTCCTAGGCGAGAAAACGGAACTTGGGGGCGATTCTGGAGAGCTTTAGGCGACGTAGCTCTTGTATTCCTTTTCGAACTCTCTAACGATCTCGAATTTCGGCAATCTTCTCGATCTTGATTCTCCGTGATGCTGGAAGGTTATTTCGGGGAACATGACTGCGGGACCGTCGACCGCTAGTCGCGTGGCCGGGTGGTCGGGTCCAAGTATTCTTGCGCAGATCTGGCGGGTTAGTCGTCGGACGTCACCTTCATCCGCATAACCTAGGGTGTGAAGGTATTCGTGGAGTAGAGTGTAGAAGACGTATGCGTTGATATAGCGTCTGTCTTTAGCAAGATGAGTTATCTGATCTAGCAGGCTTCGGTTCATGACGATGAAGTTGGACCCCATTTGATGGAATGCCCCGATATAGTCAGGCAGATCAGCGAGACCTAGCATCAGTCCAGTGCGTCGCCGGCCAATACTGGTCTTGACCGATCTTTTGACGAGCTGGAATACTTCTGAGAAGTTGAAGCTGCGGTCGAGGCTCTCCGACACGTCCAAGTTGTTTTGAGGCGTTTCCATTCGAGAATTTCTTCCTAAGCACGTTGGGACCGCGTGCTCTAGGGTGGTTTCGGGGCTCAGCGCTATATAAGGACTGGATTTTCCATCACCCAATCAGAGGACGTTTCCCTGGACAATACTAGAGACGAGTGGAGCAGCGTAGTCCGCGCGATCGAGGTTGCGTTGCCGATCTACGAGTCAACCAGCGAATGGGTATCTTTGGGGCTCGCAGGCCCGCTGAGGCGAAGGGCAGTCGCGTTTCTCCGATCCCACCGAGGGGAGTGGGTCTTGGATTCCGGTGCTGGACCTGGTGTATCCAGTCGGATGTTGTTGGAGGATGGCTTCGGGAAGGTTGTGGGGTTCGACCCCTCGATTTATCTTCTCAGGTCCGCAAGGTCTCGTCTTGGACTCCGGTTTTACCCGATTGTTGGAGTTGCGGAGAATCTTCCCTTCAGACCAGGTTGTCTGGGAGCTGTGATCACGTGTTTCTCGCTAAGAGACGTGATGAGTCTGGATCGCAGTCTAGATGAGTTCGCGCGTGCCACGCGGCGTGGTGGCGCTCTTGCTGTTGTTGATATCGGCAAGCCCGAGAGTGGATTTTGGCGTTCCCTGATCGGCTTCTATATCTCACACGTTATGCCGCTTTTGGCTCGCTTTGGGATTCGCGGAAAAGCTTCTGGTAATCCGTTCAGGATGATTATTCCAACTTGGAGGAAGCTGCAGACTAACAAGAGGATATCGGATCTGATCGAACAGTCGTTCGGGCCTTGCGCGCTGAAGAGTTTCCTTTTCGGAGGATTGGTTGTCTTCGAGGCGGATAGATTCGCAGTTTGGAAGGACGTCCTCGAATAAGACCGGCCTATGTTCGGTAGCGGTCCAGTTTTGCAAGATTTCGTAGAGGAAGAGGCAACGAGATATGGCTTGATGGAGTGTCCACCAAGCGAGTTTAGTTAAGTTCTGTCCAGACTCTTCCTCTTGCGTCGCGAGGTCGAGTTGCTAAGACCCTCTCCCTGGAGAGGTCTCTCGGTATCGGGCGGGATTCTAGGCCAGTCTCGCGATTCAGGGCGTGGTCTAGGCTTAGATGATAGGCCGAACATAGCGGTTTAACGCTCCGTCAAGAAGAGTTCACCGGGCGGCATAGGGTCGGGCTCTCAGAATCGTTATCAGGGCTGATAATGCGCGATTTCATGTTTGGGTGAATCTCGCGACATGAAGGGCGGGGCGCGGGAAAATCGACCACCCTGGGGCGTCACATAATAGTTAGCGGAAAAGAATGGTTACGGAAAGAGAAAAGTTACGAGAAAAAATGGTTACAGAAGAGAGAGATTGTTGCAGGAGGAAGTCGGGGGACGGACAGCCAATCTTGAAGGAAGCGCGGTTAGAATGTTGAAGGATAGTATGGCTATAGTTCTTCTCGGTTTAGGATTCCATGCATTGCTTTGCTGATGATTCGAACAGAGAGGTAGGATAGGACGAAGACGGTGGCCACGACTGTAGCGATGCCCAGGGCCTCAATCCCTAACTGCTGCAAGGCCGCGGTTCCCCCGCCGAACAATAGCCCGTCAGGAATCGGAGAATTCCCCGAAGTAACAGGGTTTCCGGAGGCGATCGCAAAGGTTCTCTGAGAGAAAAAGGCGATCATCGCCACCCCGAAAAGGCCGCCTAGTAAATGTCCCGGGAACAGGCCAACAGGGTCGGAGAACCATTTGAATCTGGAGAACCACTTCTCCCCGGCGAGGAAGAGGGGTCCGCCGATGAGCCCAAGAATCACTGCGCTTCCCGGACTAACAAAGCCAGCGAGAGGGGTTATGATTATGAGTCCCATGAGTACCCCGTTGGTAGCATAAATTAGGTCTGGCATCTTCTTGATCATCCGATAGCGGAAGTACATTATCGAGAGAAAAGAGGAAGCCGCCGCAAGGAACGTGGTAAGGACAACAGTCATCGCCGAATTGTTGAAAGCGAGAACGCTGCCGGGGTTGAAGCCGAACCATCCTATCCAGAGAAGCAAGATCGACAAAGTGAGCCATACGCTGTTCAGCTTATACGGTACCTGAACGCTCTCAATGCGTCCCCTCTTCTGTTCCTCCCGCCATATCTGGAGAACAATTGCGAGTCCCGCCGCTCCCGCGGCACCATGGACTACTAGTCCCCCTGCGAAGTCCGCCATGCCCATGCGAGCTAGCCAGCCTTGAGGATTCCAAATCCAAGCCGCTGGGAGATTCCAGATTAGAATGAAGTAGACGACGGAGTAAGCGAAGAAAGCTTGCAATTTCATCTTACGCAAGACAACGACTCCAACGAGGGCTAGGGTGACAGAGGCAAAGGCTGTCTCGAAGAGGAAGTAGGTCCCGGTTGTCAGACCCTGTCCCGCAGTGGACCACCACGCGCCGGTGAGTAGCTGATTCGCGTCAGAGGAGAATCCTCCCAGGAAGAACCCGTTGTAGACTGGGTTCCCGATTACCCCGTTGATCGTAGGCCCGAAAGCGGTGTTGAAGCCGACAAAGGCCATGAAGAATATAGCCGAGCCTGTGATCAGCATCGTCTTTAGGAGGCTGACGTCCATGTCGGCGCCAAGCTCTCCCACCTCGAGAAACCCGACGGAGACAGTCATTATGAAGACGAGGAGTCCACAAATGATCACCCAGAGATTATTCGCGAGCACAACTTCGAGAGGAAGAGCCATTGTCTCGTCACCCTGTCCGCAGTTTGAAAACGAGTGGAGATTTAAGCTGGGTACATGACTCTCTACTTTGCCCAGATCATGAGCTTCTGTCGTCGACACGAAACGATGGGCGTTCAGGCTGCGAACTAGCACTCGTAGTTCCAATCTAGGCTTTGAGCTAAGTAACAGCCTCCTTACAATGATCCTCAGGTAGAAGCATATGGATGAAGATGCCTACCCAGCTAAACCGTCTCTTCTGGCTTTACGCAACCAGAAAAGGAGTCTCGACTGAAAACATTCGGCCATCTTCCCCTTACAACAAAGAGCCCGTAAACAAGAAACCTGATTCTACCGGGACTAGGAAATCGTCTAAGAACTCGCGTCGCTCGTAATTCGTTTCGGATAAAAAAATGAGGGAAGGGTATCTAGGCCTCCCTTGAAGGGGCTCCTAGTACCTTCGATGCTTTTGGTAACAGTCCCTGCAGTAAACTGGTCTACCTTCTGTTGGCTGGAAAGGAACTTCAGTCTCCTTACCACAGTCAGAACAGACGACTTTGTGCATTGTTCTGGGACCACCGTACGAACCACGACTCATTCGGCCTAGTACACCTCCTATAATACGCGATACCCTCCCGGTCCCTTTACTAGGTTATAGACCTTCGGAAGGCAAGTAGCGGGCGGAAATCGCGCTCTTAATTGGCGCCTGACAGACGTCTTCTAGAGGGCGCCATGTTTTTTCAGTGCCTCCACAACGTCGACATGATTCTTCTCTTTGGCAAACGACATGGGACTCTTTCCGTCCCCGGTCTTCGCGTTGGGGTCAGCTCCGTTTGCAAGGAGGAAGTTTACAAGTTCGACGTTTCCGTTCTCAGATGCTTCCATTAGAGGTGAGAATCCGCCTTCGTACCTGTAGTTGACCTGCGCTCCTCGTTTCACGAGTAGCTTTGCTATCTCGGTATGATTGTTAGCCACTGCCCCAGTCAAGGCTGTGAAACCTGTCGTATTCCTCGCAACCGCGTTAACGTCCGCGCCTTTCCCAATGAGGTACTCTGTTGTTTCCTTCTGGCCCAAATATGCTGTGAGAGCGACAAGCGCGAAGCCGTCTGAAGAGTAGGCACTTGCGAGTGAAGGGCTCCGATCTATGAGAGATTTGGTGCGGTCGAGCTTTCCTAGGGTTGAGGCTTCAAAGATATCGAGTTCGGTTTTCTTGGTGGTTATTGCCTCCGCGATATCTCTCTGTCCGTGGTATAGCGCATGGACTATGACTGAAGTGCCATCCTTTGCCTTGCTGTTTGCGAGGACTGGGTTTGTTTCTAGAAGTTGGTTGACTTTCAGTAGATTGCCTTTCTGGATAGCTTCTAGGAACTCATCAGTTTGCATACTTAGCATAGCTAATCGTTAGCTAAGCTAATATATATACGTTGGTGATGCCTCCTTCTATGATACGTGTATGACAAGAGAATTCGGCCTCGAAGAGGTTGGCAGAAGCCTCCACGGTAACGCGATCCACCTATTGCGTCGTGTGAGAACGGAGGACTCTGCGATGGGAATCGGACCTGCGCAAGCCTCAGCATTGTCGGTTATTGTCTTCAGCGGTCCGCTCACGTTGAACAAGCTAGCAGAGGCGGAGCAGGTTAGGCCGCCAACTATGAGCCGTGTAGTAGAAGCTCTTGTCAAAGAAGGACTAGTCCGAAGGGAGACCAACAGAGACGACAGGCGCTCAGTCATGATCTCACCGACAGACAAGGGAACGAGAATTTTGCACGAAGGGCGAAGTCGACGAGAGAAACGTCTGATCAAACTACTCTCCAAGCTTGATGCTGACGAGATTAGATGTCTGGGAAAGGCTTCCAGAATTCTGTCAAAGCTCTTGGTCCCAGAGCATTCCTAGCTGGCGGGAACCCTCGATTCTTCCCAAGCGGCCAGCGCATCCTGAATTGCGCTCATTTCGGCGGGGGTTAGTTTCCAGTTGGCTCCTCCTATCATTTCACGAGCCTCATTCTCGTTTCTGACTCCGATTATTGCCCCTGTCAGGGCGGGATGCATTAGTTCCCATGCGATGACAGCGTTCACCATCGTCCCGTCATGAGCATCGGCGACGTGTCTGAACGCTTCCCGGATCTTCTGAACCTTAGAGTAATTCTCTGGTTGAACGTAGGGTTGTCGTCTTCGAAAGTCGTTCGGGTCCAACCTGTCAATGTCAAAATTGTCTGCTAGGACCCCCTCTGATAGGGATCCCCATCCGAGAACTCCGATCTCATGTTCCAGACAGAAGGGAAATATCCCTCGTTCCGTTCTTCTTTGTAGGGGATTGTATTGGTTCTGGCTGGATGTCACTGGTCCTACTTTGAGAGCTCTCTCGACCAGGTTCGTGGAATGGTTTGACAATCCTCCGTATCGGGCTTTGCCTTGGTCGATGAGGCGTTGCATTTCCCTCCAGGATTCCTCGATCGGTGTTTTAGGGTCGGGGTCGTGGAACTGGTATAGATCCACGTAATCCGTTCGCAGGCGTTGGAGGCTTTCTTTCAATTCCTTTCTCATGCTCTCGGGCTTGAGGTTTTCTGACCATCCTCCCTTGCCGTCGGGAAGAGTACCGCATTTTGTGAAGATGTGAACTTCGTCTCGTCTTCCTTTGATCGCCTTTCCGACAATTTGCTCTGCTCTTCCCCAGCCATAGAATGGGGCGGTGTCTATCCAGTTAACGCCGAGGTCGATTGTTGTCTGTATGGTTTTGATCGCCACCTTCTCGTCTTGTGGTCCCCAGTAGACTCTCCACTCAGGCGTCGAGCCGATGGGTGCAGTCCCAACTCCAACCCTAGTGATTCTAAGGTCGCTCTTCCCAAGACTTCTGGTTTCCAATCTCACTGATTCCTCCGTTGCGCTATTTGATCTTCTGCTCGATTCTTGAGCTTCAGAAGTAGTTCTCTCTTATGAGGTCACAAAACACTTCTTTCACGGGTTATTGGAGAGGAGTATAACTAGGCCCTCGCCCCGTTGTTGAGTGGCAGATGCGCGACGCGTTGATCTGCAAAGATTGCGAAGAGTCTCAGGCATTTCCGAAGGATATTGTTGAGCTCGAATCCTCACTAGGCATTCCCCGCGAAGAACTGATGGTTGACATGGAGAAAGGGAAACGATGCATTCTTTGCGGATCCGTTCTTGAACAAAGCGCACTAGCTCGGCCCATCGAAAAAGACTCAACCTAGCAAGCTCTGGAGAGCTGTCAGATCATCTTACTCCAGGCAGCGATCGATCACTTTGACAGATCATGGAGCCGCTTTTGAAATACGATCTTTGCCGAGAAACGGATTCTTCTGAATGAGCGTTATTAAATAGTACGGAAAAGGGTGATTTATGGTGATTTTACCTCAAAATAGAGGCTGTTTCGCCCGATAAGCTCGGAATACAATAGTTTTATATCTCGACCATGCATTATCGTGCTAATAGGTGAATTCGGACGCCTAGTAAGCCAAAGAAGAAGAGCAAGAAGTAGAAGTAGGCTTCTTACTCTCTATCAAATCTAATACCCACGTTTTTTCGGGTTTCTCCGTCATTTTCGGTCGAAATTGGTTTGGCTTCCTATCTTCCCTCCTTGCAGCGACGAGTGTCCAATCTCAAACCTCACATCCTCGGAGGACGATTACACAATGACGTCTGTCGACTCTATGGAGATTCCGTGTTGCTGAACCATCAACATTGTCTCGCGCCATAGTTGTTCGGCGGCATCGACCAGCTCAGAGCTCGTCGACTTCTCGAATCCCGCGACGACGTTGACGAGTTTTCGGAACCTTTTAGGCTGCTTTTGGCACTCGAATAGTTGTTTCCAGAACCAGCTAGTGGTGAGGACAAATTTTCTGTTGTAGAGGAACACGACTCTTGCCGTGTCCCATGCCATGAAAAAGGCTCGGGTCCTCAGGTCTCGCTGGTCGCTTTTGAGGTGCGCGTTGAGGATGGCAGCGAGGGACTCGGTCATACCTATCGTAGCATTTTGCAGTTCTTGGGTGAAATCCATCCGGTCGTTTCCGGCGACAACCTTCTCGAGTTTTCTTAGCCAGTTGTCACGTTCGAATAGTACTAACCGGTTTCGGAACTGGTCAGCCCCGAGGTGCCAGTCCCGGCCTTTCTTCGCTGCTTCTCCGAGAAACTTTGACTCTTGAAAATAGTCTATCTCCACTAGTAGCCCATCGTAAACGTAAAACTTGCTCGTCAGTTCGAGATTGTCAGTGATCACGCAGAAAATTTCGAGGTCTGAGTACGGACGGTCCAATCTCTTCGCAACGGACCCGTAGATGCAGATAGCTAACACTGCGTCCTTGTACGAATCAAGGATTTGGGACGAAATCTTTCGTCCTATTTCAATCCGTTCTTCGTGCGAGAACTTTCTTAGTGGAACCTTGGGTTTCGAGAGTCTACGATCTATTTTTCGCATTGCACTATATGCTCGTATGGGAGTTCAATCCCATCTCGCCTCAGCATCTTATCATGATGTTTGAGAAATGTTTCAGTCGCGCCCCAAGTTCGAAGCTCTTTCAATGCGCTCTCATATCCGAAATGGATTGTTGTTCCGAAATAGGTGACTTGAAACTCGTGAAAGCCCCTTTTTCGCATTATTGAAAAGAGCTGGTCAGGAGTCCAAGAGGGCCAATGCTTAATGAGAAACGCTTGAGGCTCAACTGCTGGCGAAGATGACCACTCGCCGTGGATCATGAAGCCTCCAGGTCGGAGGATCCGATAAAACTCTGTCAGAGCCTTTTCGAGCTGAGAGTCATATGGTAGGTCGCATATTAGTTCGTTCGAGACTACAATGTCAACGCTTGCATCTTCAATGCCTTTGATCCTTCTCGCGTCGGATTTGATTGGGTGAACTCGTTTCTCCAATCTTGCAGTTCGGAGCTCCCGACTTAGCTCCTTCAACCATCCCGCGTACGGTCCCTTGGCCGAGTCTATGGCGATCATCCTGACGTTTTTCGGGAGTCTTCTGAGCAAGGGTATTGTGAGCTGTCCTCTCCCGCATCCAGCTTCAAGGATCACTTGGAATCTTCGCTGACCGATCTGTTCGACAAAGTGCGCTGCCAACCGATCATAGTACCTCGTCCATGCTTTTGAAAGGTCAGACAGGCTACTGGCGATTATCTTCCTCCCGGAGAGTTCGGGGCGTGCCTTTTCCCCTGATCCGCGCAAGTTCTGTGACACGTCCTTTCCTACTTCTGAAGGATCCGCCTGCATATGTTTATCTTGGGAAGCACATCAGCCCTACTCAGAATCTGATTAGAAATGTCCGAAACCCCCGTTTTGATTCTGAGAGAGGGCACCTCCCGATCTAGAGGAAGGGACGCCCAGAGAAGCAACATAATGGCCGCTAAGATAGTTGCGGAGATTGTCCGGTCGACCATCGGCCCGAGAGGGATGGACAAGATGCTGGTCGCGGGCATGGGGGATATTGTAATCACTAACGACGGTGCTACAATCATGAAGGAAATGGATGTACAGAATCCAGCTGCTAAAATGATTGTCGAGATCGCCAAGACCCAGGATAGCGAGGTAGGGGATGGAACGACAACCGCAGTTGTTCTTGCAGGGGAATTACTCGCAGGTGCAGAGACTCTTCTCGACAAGGATGTTCATCCTAATGCAATCATCGACGGTTACAGGGAGGCGGCGGGGAAAGCGCAAGAGATTCTGGAGAAGATAGCCATTGCTATCAAACCAGATGACGACGCGCGTTTGAAGCAGGTTGCGATGACCTCTCTAAATACCAAAGGTATCTTCGGTTCTCAGAATCGTTTCGCCGAGCTTGCTGTCGAGGCGGTCATGCAGGTAACTGAGAAGAATAATGGTAAGGTGAAGGCCGACATTGATCTCG
>Ga0209376_1004155_pt1 | contig 12714 bp, 18 predicted proteins | sample GraSoiAngelo_134_FD_185891 | JGI IMG/M metagenome (GOLD analysis project Ga0209376, IMG submission 185891) | Grasslands soil microbial communities from the Angelo Coastal Reserve, California, USA - 14_0929_05_30cm (SPAdes) (version 2) | ecosystem: Environmental > Terrestrial > Soil > Grasslands ... | reverse complement strand
AGACGGGGAACGTCTCACCGTCGAACTTGCGGACGAGACACGTGAGCTATTTGCTTCATGGAAGAAGTTTCCTTTCGACCGAGTCATTGCAATAGGCGCGACAAAAGACGCAGTCGAGGGCGCGGTAAGCAATGCAAGGATCGAATATGATGTAATCAAGGTTGAGCCTCTCTCCATCTTCGCTCACTGCCTAGTGTGCAAGATTGGAACTGATGCTCCGGGCGTTATCGCTAGAATCGGAAACAGGCTAGGGGGTGTCGCTCTCGTTTCCTACCGGACCAAGATTGGGCAAATGCCCGCTACGAAGACGCGCCACTTACCCTCAACAGTTCTCGGCCCGAGGCAACCGTCAGCATAAGGCTGAGAGTCCCTTCCTCAGTCGTTCCAGTCCGGGGCTATGGACAGTCCTATAGTTACAAGTCCAGCAGGAATCATCATGGTCCCTGCGAGGAAGACGGTTGAGTAGTAGAAACCGTTGCTAGCATAGAGAAGCGATCCAACAAGGACCATAACCAGCCCTGCCAGTGAACCCAGAACTGTTCGCGGCCTCGCCCTAGTTGTATCGAGGAAATTCACATGCTGACGCTAATAATTGCCCTTAGTCTCGCCTTTATTGTTAACGGAATAACGAGGCGAAAACATGACCGTTCCCTGAAACAATGGCACCCTCTGGGCCTTGCTTCATTTCACAAGACCAGGAGGAATGACCGTCATTCCCACTTATTACTCCCCCTGGTTTCTACCGAGGTAGCCAAGGCGAATCGGGAAGCCTCCTTCTGCGAGTACCCCAGCTTGCGCAGAACCGGAATCGTATGCTCACCGAGTTCTGGAGCAGTCAAGAACGCAGCAGGTCTTCTGGCTGAGAACAAGAGCGGAGAGGCTAGTCGGAGGGTTCCCCTGTCTCGTTGTATAAGGCCACGGCTAAGCAATTGCTTGTCCTTGGTAACGCTACGGATAGTGTACACCGGTGCCGATGGAATTCCGTGACCGGTAAGCAGTTTATGCCAGTAGACTACTCTCTGTTGACGGAACATTTTCGAGAGCGTGAGGACCAGAGCGTTTCTGTTTCGTACTCTCATCGGGTTTGTCGAGAATCTTCTATCTTCGCTAAGTCGATGGAGCCCAAGGGTCTTGCATAACGACTGCCATTGCTTGTCGTTTCCAACAGCGACGATGAGGTAGTCGTCTTGACACTTGAAAGCTTGGTAGGGAACTATGCTTGGATGGGCAGAGCCAAACCGGTCCGGTTGCTTACCAGTCGTGAAAAAGTAAGTGGCGTTGTAGGTGAGCCATGAAACGATCGAGTCTAGCAGCGAGACATCCACATAGTCTCCCGTTCCCGTTACGAGCCGTCTCGCTAGTGCAGCCAGTATCCCCGTTGTTGCATAGTGTCCCGCGGCAATGTCAGCGACTGGGACGCTGACTCTGATCGGAGGCCGGCCCCTTTCGCCTGTTGTGCTCATGATGCCGCTCATGGCGAAGGCTGTTAAGTCGTATCCTGGCCGGTTCTTGTAGGGTCCGGTCTGCCCGAAGCCTGATATGGAGCAATAGACCAGTGCTTTGTTCAAGCGTCGGAGGCTTCGGTAGTCCAAGTGCATCTTCGAGAGTGTGCCGGGCTGAAAGCTCTCGACAAAAAAGTCTGAGTCAACGACGAGCTCTCTGATGACTTTCTGAGCCTCTCTAGTCCGGAGGTCGAGCGCGACACTTTTCTTTCCTCGGTTAAGGCTGAGGAAGTAGCAGCTCTGTCCCCTAACGAAGGGCGGACCCCAGGCTCTTGTCTCGTCTCCGAGCCCAGGCTTCTCCACCTTAATCACTTCCGCGCCGAGGTCGGCTAGTATCATTGTGCAGAAGGGGCCTGCGAAATCCTTGGTCAAATCGACGACTCGGAGGCCTACGAGAGGCAGGGCCATGGGCTTATCTCTGGCCCTGACCATTTGATTTGTGCCACGTATAACCGTGAGGCTTACCATATATGGAAGTTTACAAGCCGACTGTCGAGGTCTTGGTTGAGGGAGAGCTCTCACCATTCGAGCACGAGGCCCTCTACCAGTTGCTCAAGAAGACGTTCAGTGTGGAGCACCCCTCATATGTTGAGCTTTCTGACGAGAACTTGGCCACACGGGTCAACATCGTCTTTCACCACCCGTACACCAGCGAACTGTTCAACAGTGTGTTGCAGGAGAACTGGCGAGACTTGAAGGAGATTCTGAGACAGGTCCGACACCGGCGAGGACGGGCTGGAGCAGCGTTCAATCTCGCATTTGTAAATGGTAGCTGTCGTCTAGTGTTCAGCTCCGGAAGGCTGGAACAGAATGCGATGAGTTCTGCAATAGAACAGGTTGGCTACTTGACCGGCATTGTGCAGCAAATGATGCGCCCGGACACGATGAAAGAAACCCTTGGGCTCATCGAATGTTCATTCGATCCGAAAACCGACCGGTGGCACGAGTTCAGAGGGTTCAGCCTCTCAAACGAGAAGAAAATCTACGCCTTCGACGATTCGACTCTTCAGTGGACACCTCTCAGCGAATAGACATGGAAGAAGGGTGAAGGTTCAAAATCCAGAAACCGCTCACCCTGCATTCAAGATGATGGTTCGAAGAACCTCTGACTACAAAGCTCCGGGCGGAAAACTCGTAAGGGTCCGAATGGAAGAGAAGAACGGTGAGATAGAGACTATTCGAATATCGGGAGACTTCTTCCTTGTTCCCGAAGACCAGCTTTCAAAGCTGGAAAAGATGCTGATCGGGGCTCCATTGAAAGCAAGAGAGCTCAAGCTATTGGTTGACAGGTTTTTCGTGGCGACGAGAGTTAAGGGTCTGGGGGTTTCACCGGACGACTTCGTCCAGGCCGTTCTCACAGCAACGGTGGTGGAATAGGACTGACTGAAACCTGGCGTCTCGTCGACCTTGAGTACAGGGACGATCCTTTCAAGAACTTGGCCGTCGAGGAGGCTATTCCGCGAACCGTAGGAAAGGGAAAAGCGCCGACCACTGTGCGCTTCTGGCATAACGCAAACACTGTGGTCCTAGGATGTTTTCAGTCGGCGCAGCTCGAGGTTAACTTTGACGCGTGCAAACAGACAGGGACACAAGTTGTCCGCCGGTTCACGGGGGGTGGGGCTGTTTACCATGACGCGGGGAACCTGAACTACGCCATATCACTGAGGGAAGGCCATCCTGTCATTCCTAAAGATGATAACTTGCAACTTGTCTTCAGAAGGCTCTCGGAGGGAACAGTGAAAGGCCTTCGAGACCTCGGTGTCAGTGCCGAGTTCGAGCCCATCAACGATATTCAAGTCGACGGAAAGAAGGTCTCGGGGGCAGCTGGAAGTGTCAGGTGGGGAGCGGTGTTCCATCATGGATGTATTCTTGTTTCATCTGACTTGACGATTCTAGGCAAGGTGTTGAATGTGTCGAGGGCTAAACTGTCAGACAAGCACGTGGCTAGCGTTCAAAAGAGAGTGACAACTGTCCGGGAAGAACTTGCGCGCCACGTCACAACCTTTGAGGTGCAGGATGCGATTGTCAAAGGAATCGAGGAATGCTACGGGGTCCACCTTGAGAACGCCGACCTTACTAAGGAAGAGTTGGCTCTGGCCCAAGAATTGTATGATACGAAATACAGCCGCTCCGAATGGAACCTTAGCCCTTAGGGCTTTGCGGTCGCTGTGAAGAAAAAGGAGGTTCTTGCAGCCTAGAGTCTAGGTGTTTGGAGACGATTACTTGATGCTATAGAGGGTTCCGGCGAATCGTTGAGGTGTGGCTTTGATCTGAAGGGCGGAGTCTTACCATTATCGCCTTGGGTCCTGAACCATTCAGGAATAATGACTGCACGCAACAGTTCCTGGACTGAAACTCCCCTCTCTTTGGCTTCGTTCTCTAGTAAAGTGAATGTCTGAGGGCCGAACGCAACCATTACCTTTGTTGACGTTGGGGCATCCCGTTTCTGGTCTCCAAGTATTCCCTAGGCTGGAGGAATGAGCCCATGGGATACTGCGGATACCATCCAGTATTGTGAGCGGCAAGCAATATAAGCCTGCCGGATAGGATTTTCCGAAAAACGGATAGCGTGTAGTACACGTCTCTAGATGACCAGGACAACAAAATCATAGCCGCTCTCCAACGGGATGCCAGCCTAAGCTACAAACAAGTTGCCGAGAAACTCGGAATGAACGAGTCGACTGTGAGGAAACGAATAGTTTCCTTGAAAAGAAGACGCATAATTCGTAGGTTCACAGTGGATGTCGACGCCGAGAAGCTGGGGATAAAGACCCGTGCTTTTCTCGGAGTAGATGCCGAGCCCTCGAGGATTCTAGATGTTGGAAGGCAACTGGCTGAGATGACTGAGTGTCGTTTTGTCTTCAACGTTGCTGGCCACCATGATTTCTGGGTCATTGTCTGGGCCAAGGATAGGGAGGCCCTTTCGGGAATCATTCAGCGGATTTCCGCCATAGAGGGTGTCACCAGCGTAAACCCCTCGATCCTGGCAGAGAGGCTGAAGTAGGTTGTCGCTGGACGAGACGGACTACAAGATAATCTCGGTTCTTCAGGAGGACTCCAGCCAGACATACAGGGAGCTAGCGGGGCGGCTCAGCATGAACGAGTCAACCGTGAGAAAGAGAGTTATTGCGCTGAAAAAACGGGGTCTAAGGTTCACCATTATTGTTGACACGTCAAAGCTGGGGTTCAAGACTGATGCCAGCCTCGGAGTTGACGTCGATCCATCGAAGCTTCTTGAGGTAGGAAAGAAGCTGGCTGAGCTTCCAGGGCTGAGAATGGTGTACACAGCATCCGGTGAGAGCGACTTCCAAGTGGTGGTATGGGCTAGCGACAGAGATGCATTGGCCAACATAGTAGAGCGGGTTTCGGCTCTAGATGGTGTCTTGAAGGTTCGTGTCTCAGTTGTGGCGGAGCGGCTGAAGTAGACCCTGTTGCGTCACGTCCAAAGGTCTCGGCTGTCTCTCCGCGGAAGCTTCTTGAGCGTCTTTTCACGGTCTTCTCAAGTGAAGTTCGCATGCCGATAATCAAAGTCTTGATGTATACTGGCCGGAGCCAGCAGCAGAAAGATGAGCTTGCCAAGGCGATTACGGACGCGGTAGAGGCGATTGCCAAGGCGCCGCGTGACCAAACGATTGTTGTGTTTCAAGAGGTTGTTAGGGAACACTACTATGTTGGGGGCAGGAGGGCGTAGCCTGGAAAACCCGCTTTGCGGGCTCCAGATAAGAATGTCTACTGTGTTTTGTTCGGGGTGCCCCGTGACTGGGGGTGTTTTGTAGGATGGGCTTGTTTTGGGCTTGTTTCAGGGTTTTGAAGCTTGAATCTGGTTTCTCTCAGGCGTCTAGAACCTGCATGGTACGCGCATTAGAAGCGCGGGAACCGGGGCCGGGTGGCTTTGGAAGGGTTCAGGGAGAATGTTTTAACCGAACAGCTTCTCGTTTCTCTTCCGGAATCACCTTTGGCTCAGACCCTCTCCCAGTTCAACGGACACCGAGAGCTGGCAGAGGAAATTCTGAGGTTGAAACAGGAGAGAAACGCTGTCATTCTCGCTCACAACTATCAGGTGCCTGAGGTCCAAGACATTGCCGACTTTGTGGGCGACTCCTTGGGGCTGTCTCAGGCCGCGGCGAAGACCCCTGCTAAGGTGATAGTCTTCTGCGGCGTCCACTTCATGGCAGAGACGGCCTCGATAATCTGCCCGGACAAGACGGTGCTCCTTCCAGACTTGGCGGCCGGATGCTCCCTTGCAGCGACCATAAACGCGGAACAGCTCAAAACATGGAAGAGAGAACATCCAAACGCAGTCGTAGTCTCATATATCAACACAACCGCCGAGGTCAAAGCGGAAAGCGACTACGTCTGCACATCCAGCAACGCCGTCAAAGTTGTTAACAGCATTCCCCGAGATAGGGAAATTCTCTTCCTGCCAGACCTCTTCCTTGGCGCCTACGTCAAAGAGAAGACCGGGCGAGACATGGAGATTTGGCCTGGCGAGTGCCACGTTCACGCAGGAATAACGCCGGATATTGTCAACCAGAAACTCGCTGAGAACGCTGGCGCGGAGTTCTTGGTCCACCCAGAGTGCGGCTGTGTCACGCAGTTCATGTATTTTGCAGAGAAAGGAGACTTCAACTCTCAGCTGACCCATGTCTTCTCAACGGAGGGAATGGTGAGGCACGCGCGAGAATCCGCTAGCAGCAAATTCCTAGTCGCAACCGAGACCGGGATTCTCCACCGGATGAGAAAACAGAACCCGGACAAGACATTCCTCCCGGTAAAGGATGACGCTGTCTGCCAATACATGAAATCAATAACACTGGAAAAAGTCGCGACTTCCCTGAGAAACATGGTCCACGAGGTCCACGTTCCCGAAGATGTGGCGGACAGGTCTCGTCGAGCAATCGGACGAATGCTCGAACTGGCGTAGAAATGCTGACTGTTACTCGCAGGCTGGGTGACGGTTTCGATCCCCAGTTTTAAGCTACCGTCGTAGCGAGGAGGAAACGGCCCGCGCGTAGGGCTTTCCCACTTGATACGAGTGCCTCCTTTGCCTCAAGGAGACAATCATTCCATCGGAACCAGTCCGCCACCTCTTTCTCAGGGACCAAAACAGCAGCTTCGATAGTACATTGGAGCAGACCCTCTAGAGCTTTCTCATAGCTCGGCGAGCCCTTGTTCGAGCGTTCTGTGAACGCCTGGGGCCAGAGCCGCCATATGTTTGCGTGAAGATGCCTTTCCGGTTTCGGATCTTCGTATCCCACAATGAGCCCCAGGCTCTCAAGCTTGACTAGGCTTCGGTGAAACGGGGCAGTGTTCGTTTTTCCCGTCAGTTGGAGCGTGATACGAAGCTTGTCGGTTCTTGTCGGGCCTTTCTCTTCAAGAACGTCCATAATTCTCCATTCAAAAGTAGAAAGGATTCTATGGTCCGAGGCCAGTTTATGGTAGTGCTCTACGATTGGGTCCATGACTGGCCAGAGCTTACTTGACACTAGGGTTTTGGTGTCTCGAAAGATTCTCATCTCAATGACGTCTTTGTCCTTAGAGAGTTCTCGCAACCAGTAAGCGATGCGGTGTCCTGAGACTTGGACATTCCACCAGTCAAGCCAGGACGTGAACCCTCTTCCCGTAGGCTTCCAAGGCTTTCCAAGAATCGCGCCGATGAGGCTGGGGAGTTCGTTGCCAACTAGGGTCGAGACGAGGCCTTTGTCGCGGATGAACGCGCGAATATCCCCGATTGTCTTTAGTCGCAGCGAGGGCTTTAGTCTATGTTCCTTCTCGCGAGCCCTTCGGGCTTTGACAAGTAGGCTGGCCGTGTTCAAGAACTGGCTCTCCGTTTGCTGGTTGCAGCTTTTACGTCCATGCTTACGTCGATGCTACGAGCTGAGTGCGTTATGCTACCTATTGACACCACGTCAACTCCCGTCCTTGCATAGTCTGCGATGTTCTGTTTGCTTATTCGGCCTGATGCTTCAAGCAGTATCCGAAGCCTCAGGTTTTTCCTCTCTAGCAGGGAGACCGTTTTCCTCACGTCTCCAGGCTCCATATTGTCTAGAAGTATGATGTCAGCTCCTGCCAGGGCGGCTTCAACTGCCTGAGCTGGTTCGGTAACCTCCGCCTCTATTTTCTTAGTGAAGCTCACCTTCGACCTTGCTGTTTTGACCGAGTCGGATATTGATCCTGAAAGACTAAGATGGTTGTCTTTGATGAGAACAGCATCATCCAGCCGCAACCGGTGAGTGTCTCCACCGCCCAGTTCGACAGCTTTTTTCTCAAAATATCGTAAGCCTGGAAGGGTCTTTCTTGTACATGCGACCCTAGCATGGGCGTTGGCCTGCTTGACAATCGCGACTAATTCCGCAGTAGCTGTTGCGACTCCGGACATGTGAGAAAGTAAGTTCAACATAGTACGCTCAACAATGAGCAAGGAGCGCCCCGGGCCGTTGATTCCAAGGAGTCTTGTTCCACCAGAAACCCTGCCCCCATCCTGCACGTTTGGTTTCCCCGCGCAACCGACTAGTTCCAGCAAGGCCAGGCTCTCCACGAGCCCCGCCACGACTGCATGTTCGTTACACACAACATCGGCGGTGGCTAAGGTCCCAGGCTTGACTAAAGCATTGGTTGTAATGTCTCCAAAGCCAAGGTCTTCAGCTAGGAAGGAACGTAGAGCTGTCTCGATTTCAGGTCGCGCAGAGTCCAAGAGTACGAGAAGAAGGACTGCTTTCAGTATAAAGAAATGGGAGAAGGAACGCTGCTGTTGAAGCTCATAGCTACACTTCACAACCGTCGAGGGGATCCTCTGATACTTCTCAGATTCCTCAAGACACTGGTGCAGCAAGGCAAGCTAAGTAGCATCGGGGTTGCTTGGAGTGTTCCTTCAGGCGAGGCCGAGCCTAACTGGCCAGAGCTTCTGAAGGAAGAGAGGCGTATTCAGGAGGTTCTTCGCTCCTCGGTCCGACTCGTTCACGGCTCTGGTTTGTCCTGGGAGGCAAAATCCTTCCTCGGACGATGTTACAGGTCCTTCCAATACGAGTTCATGGTATCCTTGAACCTGAAGCGCCGTGATCAACGTGTGAGATTGGTTCTCATTGACGACCCAGAGGCGAGAGAGACCCGATACATGGAGATGCGCAGTCCCACCGAATTTCTCAGAGAGATTTCTTCGTATCCAAACCGGGAACAGATACAAGTTCTACAGTCTCGATACGCAGGATACAAAGAGGCTTACGAAAGGATCGACGTCTACGAGAAAATGATTCTTCACCCTGAGTCCGCTCTCTTAGAGATTCATACAGAAAACAAGGGACTTGCGGAGTCGCGGGCAGGCTACATGTCTAAAGTGATAACCAGCGCCAACCCTGACATTATTATTGTCAGGTTGTTGCACTGTCTCAATAATCCTCCTCCCTCGCTAGCTGGGCTGTGCTCCGCGTCTTCGCTTAGCCTACCTGCAAGGCTTGGACTCGGGAGAGGGGCCGTCACGAAGCTTTCCGATACTGAAATCATCGTAGGACCTCTGCCTGCGAGAGATTAGTGCTCGGTCTCTACTTGGCCGCGGTGAACTTGGTGTCCGCGCGCTCCCAAGAACATGTCCAGCCCATCGGGAAACGCATCATCTCGATGAGGGCTCACGTGTACAAAGACAACTCGTCTCTTGAATCAGGACAAACCGTTAACGACAAAACCCCAATTCTTAGGCCACCCACGTTCAGAAGTTTACCGAGATCTCTTCGCGTTTCGTTCCCTGACCACTCGTTCTACGTGGTCAATTATTGTCTTGAGAGAGGTGCCTGGGCCGAAATTGCCGGTGATGCCATGTTTCTCCAGGAGAGGTTTGTCTTCGTCAGGAATTATTCCTCCCCCCACTAGAAGAATGTCGCTACCGCCTTTCTCCCGAATTAGTTTGGCGACTTTTGGGAAGGCTGTCATGTGGGCTCCGTTGAGGAGGCTCATCGCCACGACGTCCACGTCTTCGTCGATTGCCATCTGGGCTACTTGTTCCGGGGTGGCTAGGAAGCCGGTGTAGATGACTTCCATCCCAGCGTCTCGGAAAGCCCTGCACAGGACTAGCGCCCCTCGGTCGTGGCCGTCAAGCCCAGGCTTCGCTACTAAAATGCGAATCTTCTTGGAAGGCTTGAGGGGTTTCTTGGCCATAGGCCAATCAAAAGGCGCTCTTGCCTATTTCGCTAATAAGCACTACGAGGGTTTCTCGTGATTCTTAGTCACACGTACGTGAAACGAGACGAGGTGCGCCATAGAAGCCGCGGTCCGCTTTCCACCTTTTTATTTCACCGATATGTTGCTCCTAGTGTGAAGTATTCGTGCTAGAACAGGTTCACCTTTCGAAGAACGGAGTCTCAGGGAGTGTTTTGGACTGGCTGTTGGAGGAAAATGAGCCCTCGGTGAGATACCACGCCCTTACCCAGCTTCTCGACAGGGATCAAAGCGATGCTCAGGTGGAGAAGACTAGGGCCGGCATTGGAAAGCACGGATGGGCGGCGCGAATCCTTGCTGAACAAAAGGAAAACACGTACTGGGACAACCCGTTTTCTTGCACAGTTCCAAAGTTCTCAGCATGTAGCTGGCAGCTCGTGGTCCTCGCAGACCTTGGAGTCTCAGGGAAGGACCCGCGAATCAGAAACTGCGCTGAGCATTTGATGTTGCTTCACAACGTCGACGAGGGAGGGTTTTCTCTTAGACCGAGAAAACCGCCGGTGGAAATCAAGGACTGGCCGCTTCAACCACACATCTGTTTGACGGGCAATATGGTTCGCACTCTTGGAAAACTGGACTATGCAAATGACGCGAGGGTCCGCAAGGCCATGGACTGGCTCGTGACTATGCAGCTCCCAGACGGTGGCTGGAACTGCTCTCCTCAAGGAAAGCATGGTTCGTTCATGGCAACTGTCCAGCCCCTCTGGGCTCTAAGCGAGATGATTGCCGCCGATCCTCAGGAGACGTGGAAGCAATCGGCCAGAAAGGGTTTGGAATTTCTCTTGAAACATCGAGTGTACATGTCTGACACGAATGACTCAGTCGTTCTGCTCGATTTCCTGAAGACACACTATCCGATGCACTACTGTTACGACTTCCTCCATGGCCTGAGAATTCTGACAGAGAACGGCGTGAAAAACGACTCTAGAATGGACGATGCTGTCAGGGTTCTGTTAGCCAAAAGGCTGGCTGATGGCCGATGGCCGTTGGAGGGCGTGTACCGAGGCTGGCGGCATGCTCATCCCATGCACAACTGGGAGACAGTCTCACGGCCGGAGGAGAGGGAGCTGATAACTGAAGGCTGGGGCACGGATCGGTCGATTCAGCTAGAGGAAGCCGGCAAACCTAGCAAGTGGATAACACTCCAAGCTCTCTTGGTTCTCGAGAGACTCGGCCTTCTCGAAACGCCTTAGCCATCCGTTTCCCTCTTTTTGTTGGTTACTTTCGAGTCCGGTTATTCATTCAGGTTTAATAGAGACAGATTTTTCCGTTCTCGACGAACCAATGTCCAAAACAATTCTGAGCGATGAATCTCTCACTTTTGCCGAGAAGGTCATCGGCATGCGGGCCCAGAGCAACAACAGGCCCCTGAGTCCGGGGGAGATTACGGTTCTTCCTGTGGACATGGCTATGGCCCAGGATAGTACTGGTCCGTTGGCGATTAAGGTCTTCGAGGAGATGGGTGTTGGGAAGGTTTGGGACCCATCAAGAATTCATCTTGTAATCGACCATACCTATCCTGCTGCTGATGAGAAGGTTGCGAAGCTTCACATTTTGATGCGCGCCTTCGCCAAGAAGCACGGAGTCCGACTTGTCGAGGGCAGCATATCACATCAGCACTTGCTCGAGAACCATGTTGTTCCAGGTATGGTTCTTTTCGGTGCTGACTCGCACACTTGCCAGGGAGGAGCGGTGGGAGCGTTTGCCACGGGAGTCGGAAGCTCGGAGATGGCCGGGTTGTGGGCGACGGGAAAGCTCTGGGTTAGGGTTCCCGAAACTATCAGGGTTAACATTACGGGCGAGTTCAAGAAAGGAGTGTATGCTAGAGACCTCATCTCCCATTTCATTGGCATGGTTGGCGAGGATGGTGGAAACTACATGTCCTTGGAGTGGAAGGGTCCGGCTGTGAGGACCCTCTCCATAGCATCCCGGGCCTGCGTTAGCAATAACTCGATGGAGTGCGGCTGCAAACTGTCTATTTTCGAGGTAGATGCTCTGACTCAGGAGTATTTTCGTTCGGTGGGACGCGAGTCAATCCAGGAAGTTCATGCGGGATTGAAGGCCACGTACAAGGACACACATGATGTCGAGCTGGGAAAGCTGGAGCCCGAAGTGGCCGAGCCGGGGAACGTGGACAAGGTGAAGAGCGTGGATGAGCTTGAGGGCACACCGATCGACCAGTCCTTCATCGGCTCATCGACCAACGGCCGTGTCGAGGACCTGGTTGTCGCGGCTAAGATATTGAAAGGTCACAGGGTCAAGACCGGTTCACGATGCATTGTCACGCCTGCGAGTAGGCAGGTTTTCGAGTACGCGATCAGCAACGGTTTGGCGGAGACGTTCCTCCAATCAGGAGCAGTTTTCACCAATGCCACCTGTGGGGCGTGTGTTGGGACCCATCTGGGAGCGCTGGGCGAGAACGAGGTTTGCATCTCTTCTTCGCCGAGAAACTATACTGGGCGCATGGGCGCGACGAGCGCGAAAATCTACCTAGCTTCACCAGCGACCTGCGCGGCCTCGGCTATTGAGGGCAAGATTGCGGACCCGAGGAAGTACCTATGACAATTCCAGCGACTCTCCAGGGGAGGGCGTGGGTCTGGCCTGATAATGTGAATACTGACATTATCATTCCGTTCCGGTTCAAGGCTCGAACCAACGATCCGGTGGAGATGGCAAAGTATGCGATGTACGGTTTCGACCCGGAGTTTTACAAGAAGGTCAAGCAAGGAGACCTGTTTGTCGCGGGCCGTAACTTTGGCGGAGGTTCAAGCAGGGAGCAAGCACCCGTTGCTATCAAGTACGCGGGCGTTGCTGCGGTTGTCGCGGAGAGTTTCGCGCGCATCTTCTACCGAAACAGTTTCGCGATCGGTCTGCCGGCCTTGGAGGTTCCAGGGATTAGTAATGAGGTGAAGCAGTTCGAGGAGTTGGAGGTCAACGTTGAGAACTGGTCGGTGAAGAGGCTTCGGGACGGGAGAGTGTTCCAGGCCTTGAAGGTGCCGGGGTT
>Ga0209376_1004154_pt1 | contig 12716 bp, 9 predicted proteins | sample GraSoiAngelo_134_FD_185891 | JGI IMG/M metagenome (GOLD analysis project Ga0209376, IMG submission 185891) | Grasslands soil microbial communities from the Angelo Coastal Reserve, California, USA - 14_0929_05_30cm (SPAdes) (version 2) | ecosystem: Environmental > Terrestrial > Soil > Grasslands ... | reverse complement strand
GCTACGTCGCAGCAGGAAATTTCGTGTTGTGCTCTCCTTAGAATTGATAGCGCGCTCGTTTGTCTTGGACGTGGATATTTCTGATCTGGAAACTCTTAAAGAACGATGCCCGGTCTGAGTCCCTTCTTCAGGTACTGGCAGTATCCTTGTTCTAGATGAGTTTCATCTTGTGCTTGCACCAGATTAGGCTAATATATCGGCCACATAGGCCCTGCCCCTAATGAGATTGCAAAGACCCGTTGAGGACTTAGTACGTCGCTCTTGCGGCTCCCAAGAGCTATCCGAACTCGTTGGCGAGTCTCCGCTTTTTCTAAAGTCAATCGAGCAGCTTCCTGCGATCGCCAAAAGCGAAGCGTCAGTTCTCATTAGCGGTGAGACCGGCACTGGGAAGGAGCTGGTAGCCCAGTTGACTCACCGGTTGAGTATGAGGGCTGCTTTTCCTTTCGTGGCCGTGAACTGTGGATCGTTTTCCGACGCGCTGTTGGAAGATGAGTTGTTCGGGCACGAGCGAGGTGCGTTCACGGGCGCCGAGAGGTGCAGAAACGGTCTCATCGCTCAAGCACAATGCGGGACCTTGTTCCTCGACGAAGTGGACACTATGCCCCCGAAAGCGCAGATCGATCTGCTTCGTGTATTGCAGGACATGAAATTTCGCACTATCGGGTCTACCTTGGAACGGGATGCCGACGTGCGCGTCGTGGCCGCGACCAATGTCTCGCTAGACCAACTTGTTCGGACTAATAACTTTCGCGCAGACCTGTATTATCGACTTCGCGTGTTCTCCATTAATCTTCCTCCGCTCCGCGATCGTAGAGAGGATATCGCCAGGCTGGCGGCTCATTTCCTTCAAAAGCATGCTCCCCTTCACAAGCCGACGCCGAAGCTCTCCCCAGACGCCCTCGCGGCTTTGATGTCCCGCGACTGGCCCGGCAACGTACGTGAGCTCGAGAACACCGTCATTCGTGCCATTCACCTCAGTCAACATGATTTCATTGAACTTGCGGACTTGGAATTGCAGTTTGGGTTTGAAAGGCCGTTTGCTTCCATTTTTTGCGCTCCCGGCAAACTGCCGGTCTACAGAACCATAAAGCGAGAAGCTATTGCGTTGTTTGAGAAGGATTACCTTACTCGTCTTATGGCCGAGCATAGGGGTAATGTTACCCGAGCTGCCCGGTCGGCTGGAAAGGATCGCAGCGACTTGGGAAAGCTTCTTAAGAAGCATGGTGTGGATGCGAGAGTCTTCCGCTTGCGTGGAATTGGATTGCCTGACTAATCTTTAGACTGCCGGGGCTTGAATACCCCATGACACGGGGATTTCCCACCCCTCTGGCTAACCGTTGCAAGACCTTGTGATTTCAGAGTGTTGGGGAAATTCTGCTTACAGCTACCATGGGTGTTCTTCCCCCACTTTTGATGATTTATCCTGTGGCTATATCCCTAAAGTGTTCAATCTAGAGAAGATATGTATATGTGAGCTTAGGTACCTCCATTGCATATCACTAAGCTAAGTACGTCCAGATCTTCTTGTCATAAGAACCTTAGGTAATTGATTCGGTTCCTTGCGCGGCGAAGCAGCCGGGCAGGTGGGGTCAGTTTCAGGATATTGGTTTATGTAGTACAGCTTGCACTACGCTATCTCTCCTAAGAGACGGGACGGAGGTGTGTGCAGGTGGAGCAAGCACGAGAGTTGACCTCATTCCCTGAGGGTCAGGACCTTGCGTACCCGGGATGGTTCACGCCGAGGTGGTATGCGGCCTATACATTTTCTCATCACGAAAAACGTGTACGAGACCAACTCGTCGCCAAGCGCGTGGAGACTTTTCTTCCCCTATACTCCACCGTACACAGATGGAAAAATCGGCGAGCGAAATTGGAACTACCCCTTTTCCCCGGGTACGTTTTTGTACGTATACCTCTCCGGGACCGACTCCCAGTATTGCAGGCTGCTGGGGTCGTCCGTCTAGTGGGAACAGCCGGAAAACCGACCCCACTCGAGGATCACGAAATCGAATCGTTACGCAACGCCTGCGACGCAAAGATTCCCACCGAACCTCACTCCTACCTTCGAGTGGGACGAAAGGTGCGAATAAAGACCGGGCCATTCGAAGGCTTCCAGGGAATCCTGCTACGTCGCAGCAGGAAATTTCGTGTTGTGCTCTCCTTAGAATTGATAGCGCGCTCGTTTGTCTTGGACGTGGATATTTCTGATCTGGAAACTCTTAAAGAACGATGCCCGGTCTGAGTCCCTTCTCCGATGCGGCCTCTTCTACAACTGCATCGTGCCCGGTCGCGTGGCGATTCTCCAGTCACGAGAGATGTTCGTTGTCGGGCTTTGATAAGGGACACGGCCGCATCGCAACAGAAGAGGAGGGAGCATGCGTAGCACCAGTATCGTCAGGTTAGTGACTCCGTTCGCTTTTGGCCCTTTCCTTGTCGCTGGCAGCCTGGCGCAGGAGCCAACGGCACCGGCACCCTCGCCGAGCGCGGTCGTGCAGGCACAGGCGACGTCAATTTCACGGTTTGTTGGTGACGAGCGTTATCGCATTGGGCCTGGGGACGTGCTGGAAATTCGTGTATTTGAGCGTCCGCAATTGAGTAGGGAGACCATGCGTGTGGATGGCAACGGTCGGATACACTTGCCGCTAATTCAGGATGAGGTCGTCGCAGCGTGCCGAACGGAGGTTGCCCTTGCCGAAGAGATAGCCGGCCGATACCGTACATATCTCAAGAATCCGCAAGTTGACATCTTCGTGAAAGAGTTTAACTCTGCACCGGTCTCTGTGATGGGCGCCGTCAACAAGCCTGGTAGTTTCCAGTTGCAACGGCGAGTTCGGCTGCGGGAACTACTGACGTTCGCTGGGGGTCTGAGCTCAGATGCCGGCAAAACGATCCAGTTGATTCACGATGAGAGTAGTGCGGCATGCGACGTTGCCCCACCCAGCACCACGGTGGCCGATGTAAGGGTCACGCCAAGAGGTGGAGGTTGGGCCATGAGTGACGGGACGGACGCGAATCGTGTGCCTGAGGCCATGCTAGTTGCTGTCGACCTGCAAGCGCTATTGCGCGGTGACGCCAATTCCAACCCGTACATCCGCCCGGGAGACTTTGTCCACATTCCGAAGGCCGAGCAAGTGTTCGTGGTCGGCAACGTCTACAAGCCTTCATCGCTACCTTTAAATGAACCATTAACCGTATCGGGGGCCATTGCCCGAGCGGGGGGCGTGCTTCCCAACACCAAGCGCTCCAGGATTCGCATTGTCCGAAGCGGGCCTGCAGGGACCGCTGAGACGTATGTCGATCTGGAGCGAATTGAGCACCACGAGCAAACCGATCTTCTACTGAAAGCTGAGGATATCGTTGAAGTCCCCACTTCGATCGGCAAGCTAGCGCTGCGTGGCTTTCTGGGTGGAATCGTTCCGGCATACGCGGTTTACGCTCCACTGACAGTCATTCACTAGGAGATTTTTGAATACTGGGGTACAGGTTGAAAATTAAGGCGAACCTGAAGTGCAGCCCTGACTTTGGCGAGCCTCCTTTTCTTAGCGAAGCAGTCGGCTGTGCAAAGCGGAGAGGAAATTCAGAAGGAAACCATGAGTCGCATTAACGATGCATTGAAAAAGGAGGGGGGAGAGCTTATCAGGCAAGCGGGATCCGGCGTGGATGACGCTCAGAGGCTGGAACTTGTGTATGGAGCGGAGGGAAGTGAAGAGCGCCAAATGACATTGCGCGATCACTGGCGCATCATGCGTAATCACGCACGGCTAATCATTTCCACGGCAGTTGTGGTTACCCTGCTCGTGACCGTCTGGACGATGCTGTCTCCGGACTACTACGAAGGCAGCGCACGGGTCGAGATCGATCTGGAGACCGCCGATCCTTTACCGAGCGAACCCGAGACGCGCGTCGCGGCGCTCGATCCGGCGTACTTTGCGACGCAGCTACAAATCATCCGCAGTCCCATGGTTCTCGAGCAAGTTGTCAAGGCCCTGGACTTGCCGCACGATCCCATTTACAAGCGATACGTGGGCACAGGCGGGCGCAAGATTCGGCAGCTGCTGCGGCTAGCCTTCCTCGCCAAGAAAGATCCATTGATCGAAGGAGAGCCTGAAGAGCCACCGCTGGCCACGGCGCTCGACCCCGCGATCTCTCACGAGGACTTGAAAAGATCCAAGGACCTTGAACCCTTCGTTCGGGACCTCCAAAGGAGGCTAACCGTAGAGCCAGTTAAGGAGCCTAGTAGTGCCATTAAGGATACGCGGTTAGTCAGCATTGTGGTCAGGCATCCCAGTCCGATGTTGGCCGCGAAGCTCGCGAACGCCATCGCTGATGCCCTGGTGCATTCCAGTAAGGAACGGAGGCTGCAAGCAGGAAAAACGACCAATGCCTATCTGACGCATCGAATTGACGATCTGCAGTCCGAAATCCGTGAAGCCGAACGATCCTTGGGAAAGTACGCCAGCAAGCACAACATCCTTTCTCTCGATCCGACCCAAAACACCGCCATCGACCGCCTTACCGCGCTTAACCGCCAGTTGGTAGAGGCGGAAAATGCACGCAAGGAAGCGGAGGCAGGGTATCGCGAGGCCCTAGCACCAAAAGCTGAGGCGCCAAGCGCGCCGATGAGCGCGGAAGCAAATGCCCCGGTGGCAGCAACCCCTGTGGAAGTACGCCCGGCCGTGCGGATTCATTCAGGCGGGAAATCCGTGAATCGCATGGAATCGTCGGAAATTCCCTTAGTGCGCCGGATCCGGGTTGCCCCGAATGGCGAAGCCACGCGCATCACGATCGATCTTGAAGACAGCGTGCAATATACTTCCAACCGCCTCGCCAATCCCAATCGGGTCTTTTTCGATTTGCAGGCGGCGCGGTTGACGCCGGAAGTCGCTCACGGGAATGTCCACGTTGATGGCGGCCTGGTGAGCGGGGTCCGCGTCGGGCAAAATGGTGCGGACGTGGTGCGCGTCGTTTTGGACGTGAACGAAGTGAAGGATTACACCGCTTCCCTGGCGAACAATCCACCGCAGCTTTTGATTGATTTATATGGGAACTCAACTCCGATGGCCATCGCCGAAAACTCTGGACGCAAGAATGCCGAAGGGCCGGTCGCAGGTACCGCTCAGGGCAAGGCCAACTCGGATCAAATGCCGGTATTAACAGCGGCGAGCGCATTGGCTGAGCAAAACGCAAAGCAAATGGCTGATTTGGAAAGCAAGCTAGCCGACTTGCGCCAGAAGCGGGCGCAGTTGCTGGTTGGTGCGACCGAGAACTGGCCGGAAGTGCAAGAGGTCGACCAGCAGATTGCATCGCTCGAAAATTCGTTCGGACAAATGCGGACTCATGCTACCTCTGTGGTTCTCACAAACCTGGAAACGAAGTACCGACAGGAACTAGCGCACGAATCGTCAATCCGCACTGCGTTGGACTTGCAGCGTAGTGTCACCCAGGTCCAGAATCAGGACGCCGTCGAGTACCGCCTGCTGCAGCAGCAAATAGAGACCCAAAAGAATCTTCTCAACGGGTATTTGAAACGATTTGGCGGAAATGATGTGGCCCAAGTGGCCATGGCCAGTAATATCCGCGTCGTGGACTATGCGACGCTACCCACGCACGGAGAGGCGGCCGGACCCTGGCGGTTAGTTTATGTCGTGCTGGCTTTCCTTGTTTCAGTTTCGCTAAGCATCTGCCTGGCACTTTTCCTCGAGTATTGGGACGATACGTTTCGTTCGAGCGACGAAGTTAAACAAGTGACGCGTTTGCCCGTCTTGGCGGTCATCCCGGCGGTTGCAAACAGGAAAGGGCAGCGTTTACTCCGTGACACAGGGCTGCAATTGAACGATAAATTAACTAGCCCAGCGTTGTTGCTCAATCCCAGGGTCTCACCTATTGTCGTGGAGAATTATCGCCGGCTGCGCACTGCTGTAAGGTCCATGATGCCGGAAACTTGCAAGGTTCTGTTGGTGGCGTCCAGCCTTATGGGGGAAGGAAAGACGACCACAACGGCCAACCTCGGAATAAGCCTGTCTCAACTACATTCTCCGGTGCTTCTCATCGACGGCGACATGCACCGCCAACAGTTATCGCAAGTGTTCGGTGTGGGTCCTTTCTCCGGCCTCCAGGAGTTACTGGCAACTCCCGGAGAGTTGGACGAGAAGAAAGTCTTCAGTGTCCTTCAGAAACACGAGGCGACTGGAGTGTATATTCTGCCGGCGGGTCGACGTGAGCACTGCGCCGCAGAATTGCTTGGCTCCACGCATTTGAGAAGCTTGCTACGAATCTTGAGGTCGCGATTCTCCTACATTCTCATTGACTCGCCAGCGGTAACAGCGTGTGTAGATACGATGATTTTGTCCAAGGTAGCAGACTATTTGTTGTTGGTTGTGAAAGGTGGGGAGAGCTCCCGTGAAGTCGTGAGGCACACGCAAGAGGCTTTGGTTAACGTCGGAGCGGAGTTATTGGGCGTCGTTCTGAACAACATAAAAGTCATGTCGTATTCGTATAAATACGATTATTACATTGCGTCCGAAGCTGAGCCAAAGGCGAAGAGCGCTGGGGTCGGGGCGAGATAAGGTTCTGACCTACGGTCGGTCAGGGATCAATGAAGGTCGCTTGCGAGCAAACGCGGCGCGCGCGCCCCCGTGGCGAAATAAACGGGCCTCCATGGCAACATCGGTCTATTCCTGCTACTAGGATTCCCATTATCCGAGATACCAGCATGGACCTAGCAGTTGGTTCCTGGGCCACGACATCGAGACCGTCGACAGGCTATAGCGCGCCGAAGCGCTTTCTAAGGAAAGCAAGTCGCGTGCCGGTTTACAGGCACGGCAACTCGAGCGTCGCCGAGGCTATTGCGAGATCGACCATGGGTCTCCGCTAAACTACCGCAGCGAACATACCAACGATCCTGATTCGATTGCGAAGCGCACCCCCCAAACGATGGCACACGCTCTGTCACCTAACAAGGCACTGAGTTTGCAATTGTCCGCGATTACTGGGCTACAGATCCTAGTGTCGTTCGCCATGCAGTGGTACGTCATAACGTACTTCGGTGCCGGCGTCCAAACAGATGCGCTCTACACCGGGGCTACCATACCGCAGCTGGTCACCATACTGCTGATCGAGAGTCTAACTGTCGTGCTGGTGCCACTACTGGCGACGAGTTCGGAACACGAGCTCAGGGAGCGCGGATGGTTTCTGTTCATCAGCGTGGGACTACTCTTTGCCACAATTTCCGTAGTCCTATATTTCACTTTACCCCTTTTGATTCCCTTGATTGTGCCGGGCTTTTCCCATGCCGATAAACAAAGAACCGTCGCACTCGCGCAAATTCAGGTTTTCGGCTTGATCGGTGGAGCGTGCTACGCCGTTCTCGCCGGCATGTACCAAATTCGTGACCGTTTTGTCGTGCCGCCAGCGGCAATTTTCTTGTCCGCTCTGTTGAGTTTCGCGATGTTGGCTTGGCAGTTGCCACGCTTCGGCATCCGCCTGGCGGCCTGGGCACAGGTCATCAGCACTACGTTACCGGCGATCCTGTTGCTGCCCGTGCTGGGGTCTTTCACGCGACCTCAATTGCCGCGTCAAATCGCGAAAACCATGTGGACCCGTGTTCGCCCTCTACTGCTGTCAAAAGCCTATTACATGACCAGCGCCCCGTTGGACCGCATCCTCGCCTCGTTTTTGGCTCCCGGTAGCATTGCCATCTTCGAGCTGGCCGGACGTTTCTATGGCGCCGTGACTCGCATTATTTCGCAGGGGATGGTGACGCCGTTCATTCCGTGCCTCTCGAGGCTTGCCCACGAGCAGAACTGGGCCGAGTTCCGCAGTCAGTATCGCAAGCAATCGGTTATGGTAGCCGTGCCGAGTCTGGTGGTTGTTCTGACGGTGGTCTTCGCGGGCGTCGTTGCCCTGCGACTGCTCCCCGCTACTCCCGCTCGCGCCGTCGTCGGTAGCCTCAGTGCCGAGAGCTTGTCGAAGATGTTCCGCGTGCTGGTTTTCATGTCAGGTCTTCTGCCCTGCTTGGCGCTTGCAAACTCGCTCATCAACGGCTATTACGCCAAAGGTGATACGCGCACGCCGACCCAGGTGGGAGTAATTGCCTACACGATGGGAATGGGTGTGAAGATCGCGGGCTATTACGCCGGAGGAATCATGGGAATGGCCATCTCGGTCTCGGCATACGCTGTTGTTTACTGTATGGTGTTATTTATCATCCTGGAAAAACAAACCGGTAAGCTCATCGCGGCGACCGTGCTGGCCAGTCAACTGCCGCCGCAAGGTGTCATCCAGGCTGTCGACGTGACTCCAACCCTCCTCTGATCCTTCTAGGATTCACCTGAGTCATTATGGCAAGCGCCAAAGTTACAGTGTTCACGGCGGACGGTTCTAAAGCACCTACGCGCAGCAGAGGAACCCTTCGCGCGCTCCACGTCATTCCGGGACTGCCGGATGGGTCGTTGATGATCTTCGCAAGAAGAGAATCGGCTAGCTTGAAGTATGCGGACATCGAAGTGCGACAGTTTTTCCTCCGGTCCCGGACATCGCCCGTCTGTCTCGTCAAGGAGCTATTCAGGTTTCGCCGCGAAATTCAAGATTTCAGGCCACACGTGGTTCATGCGCATTTTGGCACGGTAACGGCACTTTTTTGTGCACTGGCCACGGCGCTGCCTCTAGTGGTGACTTTTCGCGGAAGCGATTTGAATCCATGGCCAACGATGAACGCACTGCGTCCACTTATTGGGCGGTTATTCTCGCAATTGGCGGCACTGCGTGCATCGCAGATAATTTGCGTGACCAAGCAATTGAAGGATCGCCTGTGGTGGCGCAGCGATCACGCCACGGTCATGCCGGGTTGTGTGGATCTGAGATTATTCTGTCCGCGGCCAAGAGATGAGGCCCGAGCGACCTTGAGATGGTCATTGACAAACAAGATCGTGCTCTTCAATGCCGGGACAGCTCCTAGAACCAAGAGACTAGATCTGGCTAAAGCGGCCCTACAGGAGGCCAACAAGCTCGCCGGTGGGATAAAGATGATCGTGCTGAACGGAGATACCGATCCGAATGCCATCCCGCTTTATCTGAATGCCGCAGATTGTCTGCTCGTTACCAGCGACTGGGAAGGCTCGCCATATATCGTGAAGGAGGCGCTTAGTTGCGATTTGCCGATCGTCTCCGTAGATGTCGGCAACGTCGCGGAGAGGGTCAAGGGCGTAACTCCCTCGCGGATTGTTCCCCGTGACTCACATGCGCTCGGGAGAGCCCTGCTTGAAGTGTTGTCGCTAGGCTGTCGTTCGAACGGGCATCTGGCCACGCTCGATCTTTCCGAAGATAAAGTAGCAGAGAGAATTCGCTCGATCTACGAGCGCATTGTTTCGCGCGATCGTACCGCCGCATCAAGAAACGTCCACTAATGAAATCTCCGGTGGAGTACGCATGAGTTATTACGCCGTTTTGGGGGTTGCCACCTTTCTCTTTCTCCTCCTCGGACTAGCGATCTGGGCAAAGACGAGGTCGATCGCATTTGTCGTGGGTCTGGCGTTTGCCTATTACTGGACGCTCTGGGGAGGTTGGTTCGTCGTCTACGACCTGAATGGCGGCAACAGCGGTCTGCTGTACGATTATCTGTACTACAAGCTTTTTCCCATACATCTGGACTCTGATTATTTCTGGGCGCTGGTCCTCTATTCCACGTTTATTCTGTTCATTGAAATTGCGCTTCTTTTTTCCACGCGATGTAATATTCCGCAGCTCCCGGTCCGGCCGATTCGCATCTCTCACAGTAAGATGCTTTTCATCGCCGTCGTGTCAGGAATACTAAGCTTCTGGATCGTCAAGGATACGCTGAGCAGCGCGGCTAGCCTGGGGTTAATGGCATATCATTTCGTATATCAAGACACTTCGATCTCGCGCTTATTTACGTTGCACCAGATTCTTAACCGCATTTGTCTGTTCACGACGACGATGGGCTTAGCGATCTACTCTTCTGGACCTACTGCAAAATACATTGTGGGCCACGGCAAGTCGACGCACAGGGCGTTGTATCTCATCGTCCTTTCAGGAATATTCGTCATGAATCTTCGGTTAGGTTTTCGCCACTATATGGTTGTCAGCTTCTTGACGAGCGCCCTCTTTTATTTGGTTAACGCCCGAAGGCTAAAGAGAATAACTTTGGTGGTCGCCTGTTCTACGGCACTCCTTGCCGTGGGGATCGTAGGAATGACGCGTGGTGCCGGAGTGTCAGAGACAGTGGGCGATATGGGGGGTATCTCGAAAGCTGCAGTTGCTCCGCTGGGAAGTTACGTCGTGAGCAACGAACCGTTTGCCGCACACATATCCATGTACGGCACGCTGCACAAAAATATTGGGCTTACGTATGGTTCCAGCGTTATTGCCTTTCTGGCTTCCGCCATTCCTCGAGCACTGTGGTTAAATCGTCCGGCAGAGATTTATACCTATTATGCCTTCGAGGTCGGCGCAGTGGAGGGGCAGGGATACACCATTCACCACGCCACCGGGTGGTATCTCAATTTTGGCACTCTGGGCGTAGCCATCGGGGGGCTGCTCTTGGGGTGGATCTGGGGCACTCTCTGGACTCGATTTCAGCAGGTCGCTAGAGCGCGAAGCTACTGGGGACGAATCTTTCGAGCGATCGCCTTCTGGAGTTTCACGGCCTCCATTTCAACGGTGATGCGCGGCGGACCGGAGGTCTATAAGCTCGTTCTGGTTGAAGAGTTGCTGATCCCAACCTTAATATTAGGAGTTGCGGGATTGCGACTGGTCTTGCAATTTAACCGGCCAAGATTGCTATTGGGCGAAGATTCCCTATTCACGGTCCGGCAGGGAATAGGGTTCGAATCGTAAACTTAGTTCCGCATAGGCTGGAATGTTGGCACGATTTGTTTTATCCACTGACTCAGGCTCCTTGAGTCAAACGCAGGCTATTTGAAAGCCCGCACCGGTCCCCGAGACTAAAGTCGTGAGCTGCCCTCAATCATGGCGGAGTGATCTGATGATCGGAGAACACCCTTGGCCCAGCCCCAGATGATGCGGAACACTGCGACGCATTCTGGCGTGCGCATGGAAGTGCCTTTCTTCCGCCCTAAAATCAGCGAAGAGGAAATCGCTGAAGTCGTCGACTCCTTGCGCTCGGGATGGCTGACCACGGGCCCCAAGGTCCGACAGTTTGAGCAGGAATTCGCGAAGGCAATTAGAACGGCACGTTGCGTTGCTGCGAATTCTTGTACCGCGGCCCTTCACTTGGCGTTGGAAGCACTTGGATTGCGACCAGGGCAAGGGGTGTTGGTTCCCACGATGACCTTCGCCGCCACGGCCGAGGTTGTTCAATACCTAGGTGGCATTCCAATTCTTGTCGATTGCGACCCATGCACAACAAACATGAGCATCCAAGATGCGGCCCGCAAACTGGACCAACTCAAATCTGCGAAATTCAACAAGTTGGTTTCGCAGAGAGTGGAGGTCGTCGGCATTGTTCCTGTTCATGTTGGCGGACTGATGATGGATATCCATGCAATCAAGCAACTGGCCAGCGAGCATGGGCTGTGGATCGTCGAAGACGCTGCTCACGCGTTCCCCGCAGCGTGGCGTTCTAGCCCCGATGCACCGTGGCAACGCTGCGGTGGGGATACAGCGACGGTTAGCTGCTTCTCCTTTTACGCCAATAAAACCATCACCACGGGAGAAGGTGGAATGGCGGCAACCCACGACGAAGAGGTTGCCAATCACATGCGCATGATGTCGTTACATGGACTATCACACGACGCCTGGGGCCGGTATTCCGGAACGGGAACCTGGGACTACAAGATCATGGCTGCAGGCTTCAAATATAACTTGACGGATATCGCTGCGGGTCTTGGCATCCATCAGCTTGCCCGTGCGGAACAGATGCGGCACAACCGAGAACGGATCGCCACACGCTATCTTGAAATGTTGGGAGATCTGGAGGCCATCGAACTGCCCCCGACAAATCGCAACCGCATCCATGCCTGGCACCTGTTTCCGATTAAGCTGCGCTTGGAGCGGCTTAGGATCAGCCGCGATGATTTTGTTTCGAAACTCCGCCAGTCGGGAGTCGGATTCTCCGTTCACTGGAGGCCGCTGCACCTCCATCCTTATTACCAGGAAACGTTTGGCTGGCGTCCCGATAATTTCCCGGTTGCAACTGCGGTATGGGAGCGGCTGGTCAGCCTGCCGATTTTTCCAGACATAAACGACCTTGAACTGGAGTATGTCGTGGACACCGTTCGCTCTCTGTGCGCTGAACACGCCCGGTAATTGTTCCGCCCAAAAATGGCAATGCAAGTGACTTCGCAAACGTCCCATCCGGGGCTGCCGCGCGCCATCGAAATTGTATTGGCGTCTGCAGGTCTGGTCGTTTTCGCACCGCTCTTAATGCTGGCGGCACTGATGATAGCGATTTCTTCGCCCGGCCCGATCTTGTTTCGCCAGACGCGGGTGGGCCGCTATGGCCGGCTCTTCATGTTGTATAAGCTACGGACCATGCGGGTATCAAGCGGCGGTTCGCAGATCACCTCCGGCGCGGATGACCGCATCACACCGATTGGACGGCTCCTGCGCTTTACCAAGATCGACGAGTTGCCGGAGCTGTGGAATGTCGTCAAGGGAGAAATGTCGCTGGTAGGCCCCCGCCCCGAAGTTCCTGCCTTCGTCTGTCTCGAAAATGAACTCTGGCAGCGTGTGTTGCA
>Ga0209376_1004153_pt1 | contig 12716 bp, 13 predicted proteins | sample GraSoiAngelo_134_FD_185891 | JGI IMG/M metagenome (GOLD analysis project Ga0209376, IMG submission 185891) | Grasslands soil microbial communities from the Angelo Coastal Reserve, California, USA - 14_0929_05_30cm (SPAdes) (version 2) | ecosystem: Environmental > Terrestrial > Soil > Grasslands ... | reverse complement strand
GCGCCTGGCTTCCCCGGGAGGGGGGCGTGCCGCATCCCGGCGATCTGGATGCCGGCCGGCTGAACAACGTGCTGTCCGCCTTCTTTCAGGCGATCGGCTGGGGCGCCGTCAGCGTCGCCCCGATGGGCAACGCGGCGCTGGTGGTGGATTCCGTGGATTGGGCGGAAGCCGATCCCGGCAGTGCCCAGACACCGATGTGCTTCTTTTCGTCCGGAATGCTGGCGGACTTCCTCGGCCGTCTGTCGGGCGAGCCGGTCGCCGTGATGGAAGTGGAGTGCCGGTCCCGCAACGATTCCCGCTGTCGTTTTCTGTCCGCATCCCCGGACACGCTCAACGCCGTGTATGCGCAGATGATCGAGGGGCGTGACTACGCGCAGGTGTTGGGCGCGCGCGACTAGAACACTCAGCATCCGCTTCAAGCTGCAACAGGGGAGGAACACCGGACCTCGGCACGGGGGTTGCACAGGAGAGCGTCGCACAAGGAGGTCGAGATGCTCGCCTTGAATCTCAATCGCGACGAAGCGGCGTTACTCACGCGCATCGTCGAGTTGTACGCAGCCGAGCTCAAGAAAGCGGCGGCGGACGGGAGTCGGCGGGACCTGGTCGCGCGGCTCGAGCAGGAGCACCCGCTCCTCCGAGACGTGTTGGCTCAGCTGTTGTCGCTGCAGCGCGCCGCGTAGCGTTACCGCCGGGCCACGCTCACCCCGTCGAGCAGGACCGACGCGGTGTAGCGCGCGCCCGCCCAGCGCCCGTCGTTTCCGAAGTCCCCCACGCGCTTCCATAGGTCGTAGGCGTTCCCCGCGACGGCAGCGTCCTTCACCCGGCCGCTGATCGTGCCGCGCTCCACCCGGTAAGCGAGCGCGACCGGATGACTGAATGCTCCGCCAATCACGTTGCCCTGGCCGACGCCGATCAATTCGTCGACCAGGAGGCCGTCCTTGACGTCGCGCAGCAGACCTCCACCGAGATCGTCGCCCCCGTCCCGCGTCCCCCGTCCCGCGTCCCCCAAGACGATGTTCGTGTATCCCGGCACCGGCTTGCCGAAAACCGAGCGCTGGCCATGGCCCGTGCTGTGGGTGCGGGCGCGGGTCGCCGTCTCGAGATCGTAGATGAACTGTTGCACGACGCCACGTTCCACGAGGCACGTCGTGCGCGAATGCACACACTCATCGTCCAGAGGACGGGACGCGGCGCGGCCGACCAACAACGGATCGTCGGTGAGCGAGAACCGGCCGTCGAACACCGGCTCGCCGACACGCGCGGCCAGCGGCGAGATGCCCTGCAACACCGCCTTGCCGGAGAGCGCCTGAGTGACGGGGAGCATGAGCGCGGAGAGGCCGAGCGGCGTGAAGATCACCGGCAGCGCCCCTTCCGGCGGAGCCACGACACGGAGCGCGTGCTCGAGTCGCAGGTTGACCGAGCGCACCAGGGCGGCGAGGGCGTCGTCGGAGGGCAGGTCGGCCCCTTCGTAGGTGTCGCCGATCGCCAGCACGTCGTCGCCCGCGATACGCCACAGCTCGGCGCTCACCCCGATCGCGGTAGAGCGATACGCCCCGGCGGCGCCGGCCGTGTTCGCGACGCGCGTTTCGGCGGCTTCACGCTCGATCGTGACGTTGACCCGACACCCCTCGCGCTCGAGCTGCTCGAGCAGCGACCGCCCGATTCCGATCAGGTCGTCCAAGGACGCGTCGGCCGCACGGTCGAAAAAGGTGGCCACACCCGGCAGCGGTGCCTGCGCCGGAAACGCCAGGTCCAGCTCTTCGCCCAGCGCCGCGGACGCGAGGGCGCGATCCAGTAGGGGCGCCCCTACGTCGTCCGTCGCGACCCCCGTCGTCTCCGCTACCGCCGTCGTCCCCGCCACGCCGACCCGTCCCCGGTGGCGCACGCGGACATTCACGCCCGCTTCTTCCGCGACACCGGCCGCCTTGAGACGACCCCATTCGAACGCCACCGACGTTCGCTCCCCCCGCCGCCACAACGCATCCGCCCCACCGTCGGCCCGACGGCGCGCCCGCTCGAGCAGCCGCTCGATCACGTGGCGGAGCCGGAGGGCACGTCGCCTCCGACGAGCGCCTCCTCGATGCGCACGTGCGGCGCCCCTTCGGTCACCGGCAGGGGCGCCTGCCCTCCCTTGCCGCAACCGCCGCCCATCTGGTTCCAGCGGAAGTCCCCGGCGATGTGGTCGATCCGATCGAGCGTCTGGAACAGGTTGCCGGCGAGCACCACGTCCTTCACGAGCTCGGCCAGCTGCCCGTCCCGGATCATGCGGCCGTAGGCGGCCGTGAAGGAGAAGTTTTCGAGCAGCGTCTGGCCACCGAAGGCGCCGCAGGCGTATACGCCGAGTTTCACGTCGCGGATCAGATCCTCGAAGCTGCCGCGCCCGTTCGCGATGTAGGTGTTGGTCATGCGGACGATCGGCGGGTGGCGGAACGAAATGGCGCGCGCGTTCCCCGTGGCCCGCTCGCCCATGGTGGCCGCCGTCTCGCGCGAGTGCAGCCGGCCCACGAGGATGCCTTCCTTGATCAGCGGGGTGTCCTGCGTGGGGGTGCCTTCGTCGTCGAAGGGGAGCGTGCCGCGCAGGCCGGGGGCGGCGCCATTGTCGCCCACGTTCAAGCCCGGTTTCCCGAAGCGCCGGCCCAGCGTCATCATCTCGCGGGCCTGCGGATTCTCGTAGACGAAGTCGGCCTCGGAGAGGTGGCCGAAGGCCTCGTGGATGAACACGCCCGCGAGCTCGGGGTCGAGGATGACGGGGTACGCGCCGCCGGTGACCATCGGGGCGTCGAGCAGCTGGACGGCGCGCTCGGCGGCCTCCCGGAACCCGACGGCCTTATCCTGGACGGAGCTCCAGCCCCGACGCAAGCCGATGGACTCGAGCCCCTTCTCGATCGTGCCGTCGCGCCGCGCCACCGCCGTGCCGGAGAGCGTCACTTCGGGTCGGAGCTCGTGCAGCGCGCTGCCTTCGGAGTTGACGTACCAGTAGTCGCTGACCTCGTCGCGGTAGCTCGCGAGCGTGTCGACGACGCGGTCACTCACCGCAAGCAGCTCGCCGTTGTACGCCTCGAGCAGGCGTTTCTTCTCGGCGATGGGAACACCGCGCACGTCGCCGTCGAGATCGAGGATCGCCTCCGCCCGATGAGGCGCGACGTCGGCGAGGCGGATCGGCGGCGTGACGCGCACGGCGCGCGACAGCTCCACGGCGCGGGCGACCATGGCCTCGAGCCGATCCAGTGACGTGAACGACGCGACACCCCAGCCGCCGCCCGCCGTGAGGGCACGCACAAAGCCGCCCTGGTCCTCGCTCGCGGTGGCGGACTCGAGCCGGGGCCCGCGGAAAGTCACCGCGGTGCTCCAGCTGCGTTCGACGCGGATTTCGGTGTAGTCGGCGCGGGAGCGACCCAGCGCTGCGGTGAGCCGGTCGATCAACCCCCGAGTTCCTTGAGCTTCACGGCGTAGTCCGGCCGCATCACGATCTCCCCCTCGATGATCACCTCACGGTCCCAGGGGAGAATGATGAAGTTGTCCGTCTGGAGAGCGTAGAAGTCGGGCCGGTACTCGCCGGTGCGGAACGAGACGGCCGTCTTCACGGCGGCGGGGTTGAGCTCCCGCACCGCGTTGAGACCGAGCTTCATGGTCGCGCCGGTGTCGCAGGTCTCGTCGACGATCAGCACGCGGCGACCGACGACGATGCGCGGCGGGCCGGCGATCACCACGGGGCGGCCGCCGCTCTCCGTGCGCGTGATGGCCATCGATGCGAAGTCGCGCTGCAGGATGCTCGCCACCACCGCGCCCGGAATGACGCCCGCGCGCGCGATCCCGATCACGACGTCCGGGTCGTACTCCCGGAAAACCTTGAGCGCGAGCGCGCGGCACATTTCGCCGAAGAACGGCCAGTCCACCTCGAGGACGCCGTGCGGCGTCTTCCGGACCGTGCCGCTCGCGTTGCGGGGTGGCGGGGGGCGCGGGGGCGGGGGCGGGGGCGGGGGTGGGGCGGGCATGCGGGCAGAAGCTACATTGCAAAGTCACGCGGCCGCAAGCTATTTTCGGCCCATGGGTTTCTGGCGCCGCCTGTTCGGCGGCTCGGGCGCCGACGACATCGCACCCCAGCGCCTCGACTATCTCAACGAGGCGCTCGCCCTCGAACGCCAGGGTGACTTCGAGGCGGCGCTCACCTCCTACCGGCTGGCCCTGCGCGATCACCCCGACGACGCGCGCATTCTGCAGAACATGGCCATCGCATTCACCAAGACCCGTCGGGTCGACGAAGCGATCCGGCACTACCGCCGCGCGCTCGAGCTCGATCGCGACCTCGCGGGGGCGCACTACGGGCTCGCGTTCCTGCTGCTCAAGCGCGGTGATCCCGACGGCGCCACCCAGCACCTGCGGGCGTTCCTCACCCACCCGCCCAAGGGACCGGACGCCCAGCGATGGATCGAGCACGCCACCCAGGCGCTGCGCGATCTGGGAGGGAGCGCCTCGGGACCGACCCAGGCCGCCGCGGCGGAGGCGCCCTGAGGGCTGGCGTTCTCGTCCTCGTGCTCGCGGCGGCGGCGACGTGCAAAGTCAGCACCGATCTCTCGCGCGACATCGCGATCGAGGTCCGCGCCCCCGACAGCCTCGAGGAGTACGATACGCTCAAGCCCACGGCACGGGTCCTGACGGGTCACGGCGACTCGTCCGCGACCGCTGTCTTCTGGTTCTCGCCCGACAGCGCGATCGCCGTGCTGGACAGCACGACCGGGCGGACCGTGGTGATCCACACCGGGCAGACCGGACGCCTCGTGGCGAGCGGCGGCGGCCTCGTCTCGAACCCCCTCGCGATTCGCACGCTCGCCGCCGCGGATACGGTGTTCCCCGCGGGGCCGACGCTCGACACCGTCGACATCGCCGGCACCACGGCGCTGGATTCGCTGTCCGACTCGCTCAAGATCGAGATCGCGGACACGATAACCGCCGGTGCCGGAGGCGACTCGATCGTGCCGCTCGCCGGCCGCCCGGTGATCTACACGATCGTCCACCCCGCGCTCGCTGGCCCGGTCACCCTGGTCACGCTGGACACGACGCACGCGCTCGCCACGATCGATACGGCCGCCTCGAACATCTCCGGCGTCGCCTTCGTGAAGCTCCGCCTGCTCGCCCCCGACACCATCCCGGACAGCGTGGTGGTGGTCGCGAGCGCGCAGCGGGCGAACCACGCGGTGGTGCCCGGCTCGCCCGACACGTTCGTCGTGCGGTTCCGCGGCGTTGCCGTGGCAGACACGCTGTTCGCGGCCGGCCCGCTCGGCGACACCGTGCACACCTCCGCCGTGCCGCCCGACTCGCTCTCCGACTCTCTCAGTGTCGCAGTGGGCGACACGGCGGCGGCCACGGGGTCCATCACGCCGCTGCCCGGCCGGGCCGTGGTGTTCGCCATCACGGCTCCGCAGACGCCCGGACCGGTCACGCTGGTGACGAACGATACGGCGCGCACCCTGGTTACGACCGACACGGTCCTGACCGACGCGCGCGGCGTCGCCGCGGTGCAGCTGCGCCTCATCGCCGGACCGGCGCCCGGGAGCGTGGAGGTGACGGCCAGCGCCAAGCGCGGCGTGAGCGCCCGGCTGCCGGGCTCTCCGGTCCGATTCACCGTGCGGTTCGAGCCGTGAGCGCCCGGACGCTGACGGAGCTGTTTTTCACCGCCGTGGAGCGGTACGCGAATCATCCCGCCGCGTTCCGGTACAAGGCCGATGGGCTATGGCGCCCGGTGACCCACCGGGAGGTGGCGGAGCGGGTGAAGGCGCTCGGCGCCGGACTCGTCGAGCTCGGCATCCGACCGGGCGACCGCGTGGCCATCCTCGCCGAGACGCGGCTCGAGTGGGCGCTCGCCGATTACGCGTGCCTGTGCGTGCGCGCGGCCGACGTGCCGATCTACCCCACGTTGCCCGCGAACCAGGCGGAGTACATCCTGCGCGACTCCGGGGCGGTGGCGGTGGTGTGCTCCACGGCCGCGCAGGTGGCCAAGGTGCGGGCCGTACGCGGCGCATTGCCAGGCCTGCGGCACGTGATCGTGTTCGACGCGGGCGCCGCGGCCGACGGGGTAACATCGCTCGCCCAGGTGGAGGCGAGCGGGCGCGCGGCGGCGGGCCGGCACCCCGGCCTCCAGCAGGAGGCCCTGGCGGTCACGCCCGCTGACCTGGCGACGCTGATCTACACGTCGGGCACGACCGGTCAGCCGAAGGGCGTGATGCTCACGCACGGCAACATCTGCTCCAACGTGCGCGCCTGCCTCGAGGTGCTGCGAGTCAGCGAGGGCGCCAGTTGCCTCGCGTGGCTACCGCTGTCGCACATCCTCGAGCGGATGGTCGAGTACTACTTCTTCGACGCGGGGGTGACGATCAACTACGCGGAGTCGGTGGACACGGTGGCCCAGAACCTCCAGGACGTCCATCCCAACGTCGTCGTCGCGGTGCCCCGCCTGTACGAGAAGGTGTACGCGCGCGTGCTCGAGAGCGCCGCGACGGGGAGCGGGCTCAAGCGGCGCATCTTTCAGTGGGCGAAGCGTACCGGCGAGGCCTGGACGGCGCATCGGCTGGCCGGCATCCCCGTCCCGCTGGCGTTGCGGCTGCGGCAGGCGATCGCGGATCGCCTGGTATTCTCCAAGCTGCGGGCGCGCACCGGGGGCCGCGTCAAGCTGTTTGTGTCGGGCTCGGCGCCGCTCGCACCCGAAATCGCCCGCTTTTTCTACAGCGCCGGGCTGCCGGTGATCGAGGGCTACGGCCTCACCGAGACCTCGCCGGTCCTGACCCTCACGCCGCCGGGGCGGCCCAAGCTCGGGGCGGTCGGGAAAGCGATTCCCGGAGTCGAGATCAAGATCGCCGCCGACGGCGAGATCCTCGCCAAGGGACCGAACATCATGCGCGGCTACTACAATTTGCCCGACGCCACGCGCGAGGCGATCGACGCGGAGGGCTGGTTTCACACCGGCGACATCGGGGAGCTCGACTCGGACGGCTACCTTAAGATCACCGACCGCAAGAAGGACCTGCTGAAGACGGCGGGCGGGAAGTACATCGCGCCCCAGCCGATAGAGAACACGGTGCGTCTCAACAAGTTCGTCGCCAACGCCCTCGTGCTGGGCGATCAGCGCAAGTTCCCGATCATCCTGGTCGTGCCCAACTTCGACGTCCTCGAGCAGTGGGCGAAGGAGCGCAACCTTTCCTATACGTCGCGCGCCGAGCTCATCGGGCTGGCGGACGTGAAGGCGAAGATGGAGCGCGAAGTGATCGACGGTTTGCGCGACCTCGCGAAGTTCGAGATGCCCAAGAAGGTGGTGCTGATCGAGCGGGACTTCACGATCGAATCGGGCGAGCTCACGCCGTCGCTCAAGGTGAAGCGCCGCCAGGTGGAAAAGAACTACCGCGACGTGATCGATCGCGTCTACACGCAAGCCGATCCCGCGGCCGCCGCGCTGGAAGGTTGAGTCAGCGCCGCTCGCCCACGAACAGGCCTTCGCCCACCGCCAGTCGCGTGAGCCCCACCGGCACGGGCACGTCCTCCCCCTCGACCACCACGCGGCGGCCGGGCAACACGATGCGGCGCGCCTCCGACAGCCAGTCGGACCCCAGCCGGTCCGACCCCACGACCACTCCCCGCGCCACCGTCTGCCGCAGCGGAATCATGCCCCGGCACACGAGCAGGCTCAGCACGGGCAGCTCCTCCAGGTCCGGAGGGGCGTTGATCCCGATGAAGTGAATGCCGCCCATGAGTCCCGCGAGACCGACGGCGTGTCGGGCCGCTGAGCCGACGAGCACGACGTAGCCGCCGGGGCCGCTCAAGTCCAATAGGGCCTGGAGGGTCTCGGAATCGACGGGATGCGGGATGCGAGATGCGGGATGCGTGGCGTCAGCGGGAGGTTCGCATCCCGCATCCCGCATCCCGCTTCCCGCAAAGTTCACGATGCCCTTCACGATCGGAAACTCCCTGCGGCAGATCGGGCACCCGAGAATCCCCGACCGCACCATCCGTCCGAGCATCTCGCCCGTGGACATCACGAGGAAGGCCTCGCCGTGCGGCTCCGGACAGCGCAGCATTTCCGTCAGCTCGATGTGCACGAGAGGTCAGCCCCGGGCCGTGTACACGGTGGGCATGAGGCGAATCTCGGTGACGTCCACCCGGGCGGGCTGAAGCACCGCGTAGCGCACGGCGGCGGCGACATCCTCCGCCCGCATCATGTCTCGCCGCTTGGTGAAGCCCGGCTTGGCGTCGGGGTCCACGGCATCCCAGATCGGGGTATCGACGGGACCGGGCGAGACGAGGGTGGTCCGCACCCCGGTACGCGACAGCTCGGCGCGCAGCACTTCGTGCATGCCCCGGAGGCCGTACTTGCTCGCGGCGTAGGCCGTGGAGCCCGTGTACGGCACGTGGTCCGAGACGGAGCCGATGGTGACGAGATGCCCGGAACCGCGACGCACCAGATGCGGGACGAAGGTGCGGGCGATCAGGAACGGGCCGGTCAGATTCACGGAGATCGTCCGGGCGAAGTCGTCCGGCGTGGCGTCGGCGACGGGCTTGATGAAGAAGATGCCGGCGTTGTTGACGATGATGTCCGGGACCCCGCGCTCGGCCAGGATCCGCGCGGCGACACGCGCCACGGCAGCGGGGTCTGACACGTCGCAGGGGAGATCGGTACGCCGGTCGGCCGACGCTTCGGCGAGACTGCGAGACAATCGGACCACATGCGACCCCGCCGCCTGGAGCTCCTCCGCCACCGCGAGCCCGATGCCGCGCGAGGCGCCGGTGACGAGGGCGAGCTTGCCGACGAGCGTGGGGGGCGCGTCGCTCACTCCCGGCCCCGGCCGCTGTACACCAGCCGCAGGAATTCGTCGCGCGTCTTCGCGTCCTGCAGCAGGGCGCCCCGGAGCGCGCTCGTGATGGTCTTGGAGTTCTGCTTCTCGACGCCCCGCATCATCATGCACAGGTGGTACGCCTCGATCACCACGCCCACCCCGCGAGGGTCGAGCACCTCCATCAGCGCGTCCGCCACCTGGTCGGTGAGGCGCTCCTGGACTTGCAGGCGGCGCGCGAACACCTCGATGACGCGCGGAATCTTCGAGAGGCCGACCAGGCGGCCGTTGGGCAGGTACGCGACGTGCGCCCGCCCGAAGAACGGCAGCAGGTGGTGCTCGCACAGCGAGTAGATCTCGATGTCGCGGACGCACACCAGGTTCTCGTGCCGCTCGCTGTACAGCGCGTCCCCGATGACGTCGGCCACCGCCATGTGGTAGCCGCGCGTGAGCCACTTGAGGGATGCCTCGACCCGGGTCGGCGTCTGGCGCAGCCCCTCGCGGGTCGGGTCGTCGCCCAGCTGGGCGAGCATCTCCCGCACCAGGGTTTCGAACGGCGTGCGCGTGCCCGGGCCGGGCGTGGGGGGCAGCGGCTCCACGTGCTCGTCGTGAAAGCCGTGCAGGCTCGCTGACTTGATCTTGTCTCGTCCCATGCTTGTTGGGCCTCCGGCGCAGGACTATCTTCGGCGCTCGTGAAGCTAAAGCTACTCGCTTTCCTGTCGACGGCGGGAGGCTCCGCGGCGTCCGCGCTGTGGACCTTCCCCAGCATTCTCGGGTCGGCGTTCCTCGTCGCCTGGGGCGCGGAAGCGGCGCAGTTCCTGATCTCTCAAGGCCTCGCCCTGGCGATTCTCGCGTGGCTGCAGACCCTGCCGGAGTTCGCTGTCGAGGCCGTGATCGCGTGGGAGGCGGGGCGGGACCCCGAGCGGGCCCACCTTGCCATCGCGAACCTCACCGGGGCGATCCGCTTGCTGCTCGGCCTTGGCTGGCCGATGATCTACTTCGTGTTCGCGGTCGCGGGTCGCAAGTCGGCCGCGCGACGCTTCCCCACCATCCGCCTGCACCGGGAGCACGCCGCCGAGATCGTCGGGCTCGTGCCGCCGCTCGTCTACTTCGTGGTGATTCTCCTCAAGCGGCGGTTCGGCTGGATCGATGCCGTGGTCCTGCTGGCGTTGTACGTCGCCTACCTGTGGGTGCTGTTTCGCAATCCGCCCCACAACGTCGAAAGCCTCGCCGACACGCCCGCCGTATCGCGCTGGGCGTACCGCCAGCCGGGGTGGCGCCGGCCCGCCGCCATCATGGGATTGTTCGGGGCCGGTGGTGCTCTGCTCTACGTGACGGCCCATCCGTTTCTCGAGTCGATGCTGGCCGTGGCGGGGCTGTTCGGGGTGAGCCAGTTCGTCCTGGTGCAGTGGGTAGCGCCGTTTCTCTCGGAGTTCCCGGAGAAGGTGTCGGCATTCTACTGGGCCCGGCGGGTCACGCATGCCCCCATGGCCCTCATGAACATGGTGTCGAGCAACATCAACCAGTGGACCGTGCTCGCCGCCATGATCCCCCTCGTCTACGGCTACTCTCATCTCCGCCATCACGGCGGGTGGATCGACTTTCACTTCGACGAGGCGCAGCGGCTCGAGGTCTTGATCACGTTGTTTCAGACGGCGCTGGGGATGCTGCTCTTGGCCAAGATGGAATTCGCGGCGCGCGACGCCGCGATCCTGTTCGTGCTCTGGCTCGCCCAGTTCCTGCGCCCCAGCCTGCGCGACGAAGTGACGATCGTGTATGGCGCGTGGATGGCGATCCTCGTGATCGGATTCGCGATCGGGCGCACGCCGCTCTTGGCGCCGAGGTATTTCTGGGAAACGGTGCGAAAACACGATCGGCCGGCACCGCTGTAACACGGCCCGGCCGACCGGTACATCAGGAACGGAGAGGATTATTGAAGCCCGAAAGTAATGACTGGTCCCTCACCATGGCGTCTGCCTTCCCCCCGAGGGGGCATGACATCGGTCACAGTATCTGGGTCCACGATCGAGCTGTTGGCTCAATAATTTTTCTCCCCGGCCCTGAACTACAATACTACGTGGACCGGAGACGTCAAGCAGGGGCGTCACACAGGGAGCGTGCCATGAACCTTACGTTGATCGCGGCGATCGTTCTGCTGGGAACGTGGGCGGCGCTGGTTTTCGGGGCGCACGTGGGAAGCGGGCCGGCGCAGCTGTTGTACGCCGTCGCGGCCATCCTGTTCGCGCGCCGCATTATCGTGGGCGCGCCGACGTTTCGGTCCTGAGCGCTCACCCGGCGCTCAGCACGATGATCGCGATCCCCCATGCGAGGGTCAGCAACGTCACGGGAACGCCGACGCGCGCGTATTCGCCGAACCCGATCCGCACGCCGCGCGCCTCGGCCTTTTCCGCGACGATCAGATTCGCCATCGAGCCGATGAGCAGCAGGTTGCCCGCGAACGTCGAGCTCATGGCCACGAGGCGCCACACCAGATCGGCCCGTGGGAGCGTGGGAATGACGCTCCGCAATAGCATGACCGCGGGGACGTTGGACACGAGGTTGGAGAGCAGTACCATGACGGCGCTCAGTGTCGCGGCGAGGCTCCACGCGGAGCCTAAAGCCACGCCGAGACCGTGCGCGTGGATCCACGGGTCGGCGACCGCCCGCTCGAATCCCCGCATCACCACGAACAGCGAGCCGAAGAAGAGCAGGAGTGACCACTCGACCCGGTTGATCGCGTAGGCGGGGTCGCGGTGCGCGACAGCGACCATCGCCGCGCCCGCCGTGATGGCGACGAGCGGCAGCGGGCCGCCCGCCAGCCAGCCCACCACGGCCAGGCCGAATACGGCGAGACCCTTGAGCACGAGCGACCGATCGAGAGCCACGGGCACGGTCTCGAGTCGTTCGCCGAACGGTTCCCGCAGCTCGTCCCGGTACGCCCAGCGCAGACACCCGTAGGTGATGGCGAGGCCGCCCACGCCCACCGGCAGCATGCGCACCAGAAAACCGCCGAACGATGCGCCGCTCCAGATGCCCACGAGCATGTTCTGCGGATTGCCCGTGATCGAGAGCACCGACCCGACGTTGGCTCCCATGGCGAGGCCGAGCAGGTACGGCGTGGGGCGCACGCGCAGCGGCCCGAGCGCGGCGAGCAGCACGGGCGTGACGACGAGGCAGATGGTGTCGTTCACGAACAGGGCGGACAGGAGCCCGCCGCCCACGACGACGCCCAGCAGCAGGCGGTGGGGAGAGCCGGCGCGGCGCAGCACCCACTCGGCGGCCCATTCGAAGAATTTCCCGACCTCGAGATAGCCGACGATGAGCATGAGACCCAGCAGGAACACCAGGACGTCGAGATCGATCGCGGCGTACGCGTCGGGGAGCGACAGGACGCCGCACACCACCATCGCGACGGCGCCGAGCAGGCTCGCCGCCGGGCGATTGAGGTGGACGAAGGGGAGCCGCTGGACGGCGATGAGGAGATACGTCAGCGCGAAGATCAGGAGGCCGGTGGTCATACAAGTGCGGAATGCGGAGTGCGGCGTGTCGAGTGTGCGCGGTCAACTCCGCACTCCGCACCCCGCACTCCACACTCGATCAGATCTCCCAATTCGAGAACAGCACCCCGTGCCGCGGGTGCGGCTCGCCGTACCCTTCGTAGGTCATGCGGAGGTCGGTCCAGCGGACGCGATAGCCGCGGGCGACGAGCCGGCGGAACGTGTCGTCGAAGCGCGTCTGACAGCGCACGGCGACGCGCCGGATGCCCGCGCGCGCGGCCGCGGCCTCGGTCGCCGCGATGCCCGCCTCGAAGGCGCGGTCGTCGCGCGCCGCCAGTTTGAGCACCCGCACCTCGTCTTTGGGCCGGCCTTCGGCGAGCGGCGTGGAATGCCACAACAC
>Ga0209376_1004150_pt1 | contig 12717 bp, 10 predicted proteins | sample GraSoiAngelo_134_FD_185891 | JGI IMG/M metagenome (GOLD analysis project Ga0209376, IMG submission 185891) | Grasslands soil microbial communities from the Angelo Coastal Reserve, California, USA - 14_0929_05_30cm (SPAdes) (version 2) | ecosystem: Environmental > Terrestrial > Soil > Grasslands ... | reverse complement strand
AGGGCGTCGCCGACCGCGCCGGGCAGGACGCCGTCATAGACGGGCCCCGCGGGCGGCTCCACGCGCACGCGCAGCCACCCGAGCGGCGCGCCGCGCACGTCGCGGGCGGCGGCGCGATAGGTGCCGCGGAGCGGCGCGCCACGCATGACGAGCGCGGCTTCCCCTCCCTCCGCGCGCGCGAGGTGGTCCACGCCGAGGGTCGGACCACCGTCCTGGAAGAGCGTCAGGCGCAGCGCGCCGTCGTCCCAGGCGGAGAGCACCTCGGCAATACGCGGCGAGGTGGTCACGACCTCGCGCCGGACGAGCACGCGCGAGCGGCCGACCACCCAGAGCGCGGCACACACCTCGCCTCCGGCGCGCAGCACGAAGGTCGGCTCGTCCGGCGTGTGGGGCCAGCCGGGCGGTTCGAGCGCTCCGCGCGCGCCGCTCGGCAGGCGATCGAGAACCAGCCGGTCGCCGGCTCGATGGGCGGCGAACGTAACCGCCGGGTCGGGCGCGACCCATGCCTCCTGCCGCGCGCAGCCCAGCGCAGCCGCGATCGCGATCTGTATGACGAGCCCGTGGTGGGGGCGCGGTCTTCGCACGGACGTCGGTGGGCCGCCGGCTTCGGTGGCGCGACGGGCGCGAGTTCTTCTCTCAGGGAACGCCGGCCACCGCAAACCCGGAGGACCGCGTCCGCGGCCGCCACCCGGTGAATCCGGTGACGCTCCGCCGGCCCGGGGTGGATTTCCGTCGCCAAATAGGCTAGCTGTCGCGTTGAAGGGGGTGGTCCACCAGTCGTCGGTCGGGCCACGGTCCCCGCCCCGGGCGGCTGGCGCTCGAGCTGCCCGGGAACGAGGCTCGTTGGCGGCTGCGGAGAAAAGCCCGCCGCGGTCGCCCGCGAGAAGCGGAAGGTGGCAACACTCGAACCCGGATACGAGGAGGCGCCGCAGCGCCCCGGGCCGGATGTGGTCCGGCAGCTCGCGCGCCAGCGCTTCGGCATCGGACGGCTCCACCGCGAGCAGGAGCGCGCCATCGCCGCGGTGCTCGCGGGCAAGGACGTCCTGCTGGTCCTGCCCACGGGTGGCGGCAAGTCCCTCTGCTATCAGCTCCCCTCGCTCCTGCTGCCGCGGCCGACGGTGGTGGTTTCGCCCCTGCTCGCCCTCCTCGAGGACCAGTCCCTCAAGATGCAGCAGTTTGGTGTGCCGGCGGTGCGTCTCGACAGCACGATCGGCGCGGCGGAGCGTCGCGCGGCGCTCGCGCGCATCGCCGAGGGCGGCTCGCTCCTGGTCCTCACCACGCCCGAGACGCTGGCCCGCGACGAGCTGGGCGCGCTCCTGGAGAAACAGCCGCCGGGGCTGGTCGCGGTCGACGAGGCGCACTGCGTGTCGGAGTGGGGACACGACTTCCGCCCCGCATACCTGGCGCTCGGGCAGCGCCTCGCAGGCTTGAAGGCCGGGCAGGTGCTCGCGCTCACGGCGACGGCGACGCCGCCCGTGCGCGACGACATCGTGCGCTATCTCGGGTTGCGCGACCCCCAGGTGATCGTCGCCTCACCGCACCGCCACAACCTGATGTTCTCGGTGCGGAGCGTCCGCGGCGACGAGAAGCTCCGCCAGCTCGCCAAGCTCGCGCGCCGCCTGCCGCGCCCCGGGATCATCTACTGCTCCACCACCAAGACGGTCGAGGACGTCTGGCTCGGACTCCGTCTGATCAAGGTGCCGTGCGCCCGCTACCACGGCAAGATGACCGACAAGGACCGCACCGAGCACCAGGCGCGCTTCATGCGCAAGGGCAAGCGGATCGTCATGGTGGCGACCAGCGCCTTCGGCCTCGGCATCGACAAGCCCGACATCCGCTACATCATCCACTATCAGGCGCCGGCCTCGCTCGAGCGCTACCTGCAGGAGGCCGGGCGCGCCGGGCGCGACGGCCATGGTGCGCGCTGCATTCTCCTCTTCGACGAGAGCGACCTCGAGATCCAGGAGCATCTCCTCGCGCTCTCGCGCCTCTCCCCGGCGCTCCTCGGGCGCTTCGGACGCGCGCTGGCGGCGTGGGCGGGCGAGGAACGCGACGCCAACATCGAGGAGCTGGCTCTCTCGGCGGGCGTCTCGCAGCGCGCCGCCACCTCGCTGGTGACGACGCTGGTCGAGGCCGGCGTGTGCGAGCGGGTGGGCGAGGGGCGCATCCATCCGACCGTGCCCCTCGATACGCTGGTCGAGCGGGTGGAGAGCCTGCGGAGCCGCTTTGAGATCCTGCGCCGCGAGGACGCGCGGCGCCTGCGCGCCGTGGTCGAGTACGCCAACGAGACCGGGTGCCGGAGCGTGGCGCTCCGGCGCTACTTCGGCGACGAGGACACCACCCCGTGCGGGCGCTGCGACCTCTGCCGCGAGAGCGGCGCGGCCGCGCCCGAACGGTTCTTCGGACGGCGCGGCGGTGACCGCCGCCGTCACGGCGACCGGCGCGCGTGGCGGGGGCCGCGGCCCGCCGCCGTCGCGAGCCCCGAGGGCGGCGGTGCCGGCGCGCCGTCCGCGTTCGCTTCCGATGGTGCCGACCGGCGTCGACGCCGACGCCGACGCCGGGGACGCGGGCAGCGGGGCCACGGTGGCCCGCCCGACGAGATGATGCGGCCCGCGGCCGCGGCCGCGCCCGCTCCCGCGGCCGCGCCGGCGTCTCCGCTCCCGCCGCTCGACGCGGCGGCCGACGACCTGGCGGCGGAGTTGGGCGCACCGGGCCTGCCGCCGCCGCCCGGCGCCGCAGCCGCGTCGGCGGGCGATGCCGGACGGCCGCCCGGCGCGCGCCGCCGCCGGCGGCGGCGCCGGCGCGGTCGGGGCCCGCGCCCTGAGGCAGCCGCGCCGCCCCGGGGCCCGGCCGGCCCCGGTGAGCCGCCGTCTCAGAGTTCGTGAACGAATCCCCGGACCGAGCCGGGTGGCCGAGGCGCCCGCCCCGCAAGGCACGACGACGAGTCATGGCCGCAGGCTATGGCGAGGAGGAGCAACGCCGCGCGGCGGGATGCATCGGCCGCCCGGCGACGGATTCGTTCACGGACTCTCAAGCGTAGCGGATCGCGTCGGTCGGCGGCAGGCGGGCCGCGCGCCACGCCGGCCACAGGCCCGCCAGCGCCGCGAGGGCCGTGGGCAGCACGCCGGCCAGGATCGCGAGCCTCGCCGTCACCAGGAAGACGGGCGCCCCCAGACGCTCCGCCGCCGCGTTCAAGCCCGCGACCGCGAGCGTGCCGGCGAGGAGCCCGAGGAGGCTGCCCGCGATGCCGAGGCTCGCCGCCTCGGCGACCAGCCACCCGACGACCTGCCGCCGGGTGGCGCCCACCACGCGGCGGAGCCCGATCTCGCGCCGCCGCTCGACCACCGCCGTGAACATGGTATTCGTGACCGCGAGCGAGGCGACCACGAGCGCCACCAGCGCGCTCCCCACGATGATGCTGTTCAGGAACACGAGTGATCGGTCGAGTTCCCTGGCGGCATCGGCGGGTGACACGACCGAAACGTGATCGACGCGCTCGCGGATGCGCGCCGCCACCGCCTCCGGATCTTCACCGTCGGCCCAGAACACGGCCGCGGCGGTCGCGATCGGGAGCAGCGTCGAGCCCGGCACCATGGCGAGGCGGCGGAGCAGCGGCTCGCTCTCGACGAGCAGGCTCTCGGCGGTCGCGAAGGGCATGAAGAGGAAGCTGTCGGGGCCGGTGAGCGTCGGCTCGAGGACACCGGCCACCCGGAACGTCTTCCCGCGGATGGCGATCGTCCCGCCGGTGTCGACATGGAAGTAGCGCGCCACCTGGCTCCCGAGGACGACCTCGTCGCCGCCCGGGGTGGGGAGCAGGCGGCCGCTCCGCACGCGGGGGGGCCGGCTCCGCCGGTTGCGCTCGAGGGCGACCAGGTCGGCGCCGAAGACGAGCGGCGCCAGCGTGAAGGGAAGAGTGGCCGGCGCGTCCGAGAGCGGGAACATCACGAGCGGCGCGACCAGCGCCACGCCCGGGACGGCGCCCAGCGCGGCGAGCTGCTCACGGGAGAGGAGCCCGCCGCGCGTCATGCCGGTCACCGCACCGGTGCCGGAGCCGCTCACCGTGATCTGCCCGGTGGCGAAGTCGCGCCCACCCTCGACCAGGCGGCCGAGCTTCTCGGCGAGCCCGCCCAGGAGCACGAGCGCCGCCACCCCGATCGCCATCCCGGCGGCGGTGAGGGCGCTCCGCACCGGGCGGCGGCGCACGTCGTGCAGCGGGAACATGGAAGGGCCCGGCTTGTAGAGCCGACCGAATCTCAGCGCAAGACGGCGGCGAGCGGCTGTCGCGCGCGACCGTGGTTACCCCGCACACTCCCGCCCCATGTCGCGCGAAACCGCCGGCAGGGACGCGATCGCTCCGAGGTGACACAGAACGACGCCCCGTGCCTGCGGCTCGACAACCTTGCTCGTCGGTCGCCTACGACGCGGTCCGGCTCGATCTCCCCGTTCGCACGCGCTGAGGCCGGGGGCTCCGGGCGGCTGCGGCTCTACCGCACCGCACCTTGCTCGGCAGGAAGGGCCGGTAGTAAAAGACGCGCTCCGACAACGTTGCAACCCGGGAGGGCGCAATGATCAGGGACGGTGGTGAAGGCTGGCGCCCGTGGCGTGTCGTGCCCCGTATCGCTGCGGGGGCCATCTCGGTGCCCGTCGTGGTGGGGTTCGTGGCACTCGGCGCGGTGGTGGTCGTCGTGCGCTCGCTGCGCGACGTCGCCCGCGACACGTGGGCGCTCGTGCCCGCGTGGCGCAGCGACGCGCGCGAGCGCAACGGCGCGCGGAGCTCGGACGCTGCCTGAGGGCGGGTAGGCGCGGCCCGGGCCCGGGGTCGCGCGATGACACCGCCAGCCGTTGACCTTCGGTCGCCGGCTGCTACAGTGCGCGGGCGCGTAGGGGGGAGGTGGGGGTCGTGGTGGATGTGGATCCGTTGCGTGCCACGCGGCGCGCCGAGCAGCCCGCTGTTCGGCCGGCGGGCATCCCGGGGCGACTGCGCTCGCTCTTCTCGGCTCCTGGGTGGACGAAGAGGCCCGAGCCGCGCGTCCGCTACGGGCAGACCTTCCTGCCCGGGCTGGCGGTCCTGGGGCGCCCGCACCTGGCGGCGGCGAAGCCGCTCCTCGAGCGGGCCGATGCCGTGCGCGGGCGGCGCTTCACGCATCTCGGGCGCACCGTCGGCTTCCCCGGGCGCATCGACTGGAGCCCTGCGGGGCTCTCGCAGGCCTGGCTCGTCGAGCTGAACAGCCTCGACGACCTGATGGCGCTCGGTGTGTCGGCAGCGCTCGCGCCCAGCGCCGACGCCCGCCGGCGCTCATACAACGTGGCGTCAGCGCTCGTGCGCGAGTGGATCGCGGGCGCGGGCGAGCCCCGCGGCGTGGCGTGGGCGCCGCGGGCGCTGGCGCGGCGCATCCCGAACCTCCTCTATCTGCACGCCTTCTTCGCTGCGGAGCTGCGGGCCGACCCCGCACAGCGGCGGGCGGTGCTCGAGAGCCTGCAGGCGCAGGCCGCGGCGCTCGCCGGGGCGGTCGCCGGCCAGCCCGCCGACCATCGCCTGATCGCCGCCGGCCGCGCCCTCTTCATGGCCGGCCGCTTCTTCGATGGCATGGAGGCGCGCGGCTGGCTCGAGGCGGGCGCGGCGATCCTGTGGGCACAGCTCCGCGAGCAGGTGAACGAGGACGGCGGGCACCGGAGCCGCAGCCCGGCGACGCACGGGCTCGTGCTCGCCGACTACCTCGAGGTGATCGCCATCCTGCTCGCGGCCAACGACGACGTGCCGCTCTGGGCGCGCAAGCGCGTGAAGGCCATGGCCGACTTCCTCGCCCGGATCATCCATCCCGATGGCGAGATCCCGGTCTTCCACGATGCGGCGCTCGGGGTGGCGCGGCCGGCCCGCGAGCTCCTCGCCACCGCGGCCATCGTGCTGCACGAGCCCGACCTCGCGCCGCCCGGCGATCTCCCCGGCGTCTGGCCGCTCCTCGTGGTGGGTGACGCCGGCCGGCGCACGCACGCGCACCTCCCGCGCCGCCGCGAGGGGGTGGAGGCGCGCGCGCTTCGGCGCACGGGCTTCTACGTCCTGCCCGGCGAAACGGGCGACGTGCTCCTCCTCGACGGCGAGAGCCCGCCGGCCGACGGGCACGACGGTGCGTTCGGTTACGAGCTCTCGGTCGGCGGCATGCGGATCATCGTCGATGCCGGGGTGGGGGGCGAGGAGCCGGCGCCGTGGGCGGAGTACTTCCACAGCACGCGCGCCCACAACGTGGTGAGCGTCGCCGGCGCTGAGCAACGCGCCAACGGACGTATTCCCGTCGTCTCCGACGTGCACTGGGTGGTGCGCGACGGCCTCCTCTACTTCTCCGGCACGCACGACGGCTTCGCGCGGCTCGCGCTCGACCTCCGCCTGAACCATCGCCGGCGGGTGTTCTGCCTCCCGGGGCGCTTCTGGCTCGTGTGCGACGAGATACTGGGCAGCGGCCAGTGGGACGTCGAGTCGTTCATCCACTTCCACCCCGAGGTCCGGCTGGTGGCGGCTTGCCACGGCCGCCCGGCCTTCGTCGCCTCGCGCTCCGACGCCGCCGCGGTCGCGATCGTCCCCGCCGGGGTGCGTGACGTCCGCATGACGGGCGCTGTCGAGACGCCCGCCCCCCAGGGCTGGTACGCGGCGCGCTACGGGGCTCGGCGGCCGGCGCCGGTGATCTCGCTCGCGGCCTCCGTCCGCCTGCCGTTCGTCTTCGGCTACGCCCTCGTGCCGCGCTCCGACGGCCCGACCGCGCTCCACTTCGAGCACGACGCCTTCCGCCTGCACGCGGTGCTGCGCACGGGCGGCGTCGAGTACCGGATGGCCGTCGTCCAAGGCGACGTGGAGATCACGTCGCGCGGGCTCTGATGCGCGGACTGCTGGTCTGCTCGGACTGGGGCGACGTTGCCGTTCCCGCGACCGCGTGGTCGGGTGCGGACGCCGCCGGCCGTGCGCTCGTGCTCGCGCACATGGAGCCGCCGCTAGCGGTCGCGACCAACGAGAAGCAGACCGTCCACGCGGTGCTGGCGGGCGACGTCTACAACGCCCGGCAGCTGCGCACGGGGCTCGTCGGCCGCCACGCGCTCGCGACCCGCGACGACGCCGAGGTGGTCGTCCACCTTTACGAAGAGCGCGGCGTGCAGTGCGTGAAGGCGCTGCGCGGCGCGTTCGCGGTGGCGCTCTGGGACGAGCGGCTCCAGCGGCTCCTCCTCGCGCGCGACCAGCTCGGCCTCGTTCCCCTTTACTACGCGGCCGACGGCCGGCGGCTGGCCGCCGCCTCGAGCCTGCCCGCGCTCGCGGCGCTGCCCGCGCTCGTCAGCGCCTGGGATCCGGCGGCGCTCGAGACGTTCGTGACCTTTGGCCTCGTGCCGCCACCCTCCACGGTCTACGCCGCCATCCGCCAGCTCGGCCCCGGCGAGATGGGCTTGTGGGAGGACGGGCGGCTGCGCACACAACGCTACTGGCAGCTCACCTTCCCCGAGCGCCTCCTCAAGCGCGCCGATCTGCCGCGCCTGATCCGCGAGCAGGTGCTCGAGGCGCTCCGGCTCCGCCAGGCGGGGAGGGTGAGCGGTCTCCTTCTCTCCGGCGGACTCGACGCGGCGGCTCTCCTCGCGCTCGCCGCGGCGGATCGCCGACTGCCCGCGCGCGCCTACACGGCGGCCTTCGCGGACGGCGACCAGGAGCTCGGCGCGGCGGCGGAGCACGCCGCGCGCGCCGGCGTCGACCACGTGGCGGTGGGCGCGACGCCCGACTGGCCGGCGGCGCTCGACGCCCTGCTCGCCGCCCACGGCGCTCCGATCGGCGGGCTCGAGGTGGCCGCGCTCCAGCTCGCGGCGACGCGCGCGAGGGACGAGGTCGACGTCCTCCTCGCCGGCGTGGGCGGCGAGGAGGTCTTCGGCGGCTCACCGCCCGCGCGCGCGCTGGAACGCGTCCGCCGCTATCGCGCGCTGCCCGCGCTCGCGCGCGAGGGCGCGCAGCTGTGGGCCCGTCTGGTGCCAGCCGGCCGGTCCGCGCGCCTGCGCCACCTGGTCGAGGCCGAGCGGCTCGGGCCCCTCGAGATGTACGCGCGCGCGGTGAGCCACGTGCTTCCCGAGGAGCGCGAGGCGCTGTATACGCCGGAGACGCTCGCCGTCCTCGGGGAGGCGCGTCCGTGGGACACGCTCGGCCGGCTCTTTGCGGACGCGGCGTCGGCCGGCGCGACCGACCCGGCCGACACGATCCACTACGCGGAGCTGACCCTGCGCCTGCCCGCACGCGCGGTCGCAGCCCGCGCCGCCGCGGCCGGGCTCGACCTCCGCCTGCCGCTCGCCGACCATCGGATCGCACAGTTCGTCGCGTCCGTGCCGGCGGCGCTGCGCGCCAGCGCGGCCGAGCGCCAGCTCCTCCTGCGCGGAGCCTTGGCCGGGCTGCTGCCCCCCGCGACGCTCCGGGCCGCACACTCGAGCCCGGCGCCCCCGCGGCACGCCTGGTCGGCCTGGCTGGACGAGGCCCTCACCCCCGCCCGCATCGCCAGCCACGGCTTCTTCCGGCGGGAGATGGTCGTGCGCCTCCTGAAGGAGCACCGGAGCGGCGCACGCGATCACACGGCGCGGCTCTGGTCGATCGCCCTGGTTACGCGCTGGCTCGAGCGCCAGGGGTTGCCGGTGGGTGCCGCCGAGCGCGCGACGGGGTAGAGCGCGCATCACGCCACGCGGGTTCCTCGGCGATGGCCACGACGCGCTTCACGGTGCACGCCTGCTCGTCTTCTTCCGCGACCGCCTGCCCGCCGGGGAACGCGGTGAAGCTCCGGGCGCGACGGCAGGTGGGGTCGCCTGTTGCCCCCGGCCGTTGGCTGGAGTCGCAAACGTGCCAACGGCCGGAGGCGGCGCGGGAACCGCTGGCGCGCGCAGGTTCGCGGCGCTGAGCCATCCCTGGACGGCGCCCGCGGTGGGCTGGATCCGGTAGCGCGTCCCACCCGGTCCTCGCGGCTGCCACGCGAGGATCTCGACTTCCGCCCCGTCCGCGAGCGTCGCGAGCGCCGTGCTGCCGGTGCTGTCGGTCAGCGTTACGCGACGCGCTCCCTCGCTCGAACAGGTGACCAGCACCCGCCGCCCCACGGCAAGGATCGGACCGTTCAGACGGCCGCGCGATGACTGGCCGACGTTCGAGTGTGGGAGAAAAGGACGCCGTGGAATGCTCATCGTGCCCCCTGCGGCCTGGTCCAGGCGCCAACCGCGCGGAGGCCTTCCAGGCGCGAGGCGGTCGCGAGAGTGAGAGCGGATCATTTCCGGCCTCACCTCAGACAAGACCACAAAATATTACTCTCAGCCACGATCAGCGTCAATCCGCCGTTTGCGTCGGGATCGTCTGGCGGGATACAGTTGCGACTCCTCGGCGCTCGACCAAGGGCCGCGCGAGACAACCCCGATGATCCACGTGATGCTGCCCGTGCAATATCTCCGCAAGGCGGGCGCGCACCGGATCGAACCGCAGAAGCGGCTCATGCTGGCCGTCCTTCAGACGGTCATCGACGACTGCCAGGGATCGAAGAATCGGCGGGCGGCCGGCGCCCCTGGGCCCCGCGACCGCAAGGCCTTCGAGGAAGCGAGGGCGTACCTCACGAGCACGGATCGCGGGTGGCCGTTCAACTTCGAGAACCTGTGCGAGGCCCTCGGGCTGGATGCCGGGTCGCTGCGGCGACAGCTCACCGGATGTGCAGCCCGATGATGCGTCCCTCCCGACCGTCGACCCCGTGCGACAACATGAACCATCGGCGGGCGAATTCGCCGGTCCCCCATTGTCCGCAGTGTGGCGGCGTCGTGAACGCGCGGCTGGCCACCGGGCACTGCGACGAGGCGAAGCACGCCGCCTCCCGCCGGCGGCAGTCCGTGTTCTGCGTCGAGTGCGGGGCCCAGCTGATCTTCGACCGCTCAGGCCGCTCCCAGTAGCGGCGGGTCCGGCCACCCCGTGTCGAGTGGACGCCGGACGCTTCAGCCCGTCCACACAACGCACTGATGTGGTTGCCCGAACGACTCGATCAGTGTAGATTTGTGCGCCAGTCCGTTTGTTTGCGCGTGACCCCGCCGTCTTCCAGCCGTCGGCCTCTCGCCCAGGCAACGTGACGAAATTCAAGAGACCCCTTGCGGGGTGAGGAGTCACAGATGGGCAAGAAGCTGTTCGTCGGCAACCTTTCCTTCGACACCAGCAGCGCCGACCTCGAGGCGCTGTTCTCGCAGGCCGGAAGCTGCGAGTCGGCAACGGTGATCGCCGACCGCGCCACCGGCCGGTCCCGGGGCTTCGGCTTCGTCGAGATGGGTTCGGCGGGCGAGGCCGAGAAGGCAGTCGCGGCGTTCAACGGTCACGAGCTGCATGGCCGCACGCTCAACGTGAGCGAGGCACGCGAGCGTTCGGGCGGCGATCGCCCCCGCGGGAACTTCGCCGGCCGCCGGGACCGCTAGATCGCCCCGGTACGCCCTCGGAAATAGCCTCCCCGCAGCACCGTTCGCTCGGGCCGACTTCAGCTCGCCGCGGTACCCTGGCGGATCTACGTCAGCACGGCGATCAGCTCGGTCGGTGTCATGACCTCGGGCTCCTCGCTCGAGTCCTTCAGGTGTTCGAAGGCGGAGGAGATCGAGCTTCTGGCAAGCGGCCCCCGAGCAGGGGCGGTAGCACGAAGGCGGCGACCCGTCACCGCTCCAGCACGATCCACTCCGCGCCCTCGATCAGGCGGTTCGGGAGCACGTGCAGGTGCCCGGCGTCGTCCATGATGCGCGTCTTGCGGAAGTCGATCTCGCGCACGACGCCTTGCACGCCCGCCGCCTGCACGCGGTAGCCGATCTCGATGTCGCGGTCCGCGGCGAGGAAGAAGCCGGCGATGATATCGTTGCTGGTGGCCGAGGCCGAGCTCACGAAGGCTGCGCTCATGAGGGCCAGCACGCCCGAGAGGCCGAGGACGATCGTCTGCAGCTGGAGGGTCGAGAGGACGATGCTCAGGACAAGCACCCAGCCTGCGCCCCCGGCGATGCGGACCGCGAGATCGCGCGTGGTCGGGCGCATCGTGGCGCGGCGGAGCGCGAGGCGCGTCGCCGCGCGAACGCCGCGCGTGAAGAGGATGCCGGCCGCGAGCAGCAGGACGGCGAGCGCCAGCTTGGGCGCGTAGTGCGCCGCCTGCTCGCTGAACTCCTTCAGGTCGAGCAGCGCGGGGGCGCCGAGCATCGTCAGGCGCGAGCCGCCTTCTTGCGCGCGCGCCCCTCGACCGCCTTCTTGAACTCCTCGACCGAGTCGCGCAGCGCCTTGTGCTCGAGCGGGCGGCGGATCGGGCCGGGGACCCAGAAGCCGATGTCGATCGTCTGCGTGCAGGTGGCCCTGGTGCGCGGGCCTGCCGGCTCGAACACGTACGAGCCGTGCACGTCCTTCACGTCGGGGCTCTCGACCAGATGCCAGCGCCCGCCGCGGGGCGGCTCGTATTCGTAGTCGAGGGTGTAGTGGACGATCTTGAGCATCATGTCGAGGCTGAAGGCGACCCGCTTGGGGAGCCCGTCCGGATGCCGCTCCAGCACGCGGCACTCGGTCACCGGACCCGACCACGACGGGTAGGCGTCGAAGTCGGTGAGCACCGCGAAGCAGTCCTCCAGCGAGCCCGCGATCTCGACCGAGTAGGATTGGCTGAAGTCGCTCACGGTGGGGGCGGACGATAACGGGGCCCCGGGCGCCGGGTCAAGGGTGTTGCGCCGCGCGTGATTCGGCTATGCTCGCGTGAGGCGGCGCGCATGGCGGTCAGGGCCATCGAGTGGCGCAACGGACGCGTGGTGATGCTCGACCAGCGTCTCCTCCCGACGCGCGAGGTCTACCGCGTCTACAGCGACCACCGCGACGTGGCAGCAGCCATCAAGGACATGGTGATCCGCGGCGCCCCGGCGATCGGCGTGGCCGCCGCGATGGGCATCGCGCTCGGCGCGCGCACGCTGCGCGGCGACCCGGAGCGCCACTTCCAGCGCCTGTGCCGGACCTTCGCCGCCACGCGGCCGACGGCCGTCAACCTCTTCTGGGCGATCGAGCGCATGCGGCGGGTCTTCGCGCGCAACCTCCGCCGCTCCCGCGACACGCTCCATACGCTCCTCGAGCGCGAGGCGCTCGCCATCCACGACGAAGACGTGGCCGCCAACCGGCGCCTCGGCGCGCACGGCGCGGCACTCCTCGAGGACAGCGCGACGATCCTGACCCACTGCAACGCCGGTGCGCTCGCCACCGCCGGGTACGGCACCGCGCTCGGCATCGTGCGCGCCGCGGTCGACGCCGGCAAACGCCCCTCGGTCATCGCCTGCGAGACGCGGCCCTTCCTCCAGGGCGCGCGACTGACGGCGTGGGAGCTCAAGAGGGACCGCATCCCGGTGACGCTGGTCACCGACAACATGGCGGGGCACCTGATGCAGGGCGGGCGGGTGAGCTGCGTCATCGTCGGCACCGACCGCACCGCGGCCAACGGCGACGTGGCAAACAAGATCGGCACCTACACGCTCGCGGTCCTCGCCCACCGGCACTCCATCCCGTTCTATGTGGCGGCGCCCATCTCCTCCATCGATTTCGCCTGCCCGGACGGCGCCCACATCCCGATCGAAGAGCGGGCGCCGCGCGAGGTGACGCACGTCTTCGACCGGCAGATCGCACCGAGTGGTGTCGGCGTGGCGAACCCGGCCTTCGATGTGACGCCCGCGGAGCTGGTGACCGCGATCGTGACC
>Ga0209376_1004148_pt1 | contig 12722 bp, 11 predicted proteins | sample GraSoiAngelo_134_FD_185891 | JGI IMG/M metagenome (GOLD analysis project Ga0209376, IMG submission 185891) | Grasslands soil microbial communities from the Angelo Coastal Reserve, California, USA - 14_0929_05_30cm (SPAdes) (version 2) | ecosystem: Environmental > Terrestrial > Soil > Grasslands ... | reverse complement strand
GCCGTAGCAGACCGGGCGCACGGCCTCGCCCGTGAAACGCCCGTCGCGCACCAGGAGCTGGGTCACGAGGAGGTGCTCGATCCCGAGGTCGGCCGCCACCGGCTCGGCCAGGTAGCGGGTCGCGCTGGTCAGGATGACGAGGAGGTGGCCGGCCCGCCGGTGCGCCGCGACGGTCGCGGCCATGGCCGGGCGCAGGTGGCGCCGGACCATGCCCCGGTACCACGCCTCGCAGTCGGCGCGCACCGCCGCCTCGTCGCGCCCGCGGATCCAGCCGAGCGAGACCGCCACCGCCCGCTCGATGTCGAGGAGACCGAGCTTGTAGCGCCAGACGTAGTAGAGGGTGCGCGCCAGGTCGCGCCGCCGCGCCTGCCCGGTCCGACGCAGGTGCCGCATGTAGAGCGAGGCGGAGTTGCGCGCGATGAGCGTGCCGTCGATGTCGAAGAAGGCAGCGACGGCCACGGCAGCTCAGGCGCGCTCGGCGACCAGCGCGATCCCCTGTCCCCCGCCGATGCAGAGCGAGGCGACGCCGAGCCGCGCGTCGCGCTCCGCCATGGCGTGCAGGAGCGTCACCAGTACGCGCGCCCCGCTCGCCCCGATGGGATGCCCGAGGGCAATCGCACCGCCGTGCACGTTGACCCGGTTCTTGGGGATGCGGAGCTCGCGCAGCACGCCGAGCGACTGCGCCGCGAACGCCTCGTTCAGCTCCCAGAGGTCGATCTCTTCCCGGCGGAGCTTCGCCCGCGCGAGCGCCTTCTCCGAGGCCGGCCACGGGCCCATGCCCATGATCGACGGATCGACGCCCGCGGACGCGTAGGCGCGGATGGTGGCGAGCGGCGTCAGCCGGAGCTCCTTCGCCTTGCGGTCCGACATGACGACCACGGCGGCCGCGCCGTCGTTGATGCCAGAGGCGTTGCCGGCGGTGACCGAGCCGCCCTCCTTCTTGAAGGCGGGCTTGAGCGCCGCGAGCCGCTGCGCGGTGGTGTCGGCGCGCGGGTGCTCGTCGGTCTCGAAGCGGAGCGTCTCGCCCTTCTTGGCGGGGATCTCGACCGGCACGATCTCCGCCTTGAACTGCCCGCCCTGCTGCGCGGCGGCGGTCTTCTGCTGGCTCTCGGCGGCGAACTCGTCCTGCTCCTCACGGCCGATGCCGTACTTGGCGGCGATGTTCTCGGCGGTGATGCCCATGTGCACGAAGGTGATCGGGCAGGTGAGGCCGTCGGCGACCATCGAGTCGAGGATCTCGTCGTGCCCCAGGCGGATGCCGAAGCGGGCCTTCTTCAGGATGTAGGGCGCGCCGCTCATGCTCTCCATGCCGCCCGCGACGATCACCTCGGCGTCGCCGAGCTGGATGGCCTGGGCGGCGAGCACGACCGCCTTCAGCCCCGAGCCGCAGGCCTTGTTCACCGTGAAGCTCGGGACCTCCTTCGGCACGCCGCCGTCGAGCGCGGCGACGCGGCCCGGGTTGAGGCCGAGCCCCGCCGGGAGCACGTGGCCGAGGATCACCTCGTCCACCTGCGCGGGCTCGAGGCGGGCGCGGCGCATGGCCTCGCGCACGACGACGCCGCCCAGCCTGGTGGCGGGCGTCTGCGCGAGGGCGCCGCCCAGGGTGCCGATGGCGGTGCGCGTCGCGCTCACGATCACGGGTGTCGGCATGAGAGCTCCTCCGTCGGGTCGGCGGAATGTAGCACCGCGCGCGACGTCACGCCATCCACTTGACTCGGATTCGTGCGCGACGGAAAGGCGGGGCTGATCTCGCTCGTCAAGACGTTCGCGGTCGAGCTGGCGCCGAAGGGCGTGCGGGTCAACGCGGTGGCGCCGGGCGCGATCAGGACGCCCCGCGTCCTGGCGGCCACGACCGAGGAGCGCCGTGAAGCGTCGGCCCGCTCGATCCCGCTCGGCCGGATGGGCGAGCCCGAGGAGATCGCCAAGGTGGTGACCTTCCTGGCGTCCGACCTCGCGAGCTACGTGACGGGTCCGACCCTGGTGGCCGACGGCGGCGCCAGCGTGAAGTTCCCGCTCTCGCTCGGCAGCTGAGGGCTGGTCGCCAACCACGGTGCGGATCGCACACCTCGTGCGGTTCGCTCTTCGCCGGACCCTGCCCAGCCCGAGCACGATCCTTGCTCTTCACCGCGCGGTCTCCGTGCCGAGGACAGCACTTGCCTCAACGGGGTCACGGGCTGGTCGGCATTTTCTGGACGGAGTGTTCGAGATCGACCGACATTCGACTAACCTCGGCCCTTTTTTCGCCACTCTGGAGGTTCGATGCAGTTACTGACGATTACCCGCTCACTCGCGCTGGCCGTGCTCGCGGCCGGCGTCGCGGCCGCCCCGGCAACGGCGGCGCCCGGCAAGTTCCATTCGCGCTCGCCCCACCTGAAGGACGCGGTCGATCTCGGGCGTGCCCCCGCCACCGAGCGCCATCGCGTGGTCGTGAGCCTCGATCTCCGCGACCGCGAGGGGCTCGAGGCCTTCCTCGCCGACGTCCAGGACCCCGCCTCCCCCCGCTACCGCCAGTTCCTGAGCCAGGATGAGTTCGACGCCCTCTATGCGCCGACCGAGGCGCAGGAGCAGGCGGTGGTCGACCATCTCCGCCAGGCGGGGCTCGGGGTCACGGACCGCGTCCCGAACCGGCTGCTGGTCGGCGCCGCGGGCAGCGTCGCGGCCCTCGAGCGGGCCTTCGGGGTCGCGATCCACCACGTCGAGCGTGCCGGCCAGCGACACTACGCCGCGCTCGACGAGCCCTCGCTCCCCGACGAGCTGGCGCGCGACGTCGTCGGCGTGATCGGGCTCGACGACTTGAGCGAGCGGCATCCCCACCTGGGGTCGGTCGCACCGGCCGCCGCGCCGCGGGCGGCGCTCGGATCGAACTGCTGTCACCTGAGCCCGAACGACGTCTTCGCCTTGTACGACAACACGGCCGCCCTCCCGGGCGCCGGCCAGACCATCGTCATCGCCGGCGCCTATGCGTGGCGCGACACCGACAACACGGCCTTCAACAGCCAGTGGGGTCTCCCGCAGCTCCCGACGGGCAGCGGTCAGGTGTGCACCGGACCGTCGACATCCTCGGGCTGCAGGTTCAGCTCACAGAACTCGATCGAGATCGCGCTCGACGTCGAGTACGCGCACGGCACGGCGCCCGCCGCCCGTATCCTCAACTACATGGCGGCCTCCACTTCCGACGCGGACTTCACGACCCTGTACAACCGGATCGTGACCGACAATCCGGGCCACGTCGTCTCCACCAGCTGGGGCGTGTGCGAGGTGGGGGTGTCCGCAGCCACGCAGCGCGCCGACGACAACATCTTCGCGAACGCGAACGCGATCGGGCAGTCGTGGTTCGCCGCCTCCGGGGACAGCGGCAGCCGCGACTGCAGCAACCTCCTCGGCGTCGACAACCCCGCCAACTCGCCCCACGTGATGGGCGTCGGGGGCACGACGCCCGCGTGCAGCGGGGGCATGACGTCGTCGAGCCCGGCGTGCGCCGGCTACGGCTCGGAGAGCGCGTGGAGCGGCTCGGGCGGCGGCGTGAGCTTGGTGTTCGCGCGCCCCGCCTTCCAGCGGGGCTGCGGCGTGCCCGCCGGCACGCAGCGACTCGTCCCCGATGTGGCGCTGGAAGCCAACCCCTCGCCGGGCAACTACGTGGCCGAGAACGGCTCGTGGTGGGTCGTCGGCGGCACCTCGGACGCGGCGCCGCAGTGGGCGGGGCTCGCCGCCGAGCTCGTCCAGCAGAGCGGCGGGGCGCTCGGGAACCCCGGCGCCCTGCTCTACGGCCGGTGCGGGACCGCCGCCCTCCACGACATCACGTCGGGCTCGAACGGCGACTACAGCGCGGGCGTCGGCTACGACATGGTGACGGGCCTCGGCAGCTTCGATGCGCGGAACCTGCTCGCCGCGGTGGCCCCGACCAGCACGACGACGACCTCCACGACAACGACCACGCTCCCCGGGAGGTGCACCAGCCCGCCCGTCATCCCCGCGCAAGGGGGAACCTTCAGCGGGACAACGAGCGGCACGAGCTCGCTGGCGGGCAGCTGCGGCAGCTCGGGAACCTCGCCCGAGCAGGTCTTCCAGTGGACGCCGGCGGTCTCGGGCACGGCGACCATCCAGACGTGCGGCGCCGGCACCACCTTCGACACCGTCCTCTACCTGCGGAGTGGAAGCTGCGCGGGCGGGCCCGAGGTCGCCGCCGGGTGCAACGACGACGCCTGCAGCAATGCGAGCGGCCTCTTCCGCGCCTCTCGCCTGACGCCGACGGTGACCGCCGGGCAGACGTACTACATCGTCGTCGACGGCTACGGCGGGGCGCCGGGGACCTTCAGCCTGACGGTCACGCCGCCGGGCGCCTCGACGACCACGACGACGCCGGCCTCCACCTCCACGACGACCACCACGCTCGCGGCGGCCTGCGCCGGTCCGACCCCGATCCCGGCCGCCGGGGGCACCTTCAGCGGCACGACGAGCGGCACGAGCATGCAGGCGGGCAGCTGCGGCAGCTCGGGAACCTCGCCCGAGCAGGTCTTCCAGTGGACGCCGCTGGCCTCGGGCACGGCGACCATCCAGACGTGCGGCGCCGGCACCACCTTCGACACCGTGCTCTACCTGCGGAGCGGAAGCTGCGCGAGCGGGCCCGAGGTCGCCGCCGGGTGCAACGACGATGCCTGCACCAATGGGACCGGCCTCAACCGCGCCTCTCGCCTGACGCCCACGGTGACGGCGGGGCAGACGTACTACATCGTCGTCGACGGCTACGGCGGGGCGCAGGGGACCTTCAGCCTGACGGTCACGCCGCCCGCGCCGTAGCGTCACACGGGGAAGAGTAGGAAGGCGCACGAGAGGGGCGCGGGTCAGCGTCTGATATCGAGGATTCCGTCAACTTCGCGCCTTGATGGTGCCTTAATGGGAGCTATGCCCCTAGTTCGACATCGGCTGCGCGTCGCGGATCAGCAGGCCGCTCGTCGAGACGCGCAGCTCGAGCTCGGCGGGCCGCGTCACCGGCACGAACGTCGCCGAGCCGTACTCGGCGTCGAGCAGCGGCGCGAGGAACTCGTAGCGCTGGCGCAGCCCGAAGAGGTCCACCGGCCGTTCCCGCCCCAGGGAGTGGACGGTGCGGACGGCGGAGCGCTCCTGTTCGATCGCACGGTAGCGTCCCGCGACGCGGTCGAGCTCGTAGGCGGTGTGCAGGCCGAGCAGGTTCGCGAACGGCTTCCACTTGAGGATGTGCGCGTCGACGTAGATCTCGTCTCCCGCGACGTCGAACGTCATCTCGCGGCCGTCGGGGAAGCGGACGGTGGCGGCGAAGCGCTGCGGACCCGCCGGCCGGACGAAGAGCCGCGCCGCGATGTCCTCGCGCGTCAGCGCCCGATAGCCTTGGATCCCGACGGCGATCGAGCCGGCCACGCCGGCGAGCGCGAGCAGGAGCAGCCCGGTGAGCGTGCGGAGCCCGAAGCGCAGCGCTCTCCGCCGCACGAGCGCCACGATCCCGGCGAGCAGCAGGATCGCGCCGAGGGTCGCGAGGCCGATGGCGGCGAGGCAGAGCGGAGACGACACGAGGTCGCAAGACATGGCGAGGACGATTCTGTCACTCGTGCCCGACACTCCCAAGCGGCTCCGTAAATGGCTCCGGAGGGCGGGTACCGGACCCCCGACGGGCAGGGTCGCGGTGACGAGCGGCAGCGTCAGATAAGCGAGATTCCGTCAACTTCGGGCCTTAATGGTGCCTTAATGGGAGCTATGCCCCACCGGAGCATCGTCCACCTTCCGTTGAGCAGCGACGTACGCCCGGTGTGCGCGCTCGAAGCGCCCGAGCCGGCCTTTCACCAGCCGCGTGTCGATGGCGCGCGCGGCGGACAGCACCCCGGCGCCGACCTGCAACCGCGTTCCCGAGCCATTCTTCCTCTTCGACCGTGCCATCGGATCCTCCTTCCCCGCTGGTTGTTCGACGCCCCGTGTCGCGAGTTAGCTAGTGTCCCGAATCCGAAGTCCGTCACCAAATTCGGGGGCGTCTCGACGACGCTGGCTGCGTTGCTCCTCCTCGGAATAGCGCCAACTATTCCTCGTCGTCGCGCCTTGCCAGCCTCGCCGAACCGCCCCCGACTTTGGCAACGGACTTCAGATCCGGGACACTAGCTCAGGCGTCGTCCTCTCAATTAGCGGGAAGCATGCCACGACGCCGCGGGCGTCCGGGCGCCGGGCGGCTCCCGACGGCACGAGATTCCGGGGCGGCCGCTTCGACGCTTGAAGTGCCTTGCGCCGCTCGGGGGAGGCTACTTGAAGACGTGCAACGGCGTCCCCACGCGGGGCGAGCCGCTTCGAGGCTCGAAATGGCTTCCCCCGCACGGGGCGCCCCATTTCAAGGCTTGAAACCGCTTCCCCCATCCGGGGGAGCCGCTTCACGACCCGAAACGGCTTTCCCCGCCTCGCCGGTCACCTCCGAGGGCCCGCTCGGCACCGCCGACGTTAAGTGTGCTTCACATGCCGAGGCGGATTTCTCGGCCAGCACGGCTGCAGCACGTTAAGAACGCTCAACGCCCGCCATCCACAGCGCCGTCGGATCGCCCGCATACTCGTTGACGGCTTCGGAACGGGCTCGCCACACGACTCACAATCCACGCGCAGCATCGCCCGCCGCGGCGCGCCGTCCACTTGACTCGGATTCGTGCGCGACGGAAACCGGCGCGCGAATGGCCACCTTCGCGCTCATCATGTCGGGTGGCGGGGCGCGCGGCGCCTACGAGGCCGGCGTGCTCTCCTACGTGCTCGACGAGCTGCCCCGCCGCCTCGGCCGGCCGGTGCGTTTCCAGATCATCACCGGGACCAGCGTGGGCGCCATCCACGCCTGCTACGTCGCCGCCACGCTCGGCCGGCCGCACCCCGGCCGCGGGCTGATCGACATCTGGCGCTCGCTCGAGGTGCGCGGGGTCTACCACGTCGGCGTGGGCGACGTGGTGGGCATCCCGCTCCGGCTCCTGGGGCTCGCCGGCCAGCGGACGATGCCCGCCGAGGGGGCCATCCCCGAGCGCCTGACCGGCCTGCTCGACACGCTCCCGCTCGAGCGCCTGGTGCGCGAGAGCATCCCGTGGCAGGACCTCCGCCGCCACGTGGACGCGGGCGAGGTCGCCGCGGTCGCCGTAACCGCCACCGAGATCAGCTCCGGCAAGTCCGTCGTGTGGGTCGACAACCGCGAGGGCGTCGTGCGCCGCTGGGCGCGCGACCCCTTCGTCATCGCCCGCCCGGCCCGGCTCGGGCCCGCGCACGCGCTGGCCTCGGCCGCCATCCCGTTTCTCTTTCCGGCGCCGCGCATCGACGGGGCCTACTACTGCGACGGCGGGCTCCGCCTGAACACGCCCCTCGCCCCGGCGCTCCGCCTGGGCGCCGACCGGCTCCTCATCGTCGGGCTCCGCCACACGCCCACGCCCGAGGAGGAGGCCGCGCTCGCCGCGCACCGCGAGGCGAACTACAGCTCGCTCGCCTACCTCACCGGCAAGGTCCTGAACGCGCTCCTCCTGGACCACATCGACTACGACGTCGACCGGCTTCGGCTCGTGAACGCGATCCTCGACACCGGCGCGCGCGCGTACGGCCCCGACTTCCTCCCTCGCATCAACCAGGTGATCGAGCAGATGCGCGGCACGCCCTACCGCGTGGTGCGGGATGTCTACGTCCTCCCCTCGCGGGACCTGGCCGTGATGGCGGCCGAGTGCCTGGAGGCGCACCGCGGCGGGGCGGGGCTCCGGGCGTGGCTCTCCGACGCGGCGCTCCGCTACACCGTGCGCGGCATCGCGGGCGAGGCGGACCTCCTCTCCTACCTCTACTTCGACCGCTGCTACGCCGAGCACCTGATCGAGCTCGGCCGGGCGGACGCCGAGGCGCGCGCCGACGAGCTGATCGCGTTCTTCCGCGACGACGGGTGAGCTCACTCTTGCCTTCGCCCATGCCCTGTGACACGCCTCTGGGGCGCGGCCCCGAGCGGGCCCGAGGAGGGCGCCATGAAGTTCAGCTGGTTCCATCTCATGCCGTACCGCTGGCTGCCGCCCGACTTCCGCGAGCGCTACCACAGCGTCTGGGTGGACATCCCGAACCGCCTCTACGACCCGGTGAAGGGCCACCAGCTCTACAACGAGTACCTCGACATGCTCGAGTACGCCGACCAGATGGGCTTCGACGCCGTCGGCGTGAACGAGCACCACCAGAACGGCTACGGCATGATGCCGTCGCCGAACCTGATGGCGGCGGCGCTCGCCCGCCGCTGCCCGAACGCGAGCCTCCTCGTCCTCGGCAACTCGATCGCGCTCTACAACCCGCCCGTGCGCGTCGCGGAGGAGTTCGCGATGCTCGACGTGATCTCGGGCGGGCGGCTGATCGCCGGCTTCCCGGTCGGCACCTCGATGGACATCAACTACTGCTACGGCCAGAACCCGGCCACCGTGCGCGACAAGTACCGCGAGGCGCACGACCTCATCATCAAGGCGTGGGCCGAGCGCGAGCCCTTCGCGTGGAACGGCAAGTACACCAAGCTGCGCTACGTGAACCTCTGGCCGCAGCCCATCCAGAAGCCGCATCCGCCCATCTGGATCCCCGGCCTCGGCTCGCTCGAGACCTGGGACTTCTGCGCCGAGCACGGCTACAACTACAGCTACCTCTCCTTCAGCGGCTACAAGCGCGCGCAGAAGATGATGGACGGCTACTGGGAGCGCCTGGCGGCGAGAGGCCTGGAGCAGAACCCCTACGCCGGCGCCTTCTTCCAGCAGGTGTGCATCAGCGACACCGACGCCTCCTGCGAGCGCGAGTGGTGGCCGCACGTCGACTACTTCTTCAACAAGTGCCTCCACCTCTACCCCGGCACCTCGAGCGCGCCGGGCTACGTGAGCGAGGCCTCGATGCGCGCCGGCATCGTCGCGCAGGTCGGCAACACGAGCCTGAACATGGGGCAGAACAAGAGCTGGAAGGAGCTGATCGAGCAGCGCTACATCGTGGCGGGCTCGCCCGCGACCGTGCGCCAGCAGCTCGAGGAGCTGGCGCGCTCGCTGCGCGTCGGCCACCTGGCACTCGGCTGCCACATCGGCTCCTCGCCGATCGAGCTGACGAACCGGTCCACCTACCTGTTCGCCACCCAGGTGATGCCGCACCTCCGGCCGATCTGGAGCGAGTACGAGGACCACTGGTCGCCGAAGCCGCTCCCGGCCGAGCAGCGCGCGGTCCCGGGGGCGCAGGCGGAGGCGGCGCGGCGGGCGGCCGAACGGCCGGCGGCGGCATGAGCGCGCCGCGTTCGCGCGTCATCCCGCTCGGCGCGGGCCGACCGACCGTCGAGGTGCTGGATGCCGGTGAAGGTGCCCCGCTCTTCTTCCTGCACGGCGCGGGCGGCGTCCCGGCCTGGGACGGCGCGCTCCCGTTGCTGGCGCGCGAGTACCACGTCTACGCGCCCCTCCTCCCCGGCTTCGGCCGGTCGACCGGCCTCGAGCACCTCGAGGACCAGCTCGACCTGGTCCTCCACTGCTTCGACGTGATGGAGGCGCTCGACCTCCAGCGCCCCTATGTGCTCGGCGAGTCGATGGGCGGCTGGATGGCGGCCGAGATGGCGGCGCTCCGCCCGCGCGACATCGGACGGCTCGCCCTCGCCGCGCCGGTCGGCCTCTGGCGCGACGAGGCGCCGGTGGCCGACATGTTCGGCATGATGCCGCACGAACTCGTCCCGTACCTCTTCCACGACCAGAGCTGCCTGGCCGCGCAGGGGCTGCAGGCCGTGACCACGCTCTTCAGCGAGAAGGACGACCGCACCCAGGAGCAGGTCGAGTTCCTGATCTCCCTCGTGCGGGGCTTCCGCACCGCCGCCAAGTTCCTCTTCCCGATCCCGGAGAACGGGCTCGAGAAGCGACTGCCGCGCATCAAGGCGCCGACGCTGGTCGTGTGGGGGACGGAGGACCGCTTCGTCCAGCCGCTCTACGCGCGCATCTTCGGGGAGAAGATCCCCGGGGCGCGCGTGCACATGATCGAGAACGCCGGGCACCTGGTCGGCCTCGAGCGGCCGGCGCCGTACGCGGAGGCAGTGGCGCGCTTCGGGCGCGGGGGCTGACGGACGCTAGCGGACCTGCTCCGCCGGGACATCGGCGGGGCGCACGAATCCGGCGGTGGCGAAGCGCCGAATCGTCGGCTATTCGCTGCCCTTCGCCGCCGCCTTCGTCGAGCGCGCGCCCGCCTTCGCCGTCTGCTTCGTCTTCGCCGCGCCCGCCTTCCACGCCTCCTTCGCCGCCTTCGGCCCACCCGTGAAGAACGCCTTGGCCGAGCGGCCAAAGGTGAGCGCACCCTCCTTCGCCGAGCGGCCGCCCGTCTTGGCCGCCTCCTTGGCGGTGTTCTTGACGCCCTTCTTCTTGCCCGCGCCGCTCGCCAGGGGGGGATGAGCGGCGAGCACGGCGAGCAGCGCCACGACGACGCTAAGCCTTCGGCGGTCCATTCACAGCCACCCTTCCCAGCGCCTCGAGCCACTCCTGATGCGCGCCGTGGAGCGCGCCACGGAGATAACCAGCGCAGCCACCACGGGAGCGGCCGACCGTCACGCGGATAGTCGCCCCGAGCATGCGCCACACGACGCGCGAGCCGGGGCCGAGCTCGGGCGCGGGGCCGCCTTCGAAGCGGACGTCGCCGCTGCCGCTGAACCACGTCGGCCAGAGGTCGGCGCGGCAGAGCCATTTCCACACCACCTCGGGCGGGGCGACGACCTCGTGCTCGTTGGCGACGAACACCGGGCAGCTCGCGGGCTCGAGGCCCGGCGGCCAGCGCGGCCACCCGGCACGGGGGGACGGCGCGCTCACGGCGCCGGCGGATCGGCCGGCACGCGCGGGTAGCCCTGGGGCCGGACGTAGCGCGGGGTCCGGCCGGGCGGCACGGGGACGCGGTCGCGCTGCTTCTTGGTGAGGCGCAGCATCACCTTCATCGAGTTCTCGAACTCCTCCATCGGGCGCACCGCGAGGAGGCCGCGCTTCACCATGTCGTCGAAGAGCTCCTCGCCCCGCTGGGAGCGCAGGATGGTGATCGTCCAGTCCATCGCCGCCACGCCGCCGCACGAGATGTCGGCCAGCTCGGCGGTGAAGTCGCCGCAGTGGTGGCACTCGGGGCGGGCGTACTCCTGCGCGCGGTGGAGGTTCATCTCCACCAGCTCGCCGCTCGTCTTGTAGATCATCACCTTGCCCTTGACGTTGAACTTCTTCACCTCCGTCAGCGGGATGCCCATCTCGCCCTGGATCTTCTGCACCATGAGGCCCTCGTAGGTGAACACCTCGGTGCAGAGGAGCCCGATGGTGAAGCTCACGAGGTCGCCGAAGTCCTTCAGGAACTTCGTCTGTCGCTCGATGTGCTTGGGCTTCTTGCGCCCGTTGTCGAGCCACGCGGTGTCGGCGAGCTGGATCTTGCGGGTCGGCGTGATCTGGCAGGGCACGCCGACGAAGCAGACCTTCTTGAGTCCCTTCTGCTCGGCGTCGGCGAGGGCCAGGTTGTTCGGGCAGTAGGTGTACCAGGAGCTGGCGCTCGCGACCGCCTCGGCGACGGTGGTGACCACCTTGGGCTTGGGCGCGGCGGGCATGGTCTCGTCGGCGGCGGAGACGACGGCGCCGTCGAAGAGACCCTCGCGCAGCCCGTGGCAGAGGATGGCGGTCACCACGCCGCCGTCCTGGCAGCGGGCGAGGATGTCCGGGTCGTTGCAGCGCGCGGCGACCACGCGCCGGTAGCGGCCGAAGAGCCCCTCGTACACGCCGGGCTCCATCGGGAGCACCGGGTCGCGCAGGTCGAACTCGCGGAGCCCGAGCCGCGGGCACACCTGCGCGCACACGTCGCACCCGATGCCCTCGCTGATGCCGCAGTAGTCGAAGGCGGCCGTCGCCTTGGCCACCTGCTTCGGCTTCCCGTCCACGTAGTCGATGACGTTGTGCGGGCAGACCAGCACGCAGGTGCCGCACTCGCAGCAGCTCCCGTAGGCGACCACCTCGTTCATCATCTGCTTGAAGCTCGGATGCTCGATCACGCGCGGACACTATCCGCCGGCGTTTCGCAGTGTCAATTGCCGCTGCAAGCCGTAATATGATGCGCCGATGCTCTCCGACGCCGAGCTGCATACGCTGCGCGCGGTCGCCGAAGCGTTGATTCCGCCCGGCGGCCGTTTCCCGCTCGGCGCGGGCGACGTCGGCACCGCGGAGCGCGTTGGGCGCTACCTGGCCGGCATGGCCCCCGAGACGCAGAGGCAAGTCCGTCTCCTGCTGCGCGCCTGGGAGGCCGCGCCGCTCGCCTCGCGCCACTTTCGCCGCTTCAGCCGTCTCGCGCCGGCGGCGCGGGACGAGTGGGTCGAGCGCTGCCTCGCGAGCCGGCTCCCCTGGCGGCGCGTCCCGCTCCTCCTCCTGAAGACGCTCTGCCTCTCCGCCTTCTGCGCCGACCCGCGCGTCGAGCAGGCGCTCGGCTATCGGCACGGCTGCCTCGATGCGCGCGCGCCGGGCTCGGGCCCGCGCCTCACGCCGCTCCAGTACCCGGAGGTGCGCGGCGACGTCGAGGAGGTCGCCGACGCGTGCGTGGTCGGCTCGGGCGCGGGCGGCGCCGTGGCGGCGTACGAGCTCGCGTGCGCCGGGCTCCGCGTCGTCGTCCTCGAGGAGGGCGCCTACTTCACGCAGGCCGACTTCACGGGCCCGCCCATGGAGCGCGTGCAGCGCTTCTACCGAAACGGCGGCGCGACCGTGGCCCTCGGCCGC
>Ga0209376_1004147_pt1 | contig 12722 bp, 11 predicted proteins | sample GraSoiAngelo_134_FD_185891 | JGI IMG/M metagenome (GOLD analysis project Ga0209376, IMG submission 185891) | Grasslands soil microbial communities from the Angelo Coastal Reserve, California, USA - 14_0929_05_30cm (SPAdes) (version 2) | ecosystem: Environmental > Terrestrial > Soil > Grasslands ... | reverse complement strand
CAGGAGGACGAGCAGCGGCGTCGGCTCGCCCGCCTTGTAGCCGACCGGCGCGTAGAGCAGGCCGTCGCGATCGCCCTCGCCGAGCCCAAGCTTGCGCAGGCGTCCCGGCGCGGCGTCGCCCGGCGGACCGGGCATCTGTGGCTGGGGGGGCTGCGAGATCGCGGGGCCGACCTGCGTCGCGCAGTTCGCGGGACTGACGGCCCGCGCCCCGAATATTGCGCCGGATGCCGCGAGGAACTCTCGCCGATTGAATGGCATTCCGTTATAGTACGCGACCAACTTGCGCATCCGCGCTGAATGCGCAGCGCTCCGAGACGGTTTCTGGGTCATGGAGGAGGAGTCATGCGAAGGATCATCGTGCAAGCCGTGGGCATGGCGCTGGCGATTGCGCCGGCGGTCGCGATCGCCCAGTCGCCGAAGGCGGCCACCTACATCACCGACGAGGAAGTGAAGAAAGTGAACGCCGAGCCGGGCGTCGATCGCACGATCAGGGTTGTCGACATCGGCAGCGAGAACTACGCGGTCGGTGTGATCCATCGCGTGGCCACCGGCGCACGCGGGACGGGCGCGGGCGGCGGCGCGAACGCCGGAGCCGGTGGCGGCGCCGCAGCTGGCGGCGGCGCGGCGGGCGGCGGTGGACGGGCGGCAGGGGCCGGAGCCGGCGGCGGCCGTGGCGCCCAGCAGGGCGAGCCGTGCGGCGAGCAGGCGACCACGCCGCCAAGCGGCGCGACCCCCGGCGGCATCGCGCACGATTCACAGACCGAAGGCTATCTGATCATCTCGGGCGGCGGCACGCTCGTGACCGGCGGTCACATCGTCAACGGCCGAAAGACGGCGCCGGACGCGTCGGTGACTACGGAGCTGAACGGACCGTCGTGCGGCGGCATGATCGCGGGCAGCGACGTCGTCAAAAAGGTCGTGAAGACGGGCGATATCGTCATCATTCCGGCGGGCGTCCCGCACGGCTGGACCGACATCGGCGATCATGTGGACTATCTGAGCTTTCGGCCGTCGGATCATGTGCTGAAGGCGGGTTACGTGCATCCCTCTATCAGGAAATGAGAAGGAAATGAGCGCCATGGAGGTGACTCGTATGAACGGTGAGAACAAAGCTCTGTGCCGCCGCGTCGTCGACTGCATCAACAGCCGGCAGCTGGATGAGGGAGCCGCCCTGCACGCGCCGTTCTACGTGTACCAGGGACCCGGCATGCAGTTCCGCGGTCCTGAAGGGTGGCGGCAGTTGGTGACGATGTACCTGAACGCCTTTCCCGATATGGTCCTTCAGATCGACGACGTCATCGCCGAAGGCGACAAGGTCGCGCTGCGGTTCACCGCAAAAGGCACGCATCGCGGAGAGCTGGCGGGCATCAGCGGCACCGGCCGGCCGGTGACCGTGCCGTGCATCTCGGTCATGCGTTTCGCCAACGGCAAGATCATCGAAGAGTACGAGGTATTCGACAACCTCGGCCTGTTCCAGTCGATCGGCCGGATGCCTGCGCTGACCGCAGAGGTCTAGACTGGTTGCTGGTTGCCTCCAGCAACCAGCAACCTCGGGCCCCCAGCAACCGGCAAGCTACTGCGTCCCCGTCCTCTTCACGTATTTGACCACCTGCTTCGGTCCCACTTCGGCGCCGTAGACGTTTCCGGCCGCGTCGACGGCGACACCTTCCGCGGCGCTCGTGCCGGCGGTCGTCTTGGCAGGATCGGGGTTCTTCGGATCGGGAATGAGATACGTGATCGTCAGATCTTTTGCGCTGCCGATGCGGATGCCGCGCTTCCAGTTGCCGGGGTGCGACGTCGGGCTCGACTCGGAGTCGGCGCCGTACAGCGTGTCATTCTTGTCGATGAAGATGCCGCTCAGGCGGCTGAACGCCTTCGTCTCCTGCAGGAACTTCCCGTCCTGATCGAAGATCTGCAGCCGCACGTTGCCGCGATCGGCGACGAACAGACGACCCCTCGAATCGAACGCGAGGCTGTGCGGCGTACGGAATTCGCCGGGCGCGGAGCCGAGCTTGCCCCACGACTTGATGAATTTGCCGTCCTTCGTGAACTTCGAGATTCGTGCGACGGTGTCCGGCGCGGCGTTCGCGTTCTGCCCGCTGTGTCCTTCGGCGACGAAGATGTCGCCGTTCGGCGCCGTCACGACGTCGTTGGGTTCGGTGAGCGCCTCGGGCGGATTCCCGGCGACGCCGGCCTTGCCAATCGTCATCAGCACCTTACCCTCGGGGCTGAACTTGATCACCTGATGGCCGACCAGCTTCGCGGGCGCCGGCGGCGCAGGCGCGCCGGGCGCTGCGCCGCGCGCGGGACGCGGGCGGTTGTCGTTCGCGTCGGTCACCCAGACGTTGCCGTCCTTGTCGACGTGAATGCCGTGGGCGAACGCGATCATCCCGGCGCCGAAGCTCTTCACGAGCTTGCCGGAGGCGTCGAACTTCAGCACGGGATCGAGCGGCGACATCTTACCGTCCGCCGGATCGGCGCAGCTGTTCACCCCGCATCGTTCGCCGACCCAGATCGATCGGCCGTCCTTGTCGACGTCGACGGCGCTCGTCGATCCCCAGGTTCGACCGGCGGGCAGTTTGAAGTAGTTCTCGATCGCTTGATACGGATTCGGGCGATCGTTGATCGGCTCGGAGGTCGACTGAGCGAAGGCCGCGACGATGAACGCGCACGCTAACAGGCGCATGATTACACCCTCCCAACATTGAACAGGTAGGGATCGACCGATGTGTCGGCCCCTGGCGAGACGTGTCGGCATCTGGCGAGACGTGTCGGCCTCTGACGAGACGTCCGCCGCGGCCGGACACGTTGGTCCGCTCCTACTACTGAGTGCCGGATCGACGCGTGTATTTCATCACCCGCTGCGGCCCGACCTCGGCGCCGTACACATTGCCCTGCGCGTCGGCGGCGACGCCTTCGGCCGCGCTCGTGCCGCTGAAATCGGGACGCTTGCGCGTTTCGGGATCGGGGATGAAGTACTTCACGGTGCCGTCTTTCGCGCTGCCGATTCGCAGGCCGCGCCTCCAGCCATCGTGGTTGCGCGAGACCGACTCCGATTCGGAATCGGCGACGTAGATATTGTCCTGCTTGTCGATGAAGACGCCGCTCGGACGGCTGAACTGCTTCCATTCGGCGATGAACTTGCCGTCCTGATCGAAGATCTGGACGCGGTTGTTGTTGCGATCGCCGACGAAGAGGCGTCCGCGCGAATCCATCGCGAGCGCGTGCGGCTGATCGAATTCACCGGGCGCGGTGCCGAGCTTGCCCCACTCCTTGATGAACTTGCCGGCCTTGTCAAACTTCAGGACGCGGTTGTTGCCCGCGCCGTGACCCTCGGACACGAAGATGTCGCCGTTGGGCGCCACCAGCACGTCGTTCGGCTGATAGAAGTAGTCGGGCGCCGCCGCGCCGCCCGGTTTGCCGAGCGTGAGGAGCACTTTGCCGTCGGGGCTGAACTTGTACACCTGATTGCCTTTCGTCGCGCCGGGGCGCGGCCCGATCGGTCCGCTCGGCGCAGGCGCGGTCGGCGCGGCTCCGGCGCCCGCTTCGCGTCCGCGTCCGCCGCCGGCGCCGCGCGCCGGTACCGGCGCGTTGTCCTGACCGTCGGTCACCCACACGTTCCCGTCGCGGTCGACGAAGATGCCGTGCGGAAAGATCAGCATGCCGGCGCCGAAGCTCTTGATCAATTTGCCCGACGCGTCAAAGTGCAGCACGGGATCGGAAGACGACATCTCTCCGGTCGCGCGATCGAGACAGCTATTTGCGGCGCAGCGCTCGGCGACCCAGATCGTCCTGCCGTCCTTGTCGATCTCGATCGCGCTCGTCGAACCCCACTTGCGTCCCTCGGGCAGCTTGAAATAGTTCTCGACGCTCCCATATGGGTTCGGCAGATCATTGGTCGGCGCGACGTCGTTCTGTGCTGCGAGCGCGGCGCCCGCGAGCACAACGATGGCGGCCGACAATTTCACATATGACTTCACAATGGCCCTCCTCAACAAACGCTTGGGCAGGCCTAAAGGCCCGCGTTGCGCCTCGCAACGGCTCAAGGCTGTCACGCGGAGACGCGCTCGCGGCGTACACCGCTCGCGCGTATCCAGAACAGAACGTCTCAGCGCATGTCATAAGTGCATCGGGCTGCTGTCACAACCGTGGGCGCAGCCCTTAGCGCTGCCGCGGCGGGATTATACTCGCGGAATGAGGCGTTTGACGGCGGCCGCGCTGGTCGCCGGACTCGTCGCGGCGACGGCGGCCGCGCAGGATTTCGGCTTCCGCGGCTTCGGTTTTCGCGGACGGTTTCAGATTTATCCCAATACCGCGTACGACGGGCGATTCACGTTCGTGCGCATCCGCTATACGCATCTGCCCGGCGGCAACTGGTACGGCGGATGGCCGGCCTGGTCGCACGGCTATCCGCTCGCCGAGCAGAACCTGATGAAGATCATGAACGAGGTGAGCTACCTCAATCCGCACATGGAGGAGATCAACGAGCTCACGTTCGACGATCCGGAGCTCTTCAAGTACCCGGTCGCCTACGTCATCGAAGTCGGCTGGTGGGACATGAGCGATCGCGAAGCCGAAGGCCTGCGAACGTACTTGCGGAAGGGCGGCTTCGTCATCGTCGACGACTTCAAGGTGCGCGGCGGCGGGTTCGGACGATTTGACGGCTCCGGCGGGTGGGACGTCTTCGAGGCGAACATGCGGCGCGTGCTGCCCGATGTGCGTTTCTTCGAGATGTCGGCGTCACACCCGATCTATCACTCCTTTTTCGAGATCGACGACCTGAACATCGTGCCCCAGGCCTACGTCGCCGGCACGCCGATCTTCCGCGGCGTGTACGAGGACAACGATCCGACCAGGCGCCTGCAGATGATCATCAACTACAACACCGACATCTCGCAGTTCTGGGAATGGTCGGGCACGGGCCTGCGTCCGATCGATCAGACGAATGAAGCGTACAAGCTGGGAGTCAACTACATCATCTACGGCTTGACCCATTAGTAGCCACGAAAACACGAAACCCACGAAAATCCTGAACACACGTGGTCATCGTGCTGCGACGTTCTGTTCTAGATACGCGCGCGGGCTACGGCCCGCGCGCGTCAGCGCGTGGGGGCCCCACGCGAATTAAGAAATGTAGGCAGCCCTCATTGCCGCTCGGGCGGCACCGACAGCTCCGCGGCATTAGCGAGACCTGCCGCCACTTCCGGCAGGATCCCCATCCTTATATATATGGGGCGCACGGCCGCCCGGATCGCCGGGAGGCCCGACGCGAACGACGCGCCGCCCGCGATGCAGCAGATGCCGCCGATGAGCAGGGTGTGAGGCGCCCCGATGCGCGACGACAGCGAGCCGGCGATCAGGCTGCCGAACGGCGCTGTTCCAAGAAACGCCATCATATAGAAGCTCATCACGCGTCCGCGTTTCTCGTCGTCCACGATCGTCTGCAGAATCGTGTTGCTCGACGCCATCTGCACCATGAAACCGAAGCCCGCGACGACGAGCGACGGAACGGCGAGCCACAACACGCGTGAGAAGGAGAAGGCGATTAGACCGGCGCCGAACAGCGCGGTGGCGATCGGGATGACGCGACCGAGGCCGACGACCGTCTTGCGCGCCGCGAGCCACAGCGCTCCTGCCAGCGCTCCGCAGCCCGACGCGGTCATGAGGAGGCCGAGCGTGTGCGGACCGCCCGGCATCAGCACGGTGTACGGCACCCCGACGAGGCTGACGATTGCGAGCAGCAGGATCACCGCTCGAATCGGCGCGAAGCCGAACGCGTAGGTGAAGCCTTCCTTGAACTGCTGCAACGCCCGTCCCCGCCCGGACGAGGGCGCGACCCGCGCGATACGCATCATCAGCAGGGCGACGATGACGGCGACGTAGCTCACACCGTCGATGGCGAAGCACCAACCCTCGCCGGCTGCCGCGATGATGACGCCGGCGATCGACGGTCCAATCAGCCGCGCCACGTTGACCATCGACGAGTTCAGCGCGATGGCGTTTGCCAGATCCTCCTTGTTCTCGATCATCTGGATGAGGAACGACTGGCGCGCCGGCATGTCGAACGCGTTCACCAGCCCCTGCACGATGTTGAGCATGACGACCGCCTCGATCGTCACGCGTCCCGACAGCGTCAGCGCGGCAAGCGCGAACGACTGCAGCATCGCGAACGTCTGCGTCAGCACGAGGAGCCGATGCCGGTTCCACCGATCGACGACGATGCCGGAGAACGGACCGAGCAGGAAGGCGGGGAACTGACCGGCGAAGCCGACGACGCCGAGCAGCCACGCTGAGCCGGTGAGGCGGTAGACGAGCCAGCTGGTCGCGGTCGTGGTGATCCAGGTGCCGACGAGCGACAGAATCTGGCCGGCGAAAAACAGTCGATAGTTACGATAACGAAGCGCGCGCAGCACGATCGATTGTCCTCAGCCCAGACCGCCAACGTACACCAAGGGGAATTCTGCGTCCAAGCTGCGTCGTTCGTATCTATTGCATCTTTATTACAAGGATGTGGCGGAAGTCCGACGAGCGCCGACACCACCGCCCCCTCGCTCTCGACGGTCAACGCGAGCGTCTCGAGCGGTACGATTACCCTCAACGTCGACGCCAGCTCGCCGCTCTCGTCGGTCGGCAGCGCGGCGCTCGTCCAGACGTCGAGCGGCAACTTCCTCGTTTCCCACTCCGCAGTCGACACGTTCGTCGCGCTCACCGCTGTCTGCACGCACGAGGGATGCACGGTGAGCGGTTTCCAGAACGACCGCTACGTGTGCCCCTGCCACGGATCGCAGTTCAGGACGAGCGGCGCCGTCGCACAGGGGCCCGCCTCGTCTCCGCTGCGGCAGTTCACGACGCGGCTGAGCGGCACCACGCTGACGATCGTCGTCGCGTGACGAACCGGCGGCCGGTGCGGCATGATGGTGCTCATGCCGCCGCGCTGCGACACGCTCCTCATCAACGCAACGCTGCTGACGCTGGATCGATCGTTCACCATCCATCGATCCGGCGCGGTCGCGATCGCCGGAGATTCGATCGCCGCGGTCGGCCCGGGCGCTGAGACGTACGCCGCCGCCGACACGATCGATTGCGGCGGCCGCGTCGTCATGCCCGGCCTCGTCAACGCCCATACCCACGTGCCGATGACGCTGCTGCGCGGGTTGGCCGACGATCTGCGCCTCGACGTGTGGCTCATGGGCTACATGATGCCGGTCGAGCGCGAGTTCGTCAGCCCCGACTTCGTGCGGCTCGGCACGCGGCTCGGCTGCGCCGAGATGATCCGCTCCGGCGTGACGTGCTTCGCCGACATGTATTACTTCGAGGAGGCGATCGCCGAAGCGACCGCCGAGGCGGGGATGCGCGCGCTGTGCGGCCAGACCGTGCTTCGCTTTCCGACGCCCGATGCGACGAGCTACGAGGACTCGCTCGCGCGCGCGCGCGACTTCATCGAACGCTGGCGCGGACATCCGCTCGTCGTGCCGGCGCCGGCGCCGCACGCGCCCTACACGTGCACGCCCGACATCCTTCGGTCGTGCGCGGAGCTCGCCGCGGAATTCGACGTACCGCTCCACATCCACCTGTCGGAAACGGCGCTCGAAGTGGAGGCGTCGCGGCGCGTGCACGGCATGCCCGTCGTGCCGTGGGTGAAGAAGCAGGGGCTGTTCGGCGCAAAGGTGCTCGCCGCCCACTGCGTGCACGTGGACGACGGCGAGATCCGCGCGCTGAAGAATTTCGACGCGGGCGTCGCGCACAATCCGACGAGCAATCTGAAGCTCGGGGCCGGCGTCGCGCCGGTCGCGCGGATGCTCGAGCTCGGCCTGAGCGTGGGCATCGGCACCGATGGCGCCGCCTCGAACAACGATCTGGACATGTTCGAGGAGATGCGCCTCGCGGCGCTGCTCGCCAAGGGGATCGGCGGCGATCCGACGGCGCTGCCGGCGCGCGACGCGCTCGCGATGGCGACGCGGCTCGGCGCCGCCGCCATGCACATGGAGCACCTCACCGGATCGCTCGAAGCGGGCAAGCGCGCCGACCTCATCGTCGTCGACCTGAGCCCGGTGCACAACGTGCCGGCGTTCGCGCGCGATCCGAACGCCGTCTACGCGCAGATCGTGTACGCCGCGAAGTCGACCGACGTCGTGGATGTGATGTGCAACGGCCGGTGGCTGATGCGGGATCGGGCGCTGCTGACGCTCGACGAAGCGGCGCTGCGCGCGGCGGCGCGCGGCGAGGCGGCGCGCATCGACACGTTTCTCAGCAGCCGCGAGGTGAACGTTCTGCAGAAGCTCGTCGCGGTCGGCGGCGCCGTCGAGCAGGAGAGCTTCGAAGTTCAGGTGAAGGCGCGCGTGCCGTCCGAGTCGCAGGTGCTGTCGGTCATCAAGAGCAAACAGCTCACGGTGGTGCGCTCGAGCCATTACCACCAGTTCGACACGTACTGGTCGTTCGAGGATCCGGATCAGGGATGGCTTCGCTACCGCGAGGACGAGTTCCTCGACGCGGTCGGCGAGGCGACGTCGGCGCGCACGCGGCTGACGCTCACCGGCCGGACGCGCGAGGAAGCGTTCGGCGCCGTGTTCCTCTCCCGCTCGCGATGGTTCGCGCCGGCCACCCATTCGGCGCGCTTCTACCGCGAGTACTTCCGGCCCGCCGCCGAACACGTCGTCGAGAAGGATCGCCGCCGCTGGCTCGTCGCGTACCGCGGCGTGGAGTTCTACGTTCACCTCGATCGGCTGACGAACCCGGCGAGCGACGGGTACTTCGTCGAGGTGAAGTCGCGCACCTGGTCGCGCCGCGACGCGCAGGACAAGGCGGCGGTCATCAGCGAGCTGCTCGCGCTGTTCGGCACCAGTCCGGACGACACCATCAGCGACGGCTATGTGGAGCTGGCCGCCGGGCGCTGACGGTTCCGCTCGGCTGAAAGCCTCGCGCTACACCACTCTCTCGCGCTACACCATTCTTATGTAGCGCGAGCCTTTCAGGAGCCGATGCTCGCCGCCGCCCTCGTGCTGTCGCTCGCTGCGGCGGCCTACGCGCAGCGCGGCTTCGGCGGATTCGGCGGCCGCTGGGTCCCCTTCAAGATCGAACCGAACGCACAATACGACGGACGCTTCACCTTCGTGCGGGTGAAGTACGAGACGGCGCCGGGCGGCTACTGGTGGCGCGGGCTGCCGTCGTGGGCGCACGGCTATCCGATCGCCGAGCAGAACCTGATGCGAATCATGAACGAGGTCAGCTATCTCGGCGCGCACGACGAGACGATCAACACGCTGACGCTCGACGATCCCGAGCTGTTCAAGTATCCGGTCGCGTACATCATCGAGGTGAGCTGGTGGACGCTCACCGATCGCGAAGCCGCGGCGCTGCGCAGTTACATCGAGAAGGGCGGCTTCGTCATCGTCGACGACTTCAAGCAGCCCGGCGATTTCGGCAGCCCCGGGTGGGAGCCGTTCGAGGCGAACATGAAGCGCGTGCTGCCGAACGTGCGCTTCTACGAGATGCAGCCGACGCATCCCATCTTCCATTCGTTCTTCGAGATCGACGACCTCGAGATCGTGCCGCAGGCGTACAACTACGGCAAGCCGATCTTCCGCGGCGTCTACGAGGACAACGATCCGAACAAGCGGCTGCAGATGATCATCAACTACAACACCGACGTGTCGCAGTTCTGGGAGTGGTCCGGCACGGGATTCCGTCCGATCGATCAGACGAACGAAGCATACAAGCTCGGCGTCAACTACATCGTCTACGGCCTGACGCACTGAAGGATTCCCGTCGACGTACTCCTCAAACACGACGACTGAACGCGCACATGTGACGTGGCGTGTGTGCCTTGCGCCATGGCCCATCGGTGCGCGTTGAAAACTGTTTCGCCACCTTCGTTCTTCGCACCGCGCGCAGCGTGACCATCACGATGCAGTTCCGCGACTGGGGCGGCATGTTCATGGAGCATTGCCACAACACGACGCACGAAGACAATTCCATGCTGCTGCGGTGGGAGATCAACGACGCCGGCGGCGCGTTCCTGAAACCGCTTCCCACGCCGATCGCGAAGGTGACGGGGGTGACGTACGAAGAAGATCCATTCGAGATTCTTCCGTAAGCGGCGCGCAGGGATGAGGAGACCGACGATGCGACGGAAGATCACAGCCACGATCGCGGCGGCCGCTGCCTTGTGGCTGAGTTGTCTGGTGAATGCTTCGTTCGAGTCGGCCGCGGCCGCGGCCGACGACCCGCGCTGGGGCGCCGATTTCTTCCCGAACGTGACGTTCGCAACGCATCAGGGAAAATCGGTTCGGTTCTACGACGATCTCATCAAGGGGAAGATCGTTGCCGTGGATCTCATCTACACGACGTGCAAGTACGCATGCCCGCTCGAGACGGCCCGCCTCGCGCAGGTGCAGCGGCTGCTCGGCGATCGCATGGGGCGCGACGTGTTCTTCTACTCGATCACGATCGATCCCGATCACGACACGCCCGCGGTGCTCGCGGAATACGCGGAGAAGTACCGCGCCGGTCCGGGCTGGCTGTTCCTCACGGGGGCGAAGGCGGACATCGAGCTCGTTGGCAGGAAGCTCGGAATTTACGCGGGTCCGGATCCCACGAACGCGGATGGCCATGGTCCCTATCTGCTCGTTGGCAATCAGGCGACGGGTCAATGGATGCGGAACTCGGCGACCGACAACCCGAAGTTCATCGCGAGAACGATCGGCGAGTGGATGGACAGCTGGCACACGCTGGCGAACGACGCGTTGAAATCGTCTGCGGCTGCGCCGGTGCGGACGTTCAACAAAGGCGAGTACACATTCGCCTATCACTGCGGCGCTTGCCACGGCGTCGGGAATGCGACGACGCGGCTGGGTCCGGATCTCGCCGGCGTCACCGGCAGGCGCGATCGCGACTGGCTGCGTCGTTTCATCACGGCGCCCGATAAGATGAACGCGGACGGCGATCCGATCGCGCTGGCGCTGCGCGCGGAGTATCGACAGGTGCGGATGCCGAACCTCAAATTGAACGACGAGGATGTTTCAGCGGTCATCGACTATCTGGAAGGACAGAACCGGGCTGCGCAGCAGGCGCCGCCGCCGGGGCCTGTCGCGGCGACGGCCTCGAGTAGACCGGCGGCCGAGGCGCTCACCGCGATCGTCGATGCGTACCTTCGGATTCAACAGGCGCTGCACGCTGACGCGACCGAACGAATCCGTGAGCCTGCAGGCGTGATTGAAACCGAAGCGAGAAACCTCGCATCGGTGGGCGAACCAATTCGAACATCGGCTGCCGCGTTGACGCGTGCGGACGATCTCAAAGTGGCCCGTGCGGCGTTCGGGACACTCGGCGACGCGATCATGTCGTACGTCGAGGCGTCTGGGTCGAGCTATGGCGAGGGCGTCACCGCGGCATTCTGTCCGATGGTGCAGAAATATTGGCTGCAGCGAGGCGACACGATTCAGAATCCGTTTTACGGTAAAGCGATGTCGGACTGCCGGATCGTGCGATGAATTGTTGAACTCGTTTACGATCGCATCAGCTCAGTCATAGAAAAATACAAGCGCATACATTTCAGTGTGCCATCGCCGATGGCGGAGCCATGGATGCGCGTCGGCTTTCGCTACGCTCGCGCGATGCACGGCGTTTCTTGACCGCTGCCTTGCTCGCTGATGCCGCCGCGTGTTAATCAACGTACATCACGACAAAGAGGATGTCGTGATCACGACAAAGAGGATGTCGTGATCGATCGTTGGCGCAGATGGTTCTCGCCTGCGTTCGCTAAATAGCTTCCACGACCGGTCAGCATCGGTCCGTTGATGATCGTCGCGCGCCCGCGCGGTCGTCCGGCAACGCGCTCGCTGCTGCGCGGCGTGCGCCTCGTCGACATGAGCTTCGTCTGTCGAAGCTCGTGATGTTTTCTCACGCGTTAGTGGCAGGGACGTGTTGATTTTCCTTCCGCCCCAATCGAGCCAGTGCCATCGCCTGACGGTGTGGCTCGCCTTCATGAAATGAAAGGAGCAGGGAGTAATGGCTGAAATATTTCCGTCGCCGAAAGCGTCGAAGGCTCGAGTGAGGGCTGCCGAGAATGCAAGGAGAAACCGCGCAGAGATCGTCCGGGAGTTCTCGTGGGGTCGCGTCACGCGACGCGAGCTGATCAAGATGGGACTGATCACGAGCGCCGGCTTGCTCGTACCGATCGGCGGTCTGAACCCGTTCGTCTCCAGCGCGTCGGCGGACGACAGTGGCATCCCGCGCAGTCCGCTGTTCGGATGTCAGCCGTTCACGCAGCCGATGCCGCGCTTCGACGTGCTGCCCCGCAATCCGGTGCCGGTGCTGAATCCCCAGCCGACCGCGCTGTCCAACCAGACCAAGCAGCCGGTGAATGCGCTGCTCGGCGGCGGGACCGGCCCGATCGAAGGGCGCCCTCCGGGCGCCGTGTGGGCGCATCAGCGCTTCACGGAGTTCCCGCCGGCGATTGCCGTCCAGACCACTCAGGCGCCGGGGACAACGAACGTCGCCTACAATCCGCAGGTTTCGTCGAGCCAGAACTCCGGCATCGATCCAGGCCAGCCGATACCAGTCCGGTTCCACCCCGGCATGCCCATTCAGAACGGCAACGCCGTGTGGACGTTCAATGGCACGCTTCCGCCGAAGCTCATACAGGTGCGATACGGCGAGCCGGTGCTCTTCCGGCACCGTAACGGGCTTCCGTTCGACGTCCGCGCCAACGGCGGCTTCGGGCG
>Ga0209376_1004143_pt1 | contig 12732 bp, 12 predicted proteins | sample GraSoiAngelo_134_FD_185891 | JGI IMG/M metagenome (GOLD analysis project Ga0209376, IMG submission 185891) | Grasslands soil microbial communities from the Angelo Coastal Reserve, California, USA - 14_0929_05_30cm (SPAdes) (version 2) | ecosystem: Environmental > Terrestrial > Soil > Grasslands ... | reverse complement strand
GGGCGCTCAGCCGGTGTATCAGGTCGGCGAACACCTCCTTGCCGGTGCCGGTCTCGCCCCGGATGAGAATCGCCGCATCCGTCGTCGCGACTCTCTCGACCAGGCGAAGGACGCCCTGGAGCGCCGGGCTCTTGCCGACGATTCCGTGGGAGCCTGCCGCGCCCGATGCGACGTCATCCGGGTAGACGGTTGGGTCGTCGATCCCTGACATCCCAAGCATCAAGAGCCTTACGGGGTGTCGAAGCAGCTGGGGGGTTTCGTGATCCATGCCTGCACGGTAGCGACGCCCCCGACGGACAAGAATGTTGCGGTCAGCCGGAGATTTGATAATTTCGGCCACGCCGGGGAACGTCCTGTGCCGGTCCGGACCACTCGACGGGGCATCGCGAGCGTCCACCTGCTGGTGGGTCTCGCTGCCGAACACGGCATGCCGGCGGGGGTCTGCCTCCGTGGTGCGGGCATCGCACCCGAGCTGCTTCGCGAGCCGGCTGCGGAGATCGAGGCGCACCAGGAACTCGCCGTGGTGCGGAACATCGTTCGCAACCTCGGGCGCGAGCCCGGGATCGGGCTCATCGCGGGAAGCCGGTACCAGCTGACGGCCTACGGCATCTGGGGCTACGCGTTCCTGGCGAGCCGGACACTCCGCAGCGCCCTCGAGCTCGGGGTCCGCTACCTGGACCTGACGTTCGCCTTCACCCGGTTCCAGGTCGATCCGCGTCGGGACGAGCTTCGGATGCTGATGGACGACAGCGAGATCCCGGAGGACTGCCGCCAGTTCCTTCTCGAGCGCGACTCGAGCGCCGCAGTGGCGCTGAACCGCCACCTCTTCCTCGACACGGTTCCTCTCCGGCGGGTCACATTTCGCTTTCCGCGCCCGCGCTATGCGAGCCGGTTCCAAGATTACTTCCCGGGACCCGTCTCGTTCGCCCAGCCCGAGAATACCTACGTGCTCGACGCCGGATGGGCGGATCGCCCCCTCCCGCAGGGGAACGAGCAGACGGCGCGTCTCTGCGAGGAGCAGTGCCGATCGCTCCTCGACCGACGCCGGGCTCGCACCCGCGTTTCGGAGCGCGTCCGCGACCAGCTCCTCCGCCCGGGGAGCTCAGCGGAGATGGCGGCGGTCGCTGCCGCGCTCGGCATGGCCACGCGCACGCTGCACCGTCACCTCGCCGCCGAGGACACCACGTTCCGGCTCCTCGTCGGCGAAGTGCGGGGTGCCCTCGCGGAGGGGATGCTGTCTCACCGCATGACGGTGGCGGAGGTGGCCGAACGACTCGGGTATGCCGAGGTCGCGAGCTTCAGCCATGCGTTCAAGCGCTGGAAGGGGACGCCCCCCAGTGCCTACCGGGCCCGCGCCTGACGAGACGGACTCGTGCGTCTCGTCGTGCTTGCCGTCGCGCTGCTGGCAACGTGCGTGATCGTCCAGAGCGTCGGGATGCTGGTGCTCATACACTGGCTCGCGCGCGTCCGTCGGGTCCTCGAGTCCCCGAGCACGCCCCGTCGGGTGGCCCTCCTCCTCCGCCTCTTCCTGGGGATCGTCCTGCTACATCTGATCCAGGTTGGCCTCTGGGCGGTCGTCTTCTGGCGCGCGCAGGAGCTGCCGAACCTGGAGACGGCGCTCTATTTCTCCCTCGCCACCTACACGACGATCGGATTCGGCGACGTCGTCGTCGGGCCTGGCTGGCGGGTGCTGGCGGGGATCGAAGGCCTCACCGGTATCTTGCTGATCGGCTGGTCGACGGCCTTCGTATTCGCGGTCGTGAATCGCATGTATGAGCACTGGAGGCAGGTGCACAGCGCGTCTTGACCATCACGGCCGATCTTGTTGAACACTCGCCCGGCGCAAACGACAGCATGCCGGACTTTCGGCAGCGGTGACGACGGGTCGTCCTCCGCCAACGCAACGCCTCGGCGAACGGTGCAGCGGGACGACCGAACGCGTATCCGTCGCAGTGGCATTCGAGTTGCTCCGGCATGCGACCTATGGAGCTGCGCTACGAAGAGTCGGATGATCCGAGCGAGCTCGTTCCGGAGCAGATACTGCCGGTGCAGTTCGCCGAGCTCCTGCAGCGGTCCGCCGAACGGACGCCCGAGCTGCGGCTCATGGCCGCGGTGCTCGTGGACGCTATCCGGACGTTCTGCCGATGCTCTGGCTCGGCTGGGGTTCGCCGCCGGCGTCTCTTTCGCGAGACGGCAGACTGGTTCGAATCGCCCGACGTGAGCTGGCCGTTCTCGTTCGAGAACATCTGCGACGCGCTCGCCCTCGAGCCCGGGTGGGTCCGTCGGCTGCTCCGCCGTTGGCAGGCCGCCCAGACACCGAGGGCGCAGGGCCTTGCCAAGATCCCGAGCGTGCGTCGGATCGCCGGAAGCCGGCATGCCGTCACTGGCCGGGCACCCGGGCTCCGGGACTCGAGAAGGCTCGCATCTTGAGCCCGCGCCAGCTGCTCGTCGCTTCGCCGCCGCAGCCGCGACCTATGCGATCGGCCGTGCCGTCGGCGTCGCCGTGGCCGGCTGATCAGACGGCGATCGACCGCGTCGACGGCGCGACCGGAAATCAAAGCGGCGCCGGGACGACGTCCGCCGGGGTGATCCCGAGCTTCTGCATCCTCGAGAGGAGCGTCGTGCGCTTGAGACCGAGGCGCACGGCCGCGCCGCGGGGACCGGCAACGACGCCGTTCGTGTGACGAAGCACCTCGACGATGTGCTCGCGCACGGCGCCGTCGAACGTCTCGGCGTGTGGCGCCGGTGTCCGTGTCATCTTCACCGGCGCTTCCAGCGGCGGCAGCTGCAGCCTGCCGCCGTCCGACAGGATCACCGCCCGGTGGAGGACGTGTTGAAGCTCGCGGATGTTCCCGGGCCAAGGATGGCGCACCAGCGTCTCGATCACGTCGGCCGAAATCGAGTCGATGCGCCGACCCAGCTTCCTGGCGTGTTGCATCACGAAGTGGCGGACGAGCAGCGGGATGTCCTCGGCGCGCTCCCGGAGCGGAGGGAGATCTATCGGAAACACGTTCAGGCGGTAGTAGAGATCGGCGCGGAACTCTCCCGCCTCCACCAGCTCCTCGAGTGGACGATTCGTGGCGGCGATGACCCGGACGTCGCTCCGGATCGTGTGCATGCTGCCGATCCGCTCGAACTCCTGCGCCTCGAGGACACGAAGCAGCTTCGGCTGCAGCTCCAGCGGGAGATCGCCGATCTCGTCCAGCAGCAGCGTGCCGTTGTGCGCGAGCTCGAACCGGCCAATCCGTCGCGCGATGGCGCCCGTGAACGCGCCGCGCTCGTGTCCGAAGAGCTCGCTGTCCAAGAGGCCGGCGGGGATGGCAGTGCAGTTGAATTTGACGAACGGGGCGCCCCGCCGCGCGCTCAGTCGGTGGATCAGCCCGGCGATCAGCTCCTTGCCGGTTCCCGTCTCGCCCCGGATGAGGATCGCCGCATCGGTCGTGGCGACCGTCTCGACCAGGCGGAGCACTCGACGGAGCGCCGGACTCTCGCCGACGATTCCGTCGGGCGCTGCTGCGCCCGGTGCATCGTCGCCCGGGTAGAAGGGTTGCCCGTCGATGGCCGACGTCTCACGCATCGTCTTCATGGTGAGCTCCTCTCGAAAAGGCCTTCTGCAGAACCTCCATGAACGTCGCCGCGGCGATCGGCTTCCGCAGGAAGTCGACTGCTCCAGCCGCTCGCGCCCGGCGCTCCTCGTCGTCGCTGGCCCGGCCGCTGATGAAGACGACCGGAACGTGGAGGTGGCGTGCGGTGAGCTGATGCTGGACCTCGAGCCCGTCCATGTCCGGCATGCGGACGTCGAGCACGAGGCAGGCGGTTCGGACGGCCAGCGGAGAGGCCAGGAACTCCTTCCCGGAGGCGAACGCCTCGGCGCGATAGCCGAACGACCGGATCAGGCGGCCGGTCGACCTCCGCACCGACGCATCGTCATCCACGATGGCGACGAGCGGCGGCGCGGCCCTCGGCTGGCCCCGTCCCTGACCACCCGCGCCGGAAGTCGTCATAGCCGCACCGTAGCGGCGCACTACCGGATGGTCGAGCTGTCTCTTGGGACAGGTGTTGTACCTGTCCTTCGGGACAGGGCCCTCAGTGGTCCGGGGCGAGGCCGAGCTGTCCAGCTATCCGGACCAGGTCCGCGACGGACTCGGCCTCCATCTTCTCCATGATGTGCGCGCGGTGGAACTTGATCGTGCGCTCGGTCGTCGCCACCTCGCTCGCGATCTGCTTGTTGAGGCGCCCTGCGACCACCAGCGTCATCACCTCCCGCTCGCGTGCCGTGAGTCGCGCGTACCGCTCTCGCAGCGCGTCGAGCTGGCGGCGCGCCTGGTGCGACGCGCGATCGCGCTCGATCGCGGCGCGGATCGCCGTGAGCAGGTCCCGCGAGCGAGTCGGCTTGGTCAGGAACTCGACCGCGCCTCCCTTCATCGCGCGGACCGACATCGGGATGCTGCCGCGTCCGGTGATGAAGATGATGGGGATCTGCACACCCGCCTGGACGAGTTCCTGCTGCAGGTCCAGGCCGCTCGGCCCCGGCAGGTGGACGTCGAGCACCAGGCACGACGGGCTCTCTATGCGCGCCCGCTCCCTGAACTCCTTCGCCGTCGCGAACGTCTGGACGTTGAAGCCCATCGAGCGCACGAGCCGCTCCGTCGACCGGCGGACCGAGGGATCATCATCGACGACGAAGACGGTCGGTTCCGCCTCGGTCATGCCGCTCGAGAGGTCTCCGTAGCAGGAAGACGGAAGGAGAACACCGCACCCCGCCCGCGGTTGGATTCGCCCCACAGGCGGCCGCCGTGGGCGTCGATGATCGAGCGGCTGATCGCCAGGCCGAGCCCCATGCCGTGCGGCTTGGTCGTATAGAACGCCTCGAACAGGCGATCCAGCTCTTCCGGCTGAAGGCCGCCGCCGCGGTCCTCGACGCTGATCGTGACCCCGGGGGATCCGTCGTCCCCGTCGACACGGCCGCGGATGTCGAGGCTCCGGTCCCGTTCGTCCGCGCTGCTCATCGCGTCCATGGCGTTCACGACGAGGTTCAGCAGCACCTGCTGGAGTTGCACGCGGTCACCGAGGACGAGCGGAAGGTCGGCTGGCACGTCGGTTCGAATCGCGACACGCCGGGCGGCCGACTCGGCGGCCGTCAGCGCCACGACCTCGTGCACCAGGTCCGTGAGCCGGACCGGGATCCGCTCCGGCGCCGATCGCTTTGCCATGGCGCGCACGCGCTCGATCACGGCGCCCGCTCGCTCGGCATCGCTATTGATGTCGGCGAGCGCCGCCCGCAGCTCGTCCACGTCGGCGCGCCCGTGCGACAGGAGGGCGAGACACGCGCTGGCATTGTTTACGATGGCCGCGAGCGGCTGGTTCACCTCGTGCGCGATCGACGCGGTCAGCTCTCCGAGCGTGGTGACGCGCGTCACGTGGGCGAGCGCCGCCTGCGCCTGATTCAACGCCTCCTCTGCTCGCTTGCGTTCGCTCAGGTCGACCACCGTGACGAGCACGCTCTGGTAGCCCGACGACTCGGGCGGCAGCACGATGGCGACGAGCGTGTGGACGGTTTCGCCTCCGATCGTCGTGAGAACGACCTCCTCGACGCTGCGTCGGTCTTCGGCCACCGCGATCAGCTGGGCGACCCAGGCCGCCTTCACCTCGCGCGTGGCCAGGCGGGGCAGGGCGTCGAAGAACTCCTGCTTGCTCGCGGCACCGAACAGCGCGACAGCAGCTTCGTTGGCGTCCGTGACCTTGACGGAAGCGAACGTCTCGCGCGCGAGTTCGGGATGCTTGGCCAGATAGCGGCGGAAGTCCTGCACGCCGCGCGCCTTCAGATTCCCGAGCCGCGCCATCACCTTCGAGAAGTCTTCCTCGACGATGGCGACGCCCACCTTCTCGAAGATGTTTCGATAGCGCTGCTCGCTCGCCCGCAGCGCCTCCTCGGCCTGCTTCCCCGCGGTCGTGTCCATGACCGTCCCGATCATGTCCTCGGGATCGCCAGCCGCATTGACGGTGGGCGAGAACGCGGTATGGAGGTGTCTCGTCGTCCCGTCTGGACGAACGACGCGACAATCGAAGTCGTAGTCGGTCTTCTCGCGGACGGCTCGTCGGAGCGCTGCGAGGACCCGGGCTCGGTCGTCCGGATGGATACGCCGAAGCATGCCCTCGGTCGACGGGATCCCTTCTTCGGGATCGAAGCCGAACAGTCGGAAAAGCTCCTGGGACCAGTAGACCACCTGCCGGGTTTCCAGATTCATCGCCCAGTTACCCGTATGGCTCAGCCTCTGCGCTTCCGCCAAGTACGCTTCGCTCCGCCGATAGCGCTGCTCGCTCTCCCGCAGCGCCTCCTCCGCCTCGCGCCGATCGTGAATGTCGACGCCGATGCCCATCCAGCGAACGATCCGTCCGTCGGCGTCGCGAATTGGGAGGCCACGACCAAGGTGCCAACGGTACTGCCCGTCCGCCCGGCGCAACGGCGCCTCGGTGTTCCACTCGCCGCCCGATGCGAGGGCCTGCCGCCACGAGTCCACCCACCGGTCCCGGTGTTCCGGGTGTAGGGCCTGCACCCAACCGAACTCTTCGCTCTCAGCCCGCGTGAGCCCCGTGTAGTCGTACCACCATTGGTTCCAGAAGATGTTTGATCCGTCGGCGCGTGCCAACCACACCATTTGTGGCGACACCTCGATGAGCGCGCGGTAGCGTTCCTCGCTCTCCCTTAGCGCCTCCTCCGCACACTTGCGCTCGGTTACGTCCATGGCGGTCCCGATGACCTCGATCGGGCGGCCGGCCGCATCGAACACCGGGGAGACCACAATCTGGAGGTGCCGGATCGTCCCGTCTGGAAGGACGAGTCGCCGCTCGCCCGCGACTCCCGTTCGCTCGCGGATCGCAGTCTCGATTTCTTCGACGTTCTTGGCTCGATCCTCCGGGTGGGTCCGCTCGCGCACCGCCTCGGTCGATGGAATTCCGGCGTCGGGATCAAAGCCGCAGATTCGCAGGAGCTCCGGAGACCAGTGTTTCAGCTCGCTGGTCTCCAGGTCCAAGACCCAGCTCCCCGTGTGACTGAGCCGCTGCGCTTCCGACAGCCAGGCCTCGCTTCGCCGCAGGGCCTCCTCCGCCTCGCGCCTGAAGTCCAGCATCTGGCGGAGTTCCAGTTGCTGTTCCTGGAGCTTCTGCTCGGCCTGTTTACGTTCCTCATTGTCGAGATTCACCCCAACCCAATACAGTAAAGTCCCATCATTCGCTCGGAGAGGCTCCACGCGACTGAGGAACCAACGGTACGTTCCTTCAGCGTTACGAACTCGAAAACTGATGTCGGCGACGCTACCCGTGCGTAGACAGGTCGACCAGACTCTACGAGACTCTTCGCGATCATCCGGGTGCAACAGAGGAATATGTGCATCCCACGCTGCGCCCGTGTCGATACCGAACCGAAGAGGATGGTCTTTCGGGAGTCCTAGATAATCCGCGCATCGTGCATTGACGAACGTGAGCGCGCCGGACGGTGGAGCGTACCAGGTGTGTGCCGGAATGAGGTTGAGAGTGGCTTGGAGGTGTGCCTCGAGGTGCTGCGGCGTGAGGTCCAGAATCTGCCGGAGTTCGCGGCTTCTGCATTCCGCCCGCTTGCGATCCTCGATATCGATACTCGATCCATACCATTTGACAATTTGTCCGCACTCGTCGCGGAGGGCCACTTTATGATGCAGCATCCAGCGATACTCCCCGTCTGCCCGCCGCACACGCGCCTCGAACTCCAACGGCTCGCCGCTCGCGAGGCAGGCCCGCCACCCCGCGACGAGCCCGGTCACGTCGTCTGGGTGGACCGCCGCCGTCCATTTCCAGCCCTCGAGATCCTCCAATCGCAGTCCCACAAACTCGAGCCAGCGCTGGTTGAAGAAATCCAAGTACCCGTCGGCGAGACCCGTGTGGATCAGCGCGGGAAGGGAATCGACGAGCACCCGTAGACTCGCGAAGTCTGGGCCGTGCTCAGCAGTCTTCATGGCTGACCCTCGTCGGACGGTGCAGTCGACACGGAAGATCGACTATTCTACGCGACTCCGCAATGTCGGCTGTGCCGCGCCGTAACACTCCTCTGGTGCCCGGGCCGGCATCCGCAGGAACCGCCTCGAGGGCGGCGCATCGGCTCAGGTCCAATCGCGAGGCTTGTGAGGAAGGCGCTGCGGTGCCGCCGTCGGCGGCAAGCGTGACTCCCGTTTGAACGCCGCCTTGTCGGAGGCCAGGAAGAGAATGGCTTCCGCGATCTCCTCGGACCCTCCCTGCCGAGATGTCGGCAGGCCATCGGGGGCAGCTGCAAAACTCGGCATCCGGGGCTCCACGTTGGAATCGAAGATCAGGGCGCTCGGGATCAGGAAGGAGCGGTTCAAGGGCTCCTGATCGCGGTCACCCCGTCTCCCCTGCCGGAAGACGGAAGGCGGAACGGCGGACAGAAGTCTCGGGAGACGCCGGCAACGGCCGGCCTGAAGGGTGGACGACTCGGCGGGCCGTCGAGCGCAACCGGAACGACCGTGATGCGCCAGGCTGTCCTCACGGCCCTGTCTCGGCCGGTTACGCCGCGATGTCGTCGGCGAGCGCGTCCAGGTCGAAGCGTGTGCCCTTGAAATTGCCACAGAGGCGGACGCGGCCGCTGTTCACCATATAGGCGACGGTGGCGATCACCTCTTTGTCCGAGCGGGCATACTTCGCAACCGCACTCACGAGACCGAGCAGCGTGACGTTGCGTGCCATTGCCGTACCCTCCGCTTAAGAGCTGCTCGCAAGTTCGATACCAGGGCGCGCCACGAGGCCCGGCGTCGGCCGCTGCTGACACGAGAGCCCGCCTGGTGGCGGACGGTCGACATGTCGGCAATCATGGCGAACCCTCGACACTCGAGGTCCCCCCGAATTGCTAGCTGAGCGCCCGCTTCTTCCTAGCCGCGGAAGAGCTCGCGAAGCTCCGGTAGAAGGTGCGCGTCGGCCGGAATCGTCCCGAGAGCCGCCTCATCCACGCTAGCTTAGCTAGCGTAACGCGGTGGCGTGGACGCCGGTCGGGAACGCGCCGACAAGGGCGATCCGTGCCGCAGTGCCGTCAGCAACGCCGGCCCGCCATCGTGCATCCGGGTAACGATGGCGTGCACTTGCCGGAACGCGTTGGCATCCACCTTGCTGCTCACGGGAACGACATGAGGAGCGCGGCGCTCGGTGTACGAATCGAAGAGTCGAACGATCCGAGCGAGCTCGTTCCGGACCATCTCCTACCCGTGCAGTTCACGGAGCTCCTGCAACGTCCATCCGAACGGACGCCGGAGCACAAGCTCATGGCGGCAGTGCTCGAAGAGGCGATTCGGACCTTTTGTCGCTGCGCCGGCGCCCGAGGCGCACGTCGCCGACGCTTGTTCCGAGAAGCGGCCGAGTGGTTCGCCTCGCACGACGTGAGCTGGCCATTCGCGTTCGAGAACGTCTGCGAAGCCCTCGCGCTCGAGCCCGAGTGGATCCGCCGGGCGCTCCAGCGCTGGCAAGCCCGCCACGCAACGGAGGGCGCCGGGCTGCCGACGCTTCGCCTGCGGGTCGCCGGAAGCCGGCACACCGTGAATGGCCGCGCACCCGGGCTTCCCCGCCCGAGGCGATGGGCATGTTGAACGCGCACGTGCCGGAATCGACGCTCACCTCACGAGGAGTGCATCCGCTGCACTGCGGTCAGCGACCGATCCTGCTCCTCCACGGCTTCCTCTCCAGGCCGGGTATCCTCAGCAGCCTGGCAGGGCGCCTCCGACGGTGGGGGTACGGCGCGCATGGCGTCGACCTCGGCGGCGTATTCGGCCGTTACAACGCGCGGCCGATCGAGCAGATCGCCGGAATGATCGCCGAGCGGGTCGAGGAGCTGGCTTACGATCACGGGTGTGAGCGGATCGATGTGATCGGTCACTCCGAGGGCGGCATCACCGGACGATACTACGTCCAGCGGCTGAACGGGTCGCGTCGCGTGAGCCGTCTCGTCACCCTCGGCACCCCACACCGCGGCACACGGTGGGCCTACGTCGGATACGTCTTTGGCCAGCTCCTGCCGAGCCTGCCGCAGATGGCTCCGGGATCGTCGTTGCTGCGCGACCTCGGTGACGAGAGCTTCCCCCTCGGCGTGCGCCTGACCTCGATCTACTCGCGGCAGGACCCCTTCTGCCCCCCGTCGTCGTGCCGGCTGGAGACGCACCGCGGAGCGCACCTCAAGAACGTCGAGGTGGCGCGCGGCGGGCACCTCGCGTTCCTCTTCACTGCGACGATGGCTTCGATCATCCGTCGCGAGCTTGAAGCCGCCGAGTCCGAGCGCACACCATCCGCTCGTGCGGCGTGAGTGGAGGGACGGGATAGTTCAGGGCAGAACGCCCGGCCGGACGCGTCGACCGCAGAATTGACGACGGCATCGAGCGGGCATACGTCGCGCGGGTTCTCGAAGAAACGAGCTGGGTGATCGGAGGCCCCCGGGAAGCTGCGACCCGGGTCGGCCTCAAGCGAACGACGTTGCAGTCGATGGTGAAGCGGTTCGGGTTGCCACTCCCGCGTGATGCCGCGAAGTCGAACTTCCATGCGCACGCTAGTCGTCCGTGCCCCGAACGACTGCACGACAAGAACTGGGCCGCAGGCTGAGGCGACGTCGATCGTCGGCTCCCTGGCTCGTTTGTCCTCGAGGTCGGCACCTCGGTACACCTCCGCGTGAGAACGCTGCCGTTGGTCTGCCAGCGAAGATCAAGTCCACGAGCGTGCGGTGGCTCACCGTCGCTGGCATGTGGGTTCCCGTCGCATAGCAAACGCGCGCTCCGGAACTTCCAGAACGTCTTCCAATTACCGTAGCCAGCAGAAATCCGAGAGACGGCAGACGCGGTCAGGCATCGGTTCCGAAAATCGCCGTTCTCGCTAGTCGACACGCATCAAGTCGCCGCTTCGCACCATCGACGGAGTGCTCGGGCAGCCGCTAGGTACGCCGTCGATGCTCCAGGGATACCAAGGGACGGCATGGCGCGATGCCACTGAAGCCGGATCCGCGGCGTCAGTGCTTCTGGTTCGGCTCCACCAGTTGGTCGAGGCGCGACAGGAACAGTTTGAGAATCGGTGAGGTGTTCGACTTGCTGTAGCCCACCGCTACCTCGATCGTCGGCGCCTCGCCTTCCAGCGGACGACTGACCACGGACGAGGGCAGCAGGTTCTTGGCATAGGCGGGCATCAGCGCCAGCCCGCGCGTGGAGGCGACCAGGGACATGGCCATCGCCATGTTGTCCACGCCGTGGTCGAGCTTGATGTCCACTCCCGAGCGCCGCAGGTAATCCTCGGTGACGGCACGCAACACCGTGGCCTTGTTGGAGCCGCCGATGAAGATCTCGCCGACGAGCTCACGCGGATGAATTGCTTGCTTGGCGGTGAGGCGATGGTCGCTCGGCATCAGGACGATGAGCGGCTCCCGGTCCACCACGTGGTACCCGAGGTCGTAGCCCGGCTCCACGCGCATGAAGGCCAGGTCCAGCCGCCCGCGAGCGAGCGCTTCGGCGAGATCCGGCGAATAGTCGCTGGAGACCGTGACCTCGATGTTCTTCAGTTCGTCGCGCAGCACATGCACCGCCTGCGGCAGCCAGTTGATCTCGTGCCCGGTTTGGAAGCCGATGGCGAACCTCTTCCTTGCCGGTTGCGCCGCCCTGCGTGCCGCTTCGACCGCGGCATCGACCTGCATCAGCGCTAGGCGGGCGTGGTCGTGTGATCGTCCACAGCGGGCCACCGGATAAAGCGGCTGGCGCATGAAGTTGTCGGGCGTGGCACTGCGGATAGCGATGACGATGTCGGGCGCGGGCGCGGCGAGATCGACGAATGGTAACGCCGCACCGACCTCCGCCGTCCATGAGTCCCGCTGCCGCGCCCCGTGTCGTCGAGATCGGACGCCCTTTCCGAGTGGGCAACCCGCCAGCGTGGCGAGCAGGGCGGGTGTGAGGCTGCGACGCGATCATGGCCGAGCGTGCGGTCACGGTTCAGGCATCTCATGCTCCTGGACAAGCAGGGGCCAGTGCCGTCGTCTCCCCGGAGCGGCCGCTCGAAAGTGCCGAAAGTCCCAAGTGAGGATGAGGGCTTGGCGCGCCTCGGCGATCGCCATCACCACGGCATCGGCGAGATCTAAGCCGGTGGTCTCGTATCGGTCGAGCATCTCGAGCGCCCGAAGGTGCTCGCCGTCCGTAGGTCGGTCGAGCGCATGGGTGCCGTCGAGCAGGGCGTGCCCGAACAGGAGTGCGGCTCTTGCGTACCCTCGGGCACACAGGACCAGATGGACCTCGACGTAGACGGGCCACGGGACGACGACCCGCCGGCCGAGGGCCGAGAGAAGGCGCACAGCGAAGTCGTGGCGGCGCTCCTCCCGACGATTGCACGCTGACACGAGGGGCCCCGTATCGCAGACGATCAGCGGGCGAGCCGAGACAGCACCTCATCGACTCGGAGCGACAGGTCAGGATCGTCCTCGATCACACCAGCGTAAGGAAGGTCCCCAGGTGCGCGTTCCGCCAACTCCGCGATGAGCGCCGAGAAGGAGGTTCGCCTGCGCTTGGCCTCGCGGTCGAGTCGCTTCGCCAGGGAAGCGGGCATCGAGATCGTACGCCGGACGGCTCTCATTGCGTCGGAGTATGAACTCAGGGGTATGACCAGTCAACCCACGATGCGGGGCAGCGCTCTGCCTCCGGCAGTTCTCCGGTCAGTCTTGGGTTGCCGGAAGTG
>Ga0209376_1004134_pt1 | contig 12746 bp, 16 predicted proteins | sample GraSoiAngelo_134_FD_185891 | JGI IMG/M metagenome (GOLD analysis project Ga0209376, IMG submission 185891) | Grasslands soil microbial communities from the Angelo Coastal Reserve, California, USA - 14_0929_05_30cm (SPAdes) (version 2) | ecosystem: Environmental > Terrestrial > Soil > Grasslands ... | reverse complement strand
CAGCAGTCGAAAATGTTCGGGCACTTCGCCTCTTCGCAAACGGTGTGGAGCCGCCGCGCATTCACGAGCTGCTTGAGCTCTTTGAAGTTCTCGCCCTCGACCACCCGCGTGCGGATCCACGGTGGGATCGTGCCCGGCACGAGCGGTGCGGGCGCGCTCACAGCCGGATGCTCGCGGGTGTCCATTCCTCGAGGCCCTGCTTCATGAAGGTGAGGAACTGGCCGGCCATCATGCCGTCGATGATGCGGTGGTCGAAGCTCAGGCACATGTTCATCATGTCGCGCACCGCGATGCCTTCACCGATCACGACCGGCCGCTTGACGATGGCCTCGGTCGTGAGGATGGCCGCCTGCGGCTGATTGATGATCGGCTGGCTCGCGACCGAACCGGTCGCGCCAGTGTTGTTGAGCGTGAAAGTGCCGCCCTGCACGTCCTCGGGCTTCAGCTGCTTGTTGCGCGAGCGCTCGATCAGATCGTTGATGCGGCGCACGAGCTCCGAGAAGCCGAGCTGGTCCGCGTCCTTCAGCACCGGCACGATGAGCCCGTCAGGGATCGACACGGCGATGCCGAGATTGAGGTAGCGCTTCAGCACGACGCCATCGTCGGTCCATGTCGAGTTGAGCCACGGGAACTGCTTGAGCGCGCGGCCAAGCAGCTGCGCCACGAAAGGAAGGTAGGTGAGAGCGGTGCCGTGCCTGGCGCGGAATCCATCCTTCTCCGCCTCGCGGTAGCGCACCAGGTTGGTGACGTCGACCTCCTGCAGCGTCCATGCGTGCGGCGAGGTGGCGAGGCTGCGGACCATGTGGTCGGCGATCGACTTCCGCATGACGCTGAGCTTCACGAGCTCCTCGCGCGCGCCATCCAGCTTGGCCGGAGCGGACGGCGGCGCCGGCGCCGCCGAGCGGGCGGGTGCGGCAGGGGCTGCGGGGGCGGCCAGCACGTCTTCGCGTGTCACGCGGCCGCCCAGGCCGCTGCCCTGGATGGACGTCGGGTCGATGCCCCGCTCCGCGGCCAGCTTGCGCACGGCCGGCGACAGGCGGGCATGCTCCTCGCCGCCTGGGGCTCGCTGGGCAGGAGCGGCTGTGGGAGCCGGCGCCGCCGCCGGCGCAGCTGCGGGAGCTGGCGCGGCCTTGGGCGTCGCGGGGGCGGGGGCGGCTGCCGCTGCGGCTGCAGTCGTCTCGATCTGCGCGATCACCGCGCCTACCCGCACGACCTGGCCCTCGCCGGCATCGATCTTGACCAGCGTGCCTTCAAACGGGGATGGGATCTCGGCGTTGACCTTGTCGGTCACGACCTCGACGATCGGCTCGTCGCGCTTCACGAACTCGCCCTCGCGCTTCAGCCACTTCTCGACGGTGCCCTCGGTGACCGACTCGCCGAGCTGCGGCATCTTGATCTGGGCGACACCCATGGTGAATCGAGTTTAGCGGCGTCCCCTGAAGCAGCGAATCGCTGCCGGGAAGATCACTGGAGGCGACGCCCAGAATCGAACTGGGGATGGAGGTTTTGCAGACCTCTGCCTTACCACTTGGCTACGTCGCCGCCCCGATCTCGAACCCCGATTCTAAGATCCCCTCCATGACGCAGGACTTCCGGGACGCGATGGCTAAGCTCGCAGCGGGCATCGTCGTGGTGAGCGCGCGCACTCCGGAAGGCTTCCGCGCGCTCACGGCAAGCACGCTCGTCTCGGTGTCGGCCGAGCCGCCGCTGGTGCTCGTCGGGCTCGAGCATGAAAGCCTCACGCGAGCAGCGGTCGTCGAGACGCGCCAGTTCAACGTCAGCGTTCTGACGCGGGCGCAGGAGTTCCTGGCGGAGCGGTTCGCCGGTCGCGCGCCTGGGGTCGACCCTAGGTGGAAGGATGTGCCGCACCATCTCGGCGCCAACGGCATCCCCCTCATCGACGACTGCGCCGCGTGGCTCGAGTGCGACGTCACGCAGGTGCACAGCGCGGGCGACCACGACGTGTGCATCGGTGAGGTGCGCGTGGCGCGCGCCGGCAAGGGCAATCCGCTCATCCTCTGGGATCGCAATTTCTGGACCTTGCGCTAGTAAGGAAGGTCGTCCTCCTCCATCCCAAAGTGGTGGCCGACCTCGTGCAGGATCGTCCGCCGCACCTCGTCGATCAGCTGCTGCATGGTCAGGCTCGCCCGCTCGTGCGAGCTCTTGTAGAGGGTGATCCGCTCGGGATAGCTCTGGCCTGCGCCGAGGGCGGTGGCCCCCTCATACAGACCCATCAGGCCTTTGGCCGAGCTCTCCTCGACGATGAACATCGTGTTCTCCAGGTAGGGCCGGAACTCTTCAGGTATCGCCTCGATCGCCCACAGCACCACCTGTTCGAATTCGTTCATGCTGACCCGCATGGGTGAATTGAAGCGCGTCGTCGTGGTCGGGGCAGGCACGATGGGTTCGCAGATCGCGCTGCAGACGGCGCTCAGCGGCAAGTACGACGTGATTCTCGTGGACTCTGTGCACGGTCAGCTCGAGCGCGCGAACGCCCAGAACCAGAAGCTGGTGAACCGGTCGGTCGAGAAGGGCCGGCTCACTGCGGAGCAGGCAAAGGCCGCGATGGAGCGCATTCGCGCCAGCGACAGCCTGGCCGGGCCCGCCGCCGACGCCGACATCGTGATCGAGGCGGTCATCGAGGACTTCGACGCCAAGAAAGAGGTGTTCACAGAGCTCGGCAAGCACGCGGCGAAGGACGCGATCCTCACCAGCAACTCGAGCACGATCGCCATCAGCCGGCTGGCGGATCACTCAGGGCGCCCCGAGCGCTGCTGCAACACCCACTTCTTCCACCCGGTGACGGTCATGCAGCTGTGCGAGGTCGCGCGCGGACCCAGGACATCCGATCAGACGGTCGCCGACGCGATGGACTTCGTGCGGAGCATCGATCGCACGCCCGTGCTGCTGCGCAAGGAGATCTGGGGCTTCATCGTCAACCGCATCCTGTTCGCGGCGTCGGAGGAGGCGATCAGGCTGCTGGAAGGCGGCTATGCGAGCGCCGAGGACATCGACATCGCCGTGCAGAAGGGACTCAACTGGCCGATGGGCCCGTTCCACCTTCTCGACTTCAGCGGCCTCGACATCTTCTATGGCGCGATGAAGGACCGCCACCGCCAGGGCGAAGGGAGCGACGCGCCGCCAGTGCTCGACAAGCTGATCAAAGACGGCAAGCTGGGGCGCAAGACCGGCGAGGGTTTCTTCAAGTACTGAGGGGCACAATTGGGGTGCCCCCGTAGCCCAATTGGCAGAGGCAGCCGGCTTAAACCCGGTCCAGCGCGGGTTCGACCCCCGCCGGGGGTACTGGGCCTCCGCCGGGCGGCAGCCTAGAATCCAACTGAGTGGCCACCCACGCTGAAGAGGATCCGGACGAGCCGGACGAGCCCGAGTCCCCGAGCGCACCTGACAACGGCGCCAACGCACCTACTCGGATGGTGCCTTCGGTCGGGCTGCCGAGCCGGGAGTGGGAGTACTCGACCCACGTCCTGACCCTGGCGCAGGTCACCGACGGAAAGACTCTCGTGCAGGTGCTGAAGGATTCGGCCGGCGAAGGCTGGGAGCTGGCCGACATCGTCGACGGGGGGGAGAAGCGCGTGCTCCTGATGAGACGGCCGAAGCGCGGGCAGCGCGAGGCCAGACGCGTTGGGTTCGCGCCTCCCACGCAAACCTGACCTCCGTCGCCGTTCGCCGAAAGCGGCGCGTGCTGGTGGTCGAGGACGACGGACCGATCCGGGCCCTGGTGGCCGAGATCATTCGCCAGCAGGGCCACGAGGCGCTCGAGGCCGCGAACGGCGCAAGCGCGATCGAGCTGGGCCGCGCCGCGCAGCCGGACCTGGTTCTAGTCGACTGGGTGCTGCCCGACATCAGCGGCACCGAGGTGATCCTCGAGCTGCGCCGCCAGGGCCTGGTCTGCCCGATGGTCATGCTCACGGGACGCACCAACAAGATGGACGAGGTCGTCGGCCTCGAGGTCGGCGCGGACGACTACATCACCAAGCCGTTCGACTCGCGCATCCTGGCTGCTCGCGTCAACGCGCACCTGCGGCGCTCGACGTTCGCCTCGTCGGGCACGGGTCCTGAGGGCCTGCTCACGGTCGGAGCGATGCAGATCGACAACGCGGCGCGACGCGTGCGGATCGGCGACGAGGAGATCCCGCTCACGATGACCGAGTTCAACCTCGTCGCGGTGCTCGCGGCCAACCCTGAACGCGTGCTGACCCGCGCCCAGCTTCGCGACAAGGTCTGGGGCTACCCGCACGACCTCGATGACCACTCGGTCGACCCGCACGTGCAGCGGCTGAGACGCAAGCTGTCGAGGCATCCCGAGTCGGGCGTCGTGCTCGACGCCGTGCCGGGCCTGGGTTACCGCCTGTCGGTAAGGTCCGTTTGATTCGTCACGTGGTGAATGGCGATGGGTGATCCAAGACCGATAGGCATCTTCGACTCGGGGGTCGGCGGGCTGACCGTGCTAAGCGCGATCCGCAAGCGGCTGCCGCACGAGCCGACGATCTACCTCGCCGACCTGTTCCATTTCCCGTACGGGCCGCGCTACCAGGACGAGGTGCGCGGGTTTGCGTTCGAGATCATCCGCTACCTCGAGGCGCGCGACGTGAAGCTCGTCGTCATCGCCTGCAACACCGCCACGGCGGCCGCGCTCAACCAGGCGCGCGAGCATTTCGAGATCCCGATCGTCGGCGTCATCAGCCCCGGCGCGCAAGCCGCGGTCGACGCGACCCAGAACCACCGCGTCGGGGTCATCTCCACCGAAGGCACGATGCGCAGCCAGGAGTACCTGCACGCGATCAAAGAGATCGACCCGATGATCGGTGTCTTTCAAAAGGCATGTCCTGAGCTGGTCGACATCGTGGAGTCGGGCGACGCCGATTCGCCTCGGGCGGAGGCGGCGCTCGAGCGCGACCTCGCGGAGATCGTGCGCCTCGGCGCGGACACGCTGGTGCTCGGCTGCACGCACTATCCGCTCCTCAAGCCGGCGATCGAACGCGTCTACCCCGGCGCGTTCAAGCTGGTCGACTCCGCGCTCACAACAGCGGCGAAGGTCGAGCGCCATCTCGACCACTCGCGCCTGCGCGCCGACTCGACCGAGCCGCGCCATGAGGTGCTGGTCACCGCGATGCCGCAGCACTTTCACGACGTCGGCGCCAACATCTTCGGCGAGACGGTCGACGCCCTGGAGGTGCGCATCTGGGAGCAGCAAAAAGCACAGAGGACCTGAAAGTCTTCGGGCCCATCGCATCAGATCTCGCGTCGATCGAGGCGGAGCTGCAGAAGACGATTGCCCGCGACCCAGAGGTGGTGTCGGCGCCGATGGCGGATCTCTTCGGCGCTGGCGGCAAGCGTGTGCGCCCCGCCCTCGTCTTGCTCACCGCGCGCATGGGCGACTACGACCTGGAGCGCCTGACGCCCGCGGCCATGGCGGTCGAGCTCGTCCATGCGGCCACTCTCGTCCACGACGACGTCATCGACCGCTCGCCCACGCGACGGGGGCGGCCCTCGGTGGCCGCGGCGATGGGCGACGAGCCTGCCATCGTCGTCGGCGACTACTACTTCGCCAAGGCCTACGAGCAGGCCGCGAGAAGCAAGTCTCCGGAGGTGGTGGCGATCCTGGCCAACGCGGTCATGCACATCTGCGCCGGGGAGGTGCGCCAGCAAAAGATCCGCCATCGCTACAGCACCGGCATCGACGAGTACATGCGCCGCATCGAGGCCAAGACCGCGACCCTGCTGGCCGCCTGCTGCGACATCGGCGCGCTGCTCGGCGAGCTGCCCGACGAGAAGCGCGATGCCGTGCGCGAGTACGGCCGGCTGCTCGGCCTCGCGTTCCAGATCGCTGACGACGTCCTCGACTACGTCAGCTCGGAGGAAGAGACCGGCAAGCCGAGCGGTCACGACCTGGCAGAGGGATTCGCGACCCTGCCGCTGATGCTCGCGATGCAGGACCCGATGCTGGCAGCATCGATGAGCCACGTGCTCGCGGACGGACGCGCGCTGACCATCGAGGAAGCAGGCCGCGTGGCGGCTCGTGTGCGCGCGAGCGATGCTCCGCGCATCGCCATCGAGCGCGCTCGCGTGCTCGCGTCAGAGGCGGTGACGAACCTCGACGGCCTCGGTCCGCATAAGGACGCGCTCGTGGCGCTGGCCGACTACGTGGTTTCTCGAAAGGCCTAACCTAACCGGGTGATGAGCAGAGTCATGCTCGTCGGAGTCGGGCCAGGGGATCCAGGTCTGGCCACGATGCATGCAGTCGAGGCGATCAAGCGCGCCGACGTCATTCGCAACACAGACGGATGCGGCGCCAACCTCCTCCACTTCGCTTCACCTGTGGCCGACGTGCGGGCGTTCGAGTCGGTCGACGAGGTCGTGCGGCTCGCACGCGACGGACGCAAGGTCACGATTCTGTTTCCCGGCAGTCCTTACGCGTTCGCAAGCGGCAGCGAGATCGCGACGAGACTCGATCGCGCCGGCGTCGACTTCGAAGCGGTCCCCGGCATGACAGTCGAGATGGCCGCGCCCGTGATGAGCGGCATCCCCCTCACCATCGAAGGCCGCGCCAACTCGCTCGGCCTCGGCTTGGTGAAAGGCGCCGAGACTGTCGTGCTGCGGCTGGCGTCGGGCTGGTGGGAGGCGGGCATCAGCAAGCTGATGTCGGACGGGCGTCCCGCCGACACGCCGGCCGCGCTGATCCTCAGCCCTGGATTGCCCGGGCAGCGACGCGTGGCGGCGCCGCTGGGCGAGCTGGCCCGCAAGGCGGCCACCTACGGCCTCCGCGGCGACGCGCTGCTCGTGATCGGGCCGGGCGTCGAGATGGCCGAGCGCCTCGACTCGCTTTCGCGCCGGCCCCTCCACGGCAGACGAGTTCTCATCACCCGCGCCCGGCACCAGGTCGAGCCGTTCCGACGCGAGCTCGCCGACCTGGGCGCTGCGGTCATCGAGATACCCACGATCGCGATCCGGCCCATGCCCACCGACGATCGTGTGCGCGAGGCCATCGCGAACCTCAACCGGACCGCGCTCGTCATCTTCGCCTCGGCGAATGCGGTCGACATCTTCTTCCAGATGTTGAACACCAGCGGCGCTGACGCCCGCGCGCTGCACGGCAGCAAGCTGTGCGCGATCGGTCAGGAGACCGCGGAGTCGATGGCGACGCACGGCGTGCGGCCGGAGCTGGTCACCAGCGAGTACACCGCCGAAGGCCTCGCCAAGGCCCTCGAAGGCTGGGAGATGGAGGGCATGCGGGTGCTCGTACCGCGTGCAGAGGTCGCGCGCGACGCCCTACCATCGCTCCTTGCGAAGCGAGGTGCAGAGGTCCACATCCTTCCCGTCTACCAGGCCGTCTGCCCGCCTGATGCGGGTCCCGCACTGATGAAGCTGTTCGCGGCCGAAGGCGTGGACGTCATCTCGTTCACGAGCTCGTCGACGGTGGTGAATTTCGTGCGCGCATTCCCGGAGGACAAGCTGCCTGCCCTGCTCGGTGACGCGGCCATCGCGTGCATGGGCCCGGTCACCGCCGACACTGCGCGCAAGCTCGGCCTTGCCGTCGAGATCATCGCGCGCGAGTACACGACGCGCGGGCTGGCTGCCGCCATCGCCGCCGCCGCGGTCCGTTGACGAAAGCCAAGACCGCTCCCCGGACCGCTCCGCTGGTCGAGCCGGAAGAGGAGCTGATCCTCCCCGAGACGTGGCGACGCCGGCCGTGGATTCCGATCACGATCCTGGTGGCGGTGCTGGCCGCCGTCCTCGGCGCAGGGTTCGCGATGGACAAGGCTCTGCAGCCAGTGGTGCCTTCGCAGCTCGCCGGGTGCAAAACCTCCACGCAGGTTGGGCCGCACGAGTTCGTCGGGCTGCAGCCGATCTGCATCAAGCCCGACAAGAGCTACACCGCAACGCTGTACACCACTCAGGGCAACATCACCATCAAGCTGCACCCGGAGTACGCGCCGGTTACTGTCAACAACTTCGTGGTGCTAGCGGTCAACGGCTACTTCAACGGACTCACGTTCTGGGACGCGCCTGACTGGGAGATACAGGGCGGAGACCCGCTCGGCAATGGGCGCGGTGGCCCGGGCTACACGCTGCCCGAGGAAAAGACGAATGGCCTCCTGTGGAATCCGGGCTCGGTTGGGATGGCGCGAATTCCCGGCGGCCCTGTGAACGGAAGCCAGTTCTTCATCACGAAGCTCCCGTGGCCGGGCGCCGGCCCGACCGCGGTCTACAACTATTTCGGCGAGGTAACCGGCGGCCTGCTCGACCACGTCGCGGCGATCACGCCAGGCGATCGCATCAACACGGTCACGATCACAGTTTCCTGATTCGGCGCTGATCCATTCGCCTGGGAAGAGGCCCGAGAGGTGTGGCCTATAATCGGCTCGATATGTTCAGCGGCGGCCACTGGGTGTACATCATCGTGCTCCTGGTTGTCGTGCTGATCATCTTCGGGCCAGGCCGGCTGCCCGAGCTGGGTTCGGGTCTCGGCAAGGCCATGCGCGAGTTCAGAAAGGCCACGACCGAGTTGACCAACGAGGTCAAGAGCACTGTCGAGGCCAGCAAGCCGGAAGCGGACAACAAGGTCGACTCCGCTTCAGGTTCCGAACCGAAGGCTCCTTCTTCCAACAACTGAGGGCTGGCCGTTGGCCCTTCTGAATCGGGTCCTCCAGCGCGTGCCTCGGCGCGCCCCGATGCTCGTGGAGGAGCAGCGGATGACGATCATCGAGCACCTCGAGGCGTTGCGCCGCGTGCTGATCGTTGCGCTCGCTGCCTGGGCGGTCGCCACCGTGGTGGCGTTCTTCATATCGGGACGGGTCATCGGCTGGCTGATCGACCGCGCAGGCATCGGCCACGCCATCTACCTGCAGCCGGCGGGTGGCGTGCTGCTCGAGCTCAAGGTCGCGATCTATATCGGCGTGATCATCGCCGCGCCGGTGGTGATCCAGCAGATCTGGTGGTTCGTCAGCCCGGGCCTGCATCCGCACGAGCGCCGCTTCATCCTGCCGCTGATCCTCGCCACGATCTTCTTCTTCGCGATCGGCGTCGCGGTCGCACTTTTCGCGCTGCCGCTGTACCTCCACGTGCTCAACTCGTTCTCGCCTCCTAACACCTCCTATCTCGCGGACATCAGCGCACTCGTCAGCTTCGTGCTGCTGATGGTGATCGGCTTCGGATGCGTGTTCGAGCTTCCGGTGGTTCTGTTCGTGCTGGGGATGCTGCGCATCATCAGCTCGAAGTGGCTGCACAAGAACCGCGTGTTCTGGTTCCTCGGCCTCGGACTCCTGGCCAACTTCCTGACTCCGGGTACCGATCCTGTGACGCCGCTGATCATGTTCATACCCCTGTACGTCTTCTATGAGGCGACCGCGCTGGTCCTCAAGCTGGCCGGCAGATGACGGAGGGAGCGCGTCACGACGGCCGCCAGATGGACGAGCTGAGGCCGGTCAAGATCGAGCTCGGCGTCAACGTGCACGCGGAAGGCTCATGCCTAGTCGAGATGGGCCGCACGCGGGTGTGGATCACCGCGAGCGTCGAAGACCGTGTCCCGCCGCACCGGCGCGGCAGCGGCCATGGATGGATCACCGCCGAGTACTCGATGCTCCCGCGGTCGACGCACGACCGAGGCACGCGCGAGGCGATCCAGGGACGCATCGGCGGCCGCACGCATGAGATCCAGCGCCTGATCGGACGCTCTGTGCGCGCGGCCGTCGACATGGGCAAGATCGGCGAGAGGACGATCACGCTCGACTGCGACGTGCTGCAGGCCGACGGCGGCACGCGCACCGCATCGATCACCGGCGCGTTCGCCGCGCTGTACATGGCGCTGAAGAAGATGAAGGACGCGCGGATGATCGAGGCCGTCCCTGTTCGTCACTACGTGGCCGCTGTGAGCTGCGGCGTGATCGACGCCATCCCGCGGCTCGACCTTGATTACACCGAGGACTTCCAGGCGTCGACTGACCTCAACTGCGTCATGGCCGAGGACGGGCGCATGATCGAGCTGCAGGCCACAGCTGAAGGGGCGCCCTATTCGCGGGCCGAGCTCGACGCGATGATCTCGCTGGCCCACAAGGGCATCAAGGAGCTGATCGTCCACCAGAAGCGGGCGATAGCGTCGCTTGGCTGACAGTCGCAAGCGGCTCGTCATCGCGACTGGAAACGCGGGCAAGCTGGGCGAGTATCGCGAGCTGCTCGCCGGCACCGGCCTGGAGCTGGTCGTCTACGACACCGATGTCCAGGAAACGGGCGGGACGTACGCCGCGAACGCGCGTCTCAAGGCCGAGGCCGCATCCAAAACGTCGGGCCTGCCCGCCCTCGGCGACGACTCAGGCCTCGAGGTGGACGTCCTCGACGGTTTCCCTGGCATCCGCTCGGCCCGGCTCGGCCCGACTCAGAAAGAGCGCACGGCGGCCCTGCTGGACCGGCTCAGCGGCCGCCCCCGGCCGTGGAAGGGCCGCTTCATATGCACCGTCGCCCTGGCGGTGCCGGGCAGGACGGTCGACCTCTTCGAGGGCGAGTGCCGTGGCGAGGTCGTGCCGGAGTGGAGGGGAGAGGCCGGTTTCGGCTACGACCCCATCTTCCTGGTGCCGGGAACCGGCAAGACGTTCGGCGAGATGAAGGCCGATGAGAAGCGCCAATACAGCCACCGCGCCAACGCGGTGCGCGCCCTCATCGCCTCAGGGGCGCTGGACCGGCTTTCAGTCTGACCGCGATCGTCAGGTCTTGTTGGCTGCGTCGATCTCGGCGTTGTACTTGTCGATGAGCGCCTTGTAGTAAGCCTGCTCCGAGGTGCCCATCGCGTCGAAGTCGTAGCCGTCGAGCTTGGTCGTGTCGGCGTCGAGCTGCTTGACTATGGTGTTGACCTTGTTGGTGTCCCCGGCGCGGACCGCCGCGACCAGGGCCGAGAAGTCGGTGGCCAGTTTCTGCAGATCTTTCAGGAAGGGGTCCATCTGGGAAGCCACGCCGGGCGCGTTGTCCTCCTGGATGGCTTTGGTGACGTCGCTCTTCAGGGTCTGGATGGCGCTGTCGATCGCGTTCAGGTCGCCCGCATTGGCCGCGGTGTCGAGTGCGTCGAGGTCGAGCGCGGCGTCGTCAACCGACGCGTAGAACGTCCCGTACAGGATCGAGTCGGCCAGGATCGTCTTGGCAATGGCGAGGGCAGCCCTTGCGTGGTTGATCCGGGTGGTTGACTTGTCGATGCTGGACTTGCCGAGCGCGGTGAGCCAGGAGTTTTCGTTGAGGCTCGAGGCGGCGTTCGCCAGCGCCGTGTCGTCTGACTCAACCGTCGGCTGGGCGGACTTGGACTGACTTGCGAGCTGCAGGTTCAGGGTCTTGTCCTGCTTGATCGAGTCCGATGAAGCGCTCGCCGGGTCGTTGTTGTTGCTCTTGAACTGCGCGTCGAGCTTGTTGAACAGGTCGGTGAGCGCGTTCTCGTGGTCGACCACCTTGTTGTAGGCGTCGGTGGCCGAGTTGACCTTGCTGTTGGCGTACACGAAGCCGCCGACCGCGTAGCCGCCGCCGGCAAGGATCACCAGCAGCACGACGAGCACGATCGCGATGAGCGGCCCGCGGCCGCGACGCGCGGCCGGTGGCGGGGGAGCCCCATAGGCCGGCGGGGCCGCGTACTCCGCGGGGGCCGGCGGGGGCGCATACGGCGATGGGCCTGGCGGCGGTGTGGCTGGTGCTTCCGGCGCCGGTGGGGTTGGGTTCTCGATGCTCAAGGTGCGCGCAATATAGCGTTGAACGGTCGCGCTGTCACCTTTTTGTCGTATCCGGGGCGTCGCGCGTCCAATGTGCCTGTCTGCTTCAATCGTCCGGAAGCGAAAGCGGGCGGTAGCTTAGCTCGGAAAAGCGCCTGGTTTGGGACCAGGAGACCGCGAGTTCAAATCTCGCCCGCCCGACCACCGAATTTCGCCGAGCGCCGGCACTCGACACAGGACCCGCCCCGCGGGTGTGTGCGGGAGGATGGACGTTTCGGAGGAGTGGGGGTGCAGCGGGTGGTCGCATTCGGCCGCCGTCATGTCTGGCAGACGTCCGCTGCCGCGATCGTCGCGATCATCAGCTCGATATGCGGCATCGTGCTTTCTGTCCAGGCGATGACCGGGGGTTCGTTCATCGTCGGCTACTTCGGGGCTGCGGCCAGCGGTGACGTGCTGATCTGGGGCGTGTTGATCGTTGCGGCGCTGTGGCTGCCGAGGAAGACTTCGCCCACCGCCTGACGCGAACTGATTCAGATCAGCGCCTGATACAGGACGTTCTTGCCGCCGTCGACCACCAGGTCCTGCCCCGTGATCAGGTCGTTCTCCAGGAGGGCGATCACGGCGCGGGCGACGTCGTCAGGCGTGGCGATCTTCTGGACGGGGGTCTGCTTCGCAAACGCCTCTTCCTGGGCCGCCGCGGCCTCATCGCCGAACCGGCTGCTGAACCATCGGCTCGACACCAGCCCTGGCGACACTGAGTTGACCCGCACCTCCGGGGCCAGCGCTAGCGCCAGCGCGCGCGTCAGCTGCACGACGCCCGCCTTCGAGACGGCGTAGGCGATCGACGAGCCGGAAGCCCTGTGCGCGGCAATCGATGCGATGTTGACGATCGCGCCGCCCGCCTTCTTCAGCTCCGGCGCCGCGGCTCGGCAGCAGAAGAACGTTCCCTTCAGGTTCACGCCAAGGATCTCGTTCCAGACCGCGTCGGTCAGAGCGTCGAGGTCTGGGTGGGGGATGAATTGTGTGGTGCCGGCGTTGTTGACG
>Ga0209376_1004132_pt1 | contig 12754 bp, 10 predicted proteins | sample GraSoiAngelo_134_FD_185891 | JGI IMG/M metagenome (GOLD analysis project Ga0209376, IMG submission 185891) | Grasslands soil microbial communities from the Angelo Coastal Reserve, California, USA - 14_0929_05_30cm (SPAdes) (version 2) | ecosystem: Environmental > Terrestrial > Soil > Grasslands ... | reverse complement strand
CAGCGAGCGCGTAGTCCACCGCGGTCTCGGCCGGGCAGTGGCCCCAGTTGACCTTGTCGGGATATTCCGCCGCGGTGTACTGCGCGTCGTGAATCACGAGGTCGGTGCCTTCGAGGAACGCGACGTGGCGCGCGTCCTCGGCGTGCAGGGCGCTCGCGCCCGGCGCGCCCATGCGTCCGGCCTCGGGGCGGTCGCGCATGTGCGGCTCATGGTCGACCGCGTAGACGATCGAGACGCCGTCGGCCTCGAGCCGATAGCCGAGCGTGAGCGCGGGATGATTCAGGTACTGGGCGACGACGCGCACGCCGCCGACCGTCAGCGCGCCCTCGACCAGATCGTGGTAGCGGATCGTCGCCGAGAGCTGCGCGAGCGTGACTGGGAAATACGGATGCTGCATCTGCGCCGAGAGGACGGCCTCGAGGCGCTCACCCACGCCGCCCGGGGCGTAGAGGTCCCACTCGCTGCCCTCGGTGAACACCGGGGCGAAGAACGGAAAGCCCTGGATGTGGTCCCAGTGCGTATGGGTGATCAGGAGGTGGCCGCGCAGGGGGGGCTTGGCTTCGGCCAGCAGCGCTTGACCCAGACGATGGGCGCCGGTGCCGCAGTCCAGGACGATCAAGGTACCGTCGTCCGTCCGGACCTCGACACAGGAGGTGTTGCCGCCGTAGCGCAAGGTCGTCGGCCCCGGGGTCGCCAGCGACCCGCGCGTGCCCCAGAAGCGAATGCGCATCGTCGCCTCCCCGTGCGCTCGCTAGAGATCGCGCGCGGCCGGCAGCCCCGGCAATGACGTCGCGGCCCGAACTCCGCGGACGATCGCGTCGGCGACCGCCTCCGCCGCCGCGAGGCCCAGCCGGGTGATGTCGGCGGGCAGGTCGCCGACGGAGAGCGCGAAGAGCGTGTCGCCGTCGAAGGCGGTGTGAGGCGGCGAGAGCGCGCGCGCGAAGCCGAGCATCGCGAGCGACGCGAGCTTCGCCGCTTCCGGCTTGCTCAGGCGCGCGTTGGTGGCGACGGCGCCGATCGTCGTGTGCTCGGGCGCCGCGAACCGCTCGAGCAGGCGTCCGCCCGCCAGGGCGCTCGCCGAGTCGACGAGCCGGAGGCTGTCGGGCGATTCACGGGCGCCGGCGATCAGCGCGCCCGTATCCGGATCGCGCACGTCGCCGACCGCGTTCACGACGACGACCGCGCCCACCACGAGCTCGCCGAGTCGTCGCGACGCGCTGCCGAGGCCGCCGCGCATCGCGCGCGCGATGCGGTGCACCTTGCCCACGCTCGCGCCGGTTCCCGCCCCCACGTTGCCCTCGACGACCGGACCGGCCGCGGCGCTGGCGGCGGCCTCCATGCCCATCTCGCGAGTCGGCCGCGCGCGCCCGTCGCCGACGTTGAGGTCGAAGATGAACGCGCCCGGGACGTGCGGCACGACGGTCGGGCCGGCCGCGAAGCCGCGGCCGCGCGCCTCGAGCCAGCGCATCACGCCCCAGATCGATTCGCCGCCGAATCGGCTGCCGCCGCCGAGGACGACGCCCTCGACGGTCGGCACGAGGTGGCGGGGATCGAGGTAGTCGAGCCCGACGACGTCGTTCGCCCCGCCGCGCAGCTCGGCGCCGGCGATGGCGGGACGATCGCACAGCACCACGGTGACGCCGGTGAGACCCGTGAGGTCGGTCGCGTGACCGACGCGGACCCCCGGAACGTCGGTGATCAGGGCTTGCGGCTCACGTCGGCCGCCCGGAGCCGTCCGGCGGCGACTTCGCTCGCCAGCTCGAGCGCGCGCTGGGCGAGCGCCCGCACGATGGGATGACGCGCGAACGAGGCCTCGCTCTCGGCGAACACGGCCGCGGCGGCGGCCGCGATCGCGGCGTGCTCGCCGGTCGCGTCGAAGATCCACGCCATCTCGGCGAAGCGGCGGCCCCAGCGGCGGCGCGCCTCGGGTGTGAACTCGCGCTCGATCACGCGCCCGAGGATCGCTTCCTGCCGCTCGGCCTTGATCTGATCGGAGACCACGAGCCGGCTCTCGCGCGCTTCCTGAACGTCGAGGGCGTCGCTCTGCACGCTATCAGGGTCGAGGAACCAGCCGGCGATCTCGGGCAGGCCCAGGAGCTCGACCGAGGAGCGGTCCGCAAGCGACGGATCCGCGGCCGGCAGCGGCGGCGGGCCCGCGGGGGCGACCTCCGCGAAGAAGGGCTGCCAGCGCCCGAAGGCGGCCGGGGGCGCCGTCCCGCGCTCGCGATGAAGCTCGAGCGCCTCGGCCACGAGGCCCAGAGCTCGCGCGGGCTCCGTCTCAACCCACGGGAGCTTCTGCGCCGCGCGCAGCGAGGCCAGCTCCGCCTCGAGCCGGCGCTTGGTGATGTCGCCGCCTGCCACCTCGGTGATGCCGACCACATCGTTGAGGATGAGCGAGCAGAGCGCGCCGCCTCCGTAGGCGCCCTCGAACAGGATCCACGCGGCCCGCGACCCGGTGCCGTCGATGCCCGAGAGCCAGGCGTGCACGGCGTGCGGCGTGCCCCGTCGAACCACGGGCGCCGTCGGCGGCGCCGGTGCCAGTGTGACGCCGCGCTGGGAGAGTCGATAGAGCGCGCGCTTCGCCGCGCGGCGGATCGCGCGGTCGGCGGCGCTGTCGGCGAGCCCGCTCAGCGCCGGGAGCGCCCCGGCCCCGTGCTCGTTGGCGAACCTCCGCAGCGTGTCGTCGAGGACGTCCTCGGACAGGCCTCGGAGCGACGCCGGGTCGAGGCTCGCCGCCGGGTCGCTCATCCGAAGGAGAGCTTGAAGAACGGGTGCGACGGGTGATCGAGGAAGTGGACGCGGCGCGCGTAGTCCAGGGCCCCGGCATAGCCTTCGAACTGGTCGGCGAGACGGCGAAAGAGCGGCGCGGCGGCCGCCGCGCCGGTGCCCGAGGTGGCCCGGCCGTGCTCGGACACGAAGTGGTAGGCTCGCTTGCCCTGGCCGACGTAGTACCCGACCGACGCGGTCCGCTCGACGCGCTCGCGGAAAATGCCGGTCATGAACAGGGTGAAATCGCCGATGTGCTGGGACACGGCGACCTCGTGCTCGGGATGGAAATACGCCCCATCCCAGGCGCTGCCCGCCTCGAGGAGCATGTCGACGACGGTCTCGAGCCGCGGAATCGTCGTGCCGCGCGGGCACAGGTTCTCGGACCGCGCGAAGCGGGTCAGCAGATCGGCGAGATACGGCGAGGCCGGGTCGTTGCCGATGGCCAGGTCGTGGAAGCTCGCCCGAATCGCACGCTCGAAGAAGGCGCGAAGCTCCACACCCGGGATGATAGCAAATTCCGAATTTTGCTAGAATCCGAGCCCGTGGCGGACCGGCCCAACGCAACGATTCCCTGGTTCCTCGTCGCGGCAAGCTTCGTCCTCCTCTTGCTGGTCCTCTACGTGCTCTTCGTGGGCTACCTGCCGTCCAAGCAGCGCGTCGCCGGCCTCGAGGCCGAGCTGAAGAACCTCTACCGGCGGGAGGCGGAGCTGCAGACGAGGATCGCGCAGCAGGACCAGCGGTACGCGCTCCGGGAGCGGCAGATTTCCGCGCTCACCACCGAGCGCGACACGCTGATCCGGCGCCTGGAAGAGCTCGAGAAGCTACTCGCCGCCGCGCGCGGGCAGCGCCACTGAGGTGGGACCCAAGACCAGCTCGTGCCCTACTTTTCGGAAGTCCCGACGTTCGTGCTATGGTGCGGCGCGCGGCAGAATTGCAGTGCGACCCACAGCCAGGAGGGGAACGATGACGGATCGGAACGAGCAGTCCCCGGAGCAGGCCGGCGTCAGCCGGCGTGACACCCTCAAGCTCGCCGCGGCGATCGCGGCGTTCGGAGTCGCCATGGGCGTCCGCCCCGCCGACTCCATTGCCCAGGGCAAGACCGAGGGTAAAACCGAGGGCAAGGCCGAAGGCAAGGCGGACGGCAAGGCTGAGGGCAAGGGCAGCGGAAAGGCCAGTGGCAAGGCCAGCGGCAAAGGCGAGGGTAAGTCGGGCGGCAAGGGCGAAGGCAAGGGCGGCGGTAAGGGTGAAGGCAAGTCGGGCGGTAAGGCCGAAGGCAAGACGGAAGGAAAGCAGTAGGTTGAGCGTTCGTCAGGAGCACGGCCGTTCCATACCGTGACCTCCTGGCAAAGGTCGACTTCAGCCTCGAGCGAGGCAGCCGCTTCTCGTACGTATGCAACGCGTGCAAGCGCTGTTGCTACGGCAAGGCGATCCGCGTGGGGCCCTACGAGGCGTTGCGTCTCGCTCGCAGGCTGGGTCTGACGACCACGGAGTTCTTCGCCCGCCACACCGAGGCGGGCGGCACCGTCCTGCGAACCCGCGAGGACCGGTCGTGCGTGTTCCTCGACGAGCGCGGCTGTAGCGTCCATCCCGATCGGCCGCTCGCGTGCCGCATCTACCCGCTCGCGCGCTGGGTCGATCCCGACGGCAACGAGAGCTTCGGGCACCTGGAGCCGCATCCCCAGACGGCCGGCGTCTACGGCGACCGTGGGACCGTCGCCGACTATCTCGCCGCTCAGGGGCTGGCGCCGTACTTCGCGATGGGCGATCGCTACGGCGCCCTGTACGAGCGCATGGTCGATCTGCTGGAGCGGCTGGCGCCCTCCGAGAACGCGCGGCGCGCCGAGCGCCGGGCCGAGGTGGACGAGATGGATACGGGCGCCGTCGCCACGTCGTTCTTCGACGTCGACGCCACCGTGGCCGACTACTGCCGCGCCCGGAATCTCCCCGTGCCGACGGACGTCGACGCGCTGATCGATCTGCACCTCCGCGCCATCGGCGCGTGGCTGGACGGCATCGCAGCCAGGCTACAGCAAGGACAATAGCTTCTCGTTCGTCTCGCGCAGGCCGACCGAGAAGCGCAGGTGGCCCGGAAAGCCCACGCTCGCGCCGTCACGCACCAGGATCCCCTCTCGCATGAGGCGCGCGCGCAGGTCCGCGGCGTCCGACACCGCGACCAGCAGGAAGTTCGCGCGCGAGGGTGGGAACGCGTAGCCGCGCTTGGTCAGCTCGGCGCTGAGATACGCCCGCTCCTCGAGCACGAGCCGGACTGTCTTGTCCACGTGCGCGTGGTCGTCGAGGGCCGCCAGCGCCGCCACCTGACCGAGCCGGTTCACATTGTACGGGGCCCGAACTCGATTGAAGCGGTCGATCGTCTCGGCGCTCGCCACCGCGTACCCCACGCGGAGCCCGGCAAGCCCGGCGATCTTCGAGAACGTGCGGAGCACGACCAGTCGCGGGTAGCGCTCGAGGAGCCGGATGCCGTCGGCGTGGTCGGGGTCGTCGCAGAAATCGATGTACGCCTGGTCGAGGACCACGAGCGGCGAGTCCGGGCCCAGCGCGTCGAGGAACCCCAGCAGGGCGCGGCGGGGGATGATGGTCGTCGCCGGATTGTGCGGCGAGCAGAGCATCACCGCCTTCGTCCGGTCGGTCACCCGGCGCAGGACGTCGTCCAAGTCCGTGTCATATTCGGCCAGGGGGCTCGGTACCATCCGGGCGCCGGCGAGCCGCGCCGAGATCTCGTACGGCTCGAAGGAGGGCACCGGCACGATGACCTCGTCGCCCGGCTCGAACGCCGCCGTCGCGATGAGGGCGATCAGCTCGTCGGCGCCGTTGCCGACGACGATCTGGCTCGGGGCAACCCCGAGGCTTCGTCCGAGCGCCTCGCGCAGCGCGGTCGAGCCGCCGTCGGGGTAGAGGTGGATCCTGGCGGCCTCCCGCTTGACGGCCGCGACGGCAAGCGGGGAAGGACCCAACGGATTCTCGTTGGCCGAGAGGCGGACGAGCTCAGACCGTCCGAGCTCTCGGGCGAGCGCCTCGAGGGACAGGCCGGCGTCGTACGGGATCAGGCCGTCGAGGACCGGGCGCCAGAGTCGTCTCACTCGCTCATTCTAGTAAGTCTGCGCCGCATTTGACAGTCTTCCCGCCGCGTTGCTACGCTCTTCTGTCATGTCCGTCGAGCTGTTTCGCCGGGCCCGGCGTGCCGAAGCAAGGGCCGAGCGCGCCGAAGACCGGCGTCGCCTTCGGCTCGAATTCCTGCGTCAGGAGCTCGCTCAGGGCTTCGACTCCCTGAAGGTGAGGCACGCCGAGGGCGCGTCCGGGCAGGAATCGGTCCGCACGCACGCCCGCCTGATGGACGAGGTCATCTTCTCGCTGACCCGGCTCATCGCCGCCGACGCGCAACGCGCGCGACTCGAGCCGACCCCGCTCGTCGTCGCGGCGCTCGGCGGCTACGGCCGGGGCGAGCTCCACCCGCTGTCGGACATCGATCTGATGGTGGTGTACGACGGCGAGCTGTCCGCGTACGTGCAGCGGATGATGCAAGAGCTTCTCTACTCGCTGTGGGACCTCGGGCTGCAGGTCGGCCACAGCCTGCGCTCGCTCGACGACTGCGTGGCGATGGCGCGGACCGATTTCCCGAGCCGCACCTCGATGCAGGAGGCGCGGTTCCTGGCCGGCGACCGGCGGCTCTTCGGACGGTTTGGCCGTGTGCTGCGCGAGAACGTCTACCGGCGCGACTTCGCGCAGTTCCTCGAGACGACGCTCACCGAGCGCGACCAGCGCTACCGTCGCTACGGCGCCTCGCCGTACATCGGCGAGCCGAACGTGAAGGAGTCGGCGGGTGGGCTGCGCGACGTCCACACGGCGATGTGGCTGGGCGCGGCCAAGTTCGGCGCGCGCACCTTGCGCGAGCTCAGCGACAAGGGGCTCATCACGCCGCGCGAGCAGGCGTCCACCGACGCGGCGCTGACCTTCCTCTGGCGCGTCCGCAACGAGCTGCACTTCTTTTCGGGACACAAGAACGACGTGCTCTCGCGCGACGTCCAGCCACGCATCGCGAAGAACCTCGGGTACGAGAACGACGAGACCTCGCTCGGCGTCGAGCGCTTCATGCGCGACTACTACCTGCACGCGCGGGCGATCCATCGCGTCTCGCGCCGGCTGATCGCGCGCTGCCAGGAGACCTTGTCCCGCCGCGGCACGGCCGGGCGTCGCCAGCGGCAGCTGGCGCTGGCCGACGGGCTCGTGTTCTTCGACGGCCAGCTCCATCTGGCCGATCGCGATGCCGGGCCGCTGCGGGCCGAGCCGACGCGCCTCATGAAGGTCTTCTGGCACCTGCACCGCCTCGGCTGCGAGCTGTCGCTCGACCTCGAGCGCGCGGTCGAGGACTCGCTGTACCTCGCCGACGGCTCGTTTCAGCGCTCGGCGGCCGTGCGCGATCTCTTCCTCGACATCTGCCGGACTTGGGGCCGCGTCGCGCAGACGTTCAGGGAGATGCACGAGATCGGGCTCCTCGGACGGTTCCTGCCGGAGTTCGGCGCGCTGACGTGCCTGGTGCAGTACGACGTTTACCACAAGTTCTCGGTCGATCAGCACTCGCTCCTGGCCGTCGAGCACCTCGAGGCGCTGGCGCCCGGCCAGTCCGCGGAGTCCGAGGGCGCCGCGCAGGTCCTGAGCGAGGTGGAGAAGCCCGAGCTCCTCATGCTCGGCATGCTGCTGCACGACGTCGGCAAGGCCCGGGGGCACGGGCACGTCGCCAAGGGCATTCCGCTGATCCGGGAGCTGGTCGCGCGCATCGAGCTCGCGCCCGACGACGGCGCGCTGGTCGAGTTCCTGGTGGCGCACCACCTGACGATGTCGCACATCGCCCAGCGGCGCGACATCGACGACCCCAAGACCATCGCGGATTTCGCCGCGACCGTCGGCGATCCGCAGCGCCTCAAGATGCTCTACCTGCTCACGTGGGCCGACATGCGCGCGGTGGGTCCCGGCGTGCTCACGCCCTGGCAGGCGACGATCCTGCACGAGCTGTACCGGCGGAGCCTCGCCCGGCTCACCGGCGGCCGCAGCGAGCGCCCGAGCCGCACCCAGCTCGCCGAGCGGCTGCGGCTGGCCGTCGGCGAAGAGGTCTCGCCGCAGGCGGTCAAGGCGCACCTCGCGATGATGTCCGAGCGCTACCTCGCGACGACCGGCGTGCAGCGGATGGCCGAGCATCTGGGCATGCTCCAGCAGCTCACCACCACCTCGGTCGTCACGGAGCTGTTCCACCATCGCGACCTCGGGTCGTCCGATCTGGTCGTCGTCACCCGGGACCTCCCGGGGCTGTTCTCGCTCATCGCGGGCACGCTCGCCTCGCAGGGCGTGAACATCATCTCCGCCCAGATCCACACGCGCGGTGACGGGATCGCCATCGACACCTTCCAGGTGAACGACCCGGGCGGCGACGCCGTGACGTCGCCGGCCTTCTGGGGCCGGACCCTCGACGCCTTGCGGCTGGTGCTGACGGGCGACGCGCAGGTCGCGACCTTGCTCGAAAGGCGGCGCGCCGCCGGGCGGGCCGCGGCCGGCGCCGAGGGCGCGGTGAAGATCACCCTCGACAACCACCTCTCCGACGACTACACCGTGCTCGAGGTGAAGTGCCCCGACCGCCTGGGCCTGCTCTACCTGGTCACGAAGACGCTCGCGGGACTCGGCCTGGACATCGCGAGCGCGCGGATCGCGACCGAGATCGACCAGGCGGTCGACACGTTCTACGTGCACGACGGCCAGGGCCGGAAGATCGAGGACCACGACGCGCTCGGGCGGGTGCGCGAGGCGCTCGAGCAGGCGCTGGTCCAGCCGATTTGACGATGCTCGGCCGCTACCGTGAGCCCGTCCGCAGCTGGATCGATCCGATCGGGCTCGCGCTCTATCGGCACCTCCACCTGCGGCCGAACCATCTCACGCTGATCGGGCTCGGCGTGAGCCTGCTGGCGGCGACCGCGTTCATCGGCGCGCGGATCCGCACCGGCGGCGCCCTGCTCATCCTGGCCGGGCTCTGCGACTTCTTCGACGGCTCGCTGGCGCGCGCCTCGGGCCAGGTGTCGACCTTCGGCGCCTTCCTCGACTCGGTGATCGATCGCTACTCCGATCTGGTGGTGCTGCTCGCCATCGTCGTGCTCTACGCGCACATGTCCCAGATGCGCGGCGCGATCGTCGCGATGGCCGGCCTGATCGGCTCGATGATGGTGAGCTACACGAAAGCGCGCGCCGAGTCGATCGGCGTGCGCTGCACCGTGGGGATGATGGAGCGTCCGGAGCGCATGATCTGTCTGATCGCCGGCGCGCTCCTCGACTTGCTCGAGCCGGCGCTCTGGCTGCTCGCCGTGCTCGCGAATCTCACGGCGGTCCAGCGCATCGCCTTCACCTGGCGCGCGACGCGCGACGCCGCGCTCTTGCGGATGCTGCTCGTCGGCGCCGTGCTGCTGGCGCCGGTCGCCGTGGTGGCCGAGTCCGAGGCGCCCGGCATCGAGTCGCAGCCCGAGCGCCGGTGGGCGGCCGCCCTCGAGGCTTACCAGCTCGGTGACGTCGAGCCGCTGATCCGCGAGTTCAACACCGACGAGGCCCGAGAAAGCGTGATCGGCGACCACGTGCGCTACCTCCTGGCCGAGGCGCTCTCGCGGGGCGACGACCTGGCCGCCGCGCGCGCGGCGGCGCTGAGCGTCGTCGACCGCTATCCGAAGAGCCGCCTGGCGCCGCGCGCGCTCCTGCTCGCCGCGACGCTCGACCTGCGCGCCGATCAGGACGCTTCGGCGCAGACCGTGCTGGTCCGCCTGATCAACGCGTATCCCGACTCGCCCGAGCTGCCCGGCGCCCTCTATCTCCTGGCGATGACCGCCGAGGCGCTCGGCCAGCCCGACGCGGCGGCGCTGACCTACCGGGACGTGCGGCTGCTCACGCCCGCGAGCGGCTACGCCGAGGGCGCGAGCGACCGGATCGTGGCGCTCCAGGCCGCCGGCGTCCGCCTGCCCCCGCTGACGCCGACGCAGCGCATCGAGCGGGCCGAGCGGCTGCTCCGCAGCAACGTGCCGGACGTCGCGATGAGCGAGGCGCAAGGCATCGCCGCCGAGGTCAAGGAGAGCGCCGTCGTGACGCGGGCGCTCCGTGTCGTCGCCGATAGCGCGCGCAACCTCCGGCAGTACGACGTGGCGGCCCGCACCCTGGGGCTCGTGGCCGATCGCTCGTCCGCCGAGCGTCGAGCGGCGCTCAAGCTCGAGCAGGCCCGACTGTACGTACGCGCCAAGGACCCGGCCCGGGCCCTCGCGGGTCTTGACGCGGTGGTTGCGGCGGGCTCAGAGGCTGAAAAGGCCGAGGCGCTGTATCTCAAAGGTCTGGTCCTGGAGGACCAGGCGCGTGAAGCAAGGCAGGCCAAGGCGATGGCCGAAGCTCGTGCGCGCGAAGCGGAGGCGACCGCGGCCTATCGCCTGGTCGCGACGGACCACCAGGCGCGTGAGGCCGCCGCCGCGTCGCTCTGGCGACTGGGCTGGATCGCCTACGGCAAGCCGGACATGCAGGGTGCCCAGCGGAGCTGGACACGTCTGGCCGAGCTCGGGACCTCCGGCGCCTACCGGCTGCCGGCGCTCTACTGGGCCGCTCGCGCGCGCGAGCAGGCGGGGGCCGCGGGCGCGGCGGACCTGTACGGCCAGATCCTGGCCGAGGCGCCTCGGAGCTACTACGGAATGCTCGCCGGCGGCCGGCTCGGGCGCGGTCAGGCCGCCGTGTCGGCGCCGATCGCGCTGCCGCCCGAGCCCCGCGCGGCCCTCACCGATCATTCGGGGCTCGCGCGGGTGGTGCTGCTGCGGCAGATCAACCTCGTCGAGGAGGCCGCCGCGGAGCTGGAGGGCGCCGTCCAGAACGCGGCGAGCGACCCGGTGCGCCTCTACGGAATGGCGGGCGTGTACGTCGAGGCGGAGCGCTATCACATGGCGCTGCGCATCATGCGACGGCACTTCCAGACCTTGGCGGCGACCGGCGACCCGACTTTGCCGCGCGCGTTCTGGGAGATGTTCTATCCGTACGCCTGGCGCGACGAGATGCGCGACGCCGCCCAGCGCCGCGGGATCGATCCGTATCTGGTCGCCGCGGTCGTGCGCGAGGAGTCGAGCTACTATCCGCGCGCGATGTCACCGGCGGGCGCGCGCGGGCTGATGCAGCTCATGCCGGCGACCGCCCGGCTCATGGCGCCGCCCGGCGACCTCGACGATCCCGGCTTCAACATCGAGCTCGGGACCCGCTTTCTCGCCGGCCTGATGCGCGAGTTCAATGATCCGCGGCTGGCGCTGGCCGCGTACAACGCCGGGCCCAAGAACGTGCGCCAATGGATGAGCACGCGGCGCACCGACGATATCGAGGCGTTCGTCGAGCAGATTCCCTTCGACGAGACGCGTCTCTACGTCAAGCGGGTCGTCCTCGCCTGGGACGAGTACCGCCGGATCTACGGGAGTCCGTGAGCCGCGATCCGATTCGCGCGATCCGTACGCCGTGAACGTCGAGCTGCCCTACGGCGAGACGACCCTGACCGGGACGCTCCCCGCGCGGACGCGCGTCTTGTCCAACACCGAAGCGATCACCCCGGGGCCGCTCGACGATCTGCCCGCGGCGGTCGGGCAGGCGCTCGCGCAGCCGCTGGGCCTTCCGCGCCTGGGCGCGATGGTGAAGCCGGGCGCACGCGTGACGATCGCGTTCGACGACGCGACGGTGCCGTCCTACGGCCCGATCCGCTCGATCGCGATCGAGGCGGTGCTGGCCGAGCTGGCGGCGGCGGGCGTCGCGCGGCGGCAGGTCTCGCTGGTCTGCGCCAACGCGCTCCATCGAAAGCTCCGCCCGGCCGAGCTCTCGCGGATCATCGGCGCCACGCTGGTCGCCGAGTTCGGTGAGCGCCTCTCCTGCCACGACGCCGAGGATCCGGCCGGCCTGGTCGATCTCGGTCGAACACCCGAGCACGGCTATCCGGTCGTCGTGAACCGTCTCGTCGCCGAGTCCGATCTGGTCGTCTACGTCAACGCCGGGCACATGCGCGGCTTCAACGGCGGCTGGAAGTCCGTGTGCGTCGGGCTCTCGACCTACGACTCGATCCGGGTGACCCACACCCCCGACGGCATGTCGATGTCGGTCCACGGCAACCGCATGCACGCGGTGCTCGACGAGATGGGGCGGCACCTGGAAGGCCGCCTGGGACGGCGCGTCTTCAAGATCGACACGCTGGGTACCGACCCCTTTACGGTCGCCAAGGTCGTCGCCGGCGCGGTCGCCGACGCGCGGGGGGCGATCGTGACCGCGATGGCGGCAATGTTTCCGCCCCGGCGCGACCAGGCGCGCGAGCGCTTCGACGTCGTCGTCTACGGCGTGCCGGACTCGAGCCCGTACGCGGTCTTCTCCCACGTGAATCCGATCCTCACCTTGATCTCGTCGGGCCTGGGCTACCTCGGCGGGCTCGTCGAGGCGATCGGCAAGCCCGGCTGCACCGTGATCATGGCGACGCCGGTGCCCGCGCGCTGGGATCGGGTGGCGCACCCGTCGTACCCGGAGGTGTGGGAGCGCGTGCTCGGGGCGACGCGAGATCCGCACGAGATCATGCGGCGCTTCGCCGACGACTACGCGCGCCGGCCGGACTACGTGGAGGCCTACCGCTCCCGGTTCGGCTTCCATCCCGTGCACGCGATCTTCGCGGTCTATCCCCTCAAGCGTCTGGGTCACGTCGGCCGCGTGATCGTCGCCGCGCCGCGCGACCCGGCGGTGCCGCGCCACCTGGGCTTCGAGGTCGCCGGCAGCGTCGAGGAGGCGGTGGCGCTGGCCGAGAAGGCTCACGGCTCCGCCGCCCCGATCGCGTATGTCAGGCAGCCGCCGGCGGCGCGACCGGACTGAGCGCGGCCCATGAGCACGACCGGGCCGAAGCGGCTCGCGCTGTCGGTGCCGCTCGACGGCTTCGCGCTGGGCGAGCACGCGGAGA
>Ga0209376_1004129_pt1 | contig 12762 bp, 11 predicted proteins | sample GraSoiAngelo_134_FD_185891 | JGI IMG/M metagenome (GOLD analysis project Ga0209376, IMG submission 185891) | Grasslands soil microbial communities from the Angelo Coastal Reserve, California, USA - 14_0929_05_30cm (SPAdes) (version 2) | ecosystem: Environmental > Terrestrial > Soil > Grasslands ... | reverse complement strand
CTTAGTTCAGACATGTATACGTTAATCGCAAACTAATCCATATTAAAATGACAGCACTGCGTTGGTTTTGATTTCCTTCTACAGCGAACCTCATACGACTAAAGGATTTTAACCACACCGATAGATAGGATCGCCGTGAGAATTCTTACTCTTGATGATTTTGAGACTAAAGGTAAGACTGTCTTTCTCCGTGTTGATATGAATTGCCCTATAGATCCTGTCACTATGAAAATAATCGAAACTAGCAGAATTCGAGAGTCAGCAGAGTCTCTCAAAGACCTCCAGGGGAGTAAAGTGGTTATTGCATCGCACCAAGGTAGAGTAGGAAACAAGGACTATACTGGGATGGAAAATCACGCAAAAGTTCTCGAACAGATCCTAGGACGTAAAATAAAGTATGTTGAGGATATTATAGGAACAGAAGCGCAAAGGGAAATAAAAAACATGAAAGATGGCGATATACTTTTGCTAGATAATTTAAGACTGTGCGCAGAAGAGAATTATGAATTTTCACCTTCAGATGCCTCTAAAACTATCATGGTAAGCAGGCTATCCAAATTATTTGATCTATGTGTTCTGGACTCTTTTCCAAGTTCACATCGTGCTCATCCATCGATAGTAGGATTTGCGCATGTACTTCCTTCTTGTGCAGGTAGACTAGTAGAACGTGAGGTTAGGAAACTGGATGAAATCCTTACTGTTACCAAGGGACCACATGTTGTGGTATTGGGAGGCTCAAAGGTCGTCGATAGACTTGAAGCAATAAAGGAATTAATTATCAGTGGTAGAGCAGATCAAGTACTTCTTACGGGTGTAATAGCCAATGTGTTTATGAGAGCTCAGGGAAGGGTCAAGTTTCCACTTGGAATAAAGAGAGAAGAAGAGATTGTTGCCAAGGCTCATTCGTTGATAGGAGAACATCCAGATGTATTTTCAGTGCCAGTTGATATAGCAGTAGATAGAAATGGGAAAAGAGTCGAGATAGACGTGCGTGAACTTGCCAAGGATGATCAAATACTAGACCTTGGACCCAAAACTGTAGAGTATTATTTGAAATCAATTCAGAGTGCTGGTACTGTCTTTATGAGCGGTCCTGCTGGATTTTTTGAAAATGAGAATTTCAAGTTTGGAACAGAATCGCTCCTTGTAGGAGTCGCAAATTCATTTGCAACTACCATTGTAAGTGGAGGACACCTTACCGCGGCCTTGAAGAGATATGGACTTGAAGCGAAAATAAATCACATAAGTACAGCCGGAGGAGCCTTGGTATTGTATCTGACCGGGGCCAAACTTCCTATGATTCAGGTGTTAGAGGAAGCTGCTGTCAGATACAGGTCTAAATAGCAGTTTTGCACTGAGGACAGACTCGAGGTTCAAGATTTCCCAAGTGAAGGTCCTGGCCGCATGATTTACAATTGAATTTCTCTACTTTTTCGAAGAGTTTGTACCACTGAGTTGTAAAGTTTTGGGCAATTGGTCTGATAAGTCCTTCATCGTGTAGTTGTTTGAAATATGGTTCCATGTCATCAATTGTAAGGGAATTGGCCATTCCGTTATCTTTCATGACCTCAAAAACATCATCATTTGTGAACCTCGAATCGGTGTCGTTGAATTTTTCGTATATGATTTTTCTTATTTGAAAAATAACAGAATTGCCCTGCACAGTCAAATTAGTAAAGACCTGATGCTTCTTCTTTTATCTTATCTGCAGACATGCTATCCTTCAACTTTTCTGACAGATATGAGTAAAGCCCGTACTTTAGTACTTTTAATGATAAAAGTGCACACTTTATTCTAGCAGGCCCAAGATCATGAAGTCCTAGGTTATCAAATATGTCTTCCTTTGTAAGTTTCTTTACATATTCAAAGTCTTTTCCCATGATAAGCTCGGTAAGCATTGAAGCACTTGCCTGACTTATGGCACAACCTTTTCCTGTAAACTTTACGTCTGCTACCTTGTTGTCTTTTATGTTAATATGCATTTCAAGTTCATCTCCACAGAGCGGATTGCTGTCTTTCTGGGCAATATCAGGATTTTGTATCTTGCCAAAGTTTCTTGGGTTTCTATAATAATCTAATATTATTTCGCGGTAAATATCTGCACTACTCAAATTCTAAACAGCTCCTTTGCTCTGTTAAGTGACTTGATAAAAACATCTACCTCCTCCTTTGTATTATAGATATAAAAGCTTGCGCGAGATGTTGCAGCTACATCTAGTCTTTCCATCAATACTTGTGCACAATGGTGACCTGAGCGAATTGCAACTCCATCTTCGTCAACTATGGTAGCTAGATCATGAGGATGTATATCTCCGAGATTAAAAGATATGACACCACCACGTTTTGCCATTTCGTTTGGACCATATAACTTGATTTTTTTGATTTGGGAGAGTTTGTCGAGGGCATATTTAGTTAGTTCAATTTCATGTTCCCGTACTTTGTCCATACCAATTCTCTCAAGATAATCCATGGCAGAGGCAAATCCTATTACATCTGCGATATTGGGAGTTCCAGCCTCAAACTTGTATGGCAAGTCATTCCAGGTGGTCTCGTATTTGTGAACCTCGCGTATCATATCTCCTCCCCCATTAAATGGAGACATGCTTTCAAGCAATTCTTTTTTGGCCCACAAGACTCCTACGCCAGTTGGACCTAGCATTTTATGAGCAGAAAACGCAAAAAAGTCACAGTCAAGTTTTTGAAGATCTACTTTTAGATGAGGAACAGATTGGGCTGCGTCAACTAGTATTTTGACACCTTTCTTACGACATTTTTTTATGATTTCATCTGAATTTGTTATTGTTCCCAAAACATTTGACATCTGGCTAAAGGTAACCAGCTTTACTCTTCCTGTATCAAGATACCCATCAAGTTGATCTAGGATAAGCTCTCCCTTATCATCTACGCCAATGTATTCTAGTTTAGCACCTTTTTCTTTTGCCAACATTTGCCATGGAACAATGTTGCTGTGATGTTCGTATTCGGTTGTCACTATAATGTCATCTTTGTAAACGTTTTGCCTGCCCCATGAATATGCAACAAGGTTAATAGCTTCAGTAGTACCTCGGACAAAAACTATCTCCTCGCGATTTTTTACATTGATGAATTTGGCTACTTTATCTCGCGTGGTTTCGTATGCTGCGGTAGCTTCTTCAGCGAGTTCGTGTACCGCTCTATGAATATTTGAATTGTAATTTAGATAATAATCACTTATGGCCTCGATTACTTGAATTGGCTTTTGTGAAGTGGCAGCATTATCAAAATAGATTAATTGTTTATCTTTGTGTACCTTACGTTTTAGAATTGGAAAATCGTTTCTAATACTTTCAATATTTATCACGCTGGTTTGCAATCTAGTCTACCTCAACATAGATTTCGTTTTGTTCTATTTTAACATTGTAGGTTTTCAGCGGTAATTCAGCGGGAAGGTTTTGTGGGACACCTGTTTGAAGGTTGAAAGTTGAGAGATGCAAAGGACAAGTTATTCCTTCTTCGGTCAAGATTCCCGTTGAGAGATCAGCTTCTGCATGAGTACAAATTCTACCAGTAGCGTAAATTTTTCCATTGAGATTTGCTAATAAAATTTTTGCATCCTTGTAATCAAACGGGAACACTTCGTCTTTTTTTAGCTGATTCAGACTACAAACCTTTGTCCACTGTGGCATTATTCTCACCTGTATTTGTAGTGGCTTTCGAAGATATCGGTTTCACGATATCTTGTTTCTTCCACTTCAAGTATGGCTTTGAGTTGTTCATCTGTTTTAATTTTGAGGTCTCTACCAGCCCATTTGGATTCGATAAGGTAGCTTATCCAAGCACGAACCTGATAGGACATTTTTCTTGAAAGCGGTTCTAGAAATCCCTCCACAATTATTTTTTGGGCTTCTGTTCTGCTCAAACCTCTTGATGCCAGATAGAATAGCTGTTCCTCATCCATTTGCGCAACCGATGCAGAGTGAGTTGCTTTGACATCATTTGTGAATATTTCAAGACCTGGTATCGAGTCAGATTTTGCACCTTTGTCTAGCAAGATAGAGTGGCCTGCAAGATATGATTCTGCATGATGGGCCCCCTTTTCTATTCGTATCATCCCTTTGAAGAGTGACTTTGAAGTATCTTTGAGAACAGATTTTTCTAGAACTCTGCCAACAGTTGAGGGCGCATTATGAATCAAATTTGATGCAAGATCAAACGACTGGTTCTTGTTTCCAAAAACTACCTCGGTGTCATGTGCATTAGCACCAATACCGTTAAGGAAATTATCTACTTTATACCTAGAAAGATACGACCCAAACAAGCCAAGGTACCAGTTCATTCTTCCATCACGCTCAATTCTTGCTGCTCTGGAGGAAAAATTTACTGCTGCCTGGTCCATTGCCTGTAGCGTTACCAAGTCAAGTTGACTGTTTTGATTAACTGTGACATCTAAAACTTCAAGATATGCCTGCTGTTTGGTGGCAGTGGGTGCGTAAATTTCTTGAATTATCGATGCCTTGCTATTCTCGTCTCCTACCACAACATTTCTAGATATTGTAGAGGTGCTATCAAGTGCTAGTGAAGATAGCATATGAATAGGTTTTTCCAAAACCAAGTTTTTTGGAATGTAAATGAAGATTCCAGAGTTGAAAAAGGCATTATTTAGCGCAATGTATTTGTCTCTTTTTGCATCTGTTTCTTCAAATGATTTCTTTATCTTGTCGTTGTGATTTTTTATTGCGTCTTGAATCGAACAAATTACAATACCTTTAGACTGGAGATCTGATGGAATACTTATTTTGTGAATATTTGTTCCAGTCTGAACAACGCTTGGATTATCACCGATTTCAGATAACCTGTCTTTTACGAAATCTGGCATGGTACTATCAGAGCTCAAAGAGAAAGTTACTTGTTCTGCATCCATTCTATTTGCATCAGTATACTTGTTGTAAAGCGGAGAAACTTCTGGTGGAAGCTGTTGATATATAGAAAATGAATTTTTCCTATATTCTTTTAACCACAAAGGATCATTATTTGCTTCAGAAATTTCATCTATGTGATTAGGTCCAAGTTTTGATAAAACAAAGGAAGACATTTCCCATCATGATAAGATTGCTACAGTCGGTTAACCGACAGAGCCATCCATTTCCAATTTGATTAACCTGTTGAGCTCTACCGCATATTCCATTGGTAGCTCTTTAGTAAATGGTTCAATGAATCCGTTTACGATCAAGGTCAGCGCCTCTTCTTCAGTAAATCCTCTTGTCATAAGGTAAAAGATCTGCTCATCTCCTATCTTACCAACAGTTGCCTCATGTGTAATTGTAGCATCTTCTTGATTAATTTCCATGTACGGGTATGTATCTGTCTTTGATATGTCGTCAAGTAATAGAGCATCACATCTTACTGAAGCTTTCACATTTGTTGCTCCCTTGGCAACATGCAAAAGTCCTCTGTAAGTTGTCCTGCCATTATTTTTACTAACTGATTTGGATGTAATTCTAGACGTGGTGTTTGGAGCAAGATGTACCATTTTTGCTCCAGTGTCTTGGTGTTGGTTCTTTCCAGCAAAGGCAATAGATAGTGTTTCCCCATGTGCTCGTTGTCCTAAGAGATAGATACCTGGATATTTCATTGTCAGCTTGCTTCCAATGTTACCATCAATCCATTCTACTCTTGCGTTTTCATAAGCGTATGCTCTTTTAGTAACTAGATTGTACACATCATTACTCCAATTCTGAATCGTAGTGTATCTCAATTTTGCATCCTTCATAGCTATTAGCTCTACTACTGCAGAGTGCAAAGATTCTGACGAGTATACTGGTGCAGTACAGCCTTCAATATAGTGAACTTCGGCACCTTCATCTGCAATTATGAGAGTTCTTTCAAACTGACCAATGTTTTCTTTATTAATTCTGAAGTATGCTTGCAGTGGGAGATCCACCTTTACTCTCTTTGGAATGTAAATGAATGAGCCTCCGCTCCAAACAGCACTATTTAATGCAGCAAATTTGTTATCCTCCGGCGGAATGATTTTGCCAAAGTATTTTTTGAAAATATCAGGATGTTCCTTTAAAGCAGTATCAGTGTCAAGAAATACCACTCCTTGTTTTGCTAGATCTTCTCTTAGATTATGGTATACAACTTCAGACTCGTACTGAGCACCTACTCCGGCTAGGAATTTCTTCTCGGCTTCCGGAATACCTAGCTTATCAAATGTCGCTTTTACTTCAGGTGGAACATTTTCCCAATCTTTTTCTGTTTTCTCAGAAGCTTTTGCATAATAGTAAATATTGTTAAAATCAATTTGTCCCAAGTCACCGCCCCAGTTTGGCATTGGCTTTTTCATAAAAATTTCATATGAACGCAGTCTAAAGTCAAGCATCCATTGTGGTTCACCCTTCATTCTGCTAATTTCTTCGACTACTTCTTTTGATAGTCCCTTTTTGCTGGTGTAAACATACATCTCAGTGGAGTCTTTGAAATCATATTTACTATAATCTAGATTGAGATTCTCTGTAGTCACATCTTACATAACTCCGTTATATTATAAAAAAGTTATACACCTCTTCATACTTGTACAGCGAAGTAGGCCAAGCTAAATGGTGTCAAGGTGGTAAATTGTCTTAGGTTAACCTAACAAAAAGTTATTCTAAGTTCTTAGAATGAGGTTGTCAGCTGAAATAAGAGACTTAACTCCAAACTTTTTCTTGAAAAGTCCATTTCTTGTTTAATATGAAATTCCCTACTGACGCAATTGCTACTGCTACAAACAATGCTAATGAATAGTTGATGTGCTGTGATTCTACAAGAGCATAGATAGCCAGAAGCTGAAATACTGCACCTATTCCACTAAATCCCAAAAATAACCCATATTGTAATAGAGTTTTTTTCAGATCAAAGTCTCTATCTTCAAAGGTCCAGATCTTGTTTAATATGAAGTTACTAGTCATAGAAAATATAATTCCAATCATGGTTGCGTAAATATACCACAAGTTAGACAAAACTGCTCCAAATAGAAATGAAACAAAATAGTTTACAAGCAGACCAGATGCGCCAACAGTATAGAATCTTCCAGCTTTTGAAAGAAAACGTACAGAAGTTCGTTTTTCGTTCTCTCTAAAAGATTTGCCGTATCTATATAATCTCCATATGGATTTTAGATAATCAAAGGATACAGAAAGATCTAGTTTGCTAGAACCAGTTTTTCTGTCAGTAAAAGCATATGGTATTTCTTTTACCTTGGCTCCCTTTGCCTTTACTAAGATCTCCAGAAGTATTTTGTATCCTATTGCGTCAAATTTTATGTTATTAATTATATGGCGCCTGAAGGCAAAAAAGCCAGACATTGGATCTTTGATCTTTATTCCAAGGCCGTGTTGAGCAATTTTGGTTGCTCCCTTACTGATTAGTCTACGTTTGAGTGGCCATCCAGAGGTTGAACCTCCCTTTACATAGCGCGAGGCAATTACAATATCGCAATCAGAACTGTGAAGCTCTTCAATCATTTTAGGAATAGTTTGTGGTGGATGAGACAGATCGCTATCCATGACAACAACGGCATCGCCTTTGGAATGTTCAATACCTGCCAAGATAGCGGAGCCTAGACCGTATTTGTTTTCTCTGCGTATTACTTGAACTGGATAGCTGCCTCCCTTAGATTTCTTGGCATATTCTTCAGCTACTATTCCAGTACCATCAGGGGAGTTGTCGTCAACTACTATAATTTCTGCATCCATCTCGCGTGGAAGTAAGTGATCTAGGGAATCTAGTATTTTGACAATATTTTGAGACTCGTTATAGGTAGGAATTACTATTGAAAGAGATCTGGTGCGGCTAGTCACAATCTTTTTCTGGATGGTGTTCAAGATAGTCAACCTACTTTATTTTGACTATTTGGCAGTTATTAAAATTGTTCAGGTTAAGAAAAGTAGCTCTTTATAGTTTCTACAGCGCCTGGAACAGTATGTATGTTGGCAATAATTGATTGTAAGCCAAATTTCGTCAATTCGTCAGCTGTAAATGGCCCTATTGCAACTAGCGTACATTTCTTCAAGATCTTGTTAAGAGTTTGCTTGTCAATGTCTGCTTGCATAATGTCAAAGAAAGCTCTTACAGAAGACGCACTGGTAAATACGATGGCGTCTACTTTGTTATTTGCAAAGAGTTCTTTGAATTCAGTCCACTGTGATAGATTTTGATGTGATCTAATATAATACAGATAAACCTCTTTGACTTTCAAACCAATTTTCTCAAGAAGTTGAGCTAAAAATGGCGTGGATGCACCACTTCTCGGCACAATTACTTTTCTGCCTTCTGGATTAAGTGTGGTAAAGATCTCACCCACCCCAACCGAAGAGAATCGTTCAGGCATATGAGCAACCCTAATTCCTTCGAATTCTAATGCAGATTTCGTTTTTGGGCCAACCGCAATTACTGTTGTATTTGCCACTGCAAGCTGGAGTTTTTCATATTTTGAGATTTTTCTTGCTGTGTCAAACAAGATCTTGACTGCCTTTGAGCTCATAAATACAGAAAAGTCCGGATCGTCTTCTTTTATGGCAGTTAGAAATTCATCTATCATTCCTTCTCCCTTGCTTACAAGTTCTATAGTTGGCAAAGAAATTGCTCTTGCCTTTGCGTTAGTAATTAAATGCACAAACTCCTCAGAATCTTCTTTTGACCTCGTAATGGCAATTATTTTGCCTTCCATCATTTTCTCCATCCTATCTTATCTGAAAGATCTACGACTTTGCCTATTATGATTATAGAAGGTGGCCTAATTTTTGCTTGCACAACTTTCTTTGATATATTTAACAAATTGCCTTTAATCATTCTATGATCAACAGTTGTACCATTCTGTATTACTGCTACTGGAGTTCTCTTGTCAAGCCCTCCACTAATTAATTTCTTGCAAATTATTTCTAGCCGGGATAGTCCCATCATTATGACTATGGTATCAACTGCTTTTGCAAGTTTTTTCCAATTCACTACTTCTTTAGTCTTTTTGGCATCTTCATGACCTGTAACAAAAACTACTGATGACGCATAGTCTCTGTGAGTTAGTGGTATGCCAGAATATTCAGCAGAGCCAATACCAGAGGTTATTCCAGGAATTATTTCATATTTTATGTGATGTTGTTTTAGAAATTCTGCTTCTTCTCCCCCTCTTCCAAAGATAAATGGGTCGCCCCCTTTGAGTCTCACAACATTTCTATTTCTTTGTACGTATCTTAACATCAATTCGTTTGTTGTATTCTGATGTTTGTAATCGTCACCAATATTTCTGCCTACGTAAATTTTTTCTGTTTTTTTGGGTATCATGCCAATTATTTTTTTACTCACAAGTCGGTCATAGAGAACAATGTCTGCTGATTTTATGATCTCTACTGCCTTGAGGGTTATTAGTTTTGGATCTCCCGGACCGGCACCTACAATGAATACTTTGCCTTTCATTTTCCGTTCCATTCCTCTACTTTTTCTCTCCAATTTTTAGCAAGCTCAGCAATACCCTTTGAGGCAAGTTCTGACGCCACTTGCTTTCCAAGTTCATGTGCATGTGTTGGTTCAGAATCCTTTTCCACAATTATTGCCTTGCTTCCATCCACAGAATAAACCGTAACGCTTAGAGTCAATTTATTACCTCTTTTTTGTGCTAGTGCACCTACAGGAAACCTACATCCCGAATCTATGAATATAGAAAGTGACCTTTCGGCTTCTATCGCGTACCTTGATTGAGGATCCTCGATCTTTTTTAGTAGTTCAATTAGCATTTGGTTATCCTTTCTTGCTACAATAGCAATAGCTCCCTGACCTGGAGAGGGAGGAAACCTATCCACTGGAAGCGCTTGAAATTTTACATCAAGTCCAAGTCTTCGAAGTCCTGCTTGTGCAAGAACTATTGCATCAAAACTACCATCATCAATCTTTTTGATTCTGGTTTCTATATTTCCACGAATTGGTCTAACTATTACATCTGGGCGTATCCTTATTATTTGCACGGCTCTTCTAAGGCTGCTTGTTCCAATTACAGCTCCTTTCTTTATTGTGTCTAAAGTTTGACCATCTTTTGATATGAAAACATCATTTGGATCTTCTCTTTTGGGTATGCATGCTAATACTAGTTCATCTGGCAGTTCTGCTGGAACATCTTTCAAACTATGAACCGCAAAGTCAACTCTCTTTTCTGCAACAGCCCTATCAATTTCCTTTTCAAATATTCCTTTTTGATTTATTGTAAAAAGTGGTCTTGCATCAGTATCTCCTTTAGTTTTTATGGTAATTATCTTAAATTCTGTTTCAGGAGAGTTCTTTTGCAATTCAGATATTACCCAGTTTGTCTGTGAAACAGAAAGTTGACTTCCTCTAGTTCCTACCAGATACTTCATTGTTTCACCATTTTTAGTGATTTTTCATAGGCAGTAATTGTTTTTCTTATGTTTTCATTGGAATGAGCATATGAAAGAAAAACTGTTTCAAATTGGGAGGGGGCTACAAAAACTCCATTTCGTAATAATTCCCGAAATAGTCTTGTGAATTTCTCTGTGTCTGCTGCTTTTGCTGAAGAGTAATCTACTACGGGCATATTAGTAAAGAAGATCTGGAACATGGAACTAATAGAATTAATTTGATGTGGAATTTTCATGTCTGAGGCCAAGTCCCTTATTGCAGAGACCAATTTCATGCAAGATCTCTCAAGTTGCGGATAAAGTCTAGATTTTAGCTTGTTCATCGTGTTAACAGATGCTATTGCAGCTGAGACTGAAATTGGATTGCCAGCAAATGTACTTGCTTGATATACCTTCCCACCTGGTGACAGCATATCCATTATTTCGCTTCTTCCACCAACTGCAGCAATTGGAAAACCATTACCCAATGCTTTACCCAGCGTTGTAATATCAGGATTTACCGAAAAATATGTTTGAGCTCCTCCCATAGACATTCTAAATCCAGTAACTACTTCATCAAAAATCAGAAGAATGTTGTGCTCAGAAGTAATCTTTCTTACATCGTTTAGAAAGTTTTTTTGAGGCAAAACCAGTCCCATGTTAGCAAGTACAGGCTCCATTATTACACATGCTATGTCTTTTTCCCTCTGTAAAACTGAATCAAGTTCCTGAGAATTATTGTATTGAACAACTAGAGTGTTTTTTGAGACTTCTTCTAGGCTGCCGTCTGAAACCGATAATCCTATGTTTGCTGCACCTGATCCTGCCTTCACTAATACGTAATCATGTGCACCATGATAACATCCCTCAAATTTGATTATTTTTTTCCTTTTTGTAAAACCTCTTGCCAACCTTATTGCTGTCATGGTGGCTTCACTTCCCGTATTTACCAAACGTGTCTTTTGCATCGAAGGAAGGCTCTTAGAAATTAATTCTGACAACTCTACTTCAATTTGAGTTGGTGCACAGTATAGCGTTCCTTTCTTTAATTGTGATAGAACATGGGAAAGTATTTCTTTTCTTCTATGTCCAAGAAGTAACGCTCCATATCCATTACAATAATCAATATACCGATTCCCATCCACATCCCATATTATACTACCATCTGCCTTACTTACAAAGAATGGATAAGGATCATAGTAACGTACTGGACTATTGATTCCAGATGGAATAACCCTTCTAGCTCTCGAAAATAGTCTTTCAGATTTTGACATCCATCTACAAAAAGATGGGTTGTCATTATAATCTATATGAAACTAATAATTGAAAAAACCAAATTTTAGTGCCGCTTTGATTGACAGTTAACCACGGTATCTTTACTTGGCTCTCCAAGATAGCAGGTATCGCGGTCACTTCCACCCTCAATTATGTTAGTGCCATTACCAACATAGATTTGTGCGTTTCCTGTACCGCCTTTAATTATGTTGTTGCCGTTAGCAGCTATGATGATGTCATTGCCAGCACCACCGAATATTATGTTGTCACCATTTCCTGCAATTATGCAGTCACCTGCTGGACCTGAGCGTATTATGTCGTCTCCTTCAAGACCAATTATTAGGTTTGATACTATTGACCCTGTTAGAATATCATTACCTGATGTACCCATTACAAGATTATAATCTGAGTAGGATTTTCCACATGCAAGTACCGTGATTGTTTGAGCCAGAGTGTTTGTATTACCAAACCTGTCTACGGCGGTCCATTTGATTATGGTCTTTCCGAAATGGAATAGTGATGTAGCGTTGTTTGTTATTTTTGGCGATTGATCCATAATTCCACTTGCTGTAGCTTGACCTATTGTAATTGGAGTTTCAAAGGCAGTAGCGTTTACAACAATATCTGATGGCATAACTAACTTTGGTGGTGTTCTGTCAACTACTTGTATGAGCTGGGTTACACTAGCAGTGTTTCCGGCTCCATCCTTTACAGTCCACGTTACCGTGGTATTACCAAATGGAAATACAGCTGGAGCATCGTTAGATACAGAGACTACTTTCACATCATCTGATGTTGTAGCATTTCCAATATCAACACGGTTGCTTGTTGAGCTAGTTGCGTTAACCACTATATTCTTTGGCGATGTAATCTTCGGAGCTGTGGTATCAACCACATCTACTATCTGAGTTGCATTTGCTTTATTGCCAGCCTCATCAGTAGCAGTCCACAATACGACAGTCTTTCCTAGTGGGAATGCCTTTGTGGAGTTGTTAATAATAGTAATTGGTTCAATGTCAGTAGCAGTAGCATTGCCAAGTTCTAGTGTATTATCAGTAAGCGAGGTAGCTTCTGCCCTTATGTCTTTTGGCGGTGTAATCTTCGGAGCTGTGGTATCAACCAC
>Ga0209376_1004127_pt1 | contig 12765 bp, 9 predicted proteins | sample GraSoiAngelo_134_FD_185891 | JGI IMG/M metagenome (GOLD analysis project Ga0209376, IMG submission 185891) | Grasslands soil microbial communities from the Angelo Coastal Reserve, California, USA - 14_0929_05_30cm (SPAdes) (version 2) | ecosystem: Environmental > Terrestrial > Soil > Grasslands ... | reverse complement strand
GCACCGTCTTTGCCCACACCGTTGGATTCCCAGTCAAAGCGCTGATAATCGCGGACAGCGTGTTCTCTCCAAAGAGTGAGGGCGCAGGCGGGTGATCGGAGTCAACGATGGAGGCCAGCACCCAGGAGACTTGTGGCAGGTTTCCCGACAGCGCGTCGGTCAGAAAATCAACTGGAAACTGGGGCCCGAACGCGTTCTGGTAGAGCGGCGATGCGGGGTCCTGGAAATTCTTGAAGTACGACAGAACATTGTTCGAGAAAATGTTCAAGATATTCTGGTCAGGCGACGAGTAAACCTTCCACGAAATTCCGCGAGCCTGAAGCTGTTCGGGCATGGTCGTATAGGTGAGTTTGCCGAAGAACGACGAGCGATTTGCGATCAGCGTTTGAAGTAAGGGTCCGCCATGCTGTCCAGCCGGGTCAATGGAAGCTGCCATGGTGTAGAGACGGTTCGGATCCGTGGGGCCGATCACCGAGCAGAAATAGTTATCGCATATCGTGAAGGCGTCAGCCACGGCGTAGTAAAAAGGAAGGTCGGCGCGAGTGTAATAACCCATGGTGAGGACGGCATCATCGGTATTGATCGGGAGGCGGGAGGTCACAAAGCCATCCATTGCGCCGTTGTCCCAGCTCTGGTGCTGTGGCACCCAGTCGTGCGTGATGTCGTGGGTGCATGCGGCGTTCGTCTTGGAAGTGTCGAGATGGAATGGCAGCAATACGCCGGCCGGCGGGTTGGTGGAATTTGCCGGGTCAGGTTGCTGGAATGCCGGACTTTGGTCGGAGAATCCACGCACGCCGCGGTAGCTTCCGAAATAATGGTCGAAGGAACGATTTTCCTCGATGAAGATCACCACGTGCTCAATGTCAGTCAATTTGGAGCAAACGGATGGAGCGGGAACGGGGGAAGTATCGCCACCGCCGCATCCAGGCAGGAGCGCGGCAGCGATCTCTGTTGCAGCCGTAGCGGCGCCAATCCTGAGTAATTCTCGACGGGTAACATTCCTGGACAGCATGGGGAGCTTCTTACCCCTCCTTTCACTGCGTTGCACCGGCGAAGCTGACCGGCCCGAGCAGCTTCCCATGTCAGGGTTAGATGTTCGGCCGACCGGCGGCACTTGCCCGCCTCGCTTCATGAGCGGACGGGCGCGACTCACGAGGACCCTGGGAAGGCGAGACGATCATCGTCGAGAGGACCAACTTCCGCCATACGATTGGCACGGTCGTGATCGGCGGTAGGACGGGTCCGACCAGATCGAACGGTGCAACCAACCGAGCGCCACCTAGCGAATCTTCATAAGCCCTGGAGCGAATTGCAGAATAAAGCGCAGGGCAAAACGACGACGGTGCGTGTTTTCGGCGATGGATCACTTAGGCCAGCGTCGTCGGTCACCGTGAGAGTCGCAACGAATATGCCGGGCGTCGAGTATGTCACATTGCCGGGCGTAGCCACATTACTAGACCCGGGGTTGCCGCCAGGGAATGACCAGGAATATGCAGTGACTGTTCCATCTGGGTCCGTACCCGATCCAGAGAAAAACACGGACTGTCCGGCGAAGATGATCACATAGCCCGAGGGACTGTCAATCGACCCCGTGGGCGGTACATCTGCGGGACCAAGTGACCCGAGCGCCTGAACTAAATCCAACCTGCCGTTGCCCATATCGGGGCCTACGGGCATGGCATGAGCCACAGCGGCGGCCGCCTGAGACTCATTGGTATTCGCCTGCTTGTTTAGCAGCAGCGCGGCTGCGCCGGAAACAAAAGGTGCACTGAACGAAGTTCCCCATCCCGCGGCGTAGGTGCCAAAGGGATAGGTTGTGACAATGGCCTCGCCCGGAGCGGCAACCCACACGATGGCATTGCCATAATTGGAAAACGAAGACCGCGTATCTTGGTCGCTGGTAGAGGCGACTCCTATCACATCGTCTTGCCACTCGGCAGGGTAAACAGTAAGGGGCGGGGCTGCTTGGCCTTGGTTCCCGGCCGACGCCGCGCAAATGACGTTGTTCTGTTTAGCGTAGTCCAGTGCCTTCTCCAGTTCTGGCGAACTCGTCTGGGTGTCAAAGCTCATGTTGATCACGTTGGCGTTGTTCTGCACAGCGTAATAGACGGCCTGCAGAATGTCGGAGAGAAACCCTGTGCCGTCCGCTTTGAAGGTCTTCAAGGGCAAGAGCTGCGCCGTCGGAGCGACCAGGTGGATCACACCCATTACCATGGTGCCGTGTCCGAACGCGGCGTACTGATCGTTGCCATCTAACACAGCAGCTGTGGATTGATCCAGTACAGCGGCAGTGGATTGATTGACTTGGGCCGAGGAGCAACTCGGGCAGGGTGGAGGCGGACACGAAGTGAAAGGGCAGGACGAAGAGGAAATATCTGTTAATTCTGAACCACCCGGCTGATTGCGCGTGAAGTCGTAGCCTGGCAATAGCACACTCTGTAGCGCGGGATGAGTGGGATCCACCCCGGTGTCAATATCCGCGACAATTCCGGCGCCACTGACTCCAAACTGGCTTTGCGCATCCGAGACGCGGACTATTTGTGCGGCGGGTTGGTTCTGATAGCTAGTCCACACGGTTCCGCCGGAATCGGGATAAGGCACCGGAGTTCTGTCCGCCATCAGCCCTGCAGGCAAGGGCGACGGGAGCACATTCAGTGCGCCAACCGGAAATAAGTTGAGCAACTGGTCCACTTCGGCACGCACAATTCCCAGCGGATTGCCCGGGAGATTTAACAAATCGCCTAAGCTAAGCGGACTGGTGATCAGGAAAAGTTGCCCCAGGGGATCGCCAAGCCCCCGCACCACAGTGCAGATGGGGGTCAATAGGGGAGGGTTGCACGCCGTTTGAAGTGTCTGGAGATCGAGTGTCGAGCGGACGATAAACCGGTTGTCGGCGGAGGCTCCGGAGGGCCAGAGTCCACCGAGCAGCAGGAGCACAGAGAGCACTTTGAACTTCATAGCTTACCGTCCTCTTTTCTTCCCCTTGGGATGCACGTCTTTCTGAGCCTCAGCGTCACCGGGTGTCTCAGGGACTTTCGTGGTCCCACCCATGACGCTCGTCGAGTCGGGCAAGCCGACCGATACCCAGTAGTTTCTCCTAGCCCCTATCTCCAGCGAGACGCCCGGCTCAAAATTGAATTCAAAGCGAAACTCGCCCCACTCGTTCGTCTTAGCCATGCCCATCAACCCCGCAAGGCCTTGAAGCACTACCGGAACGCTGCTCAGGTGAGGCTCGGGCTTGGCGGCGTCCAAGAGCTGACCGACCAGCGTGACGCGCTGCGAATCTCTCTGCCCTTCGAGGGAAAGATCAGCCACTAGACTGCCGGATTCATAAAGGAGTCGGCGAACTGCAGGGTGTGAGGATCGGGCGCCGGCGAGCGACGGTCGAAGAAAGCTATCAAAGACCAGTGGCGCGCTACGTGTGACCTGTTGGGTCGTGGACATCCGGCGGAGCAGGGAATCCAGGCTTGGCCACAGCTCTTGTAAAAGGATATCTTGGGGAACCCTGGGAAGGGAATAGGCATCCAGCACTTGGCGAAGTTCCTGGTCGCTCTCTTCAGCTAGGAGAACAATGGTGCGTCCTCGCAGATACGGAACCATCTTGTGGAAGGCAGCCACGATCTGAGCAGGCGGAGAATCCGCCTGCTGCGGATCCAGGATCGCGGCATCCGGTTTTTCCTGCTCCAGCAGCGCGAGCGCTTCTTTGAGGGTCCGAGCGACGAGGTACTGATACCCCATACTCCCGAGCAAAATGCGCACGTTGTCGCGCACCAGCGCATTTGCACCGAGCATCAACACTTTGGGCTGGCTTGGGGCGATTTTCACAGCCACCTACAGAGGAGTACTCATAAGACTTAGAAGGCGGGCAGTCAATTCAGGAAAGACCCCAATTGGACGTCGGGGCAACACCTTAACCGGGATTCAAAAGGTTCTTCGGAGCACCGCGGACTTAGCCCACCAAACGCATTTTCCAGCTGCCGGGCGGACGGTTTCCGGCTCATCGCGCAAGGAATCGAACTCCCCAAGGGGGCCCCTCCAGGCGGAGCTCCGTTTGCTTGTTGAATGTCCGAAGGTGGTTAGATTAGAAAGAGAGGCTGCTCGGTGGCGCGGAGTGCGATATGCTGCCGCGACATCTCTGACTCTCAAATCACAAGATGGCGAGAGAGGATCTGAGGATGGATCTGGCAAATGTTTCGAGAGGGCGCCGCTGGGCCATCGTCTTCCTGCTCTTCACAGCATCCTTGATCAACTATCTGGATCGTGCTGCGATTTCATTTGCGCTGCCGTTGATCTCCAGGGATTTTCATCTGCTGCCGACAACCAAGGGGCTGCTGCTTTCTTCTTTCTTCTGGTCGTACGCGCTCATGCAAATGCCCATTGGCTGGTGCGCCGACCGTTTGAATTTGCGGTGGCTCTATGCGGGAGCTTTTGCGCTGTGGTCCTTGGCACAGGGACTAACCGGCTTGGCGGAGAGTCTTGCAATGCTGGTTGGTTTTCGCATCCTTCTGGGTATCGGGGAGTCCATCTATCTGCCCGGCGGGTCGAAGATCGTCAGCTTGCTGTTCTCCAACAAAGACCGTGGTTTACCTTCCGGGCTTTTCGATTTTGGGACCCGCACGGGATTGGTTCTCGAAGGAATCCTTGTTCCTTGGCTTCTCGTGCGGTACGGCTGGCGCCGCACCTTTCTCCTTTTGGGCTTCGCGGCTTTGGTTTGGTTGATTCCGTGGTTTTTAGTCTTTCCTCGCCGAATGGGTGCGGTGAGCAACGGATTAGCTTCTCGGCCACGAGCGACATCCTCCGTTACCAGCTGGAGGGCTCTCGCTAACCGCAATCTATTAGGAATCTGCTTAGGTTTCTTCTGTTTTGACTACTACTGGTATGTTCTGGTCACCTGGTTGCCAGACTACCTTGTCGCGGTTCGCCACCTGCGCATCGTGCAGGCTGGTTTCTATGCTTCAGTCGTTTTCTTCATATTTGGATTGGCCGAACCGATGGGCGGATGGATCGCTGATTCCTTGATACGCAGGGGCTGGGATGAAACCAGGACACGCAAGGGAATCGTGACCGTGGCTTTTCTCATGGGCCTCTTACTCATCGTGGCTTTACATGTTGCGGATGTGCGAGCGGCAGTCGCCCTGCTGGTGGGAGCCTCCTTGGTTGGACTTGCCACCGGAAACCTGCTGGTAATTCTTCAATCCTGTGCGCCTCCAGAGCGAGTCGGGATATGGACTGGCGTCGAAAATTTCGCCGGCAATCTCGGCGGGATCATCGCACCCCTGGCCATCGGTTTGCTAATCAAGACGACCGGTTCGTATGTCCCAGGTTTCACGCTCGGTTCCATAGTTCTTCTTCTCGGAGTGCTCCCTTATTGGCTTATCATCGGCGAACTAAAACAGCAATCATCTTGACCTCCTCCACGGACTCTGCATGGCATTCCACCGAGCAGCAGAAGAAGTCGCGCTGATGTCTTAAGGGGCCTTATATCGCCGGCCTGATGTCCGGGGCTTTACGGCCCCAGAGGTAAAGATCTCGGAACAGCTGTTGCAAAATATGCGATTGTATCGCATATTATACATATGTGGATAGTGCGGGACATAGAACCTAGGCTCGAACGATCTGCCCGGACCCGGCCGGTGGTGGTGCTGACAGGGGCGCGCCAGACTGGCAAGACGTCCACCTTTTTAAGGCTGTTTCCGAATCACGGGTTTGTCTCTCTGGACCTCCCCAGCGAAGCGGAACAGGCCGAAAAAGAACCGCACGATTTTCTTCGTCGCCACCCGTCGCCCATGATCATTGATGAAGTGCAATACGCGCCAGGCTTATTCCGGCATCTCAAGGCCACCGTGGACACCCAGCGCGCCCGTAATGGGCAGTTCCTGCTCACCGGCTCACAGAAATTCACGTTGATGAAGAGCGTCTCAGAATCCCTGGCTGGGCGGGCGGACGTTGCCGAACTGGAAACGCTCTCGTTGGCCGAGATCCTCGCCGCGCGGCCGCAAACCGCCCTCGAAATGGCCATCGTTCGAGGTGGTTTTCCGGAGCTACACGCCAACCCGGAAATCGACCAGGTGGCCTTCTACAATTCGTATCTGGCCACCTACCTGGAACGGGACGTGCGGTCGCTCGCTAGCGTCGGTAACCTGAGGGACTTCGAGCGCTTTGTACGCGCCTGCGCCCTGCGTTCTGCGAACTTGCTAAACAAGGCTGATCTGGCACGTGACGTCGGAATCGCGCCTTCCACAGCTAACCATTGGTTGTCCATGCTGGAGGCTTCCGGGCAGGTCGTGCTGCTTGAGCCCTGGTTCTCGAACCGCACCAAGTCCATCGTCAAGAGCCCAAAACTCTACATGGCCGACACGGGCCTGCTTTGCACTTTATTGAATATTCGTTCTGTAGATGCCCTCCGCCAATCGCCGGCTGCGGGCGCGATCTGGGAGACCTTTGTTTTCGCTCAACTGCGTGGTCGCGAACGCCGCACCGGACGCTTAGGCAGTCTGTTCTTCTGGCGTGATCGCACACGCGAGGTGGACTTCGTAGTGGATGTCGGCGGACGGCTGGAGCTTTTTGAGGCGAAGTGGACCGAATTGCCGACGGATGGTGACGCGGTGAATCTCGATTTCGTGCGGAAAGTTGTGGGTAAATCGCGCGTGGCTAGCGGCGCGGTGGTCTGCCGTACGCCGAATAGTTTTCCACTCGGCAATGGATTCCGGGCGCTGCCGGCGTCTCAACTAGGATGAGCTGGGATGCCCTTCTGTTCGTACTCCCAAATCCAATATCTGTTCCCGAAGAGGCCGGATCGTCAAACCTCATCTCTCCAGTGGAATCAGTGAATCAGTTCGTGACCTTCAAGCTGAATCTGGCCGCAATTCCCGGTCGTCCTCGGCCAGAAAAACGAGATTCAATGCGCTTCGGAGCTAGACAGCAGCCAGGAACTGAGGAGCCACAACCCCCGCCCCGGCGCGGTGGAGCAGGCCGACTCAGCTTCTGCCGCCAGCTCTTGGGCGCGCTGGACATGGCCTGTTTCGATCGCTTTCCTGGCCGATTGACGAAGCCGATAGGCGTGGCCGATCAGCAAAAGCAGTGGTCGAAGGTCGGCTCCGCAACGCGAGCAGATCGCCGAACCCCGGAAGCGCGCTTGGCAGACGGGGCACTTCGGAGGTACATCGTTTGCGGTCAACGCCCCTCCACGAAGAACAGCAGCTCGCGCAGCTCCGCGCTAGCCTTGCTCAGTGCTTCGGCGTCGTTCGAGCGGATCGCTCGATCGATTCTTTCGTGCAGTTCGATCGCTTCTTGTTGATCCTCTGAGTGCAGTGCGCCTAGCTGGCGTTTCGATTGCTCGACGAGATCACAAGCTTCCTTGACCATCTCCAGGGCGTGCGGCAGATCGGTAGTGGCTTTTTCCTCCGGCTCGCTCTCCGCCTCCTGACTCACCCCGTGGGCGTCTTCCAGGATGAGCTCATTTTCCTCCATCTCCGATTCCTCGTCGGCACGAGATGAATAAAGCGCTTTCATACGCTCTCGCGCAGAGGCCATCTCCGATGGGCTCTTCTCCTGCAGTGCTCGAGTGATGGTGACGTGTTTGGACTTGCCCGTCTCCTTTTCAATGGCCGTGACGTGCAGGATGCCGTCCACGTCGAGCCTCATGCGGCAGAGCACCTCGTTGGGCTCTCGCGTGGGGCGCAAACCCTCAACGCAGAAATCGCCCACCAGGAGATTCTTGAGCGCATCGTCGTCCTCGCCCTGATAGATGGCAATTCGCACGGAGGTTTGATACGGATGGGCGGTTGCGTAGCTTTCCGTCCGAGTGACCGGCAACGGGGTGTTGCGATAAATGATGGGGTGATAGCAATGCGAATAAGGGAAGCCCCCGCGTTCTCCCAGGTAAGACGGGCCGAAGGAAAAGGGTGAGACATCCACTAGCACCCGCTCCACATCGTGGCCGGCCAGCCGAGAAGCCAGGACTCCCGCACCGAGGGCCACGCACAAATCAGGATGTACGTCCTGGCGGGGTGCCAGTCCGGTCAGTTCCTGGAGTCTGCGGTAGATCAATGGCGTGCGGGTTGAGCCGCCGACCAGCAAGATGGCGTCGATATCGCTCGGACCTTTGCGCGCATCGCTGAGCGCTAGGGAAACACTGTCGAGGGTGGACTCAATCAGCGGCCGGACCATCTCTTCGTACTCCAGACGGGAAAGCTCAACATCAAGGTTCAGAGGTTTCCCGTTCTCACTCACCAGCGCTTCTTCCCGCACGCGGACGTAGGGCTCGAAACTCAGCTTCTTCTTGGCTTCCTCGGCGGCCCACCATAACCGGGCACGCGCCACCGGGTGGCCGTGCTCGAGGTCAATTCCATACTGGCTTTGGAATTCCCGTTCGAGGCGCGCGAGCAAAAGATTGTCAAAATCGTCGCCTCCGAGTTGGTTGTTTCCGTGGCTGGCGAGGACTTCGGTGACATCGCCTTCGACGCTTACGATCGAGACGTCAAACGTTCCGCCGCCAAGGTCGTAAACCAAGGCGGTGTGATGCGCGGCATCCCCGAAACCGTACGCCAGACTGGCGGCCGTCGGCTCATTGAGGATGCGCACGACTTCCAAGCCGGCGAGCTCCCCGGCTTCCCGCGTGGCGTTGCGCTGGGCGTCAGAAAAGTAGGCCGGAACGGTAATGACCGCCTTTCCGATAGGTTGATGCAGCGCGTCTTGCGCCCATTCCACCATTCGGCGAAGAATCAGCGAGGAGATCTCCTGGGGCGTGAACTCCTTGTCTCCGACCTTCACCGCCTCGGTCGAACCCATCTTTCGCTTGATGCTCCGGATGGTCAGATGCGGATAAAGGAGTTGCTGATGGCGCGCCTCCCGGCCCACGAGCAGCGCGCCGGCCGGGGAGAGGCCCACACAAGATGGCAGCATCCTGTCGGCCTCAGGGCCAAGAACTTCGACCTTGCCATTGACGAAAGCGGCGATCTCCGAATTGGTGGTTCCGAGATCGATACCCGCGACCATATCACTCATTTTTTTCATTTCCTCCTGCGAAGATTGGTGTAGGTCTGCGCGCTACCTTTACTTGTGCCGGGCGATGAACTTCGCCCTTCCACTCATAGCCCGCACGGTACACTTCGAGCACCGTTCCTTCGGCTTCTTGATCGGTCTCTTCTACATCCACGGCGTGCATCGACTTGGGATCAAAAGGCTGCCCGTCGCAAGCAATCTTCCGAACATCGAATTGCGCCAGGGCATCTTCTAGGCGCTCCATGCACATCTGGTAGCCTTCTTCGAGCGCCGCTAGGTTCTCGCTGGCTTGGCGGAAAGCGCGATGGCGCGCCAGGAGTCGAACCGTCCAACGGGACCGCAGGGAATCCTCCATCTTCTCCTGGCTTGTGCGGACCCGCTCAAGGCCCCCGGCCAGGCGGTCGCGCAGATCGAGAAGTACATCCAGCATTTCCCGGCGAGCAACTTCTTGGGCCTCACGGTGCATTTGAGGAAGCTGCGGGGCTAGCGTGCCGATTGGAGCGAGGGACTCGCTGAGCTGCTTGAAGCTCCGCCCTTGCAATCTCACTTCCTGGGTCAGAGCCGTCACCGCCGCCCACATCGAATAGAGGTCTGACCGGCCATCGTTAACCGCTTGCGGTTCCGCCATAAGCGAGGAGAGCAGTTCGGCAGGAAGCCCTTGCGGGGGTTCCTCGGCCCCCAACACGGAGTCCAGCCAAACTTCAAAGCGGCGCAGAATTTCTTGGCGATCGAGGCTCACTTCTCCCTCAAGACTGCCAACCAGGCGTCCGGTCCGGTGAACTTTCTCTCTTGGCTGCTTGCTGGCAGCAAAGAAACGAGAGCAGCCTGGGGATCGGCGGAAAGAAACATGTGCCGGGCGCGACGACGCGGATCCCGCAAGACTTCGTATGCGTCACGGATGCGTTCAAACTCGGCCGGCTCGCGGTCGGGCGGATGCTCCTTCACCTTTTGAAGGTACGCGTCGCGGATCCGCTCATCGCCGGCATCCAGGGGAACGCCGAGAATCTCTCGCGGATCTCCGTGCAGTTGGATGTCAGCCTGTCGGTTGGTTTTCAAAACAAGTCTCCTTGCCCCGGCAAATCGCGATGGACCCGCTTCGGTCGTTTCCCCCTGGGCTGGCCCATTTCCGGTACCAGCTGGTTAGTGTCGTCTAGGGCGGATGGCTCATCGTCATTCTCCAGCTCGGCGTGGACCTGCTCGGTGGTCATAGAGAATTCGTGCCAATTTTCCGAATCGAGCCAGTCGAAAAAGTTGCTCATGCGGTTGCGGCGGCCCCGCCGTAGCTCCATCGCTTCGTTGATGATGGACATGTCTCGCCGGCGCCGCCCGAGCTCGACAGTCGCCGCGATACAGTCCTCGCGGCGATCGAACTCCCATTCCGGCAGGGCTCGGGCGCGCAGCAGCAGAAACCGTGCTTCTTGGTCCGCTCCCAGTTCGAGGCCCGCGGCAGAAGCTGCGTAGGCCAGTTCCCTTTGGTTGGTCCGCAGGGCCGCCTTTCCGAGCATCTCTACTTGCCGGCTTTCCAGCTTACCGTGGGCGTTTGCTAACTCTTGCCAAAGCCGTGCGTGCCACGCCGTCGGGATGGTGAAAGGCACACCCACGTCATCACCGAGAACGCAGACACGCGCTGTCGCCGCAACCAGCGACTCCGGAGGATCTAGGGAGACTTGCGGAACATGACGATCGAAATCCGCCCTCGCCAATCCGCCGAAGGCGCCTGCATTTTCGCACAGAAGAATCGCCGCCGCGGAACTCCCCAGCAGGCGACCGATCTGGCCGAAAAAGCGGGAAGCCAGTTCGGCATCGCCGCCGATGACCGCCGAGGCCCAGCGCAGGGCGACCACAAATGCCGGGCGATCGGCTAGCTGAGCTTGCGGCAGTGCTTCAAGGGCGGCCACGTCCCGTTCAACCAGGTGCGGCTTCGACTGCCGGAGGTGACGACCGGTCTGCGCCACCAACAGGCGAAGTGCAGCTCGGCGAACCTCGGCGTTTACCGCGTCAAGCTTCTGCGCCTGCGCCAGAAAGGCGCTCGCCCGGTTGAGCGCTCCTCTTTTTTCCGCCGACTCCATCAGGTACAGGAGGGGCTGGCTGTTGAGCGGCAGCGCTCGGTGCCAACACTCGGCCACGTAGTCGGCGGCCCTACCATCGGACTCCTGCCTGGCCCAGTTCAGCCATTGTTCGAACGCTTCCCGATGTGGGTCCATGGCACAAGCGCGCTCGAAGAGATGGCTTGGTGAGAGAAAATAAAAATCAACCTTCTTGTACTTCGCCTCTACCTCCTGAATGACGGGAGGCTGATCCTCATAGAAGGCTTGGAAACCTGAGAAGTGCTCCGCGAACTTGCTCGACAGCCTTTCGAGCAAGTCACCGGGTAGCTCTAGCAACCGCTCGGCCATATGCAAGTAGAGCGCGGCCGCTTCTGGGCTCTTCTCCCTAAACCAACCCTCGGCGACCGCATGCCGGCGAAATTGCTCCCATTGGGCGCATATGAGCGGTTCGATTGGTTCGCGGGAACTCTCGACCGACCGTGCATAAAGGCGCCAGAAGTAAGCGTTCTTGAGCGACGCACCGCCAAGCGCGGCCCGGACTTTTCGCGTGGGCAGGTCAAGTTGTAGAGCACGAACGGAGATGTGCTGTCGCAAGCGCTCCAGCAGCTCGGGATAGGCGAGGTCACAAGCAGCGATGGCGCGCTGGATTTCCGTCAGGATCTTCTCTTGGACCCTGGTTTCAAACGCGGCGTCCAGCGCCTGGAGCGCCCTTCTGAAGGACACTTTGCTTCCGCACACCTGGGACACCAGGGACTCCGCAGCGGGAGTCAGGCGCTTGTCGGTACTCGCACGCAGCATGGTCCGCAGGGCCGGAATCAGCCGTGCGGGAGGGGAATCGGGATCGATGATCCCCAGGCACCGTTCCGAGGCCGCGTCATCTTGCTCGAAGAAATAGGCGATGGCACGCACCAGGATTTTCCACGAGGCCAACGGACCGCGATGAGAGACTTCCGGCAAGACCAGAGCGGACTGTTCAACAGGGCCAACCGTAACCGCGGCAAATGCGCCGAGGAGTGCGGCAGCAGCGGTCCGAAGAGGGTGATCAGCAGTGAGCGACGGGCACTCGGCGAGGGCCGAGAGATCGCACACCTGACTCTTGATGACCTCTTCGATGGCCCTTCGTATTTCTGGTAGAAGAGCGGGGTCGTTCAGGGGCCTCAGTAATTCCTCAAGGTTTCCGCTCGAAGCGCTGACAAGAACGCCGACGTCCGCAAACCTGGCCGCCGCCGAGCGGTAGCGCTTGCGCACCAGTTCGAACAGCGCTTTAGCTTCTTCCTTCAGGCCGGTTTTCAATAGGGACCGAATGCGCGCCGCATAGGCATCCACAAGCAAGGCTTCTGATTCTGGCCCGCCGCAGCGCTTATGAATCTCTCTGGCCAGCTCCACGGCAGGTTTCGTCTTGCCTTTGGCCAGGAGGGCGCGCACGTCTTCCTCCTGTGGAATTGGACCCGTGCGGTGAACGGGCGGACGGGGCAGTTTGGTCTGCTGCTTGTATTTCATACCAACTCTGGAGCTTCCCGCATTTTCTTGCTCGAAGCGACTAAGCTAACCAATTTTAGGAGGAATGACAACATCCGACCCTTCCCGCCGTTGTGAATTGCTGTGGAGAACAAAACGACCCGAGGCCACGGACGCGATCCGGCCGATCAAGGATGGAGGTCGGCATGAGACAACAGACTGGCGCATGCTGCCATGGCGACCTGTAACCCCGTAG
>Ga0209376_1004126_pt1 | contig 12774 bp, 13 predicted proteins | sample GraSoiAngelo_134_FD_185891 | JGI IMG/M metagenome (GOLD analysis project Ga0209376, IMG submission 185891) | Grasslands soil microbial communities from the Angelo Coastal Reserve, California, USA - 14_0929_05_30cm (SPAdes) (version 2) | ecosystem: Environmental > Terrestrial > Soil > Grasslands ... | reverse complement strand
GAGACCCGAGCAAGCGAAGGTTCTTGCCGGGGAGCCCCTTCGAGCCGCCGCGCGCCGGGATGACGGCGAACGCGTACGGGGCGGCCACGGTCAGACCTTGACCCAGCGCCGCTCCGCGGAGGCGCGGCGGGCCGCGTCGATGACCTTCATCGTCTTGAAGCCGTCCCAGCCGTCGCAGCGCGGGACGGCCTCGCCGCGGACGCAGGCCAGAAAGTGCCGCGCCTCCTCGACGTACATGTCGTTGAGCTGGCACGCGAACGGATAGATCTCCCAACGGTTGGCTTTCGGGTCGAAGACGCGGATCTCGTTGTCGAACCGCCGCCACTGGATGACCCCGTCCTCGCCCATCAGCTCGAAGTGGCTGTGCATGTTCCAGGCGAAGAGGTTCATGTGGATGTTGCCGACGCAGCCGGACGCGAAGCGGACGGTGAGGTCGGCGATGTCGTCGGTGTCCATCTCGAGGCTCGAGATGTGGTCGACGACCGCGCTCACCTCGACGATGTCGCCGAGCAGCCAGCGCATGTAGTCGATCGCGTGGCTCTCGTCGAGCACGCATCCGCCGCCCTGCTTGGCCTGGGCCATGTAGAACTCACGGTAGTCGCGGCCCGGGTAGCGGTGGAACGGGAGATGATAGGCGTACTCGGTGCGGCCGGCCCGGACGGCGCCGATGCGTCCGTCCTTCAGGAACTGCTCGACGAGCAGCATCGGCGGCCAGTAGCGCCAGTTGTAGGCGGTGAGCACCCGCAGTCCCCGCGCGTCGGCCGCGCGCAGCACCGCCTCGACGCCATCCACCGTCTGCGTGAGCGGCTTCTCGATCATCACGTGCTGCCCGCGCTCGACCGCCATCCGCGCCAGATTCAGATGCGCGTCCGGGGGCGTACAGACGATGACGCCCTGCGCGCCATCGAGCGCCGCCTCGAGCGTCGGAGCGATCGTGGCGTACGGGAACTGCGCGGCGGCCGCGGCCCGCTGGGCAGCCACGGTGTCGTACGCGACCAGGGTCTCGGCGCCGACGCTGTGAAAGTTGCCGAGGTGGCGGCGACCAATCGATCCGAGTCCGATGACGGCCAGCTTCACGATGTCGTCCTCACGGCATGGCCGAACCGGCGTGTCCACGCTTCCTTTTCTCCGGCCAGAGGATCGACCGGATGCAGCCGGTTCCACTCCGTCTCGTAGTCGGCGAGCCGCTTGAGATCGCGCAGCACCATGAGCTCGCGAAGCCCGTAGAGCTCGACCGCGTTGAACTTCTTGGAGATCACCGCCGTAACCCGCGTCGCGTCCCCGACGTCGAGGATGAAGGCCTCGAGGTCGCCGGCGTACTGCTCGAGGATCCGATGCTTGTATTGCTGGTACCACTCGGTCCCGGGGTACGGCGTGGCGAAGAACGGTTTCACCTGCAGGCCGAGCCGGTTCCAGGCCACCACGTTGTCACGCAGGCTGTCGAAATCCTCGTCCGGGAAGCCGATCATCTGGTTCGGGATCGGGCGGATCCCAGCCTCCAAGGTCCACCGGAGCGAGCGCTCGTTGGTCTCGGGCGTGGCGCCTTTTCCGATCGTCTTCATCACGCGCGCCGAGAAGGTCTCGTACCCGTACACGAGGTGCGAGCAGCCGGCCTGCTTGATCGCGTGAAGAACCTCCGGATTGCAGAGGGTCGCGTGACTGGTGCCGCCCCAGTGCACGCCCGAGCACCGCTCGGGATCGTGCGTGACGCCGTCGCGCACGCACTGGGGCTGGAGCCCCTCCTCCACCCACAGCCGCGCGATGTCCGTGAGCCAGCGCTTGCCCGAGTACTGATGCATCGTCATGAGGTTCTCGTCGAGGAAGCCGACGAAGTCGATGCCGAAGCGCGAGCGCGCGTACTTCACGAGGTCCACGATGTATCGTGGGCTGTGATAGCGGATGACTCGCTGGTGCGTGAACGTCACGTCGCGCTCGCCGTTCTCCGTGACCTGCTCGAGGTCGCCGGCGATGCCGAGGTGGAAGCAGAACCGGCAGATCAGCGAGCACCCGTAGCTCGCGTTGATGTCGAGGCGCCGGCGCGCGAGCATGCCCTCTTCCGAGAAGAGCGCCATGCTGTTCTTGAAGTACACGTCGAGGGGAAACAGCTCCCACGCCGGATACGGTAGCGAGTCGATGTCCTGGAGCAGCGGCTGCTCCGCGTTCAGGTGCGTGCGTCCGTCGGCGTCGCGCCAGACGAGGCCCGGCACGTCCGCCCACTCACGCCGTCCCGCGTCCACCCGGCGCAGCAGCGCCGGGAACGACACGAACCCCTCGCCAACCACGCCGACGTCGACCTGGGGAAGGAAGCGCATGATGTCGCGCGGCATGCTGGTGATGAAGCCACCGCCGGCGACGACCAGCGCCGGCGGAGCGAGCTCCTTGGCCATAGCCACCAGGCGCTTGATGGAGCGATAGGCTGTCGTGATCCCGCCGAGGGCGATCACGTCCCAGCGATCGGCCTTCAGGACCTGAGCGGTAATGTCGTCGGAGGCTCGCCAGGCGTTGGCGTCGTACACCTGCACCTGATGCCCGTCACGCATCGCGATGCTCGCCAGCAGCGCCAGCCCGTAGGGGACATGTCGCGGCTCGTCCTCCTCGCGGATGACGGGATTGATGAACAGGACCTTAGCCATGCCGGCACTCCTCCACGAAGCGCTCGAGGGGCGCTGTCTTGATGCCGGGTCCGAACAGGACGCCGCCCTCGGTGCAATTCACCGTTTCGCACGCGGTCGACGCGACCATCTCGAGGAACACGTCACGAAACCAGTAGTAGGCGGGGTCGGTGAACCAGGTCTCGCCGAGGACGGGGTTCTCGAGATGAATGAACGCCTCCGAGAGCCGATCACCGAACATTTCCCGCAGCTCGGGGTAGTACTGGGTCTTCGCGTAGGGCGTGCCCGGCGCGTACCCGAAGTCGAGGCCGAGCAGCCCCAGGCGCGTCTTGCCGAGCACCGCGTGGCTCACGACCCAGGCGGCGGTGCCGACGTTGCCGCCGCCGTTCAGGCACGGCAGCCCGTTCAGCCGGTGGAGCCGGCGCGACAAGCTGCCGGGCTGCTCGTAGTCGTCGTACATGGGATTCCACCAGTAGAGGCGCATCCCGGCTTTCTCGCAGCGATCCACGACCGCCGGCGACGCCGAGGTCGCGATGGCCACGCGCATCTCGGGTCCGTGACGGTCCACCAGCTCGAGCAGCGCCCGGTTGGCGCCGACCTCGTCGACCGCGTGCGTCGGATCCATCTCCTGGCGCCGGAAATAGTCGTCGACGAGCGGCGCCGTCATCGCCGGGTCGCCGAACCACCGCACGATCCGCTCGGGATGCGGATCGACGGTGAGGACGACGTCGGGGACGATCCCATGACGCAGGCAGGCTCCGAGCGCGCTGTCGACCGCCACGACCGTTCCGGCGAAGTCGGCGCGGGCGAGACGCTCGAGGCTGGCCCGTCGCACGAGACTCGGACCCGCTCCGATCACGATGGCGGCGTTCCCCGGGCGAAGCGGGATGCCTTCCAGCTCGAGCAGCGAGTGGCGGATGCGCGGAGCGTTCAGCTCGGCGTTCGCGAGGCCGGTCCCGCCGACACGCTCCAGAGTTGCCGGCCCGAGCCGCGCGGCGATGCGCCGACCGAGGCTCATCGCGTCGCTCATGCTCGGCGGACTCCCGAGCCGGGCGCCGGCACCCGCAGGGTCAGGATCTTCGCGGGCGCGACCCCGAACCCGACGAGCTCCGCGACGTGCGGCTCGGGGCGATCGAAGGTCGCGATGACGACGGCGTCGAGCGATTCGTCGGCGAGTTCGGCGACCGGCTTCACGGGAATGCCGAGGAAGGTCCCGCCGCCGCGAGAGGCGTAGATACCCAGCGGCTCGAGCTCGAACTCCTTGAGCGTGAGGTAGGCCAGCTCGGCCGCCTCGCCGGTGCCGTAGAGGGCGACGCGCTTGACGCCGGCGCCCGGCAGGCGGCTCAGCGACTCGCGCAAGGTCTGCCGAGCGCGCCGGTAGAGGTTGAGCGCGTAGACCATGTGGTCGTACGTGAGCCGGCTCTTCTCCGCGATCCCCCGTCCCGTCAACAGGTACCGCAGCCGCTTGCGCGCGGCGGGTCGGCGCGGAAACTCGACCACCTTGATGTAACCCTTCTTGACCAGGCGCTTGAGATAGAGGTTGGTGAGCCCCAGGGCCACGCCCAGGCGAGCGGCCAGCGCCCTCTGGGTGGTGGAATCGCCCTCCGCGATCGCCGTCAGGATCTCAAGCTCGCGCTCGCCCCGTCGCTCCATTAGACTGTTCAATAAGTGAACACGTCGGGCGAAAGCGCGTCAAGCTAAAAGTGCTCCACTCGGGAGCCTCCGCGGCGCGGCCCACGGCCTTGACACAGCGGGAACGGATCGAATAAGACAGGACACAGACCGATGAACCACTACGACGATTTCCGCCCCGATGTCGCGCAGATGCTGAAGGAGCAAGATGCGAAGCTCCGACCGCCGACACCGGGGGCCAGGAGCGGCGCCGGGCTGGGGCCCGTCGGGCGACTGGCGAGCCGCGCTCGACTCTACGGTCTCGGTGCGCTCGTGAAGTCCGGGTTACACCGGCGCCTGATGTACGCGAACCTGCGGCTCCGGTGGTTCCTCGAGTTCCAGCGCTACTGGGTCGGCGAGCTCGGCAACCGGCCGATCCAGCCCCACGACTTCTATTTCCTCCACGGTGTGTACCGCCAGCGGCTTCAGGACATGCGCTTCGATCACATGTCCGACCCCACGCTCGCCTCCGACGACAAGCACCTCGAGTCGTGGCGCGACTCTCGCGTCGTCTACCATCTGTTCGCGCACGCGTATCGACAAGCCCTCTCACCGCTGCGCGCCCACCCCTTCACCAAGTTCGTGCCGCGCGGAGGCCGCGTCGTGGAGTACGGGTGCGGGACGGCGCCGATCCTGACCGCGCTCGCCCGACACTACCGACACCTCGACCTCGAGTGCGTCGGGGCCGACATTCCGCACTTGCTTTTCCACTACGCCCGCTGGAAATTCCGCGCCGACGATTTCGTCACGATGGTTCCGATCGAACCGAACAACGACGCGCCGCTCCAGGGGCGCTACGACACCGTCTTCTGCCTCGAGGTCTTCGAACACCTGCCCCGGCCGCTCGCGACGCTCGAGCACTTCTACCGCGTGCTGAAGCCCGGCGGGCACCTCGTCTTCGACTACATCCACTCCGACGGGTCGCCCCTCGGTCTCGACACCGCCGCGGCGCTGCGAGACCGCCCGGCGGCGCTGCGATTCGTCCTCGAGCACTTCGACATCGTGCAGGGGCGAGTGAGCACCGACGGCTCGAACGTCGAGCCCTCGGTCGCGCGAATGCGATAGCGGCGGCGGTCAGGAGGCCGATCGGGCAGAATCCGGTCGGTGGTGCGGGACGGGCGTGCGCTGCGCGCTACTCGCCGATCACCTGGATGCTGATCTCCCGCTTCCGTGGGCCGTCGAGCTCGGCGAAGATGACCGACTGGAAGCGGCCGAGCGTCAGCTCGCCGTTGTTCACGCCGACCGCGATGTTGCGACCGAGCAGGGCCGCCCGAAGGTGCGAGTGCGCGTTGCCGCGCTCGCAATCGGACACCCGCGGGTCGTCGTGGCGATAGCCGTCGCGCTCGGGCACGAGCCGCTCGATCAGCGATCTCAGGTCGTCGATCAGCGCGCTCTGAAACTCGTTGACGAACAGCGCGCACGTCGTGTGCAGCGTGTTGACGAGCGCGATGCCGGTGGTGACGGCCAGTTGCTGGACCGCGTCGCGCACGAGCTTGGTGATGTCCGAGATCTCAGTCTGCTCGTCCGTCGACAGGGTGAAGGACGTGTTGTAAACCTTCATCGTCTGCTCTCTCCGCGGCGCACCGCTTGGATTCACCCGAATCGTCCATCCGAATCGTGCTCAGCAGGGCTGCGCCAAGATCAACCGACACCATACCGACATAAACAACCGGATGTCAATTTGTTTGGGCCGATTCGCGCGAAACTCCGCGACTTCTCGACCCGATTTCCATCGCTTGAGTCGACGCTCGCTCACGCCGTCTTCGGGTCGAGCAGGTCGCGAAGCCCGTCGCCCAGGAGGTTGAGCCCCAGCACCGTCAGGGCGATCGCGCCGCCCGGGAACACCGCGAACCAAGGATTCATCGACAGGAAGTTCTGGGCCTCGCGCAGCATGAGTCCCCACGACGGATGCGGCGGCTGCGTCCCGAGCCCCAGATATGCGAGCCCGGCCTCGGCGAGGATCGCGATCGGAAAGCTGGTGGTCGCCTGGACGATGAGCGGCGCGAGCGTGTTCGGGAAAATGTGTCGGGCGATCAGCCGCCGGTCGCGCGCGCCGAGCGCCCGCGCGGCGACGACGAACTCGCGCGCGCGCAGTTCCAGGAAGCCGGCGCGCGTCAGCCGCGCGAACGCCGGCACGAACGCGATGCCGATGGCGACCATGCTGATCACGATGCCGGGGGCGAACACCGCCGCGAACAAGAGCGCGGAGAGAATCGCCGGGAAGCCCTGGATCGCGTCGACCAGCCGCATGAACGCCTCGTCGATCCATCCGCCGACGTAGCCGCTCGCGATGCCGATCACGATGCCGATGGCGGCGCCGATCCCGACCGCGATCACGCCGACGGCGATGGAGATGACGGTGGCGGTCATCACGCGCGAGAGCACGTCGCGGCCGTACTGGTCGGTGCCGAAGAGATGCGCGCCGGACGGGCCCTGGAGCCGGCCGGTGATCGACATCGCGAGCGGATCCTGCGGCGTGTAGACCAGGCTCAGCGCGGCGGTCGCGATCAGCAGCGCGGTGATCGCGACGCCGAGCGTGAACGTCAGGTGTCGAAACGGCCGCCGCCGCCGTGAGCCTCTACTCATAGCGGATGCGCGGATCCAGCACGACATAGAGGAGATCCACGGCGAAGTTGATCAGCACGATCGTCGAGGCGACGAAGAGCGTCACGCCCTGTACGACCGGCAGGTCACGCGCGGTGATTGCGCCGAGGGCCAAGCGCCCGAGCCCGGGGAGCGCGAACACCGACTCGAGGATGATCGCCCCCGCCATGAGCTGGCCGAGCTGGAGGCCGGCGACGGTCACGATCGGGATCATGGCGTTGCGCAGGGTGTGCTTGGCGAGCACCGCGAGCTCGCTCACGCCCTTGGCGCGCGCGGTGCGCACGTAGTCCTCGCGCAGCACGTCGAGCACCGAGGAGCGCGTGGCCCTGACCAGCACGGCCGTCTGGAACAGTCCGAGCGCGATCGCCGGCAGCAGCAGCGAGCGCACGCCCGGCCAGAGCCCGCTCGACCAGCCGGCGAAGCCGCCAGACTGCACCCACCCGAGATGAACCGAGAACAGCAAGATGAGCAGCAGGCCGGCCCAGAACCCGGGGATCGCGATCCCGACCTGCGAGACGACCATCGCCAGGTAGTCGCCGGCGCGGCGGTGGCGGCGCGCGGCGTAGAGGCCCAGGGGCAGTGCGGTCACGGCCATGAGGACGGCCGCCATCACGGTAAGCGGCAGCGTCACCGGCAGCCGGCTCAGGATCAAACGCCCGACCGGCACGTCGTACTGGAGCGACACGCCGAGGTCGCCCCGCGCCGCGCGCGAGAGCCACTCGGCGTACTGGACCAGGATGGGTCGGTTCAGCCCGAGCGACTCGCGCAGCCGCGCCGCCACCTCGGGGCTCCCCTCGGCGCCGATGATCACGAGCGCCGGATCGCCGGGCAGGACGCGCACGACGACGAACACGAGGCCCGAGACGAAGAAGAGGGTCGCGACGAACGCCGCGACCCTCCTGGCGATGTACCGCCGCACGCCTACCTTGGCGTTCCGGCTACTTGACCCACGCGACCTCGGAGAGATCGAACGCCGGTGCCGGCAGATCTTTCCAGAAGCCCTGCAAGCCCTGCTTGGTCACGGCGAGCCGGGGGTGGATGTAGAGCCAGACGACCGGCGCATCCTCCACGAGCCTCTTCTGCATCTTCACGTAGAGCTCGCGGCGCGCCTTGTCGTCGACGGTGACCTCGGACTCCTTGAAGAGCCTCTGGAACTCGGCGCTGTCGTATCGGAAGTAGTAGGTCGGCTTCGCGTAGTTATTGATGTCCCACGCCTCGGCGTGGCCGATGATCGTGAGATCGTAGTCGGCGTCTTTCCACACGCGCGAGAGCCACTGGCCCCACTCGATCTGCTCGATCCTGATCTTCACGCCGACCTTCTGCAGCTGGTCGGCCAGGACCTCCCCGGTGCGCACCGTGTAGTAGTACTGCGGCGCGACCTTCAGCACCGCGTCGAAGCCGTTCGGATAGCCGGCCTCGGCGAGGAGCTTCTTGGCCTTCGCCGGGTCGTACGGCATCGCGCCGGACATGTCGACGAAGTAGGGATTGAGCGGATCGACGTTGGTGCCGATCACGCGGCCAAAGCCGAACATGGCGCCCTTCACGACCTCGGGCTTGTTGATCCCGTACGTGACCGCGCGGCGGACCCGCACGTCGGTGAACGGCTTGCGCGAGTTGTTCATCGACATGATGACGTCGTTCGTCGTCTCGCCGACGATCACCTGGAAGCGCGGGTCCTTCTGGAGGTCGGGGATGTGCTCGGGGCCCAGGCCGAACATCGCCGCGTCGACGTCGCCCGCCTTGAGCGCGGCCAGCGCGGCGTTCGGGTCCGGGATGAACCGGTACGTCACGCGGTCGAGCTTGGGCAAGCCCTTGACGTGGTAATCGGGATTCTTCACGAGCACGATCCGGTCGCCGCGGACCCACTCGCCGAGCTTGTAGGGCCCGGTGCCGATCGGCTCGCTCTTCAGCGTGTCGACGGCCTCGCGCGGGTAGATGACGGAGCCCTGGCGCGCCATGTTGAGGAGGAAATTGGCGGTGGTGTTCTTCAGGGCGAACGTGATCGTGTAGTCGTCCTTGACGATGATGTCGCTGATCGCCTCGTAGTTCGCCGGCGCCGGATGCTTGGTCTCGGGGTTCATCGCCCGGTCGATGACGAACTTCACGTCGGCGGCCTTCAGCTCGCGACCGTTGTGGAAGCGGACGCCGCGCTTGAGGAAGAACGTGTAGTTCCTGTTGTCCGAGGTGTGCCAGCGCTCGGCCAGCCACGGCACGATCTTGCCGTGGCGATCCACCTTCACCAGCGCTTCCTGCACGTTGTAGAAGACCACGCCGGCGGTGGCGGACGCCGGCGTCGCCGTGAGATCCAGGCCGGGCGGCTCGGTCGCGACCTGCACCACGAGGTTTTCCGCGGGCGCCGCGGCGGGCGACGCGAGCGGGGCCAGCGCGAGCGCGACGAGCAGTAGCCGTGCGAGGTGCCGCATCGGGCGATCCTCCTAGCGCTTGGGCGACGACTTGAAGTACTCGACCGTGCGCCGGAACCCCTCGTCGAAGTCCACCAGCGGCGAGTACCCGAGGAGTCGCTTGGCCTTCGACACGTCGGCGAGCGTGTGCAGGACGTCGCCCGCGCGCGACGGCGTGTGCCGCCGCTCGAGTCGGCGGCCCAGGATCGCCTCGAGCCTCGTGATGATCTCCAGCAGGCTCACGCGAACGCCGCAGCCGACGTTGAAGACCTCGCCGGGCGCCCCGGGCACGCTGCCGGCGAGCAGATTGGCCTCGACGACATTGTCGATATACGTGAAGTCCCGGGACTGCGAGCCGTCTCCGTGCACCTCGAGCGGCCGACCGCCCAGGCCCCACTGGATGAAGCGCGCGATGACCGCCGCGTACTGCGACTTCGGGTCCTGACGCGGACCGAAGACGTTGAAGTAGCGGAGTCCGACCGTCTCGACGTCGTAGAGACGGGTCCACGCCGCGGCGTACTGCTCGCCGGCCGCCTTGGACACCGCGTACGGCGAGATAGGCGCGGGCGCCTGGTCTTCGCGCTTGGGCAGATCCGGCCGATCGCCGTAGACCGACGACGACGACGCGTACACGACCCGCGGCACCTTGCAGCGCCGCGCAGCCTCGAGCACGTTCAGCGTGCCGGTGACGTTGTTCTCGTTCGCGCCGAGCGGGTCCTTCACGGAGCGAGGCACCGAGCGCATCGCGGCCTGGTGGTAGATCACGCGCACGCCCCGCGCCGCGCGGAGCACCACCGAAAGATTCCGGATGTCCCCGCGGATCACCTCGAGCCGACGGCGGAACTTGGGCGCGAATGCGAGGTTGGTCCGGGCCCCGGTCGAGAAGTTGTCGAGGATGCGAACGCGACCGCCGTTGGCGAGGAGCCGCTCGACGAGGTGCGAGCCGATGAAGCCGGCGCCACCCGTCACGAGCGAGAGATCGTTCACTCGCCGATTGTACCATCGCCGCCTCGCACGGCCGCCCGCTCCCGATCCCTTGACACCCCGGAAATCCGCGCGGTACGGTGGGCCGGCCCATCGATGAGCACCGACGAGCCCGTCGATTCGATGCTGCTCTGTTACTGCACGAACCTGACCGTCGGCCAGCTTCGCGAAGCGTGCCTCGCCGGGAAGTGGCCGCTCGCGGAGAAGGCGCATACCGGCAAGCTATGTACGGGGTGCCTCGGCGACCTCCTCTATTGCCTCCGGCGCTTCGGCGCCCCCGCTACCTTGCGGCTCACGATCGACGACTAGCCGTTCGCGACGCCGCGGCACGGTAGACCTCGGCCGTCTTCGCGACCATCGACTGGAGGGTGAACTCTTTCAGCACGCGCGCGCGACCCGCCTGTCCCATCCGCCGGCGCCGATCGGGATCGTCGAGCAGCGACTCGATCGCGGTGGCGAGCGCGACCGCGCCCGCTTCTGGCGCCACGAGCAGTCCCGTCGTCTCGTGACCGACGACGTCCCGGTGGCCCGGAACATCCGTGGCGACCACGGCGAGCCCCGACGCCATCGCCTCGAGCGGAGCGAGCGGCAGTCCTTCCTTCGACGAGGCCGTGACATAGAGGTCGCAGCTCGCGTAGGCATTCGCCTCGAGCCCGATCGCGCCGGGGCTGACGAGACGGACCTCGAGCTCGCTCGCGAGCCTGTCGATCTTGGATTTCTCGGGTCCTTCACCGACCAGCAGGAGCACGGCGTTCGGGTGCTGCTTCGTGACGAGCTGGAGGGCTCTCACGAGAACGTCGTGCTGTTTGACCGGATCGAAGCGTGCCACACATCCGACGACCTGCTCGTCGTCCTTCAGCCCGAGCGATGCTCGCTTGCTCGCCGGGCGCGCGGCCAGCTCGTCGACGTCGATTCCGTTCACGACGACCGCGCTGTGCCCGGGTCGAGCGACGCCGAGGTACAGCGCTTCCACATCCTGCGTCTTGGAGACGTTGATCACGGTGTGGGTGATCCGCGCCAGCGCCCGCTCGAGCGCCAGATACACGGACTGGCCCGCGCGGGAATAGCTCTCGTAGTGGATGCCGTGAAAGGTGTGGACCGACGGCACGCCGGCCAGCCTCGCGGCCAGCCGGCCGTAGAGGCCGGCGCTTTTGCCATGGGTGTGAACCACGTCGGCGCGCGTGGCGCGCACGAGACGCGTGACGCGCCGGAGCGTCAGGGGAAACGCGCGGAGCGAGTCCACGGCGACGCCGGCGAGCTCGACGCCGATCGTTCGGAGGTCCGCGGCGAACCGCGCGTCCGGTGGACCGGCGACCGAGACCTGGAACTCGCGCGCCGGAAGATGACGCACGAGATGCAGGACCTGCCGCGGGCCGCCGCCGAGCGCCGTGCTCGTCAAGAGCTGCAGGACGCGAATCACGCGCGCTCCTTTCGTCGCCGTTTACACTCGCGATCCGAGCCCATATAGTAACCTTCGCGGTTCGACGCGCGGCCGATCAATCGAGCAGGGAGGTCTCGGCAAAACGTGGTTGACGTCCACGCGCCGACGGTCGATCATCCCTGCGATCCGCGATGAACCCGATCGAGCGCACTCTCGACGGATCCGTCGACCTCTGAGCCCGAGGAGAGCACCGATGGCGTCCCCCGCGTTCGTCGCAGGCGATTTCAGGATTTTCGACGTGAAGGGATTCAAGCCGCGCATGACCGAGATCCGCACCCGCGTCCGGCCCAAGCTCGACGCGTTCGGCGAGAGCCTGTCGTCCTCCGTCGGTCGCTCGGTCGGCGGCGAGGTCTTCGCGCACGTCGCCAAGCACATGCGGCGGACGGTCAACCCGCCCGACGATACGTGGGTCGCGTTCGGGCCCGACGCTCGCGGCTACAAGAAGCACAGCCACTTCAAGATCGCCGTGTCGCGCAACTGCGTGCGCTTCCTCTTCGAGATCGGCCCCGAGCACGCCGACAAGCGGCGCTGGGCGTCCACATGGAAGAAGAACGCGCCGAAGGTCGGGCCGGTCCTTCGACGGGTGAAGCACCTCGCCTGGTTCAAGAACGAGCACGACGAAGAGCCGGCGTCTCCCCTCTCCGACTTCACGCCCGAGAAGCTCGGCGAGCTGGCCGACGAGCTGATCCGGACGCGCGACGGCCAGTTCGTCGTCGGGCGCGCGGTGCCGGCGGACGAGGCGGCGCGCTGGACGGAGGCGCAGTACCGCTCCGCCGCGCTCGAGACCTTCCGCACGCTGGCGCCCCTCTACCGGCTTCGCTAGGCGTGGAGACCCGCGCTGTCATCTTCGACATGGACGGCGTGCTGGTCGATTCCGGAGCGCATCACCGAGCGGCCTGGAGGACACTCCTCGGCGAGCTGGGCGTGGTTCCCGCCGAGCCCGACTACTGGCGGCTGACGATCGGCCGTCCGAGCGTCGAGGCCGTGCCGTTGCTCCTGGGTCGCCCGACGTCGTGGGCCGAGGCGCAGCGTCTGGCCGCGCGCAAGCAGGAGCACTACC
>Ga0209376_1004121_pt1 | contig 12780 bp, 11 predicted proteins | sample GraSoiAngelo_134_FD_185891 | JGI IMG/M metagenome (GOLD analysis project Ga0209376, IMG submission 185891) | Grasslands soil microbial communities from the Angelo Coastal Reserve, California, USA - 14_0929_05_30cm (SPAdes) (version 2) | ecosystem: Environmental > Terrestrial > Soil > Grasslands ... | reverse complement strand
CCGCTCCGGCGCGACGTAGAGCAGGCGGAATTGGCGGTTGTGGATGCCGCGCAAGCGCGCCCGCGATTCGTGCGCTGCGAGTGACGAATTCAAGAACGTGGCGGCCACGCCGCCGGCCCGGAGCGCGTCCACCTGGTCCTTCATCAACGCGATGAGCGGCGAGACCACGACCGTCAGTCCGGGCCGCGTCAGCGCGGGCAGTTGAAAGCAGAGCGATTTGCCTCCGCCCGTCGGCAGCAGCGCAAAAACGTCCTTGCCCGCCAGCACATCGCTAATGATCTGTTCCTGCAACGGCCGGAACGAGGTGAAGCCAAAGTATTGTTTGAGCAGCGGCAGGAGTTGGAGATCGGTTTTCATGTCCGAAAAATCGGACGACGTATGCCAAGTTCAACGATGTCCGGCAACTGAAAACCTGACTGAAATTTTGCTGGCTAAAAAAACTTGCGCGGCGGAGGGCCCGGCGTTAGATAGTTTGCACATTTGCCAGAAATCCGCGCGAGCCAGGTGCCGGCGACAGTTGCTCCGTCGGCAATGGCTCCGGGCAGTTCCTAAGAAAGGCGATTATGTCTGACGAAATTGATACGTCCAAACCCGCCGGTCTTTCGCGGCGTGGCTTCCTCAAAGGACTGGGTGCCGGGTCTGTGGCGACGGGCCTGCTCTCCCCCGCCGGTCTTAAGGAGGCCCTCGCCAGGGAAGGAGGCGTCGTCGGTCCGGGCGAAGTCCCCGTCACTCTTAAAATCAACGGACAGAACCGCAAGCTCAGCGTCGAGCCGCGCGTGACTTTGCTCGATGCGTTGCGCAACCGGCTCGACCTCACCGGGTGCAAAAAGGTCTGTGACCGCGGCACGTGCGGCGCGTGCACCGTGCTGGTGGACCGCCATCCGGTTTATTCCTGCTCCATGCTGGCCGTTGAAGCCGAAGGTCACGAAATCACGAGCATCGAAGGGCTGGGCACGCCGGAACGAATGAACGAAGTGCAGAAGGCTTTCGTGCACCACGACGCCCAGCAGTGCGGCTTTTGCACCCCTGGATTCGTCGTGGCCTGCTCCGCGTTTGTCCGAAAACATCCTAACGCCACGCTCGAACAGGTGCGCGCCGGGCTCGGCGGCAATCTGTGCCGCTGCGGCACCTATGCCGGCATGATGCTCGCCGTGGTGGACGCGGCCAAGAAAGGAGGAGCGTGATATGGCAAAAGTTGATTGGCCCGCCGCAGACAAGCGGACGCTCATCGGCAAACGCATCGACCGCATCGACGGCCCGTTGAAGGCCACCGGCGCGGCGAAATACTCTTACGACATCAACCGTCCGGGCATGCTCTGGGCGAGAGCGGTCACTTCGCCCTATGCTCACGCAGAGGTCACCAGCATCGACACCCGCGCGGCGGAAGCCTTGCCCGGAGTCAAGGGAGTTTGGCGCGACACGGAAAAGGAAGTGCGCTACGCGGGAGAAATCGTTGCTGCCGTCGCCGCTGAAACAGAGGAGATCGCGCAAGAAGCGGCCACGCGGATCAGGGTGCAATACAAACCGCTGCCGCACCAGGTCGTGGACGATGATCCGAAGTTTTTCGACGCCGCGAAGGACAAGCTGAACAAACGCGAGGAGGGGAATGTGGACGATGCCTTCGCCAAAGCCGACAAAGTTGTTGAAGGCGAGTATGGCATTCCCGTCATCGCCCACTGCTGCCTGGAATCCCACGGCCAAGTGACCGAGATGCGCGACGGTGAACTGCATGTCTGGCCGTCGACTCAAAACGTGTCGCGTTACAGCGACCAGCTCGGCGGCGCCGTGGGCGTTGACCAAAACAAGATCCACGTCGAGTGCCAATACATGGGGGGTGGATTCGGCTCCAAATTCAACTCCGACAAATGGGGCACGATCGGCGCGCTGTTGTCCAAGCAGACCGGCCGGCCGGTCAAACTCCTCCTGGAACGCGACATCGAGTTGATGACCGCAGGGAATCGTCCATCCGCCTATGCCAGAATCAAGGTCGGCGCGCAAAAAGATGGAACCCTCACCGCTGTGGAAGCGGATATCTGGGGCACGGGAGGCAATGGCGGTTACAACCCGCCGCCGGTTCCTTACGTGTTTAAGGTGCCCAACACGCGGCTTACCGCAAAGGGCATCCGGACCAATCGTGGCGGTCAGCGTGCCTGGCGCGCGCCGAGCCATCCCCAGGGCTGCTTTCTGACCATGTCCGCGCTCGCCGACACGGCGGCGGCGTTGAAGATGGATGAACTCGAGTTCTTCCTGAAGAACGTTTCCTTGACGGACCGCGCAGAGGTCTATACCGAAGAACTCAAAATCGCCGCCGATTTGATTGACTACAAAAGGAAAGCGCATCCGCGCGGCGATCCAACGCCCGGCCCGGTTAAACGCGGATTGGGAATGTCGATTCATACTTGGGGCGGGATGGGCCATCCGTCCGAGTGCGATGTAACGATCAGTCCCGACGGTTCGGTGGAAGCCAGGCTGGGTTCGCAGGACCTGGGCACAGGCACTCGAACCGTCATTGACATCGTCGTCGCCGAGACGCTCGGTCTGCCGCTCCATGCCGTCAAAGTCCAAATCGGCAAGAGCGATTATCCCGCTTCCGGCGGCTCGGGTGGCAGCACAACCGTCGGCGGTGTTTCAGCCTCGTCAAGGCTGGCGGCCACCGCCGCGCTAAACGCGCTTTTTGAAACAATCGCATCGAAACTCGACACCGCCGCGGACAATCTCGAAGCCGTCCGCGGCGAGATTCGCCAGAGTGACAAGCCCGAGAATAAAATGTCCTGGAAAGAGGCCTGCGCCTTGCTCGGCGTCAATGCCATCACCAAGCGCGGCTCGAACAATCCGGGCGAAAGTCAGAAAATGCATCTCATGGATGGCGGTGTTGGAGGCGCGCAAATCGCCGACGTCTCGGTAGACATTGAAACCGGCATCGTCACGATCAATGAGATGGTTGCCGCGCAGGATTGCGGTCTGGTCATCGACCTCAAAACGGCCGAAAGCCAGGTTTACGGCGCACTCATCATGGGGATCACTTACGCGCTTTTCGAGGAAGCTGTTTATGATGTGAAGACCGGCCGGATGCTCAATGCGGACATGGAGTTTTACCGACTCGCCGGAATCAAGGACGTCGGCAACCTCAAAGTCCACATGATGACTGGCAAAGGTTACGACGAACGCGGAGTCGTTGGACTGGGCGAGCCGCCCGTGATTTCGCCTGGCGCCGCCATCGCGAATGCGGTCGCCAACGCTCTCGGCGTGCGCGTGCCGCAACTGCCGTTGACTCCGGACCGCGTGATAGCAGTGCTGCAGAAGGGAGGCAACCTCGCATGAAATCATTCGAATACGCAGCCCCAAAAACGTTGAAGGAAGCCGCCGCGCTGCTCAGCGACAAGTGGGGGGAAACAGAAATCCTCGCCGGCGGCACCGACCTCGTCACGTCGCTCAAACAGCACATCACCGAACCGAAACGGGTCGTCAGTTTGCGAAACATTTCGGAGATCAAAGGCATCGAGATCGAAAAGAAAGACGTGCGCATCGGCGCGATGACCACGCTGGCGGAATTGGCGGAGGACAAAAACATAAAGGAACACTTCCCCTCTTTGGTCACGGCAGCCATCGGGGTTGGCAGCCCGCAGTTGATGTCCGTTGGCACGGTGGGCGGTGACCTGTGCCAGCGACCGCGTTGCTGGTATTACCGCAATGGATTCGGGCTGTTTGCCAAACACGAGGGCGCGTCGCTCGTGCGCGAAGGAGAAAACCGTTACCACGCCATCTTCAGCAATGACGGCTCCGCGCTGTTCGTCAACCCGTCCAGTTTCGGCCCGGCGCTGATTGCGCTTGGCGCGACTATCGCGGTCAGCGGGCCGAAAGGCAAAACGCGCAAGGTCCCGGCGGAAAAATTCTTCCAGACGCCAAAACGGAGAGTGACCGCGAAACGTCGCTTAAGCCGAATGAAATCCTGACCTCCATTTTCATTCCCATCAAAGGCCTGAGAAACGCCACGTACGAAGTGAGGCATCGGCACGGGCTCGATTGGCCTTATGTCACCGCGAGCGTCGCGTTCCAGATCAAAGCCGGGACTGCGTCAGACGCCCGTGTGGTGTTGGGCCACGTCGCGCCGGTGCCGTGGCATTCGGCAGGCGCGAGCAAGGGGTTGAACGGCGCAAAAGTGGACGCGGCCTCGGCAGCGAAGTGCGGTGAGGCCGCAGCGCAGGGAGCGAAACCGCTCAGCAAAAACGGCTACAAGGTCCAGCTTGTCAAAGCCGCGGTAAAGCGCGCGGTGCTGGCGGCCGCAGCCTGAGAAATGCAAATCGACCCATAGCGCGTGAAGGAACACGTCATTTACTATTATGAATACGTCCGAGGCACCTCAAAGATTTCAGGTTCCCTGCCCCAACATGCGTTGCAAGGAAATGTATTATCACGGCCAACCGGAGGACGAATACGCCAGCGGCATTTACTGGTGCTCGAAAACGCAAGAGAATTTCGGCCCAGACGGCCAGCCGGTCGGCAAAACTGACTGTTGCGCAGGACGCTCATGTTATGTAGGTTAAATTCAAATTTCAGAGTCTGGTTGGTAGAGAAAGGACAGTTATGAAAATGAAATTAGCCATTGCAGTTGTCGTGCTGGCGACGGCCACCGCGTTCGCCGGGAAGCAATCCACGCCGACCATCTCCGGCGATTATCTGGAAGTGCGTTCGTGCGACGTTTACACCGGCCCCTGTTTCGCCAACGCGGAGATGGGCCTCACCGGCAAGGAAGGCATGCTGGTCTGGTCGGTCCGCGAAGGGTCGTGGAACGGGGTGAAGCTGGACGGCCTGAACGTCATCGCCGTTGTCCGCACCGACGGCACACTGGGCGACTTACGCTATCAACCGCGCAGCGGCAAAGCCGTGCTGGTCGTCGATACGCTGGCGACACCGAGGCAGAGCGAAGCGCTGGTCGATCTCGCCCGCTCCCTGGCCGGCGGTCTCATCAATGAGGTTGCTGAAGTCAAAACCACGCCCATGGAAGTCGCCATTGGCACGTGCGGCAACAAAGGCTGCGCTTCGGTCAAAGCCGGCAAACTGGTCCAAATCACCACGCGCTGTCTCGGCAGCAAGGACCATCTCTGCGGCAACGAGGAAACCTTCTATCCGCCGCTGACGGAAGTGACCGGCGCGTATCCGGTCGTCACCGAACTGGCCTCGTTTGACGGGACCGGACTGGATCTGACCTGGGCATTGGTCGAGAAACGCAGCGCGTTCATGGGTCACTTCGCTCGGTAAGAGAGAATATTCGCGCGGGCCGGAAGCGTTTGTGTTTCCGGCCTTTTTCTTTTTAATCTGCCGTCGTTGAATGGTGGCAGTGTTTGGCTGTCAAAATTCCACATGAAAAAACTTTCGTTCCTTCTGGGAGTTGCGTTTTGGTTCCAACTCGCGGACAACTCGCGCGCCGGTGATTTTTCAGTCAAAGTTGCCGACAAAGAACCGCCGGGGCAAATCGGCGAGTCCATCCGGAAAATACTTCAACCGAAAGCGGTTCAGTTGCTCGATGGCGACACTCCCGTTTTCGAATTCTGGTTCGGGTCGGAGGTTGCGCTGAAGTCGAAGCCAGGGTCAGCGGACAAGGGGTTGGGTTCCATTCAGGAGACCACCTTGCTCGGAGCCGTGTCTGTCGGGAACGGCCGGCGCGACTATAAAGACAACGAGATTGCCGGAGGCGCTTACACGCTGCGTTTCGGGTTGCAGCCGCAGGACGGCGACCATCTGGGCACCGCGGAATACCCGTACTTCGCCGTGCTGATACCGGCGAAAAACGACACGCAGTTGGACGGGATAACAACGTTCAAAGCAATGACCAAGGCGAGCGGCAAAGACACCGCCTCTGGTCATCCTGTTGTTCTAAGTCTGCGCCCTGTTTCTTCCGACACCGGAGATTTTCCGAAACTCAACGAGCCGACTGCCGAGCATAAGAGCGTGCGCGTCAAAGTGCCGGGCAAAGCCGGCGACGAGAAAACCAGCATTGTATTCGAACTGGTTTACAAAGGGCACGGCCACATCCAGTAGAAGTCACTCCGGGCGTTTCTCCACCAGCTTCACCGGTCCCTGACAGCACATGCACGGACCTGGTGAAAGCGTCTTGATCGCGCAGATGTCGCAATAATAGTAAAGGTCACAGACGACGCCGTTGCGCACCGACTTCATGTCCGTCATTTCAAAAATCTGCGTTTTGGGAAGCACGTGCCCTTTGAGGATGAGTTCCTTTTTGCGCACTTGCTCGTCCACGAACAACGTCTCGGACAATTTCGTCCTCAGCAGCGTGTAGAAAGTTCCGTCTTTTGTTTTGAATCCCCAGATGTGTCCGTGGTTTGTTGGCAAGTCGATGCCATAAACCGCGTGCATGGCTTCCGGCAGGCAGACGATTTTCCCGCGTAAATCCACTTCCTGAAGCTCGGTCTTGCTTTTGGCCTTGCCGGGTTTGACGATTTCGCTTTTATCAGCCGCCATGGCGACCAGCGCAACGGCCCAAACCGCAGTCGCCAGGAACTTCAGGCGATAGCGCCTGGAACTGATTGCATAAGTATTTGGGGGGTGGGGCGAGCGTACTCGCGAGCCGTGAAAGCGCGGACAGTTCAATGCTGCCAATGGCTCGTCAGTAGTCTCCTGTTCCTTTTGGAACCTTATGAAACCTGTTCTATCGTGCATGTTGAAATATTGACTCGATTTGGCGGGTTGCAAGCCCGGTCCAAGTCTGAAGTGACCACATCCAAAAATTGAAGGTGAGTTGGGGCCATGAACGGTGAGGCGAGACTCCGTCGATCCCTGACCTCCAATGGATAGAAATTAGGGCTCGACGAAGTCTCGCCCCACCCGGTTCATGGAGAGTTGAAGCGCCTTCTCGTAATCCGCGGGTGTATCCATGTCGAAATCAAGTCCGGGGTCGTCCATTTCGCGCAGAGCCACGGCGGATGCGTTGTTCTGCAGGAATTGTTTCAGTGTTTCTTCGCGCGAATCTTTCAGTTGCTCGAAGATCGCTTTGGGCAACACCACCGGATGACGCGGCCGCCCACGCCAGCCCGGCTGGCAAATTTTCTCCGGATGCGCCGCCGCCAAACCCAGCAATGTGCGCAGCGTTTCAAGACGCAAATGCGGCTGATCGCCCAAAACAATAACCCAATGCGTCAACGCTGGATTCCAATCGCCCCAGGATGCGGCGCATTGAATGGAACTGAACATGCCGCGTTCCGGTTTCAGGTTAGTGATGCGGTTGCACGCCGGAAAACCGAGCCGGTCGAGTTCCCCGCTTGTCGTTTGATCCCCGACTGCATGCACCACGGCGATTTGTCGCGCGCCTGCGGCCTGCCATTGCGTGACGAGATGTCCAAGTACGGAAGTCTTGCCCCAAGGCAAAAGTAATTTGGGTTTGCCCATCCGCGACGACGCGCCCGCTGCAAGAATAATGACACCGCAGGCATTCATGGAAGTCACATCGTTTCGTGGCGCTGATGAAAAGACATGGGGCCACAATTTAGCCCTGGTGAAAACGAATGAAAACAACGAACCAATCTTCTTGACGACTGCCCGTCTCTATCCACGGCCGCTTCCTGTCAAACCGGCTTCGTCCAGGGCGCGGCGGAGCAGGTCCGTCACGCCCAATTCGCCCGACCAGTGGGCGAGGTAAGCCCGGTCGAGTGCGCCTGCCTGGACCTTGAGCACACTCAGCAGGTCACGCCATTGCTGGTCGGAGACGCAGCCGCCCTTGCGATACCAATCAAGTTTGGCCAGCACGGTGTCTTCGGCCGACGCGAAGAACAATTCCAGCGGTGCAGACTGGCCGACGGACTTCTTCTGGCGCCGAGCGAATTGGGAGCGGGCGAATGGGTCGCGCCACCGAACGAAGACATCCACCTTGGTCATGGTTTCCAGGTGGATGAGGTTGAAGGAGCCCTGGCTTTGGATGGCGGCGAGGATGGCCGCGAGGTCAGCATAGAACTCCCCGAAAAGTTGTTCCACCAACGGGCCGGCATTTCCCGGCTGGAGGTGCGCCACCAAATCGGCATCCACCGTCTGACGAGGTTCGCCGAAGACGCTGCTGGCGATCGACCCGGCCACCAGGTAATCCACGCCGAGCGCCTCGAACGCGGTCACAACGCGGGCGAGCGCTGCCAGCAGTTCGGTCTCGCCCTCATTCATCGGCGGACAATCGGCCATAGGCTTTGGCAGCGAGTTCCGGACCGAGCCAGAGATCGGCCAAACGCCGCCGTAGCCGGGCCGGCGACTCACCTGGATGGCGTTCGCGCAGCCCGGTGAGCGCGAGTTCGCGCGCGGTGCGGTTGGCGCTCAGCACTACCGCCACCTTGCGCGCGGGCGAAGCGCCGCGCAACAATTCGATGAGCACCCGCTCAGCCTCGGGATGTGTGTCTTCAGCTAGCGTTCGCATGGTTTCACCTTAACGCCAAAGGCCGCCGCATGGGAAGCCTCGCGGCTGGCCGACCGGCCACGAACCACGCCAGAACCGCCGTGCGGTCGCGGAACGTTAAAGGGCGTTCTTCATCGGCACCGTTTCACCTCCGCGTAGCAATCGACCGCGTCAGAATCCAGGAAGGGTCAAGCGTTCTGAGATACGATTTCAGCCCGCTTCTGAATGAACTGCCCCACGACGCTGACAGCGATTTCAGGAACACTGACGGCCTGAATGTCGAGGCCGACCGGACACGCGACCTTCTCCAACTGCTCGGCAGTCGCCAGGCCGTCTTCAACGAACTGCTCAAAAATGAGTCGCCGTTTGCGTTTGCTGCCAATCAGACCGAGAAAGACGAACGGACGATTCACCCACTCGCGCAGCACCAGCGCGTCGTGTTGATGGCCGCGCGTGACGATGAGACCGAACGTTGGCCGATGCGGCAGCGACTCTTTCAAAAGCTTTTCCCAGTAATCCACGCGAAACTTTGTTCCCGCAGGAAAATATTGCGAGTTCGCCAACGTCGGTCGGTCGTCGAACACCGTGACCTCGAAGTCGAGCTGCAACGCCAGCGGCGCGACGGCTTGGGCGACGTGGCCTGAGCCGGCAATCCACAGCGCGCACGGCGGCGAAACGGTCTCTCGATAGAACCACTCTCCTTCGGGCGCTGTGCCGTTAACCCACGCGATGGAAAAATCCTTCTTCACGCCCCAGGTCAACGGCTCGTCGCAGCGCGCAATCTTTTGCCAGAGGTCCGCTGCTTGAGCCGCGTGCGGCAAAATCAGTCCATAAACTTTGCCGCCGCAAATCAGGCCGTCGTCCCAGCCGAAGTCGTGGTCGAGCACCAACTCGAACGTCGCTGGTGCCTGCGTCAGCAACGCCCGCCGGGCCCGATCCTGAATTTCCGCTTCCAGACAACCGCCGCCGAGTGTGCCTTTGATGCGACCGTCGGCAAAGAACAGCGCCTTCGCCCCCTTCTTCTGCGGACTCGATCCTTTGATGCCGGAAATAATCCCCAGCGCGAAGGGTTGTCCTTCGGCCAACGCATCCGGCAGGAAATCGAAAAACCGCGGCATAACATGCTTTCGTGAACACACGGAATGTACTAAGAAAACCGCAGGATGCACTACAATTTGACGAGAAGTCCTGCCTGCCAGTTCTGCGGGCATTCCCGCCCGCAGATCTTTCAGCGCCCCCTGACTGGCACGCAGGGATGCGTGCGCTGCGAACCGTAGCCGACGACGTGAGTCGGCGCTGACTATATGAGAGTACGCGGACTGACGTCTGCGGCTACGCGGTTCATGGGTTTCGCCGGAAGACTTTGCGCGTTCGCGTCTTTGCGTCTCTGCGTTTGAACGCCAATCGTCGTTTTCAGGATGAAAGAGTGATGGGGACGGCTCCGAGAGATCTGCGCGTCATCCGTGGCGGGACGAACGCATCTCCAAAAAAACAAACCCTGAACGCCTTCGTGCGCCCACGGTTTGCGTTTGAACTCTTCGCTGTTCGCTCGCTATTTGCGCGTTCTCCGGACAAACGCACCTAACAAGGCCATTGAAGCACCGATTCCAGCGTACCAGGTGGAAGGTTCGGGGATAGGTGTGGTGTTAGCTTGCAAGCCGTCAATGACTACGGAATCTCCCGTATAACTGATCCCGGTGACGCCAATGGTAGAATGCCATCCATGCCATTCCAGCACTCCGTCCCCGCCGGTGCGATTGTACAAAAACGCTGCCACCGACCCGTCGCTGAAACTGAGTGAAACGATTGCTGGGAGGAGATAATCGGAGGTGTGCGCACCCCAAAAAGCGCCGAAATCAAAAACGGGATTCACAAAGGAGATCATCGCTGTTTGGGGAGGATGGGCAGGATTGGCAGCATCATAAAGCCCCATCCCCTTCGCCCCATCGGAGGCTTTCGCAAACCCGCTGGAACCCAAGCCGAACAGAGCCACTGGGAATTGGTAAACGATCATCGTAGGATTGGAAATTTTGGCGCCTCCGCCCATAATCGTAGTTGGATCTGGCAAATAATTAACTGAGTTGGGCGCGGGCCCGACCGTATAGTTATCAAATGATTCCCACGTTTCGCTCAGGTTGCCGATGAACGGCCCAGTGGGAGTGATGATTGCGTTTGCCTTACCGCAAAGGAACAAGGTTGCCACGCAACCTGCGATTGCTACTGCCTTAGAAGCCCGATTTGTTTTTGGGTTCATATTTTTAGAGGTTCTGACCTGAGTTAAGTTTATATTTTGCATATTTTGATGAATCCGACTAGCCAGCGATAGGACATCTTGATACACTTTTGGGCCACTCGACGAGCTGGCCATTACTGCGCGCCTTTGCGTCTTTGCGTCCCAAACGCGGTTTTCGGGATGAAAGAATAGAGGGATGTTCCAGGAGATGATTACTGCGCGTCAGCAGGTCTGGAGTTCAGACTTTAGCCGTAGCTATTCAATTGCGCACAGAAACAAACAAAGGAAACGATGCGCGGGCTTCAGCCCGCTTCAACTCCCATTCGTCCCAACGCGCGGCCGAACTCCAAACGCCTCGGCCATCGTAAAGCGAAGTGGACTAAAGTTCGCGCTCCGAAAAATCTTCGCGGCGCGCCAGGAGAGACGCGCCCTGCCTTGAGATTCATGGAACGCCTCCTTTCGTTTTTTCGCATGCATGGGCGTAGCGGCAGGCGTCCTCGCCTTGAGAATGCTCGGCGTCGGTTCCGCCGCGCGGGACGCTCGGCTCTACGGCAGGCGAGGACGCCTGCCGCTACAAGATTCATGGAGAGCCTCCTTTCGCTTTTGCGCACCCATTGGGACCATGAACCACTTAAGTGGCGCCGCCTCATTTCCAACGACTTGCGCGTACGGTTCATGGGTTTCGCCGGAAGACTTTGCGCGTTCGCGTCTTTGCGTCTCTGCGTTTGAACGCCTATCGTTGTTTTCAGGATGAAAGAGTGCGGGGGATGGTTCCGAGAGATCTGCGCGTCAACCGTGGCGGGACGAACGCATCTCGAAAAAAACAAACCCTGAACGCCTTCGTGCGCCCAGGGTTTGCGTTTGAACTCTTCGCTGTTTGAGCTCGCTATTTGCGCGTTCTCCGAACAAACGCGCTTAACAAGGCCATTGAAACACCGATTCCAGCGTACCAAGTGGACGGCTCGGGGACGGCACTAATATCCAAATTATCCATCGCAAAAATCTCTCCGCTACCACCACTATAACCAGAATGATGGGTTCCCCCAGACGAGATAAACTTAACCTCGTCAATTCCAAGATAGTTAAAGGCGATGAACGTGGGTGCAGTGGCACTCAGGACGTAAGTGTTGTTATAGACGTCGACGCCGAGCAGCCTTCCAATGACTTGGACTTGCAGGTTGTCGTTCCAAGCTGCGGTAAAATACCCTGAGTTCAGGTTGAATAGTGTATCGCTTACGATGGCTGGATTGCCAAAGCCATTGAAAGCGACGTTATGGGGTGAAACAACCCCAGCGTGATAGCCCGAGGCGTTATTCGCGGGGTTGTCCCCGTCAATAGCAAAAAAGCCGTTCCAATTGAAGCCCTGGTAGCCATTAGGCACCGCAAAACCCGGTAAGTCGTCAAAGGTGATTACCGCCATCGCGTTACCGCAAAGGAACAAGGTTGCCACGCAACCTGCTATTGCTACTGCCTTAGAAGCGCGATTTTTTTTGGGGTTCATATTTTTAGGGGTTCACATTGATTTATATTTTGCGCATTTTAATGAATCTGGCTATCCAGCGATAGGACATCTTGATATACTTTTGGGCCACGTCAACGAGCTGGCCACTACTGCGCGTCTTTGCGTCTCGGCGTCGGTTCCGCCGCGCGGGACGCTCGGCTCTACGGCAGGCGAGACCATGAACCGCCCCCTCACCCGATCCCGCGGACTGCGGGATCACCCTCTCCCCCATTGAGGAGGCAAAGGGGTGAGGGGAGGTTCATCGAAAGTCGTCAATAATTGACACGCCTGTCGCCATACGTTAGCTGTGCAGCCATGTTTATGGAAAACACTGCGTCGGATGCGCATCGTTTAGTCCTCTTCCCGTTTTCTTTTGCTCGAATCGCGCTGCTGGCGATGCTGAGTGGTGGCATTATCATAGCATCATCGCTTCTTACGGCCAACGACTGGCCGCGCTGGCGTGGAACCGACTTCAACGGCATCTCCAAAGAAACCGGTTGGTCCACCTCGTGGCCGCAAGAGGGGCCGAAACAACTATGGAAAGCGAACGTCGGCACCGGCTTTTCGTCCATCGCGGTCAGCAACGGTCGCGCTTACACGCTGGGCAATGTGAACGACACCGAAACGATCTACTGTCTCGACGCCGATACCGGG
>Ga0209376_1004116_pt1 | contig 12790 bp, 11 predicted proteins | sample GraSoiAngelo_134_FD_185891 | JGI IMG/M metagenome (GOLD analysis project Ga0209376, IMG submission 185891) | Grasslands soil microbial communities from the Angelo Coastal Reserve, California, USA - 14_0929_05_30cm (SPAdes) (version 2) | ecosystem: Environmental > Terrestrial > Soil > Grasslands ... | reverse complement strand
CTCGCTTTTTACTTCACCCAGTTTGGCGGCCGCTTTTCGTTGAACGCCGCGATGCCTTCGCGCGCTTCGGCGGATTCGCGCGCTTGCATGTGATGCTTCAAGGCAAGATCGACATCTTCTTTCACCGAGGTCGCCCAAAGTTCCTCGATCAAGCGCTTGGTTTGTGCGACCGCGTTCGGCGCGCCTTGCAAAACCGAATCGGCAAACTTTTGCGCTTCGTTGATCAATTGACCAGGCGCAACCACGCGATTGACCAGGCCAATCGCGCGCGCGCGCTCGGCATCGATCAATTCGCCTCCAAGCACGAGTTCACGCATGTTGCGCTCGCCCACTTGCCGTCGCAAAAAGGTCATCACCAATCCGGCAACCAAACCGCGCCGAACTTCCGGATAACCGATCTTCGTTTTCTCTGCGGCAACGACGAAATCGCAGGCCGACATGATTCCCGCGCCGCCGGCAACTGCAGCGCCGTGAACCGCCGCAATCGTCACAAGACGCGTTTCGACAAGCGTGATCAAAGTTTTCACGACCAATTCGGCGGTCATCTGCGCCTTTTTCAAATCGGCGGCCTCCTTCAAATCGAGCCCGGTGCAAAACGCTGCGCCCGCGCCACGCAAAATCAAGACACGCTCGCGCGGTTCGTCCGAGGCGACCCTGATCGCAGCGATCAATTCATTCAGCAGCTCGATTGTTAGGGAGTTGCGGCGTTCGGAACGGTTCAAAGTCACCACCGTAATCTGCGGACTCTGTTTCTCGATCAGAACGACTGGCATGCGATTGCCGATCTAAACTTGAATGACACCCGTGTGGAAGCGCGCTTTCGGCATTGGACGCGCCACGTATTGAAGCAACTGAATTAAGGCCTCGCGCGTTTCGTGCGGCTGAACGATGGCATCGACCCACCCACGCGCCGCGCCGTAGCGAATGTCCGTCTGCTCTTCGTAACTCTGTTTCACTTTTTTGCGAAGCGCGTCGAGCTCTTCATGCGACGCCTTTTTATCGCCACGTTCGCGAGCGCGCGCGAGAATTGAAAAAACTGTGTCCGAAGCCTGGGCCGCGCCCATCACCGCGTAACGCGCAGTCGGCCACGCCACGATGAATCGCGGATCGTAGGCTTTGCCACAAAGCGCGTAGTTGCCTGCGCCAAACGAACCGCCGACGACCACAGTGATTTTGGGAACAATTGAATTGCTGACCGCGTTCACGAGTTTCGCGCCACTTCGAATGATCCCGCTTTCTTCCGCGTCGCGACCGACCATGAATCCGGTCACGTCCTGGAAAAAAATGATCGGCAATCCAACTTGATTGCAATCCATCACGAACCGAGCGGCTTTGTCAGCGCTGTCCGAATAAATAACGCCGCCCAACTGAATTCCTTCTTTTTTCGTGCGTACTTGCAGCCGTTGACTCGCCACAATGCCAACCGGCCGACCGGCAATACGCGTGTAAGCCGTCACCAGCGTTTTGCCATAATCGGCTTTGTATTCGTCGACTGAATTTGAATCGACAACCGCAGCGATCAGGTCGCGCGCATCGTAATTTTTTTGACCATCGAGGCTGACAAGATCGTAAACCGTGTCCGGGTTTTTCGCCGTTTTGAAAACTTTCCGGTCGATCTTGGAATCAGCTGCGCTTTGCGCCTCGGGCAAAAGAGCAACGAGCGAGCGCAAGCGTTTCAAACATGATTCGTCGGTCTTCTCGTAAAAATCGACGGTGCCGCTGATTTCCGAATGCATCTTCGCGCCGCCGAGTTCTTCTTGTTCGACCACCTGACCAATCGCGGCTTTGACCAGCGACGGACCGGCGAGATAAAGCCCGCTCCCCTCGGTCATCAAAATCTTGTCGCAGAGTACAGGCAGGTAAGCGCCGCCCGCAACGCAGTTTCCCACGATGGCGGCGAACTGCGGAATTCCGGCCGCGGAAATGACTGAGTTGTTTCGAAAGATCCGGCCGAAATCGTCTTCGTCCGGAAAAATCTCGTCCTGCATCGGCAAAAAGACGCCGGCGGAATCGACCAGATAAATAATTGGCAGCGAACATTCGAAAGCGATTCGCTGTGCGCGCAAAAGTTTTTTCACCGTCGCGGGAAAGAACGCGCCTGCCTTGACGGTCGCGTCGTTCGCGATGAGCATGCATGGAACGCCCGAGACATTTCCGATGCCGGCGATAGCTCCGGCGGCGACAATGTTCCCCCACTCTTCGTACATTTTGTAGGCCGCCCAGAGTCCGATCTCGAAAAATTGCGCGTCTTTGTCGAGAAGCTGACCGATCCGTTCCCGCGCCGGCAAGCGGCCGAGTTTGCGTTGCCGCTCAAGTCCGGCCGTCCCGCCGCCCTGGCGCAGGAGCGCCTCCTGTTTTAGAATTTCGCGGCAAAAATCCCGCACCGGCTCACCGGAAGATGTCGATGTTCGGGCCATGTGCGAACGACGCTTTAATCCGCGAAGCCGACCGAATCAAGCTGTCCCCGAGTGAACTGCACTCGACTTGAACCTAATAAATGTCTGTCTCGGTAGAATAACCCGAGTCGCCGCGAATCGAGCGCAAGCGCGCGCGACTGCCGCGTTCCGATTCCGGGCGGTTGATCCGCTCGAGTGCGATTTTGACAAGGAACGGGACCGCCGCCAAAGCGCCGACCGACATCAGCGCGATTGCAGCCGTCTGTCGGGCCGGCCGTTTAATTTTGTCGGCGACTAGCATTCCGATTCCAAGCCCAAACGCGGTGCGCGTCAGCGAGAGCAAATTATCCAGCGGAACCTGTTCGCCTGTTTTTGGAATGGATACCGAGAGGGACATCGGCTACTTATAAGTCGCGTTAGGGAAAAAGAAACCGGGAAATCTCCGTGCTGGCGTGATCTCCGCTATTAGCAGCTTCTGACATGTCGAATCCGATCTATGCCCTCATTCTTGCCGGCGGCAGCGGCGAGCGTTTCTGGCCGTTGAGCCGACGTAATCGTCCGAAGCAATTGCTGCGCCTCGTTTCCGAACGCACTTTGTTGGAGAAAACAATCGCGCGATTGGAAGGCCTGGTCCCGAGCGACCGCATTCTCATTCTCACCAACGTCGACCAGGAAAAAGCTGTTCGCGATTTACTCAAAGCTTTTCCAAAACAAAACATCATCGCTGAACCGGCCAAACGCGACACCGCGGCGGCGGTCGCGCTTGGGGCCGGCTGGATCGCGGGGCGCGACCATGCGGCAACGATGCTGGTGTTGCCGGCCGATCACGTCATTGTCGATCGCGCCGCCTTTCAAGACACCATGCGCACCGCCGCGGCCGCGGCTGAAGAAACCGGCGCACTGGTTATCATCGGCATCAAACCGACCTGGGCCTGCCCCGGTTTTGGTTATATTGAACAAGGCGAACAAGTGCGCTTGTATGGCGAGGGCAAAATCGCAGTGCATCGCGTCGTTCGCTTTCGCGAAAAACCAAATGTCGATCTTGCCGAATCTTTTTTGCGAAAAGGAAATTTTCGCTGGAACGCGGGAATGTTTGTCTGGTCGGTGCCGACCGTTTTGAGCGAATTTAACCGCCACGCGCCGGAATTGGCCGATTTCATCTCACAAGTCCGGTCTTCGAAAGATCTCGATAAAACTTTGCGCGATCGATTCGAAAAACTCCCGCGCAATTCGTTCGATTACGCGATCATGGAAAAAGCCGAACGAGTTCTGGTGGTCGAAGCCAGTTTTGATTGGGATGACGTCGGCAGTTGGCAGACAGTGGCCCGCTATTTCAAAAAGGACGAACACGGAAACGCAACGAAGAGCGCGCTGACCGCGCTCGATTCCAGCGACAATATTATTTTTAACGAGGGCGAAACCACGATCGCGTTACTCGGCGTGCATAATTTGATTATTATCCGGACGGGCGACGCGATTTTGATTTGCCACCGCCATCAAGCCGAGAAGATCAAAAATCTCGTCGGCAAGTTGCCGCCGGAGCTGCAGTAGTCGGCGTCAAATGAATCCAATTTTGGGGATCGATTTCGGTCGAGCGCGGATTGGGCTCGCCATTTCAGATGAACTGCGCCTGTTGGCACACCCACTCGAAACGATCCCTGCGAACAAAGACTCGGTGAAGCGGGTCGGAGAAATCGTTCGAGATCGGAAGATTGACAAGATCGTCGTCGGCATTCCGCGACACATGAGCGGAGAAATTGGGAGAGCCGCAAATAAAGCATTGGAATTCGCGGCTAAACTTCGCGAGCAGCTTCCGTGTGCCGTTGAAACTTGGGACGAACGACTGACAACCGTCGCCGCGAATCGTGCGCTTAGCGAGGCCGGCAAAAAAACGCGGCAGACACGCAAGTTTGTCGATCAAGTCGCGGCCCAAATGATTTTGCAGGGCTATCTCGACCGCGAACGTGGCGCGGTTTCTGCAAAAGAGATTCCGCACTGACCAAAATGTCGCAGCGGCTTAAGTTAACCGTTGCTTATGACGGTGCGGCGTTCGCCGGCTGGCAAAGTCAGGCGCATCGCAACACAGTTCAAGACATGCTCGAACACGCGTTTCAGAAAATCAGCGGGACGCGCATCCGAGTTCACGGCGCTGGACGCACTGACGCTGGCGTCCATGCGCTCGCGCAATGTGCACATGTCGATCTTCCGGATCGGCGGCTTTCGCTCGAGCGTTGGACAAAGGCGCTCAATTCAACATTGCCACCCGCCATTCGTATTTTGCGCTGCCAGTTTATGCCGCAGAATTTTCACGCGCGATTTTCGGCGACCGGAAAACTCTATCGCTATCGTATTTGGGCTGCGCCAATTCTGCCGCCCCTCGAGTTCGGTCGTGCGTGGCACATTTCGTCACCGTTGGATGTTGATCTTCTGAAGACGGCTGGAAAGAAATTCGTCGGCACGCATGATTTCGCAGCGTTCGCGGCCAATCGCGGCAAAAAAGAACAGGACACAATGCGCACGATTCGGTCCGTTCAAATTCGGCGAAGCGGGTCGCGGATCGCAATCGAAATCGCAGGGGACGGTTTTCTTTACAAAATGGTCCGCCTCATGGTTGGGGCCATAACCCATGTCGCGCTCAACAAAATGAACGTCGACGAAATCGTAGCGCGGCTGAAGTCAGGACACGCTGATGGCTCGCGTTTCGTTGCGCCGGCGAAAGGTTTGTACTTGGTAAAAATTTGGTACTGACTCTGCTTTGGGTCTGATTGGCGTCGAGTGGCCTTGCAAAAAGTCGGGGTGGCAGGGGAGCTGCTTTATACGCATTTATGGTAGATCTGTCGGTCGACGCCACCGTAGCAACTGTGCTAAAAAGCCGCCCATGGTCGATCTTCGGCCGCATCGGCGACTGGCTTTTTAGTCAGCGGCATTTTCACCTCAAGCTCCTCTCCGGAACAACCGTTGGCGTCATCGTCATCATTTTCCTGGCCGGCGTTTTCCTGCTCGTGACTTTGCGCATCCATTATCAGGACGCGCTCCGCACTCACACCATTGAAGTCATACGGTTGAGCAGTTTGATCGAGAACGACATCGCGAGTCTCGAAAGCGGCCACCGCGGATTTTTGTTAAGCGGCAGCGAGGATTACATCGCGCCGTTCGAAAAGAAGCGCGACCTCATTAAACACCGGATCGAAGACTTGACCGCGCTGATTCTCGACAGTCCGAGGCAGCGTAAGCGCGTCATGAAGGTCCAAGAAGTTGTTCAGAAATGGCTCGAGACCGTAGCGACGCCGGAAATTAACGCACGCCGATCCAAAGGCAGCGCGCCGACCGCCGCCGAAACAAGCGCCGCCGGATCGTTCGCTCTCGGAAATTCATTACTCGATCAGGCGCGTGAAGTCCTTCAGTCGTTGCAAGACGAAGAGCAAATCGTGCTCAACCAGCGCATGCACGATCAAGAGTGGGCCACACAATCCGCCCAAATTCTGGACTTCTTGCCGAAACTCGAGCGCTCAGTTGTCGAAATGGAAAAGGAGAAACGCGGCTATCTGCTCACCGGTGAAAACAGTTTTGCCGAAGCTGACAAGCGAGCAGTCGCGGATTTTTACACTTACAACGGTTATCTTTCGATTTTGGTAGCGAATTCTCCGACCCAAGCGCAGCTCCTGGCCGAAATTCGCGCGAGCGTCGAGCGATGGATCGACAAATCGGCTGTTCCACAAATCAACGCCAAGCGCGCCGGTAAAGATGCCGAAGCACTCGCCTCGATCGGCACGGGCGAGACGATGATGACGGAAATTCGCCAGATGTTGACGAATTTCGAAAAGAATGAACTTAATCTCTACGAATTACGGGCGAGCTCAGCCGCTCACCAGAGAATCTTGCGCACGTCCGCCCTCGCCTTTGTCGCTTTCTTTGCCGTCGGACTGTTGGTCATTTCGAATAGTTACGGTTTTGTTTTGGTGCGGCGGCAACTTGCCAAACTCGAAGGCGCCGAGACTCACATTCGCTCCGTAATCGAGAACATTCTCGACGGCATGATCACCGTCGATGGCGACGGCGTCATCCGTTCAATGAATCCCGCGGCGAAAAAAATGTTCGGCTGTCGCGACAACGAAATGATCGGGCACAACTTTACCCGTCTGGTGCCGAAGCGTTATGAGACCGAGCACGACGCGAAGCCTGTCATTTGTAACTGGACCGAGATCATGCGACCCACCAGCGGTCGCGCATTGGCGCTTGGTCGAACGCGCAAGCACGTCACCTTCCCGGTCGAAATGTCGTTGAGCGAAATGATCATCGACCAGCAGCGGCTCTACGTCGCGATGGTGCGCGATGTGACTGAGCGGAAACGTTTTGAACGACAGATCGCGGCCGAAAAAGAAAGTCTCGCCGTCACGCTGCGCGCCATCGGTGACGGCGTTATCACTGCCGATGTAAACGGCAAGGTGATCATGTTGAACAGCGAAGCCGAGAAATTGACCGGCTGGAGTTCTAAAGAAGCGATCGGCAAGCCACTCAAATCGGTCTTCGACGTGACTGTCGATCTTGCCGCGCAGGCCAAAACGCAGAAAAGCGGTTATCGGAGCGAAGCGCAATCGATCCTGCTTAATCTTCCGGAAAACGTGACCCTGACTTCGCGCGACGGCAATGAGCGCATCATCGAACAGGTCGCGTCGCCCATTCGCGACAACAAGAATGAGGTCGCGGGCGTCGTTCTTGTTTTCCGTGACATTACCGAACGGCAACGTAACGAAGCCGAACGCCGCAAGGCGGAGACACTCGAGCAACTCGGACTTCTCGCCGGCGGCATCGCGCACGATTTCAATAACCTCCTCACCGCGATTATCGGAAATATTTCCCTCGCCTCATTACTTCTCCCGCCGGACGACGAAATGGCAGAGCGTTTGGACGACGCCAAAAATGCGTCGTTGCGGGCGCGCGATCTCGCGCAGCAGCTTCTCACTTTCGCCCGCGGCGGCGCGCCGATCAAAAAGACCGCGTCGATCGGAAAGTTAATTCAAGACACGGTCAGCTTTTCGCTTCGCGGTAGTCACAATCGCAGCGAATTCGAGTTTGGTGCCGATCTCTCACCGGCTGAAATCGACGCCGGCCAGATCAGTCAGGTCATCGCGAACCTCGTCGTCAACGCAGACCAGGCGATGCCGAATGGCGGAACGCTCCACGTCAGTTGCGAAAACGTCAGTTACTCGGCCGACACCACTCCCGCCGTTCCCGATCTCGCGCCTGGAGATTACGTTCGGGTCCGCATTCGCGACGAAGGCGTCGGCATACCTGAAAAATACATGAAGCGGATTTTCGACCCCTACTTCACTACTAAACCGAAGGGCAACGGCCTTGGCCTGGCCACCGCCTACTCCATTATCAAGAATCACAACGGCTTGATGATGGTGGAATCTGAGGTTCACGTGGGTACGACGTTCACTATTTATCTTCCGGCGGCCTTGCATCAGGACTCGCCTGCTGAAGCGCCGCGAACCTTCACGCCGGCGTTACCCGGAACCGGTCGTGTGCTCGTCGTCGACGATGAAGACACCATCCGTGATTTAGTCGAATTCACTCTGACGCGACTCGGTTACAAAGTTTCGCAAGCCGCCACTGCGCTCGAAGGCGTAAACATTTATCGCGAAAAATTCGACGCTGGGAAAAGATTCGACGCCGTCATTCTCGATCTTACGCTTCCAGGCGGCATGGGCGGAAAAGAAGCACTCAAAAAATTAATCGAAATCGATCCGACCGTGAACGCGATTGTATCGAGCGGTTACGCCACCGACGCTACCATGAGCCGCTATCAGGATTTCGGCTTCCACGGCGTCATCGCCAAACCGTACGAAGCGGCCGAGCTCGGCAAAATTGTCTACGACGTGATCGAATCGAGTCACGTCAACATCATTGATTATCCAACCGAAGCCGCCGGTTAACTCGTATTGCCACTCGTTAGACTTGACGGCTTTAAGCCGTCAAGTTTTTGCTCACCGGTTCCAGTCGACCCAGTCTGGATTCAATCCGCCGGTAGGGGCAGCTCTTTCACAAAACGGAAGCCGTTGCGTCTGTAACCGACGTTTTCGTAAAACTCGTGCGCGTCCTTGCGCTCAAACCGCGTGTTCACTGCAACCCGCCGAATATTTTTCCGCGCGAGATCTTTTTCGGCGGCAGCAATCAGCGCGTGACCAATACCGCGCCCGCGCATCTTTTCTGACACGACCAGCGCCAGAATTCTGCCTGATGGACTGTTATGTTCGTAGCTATAACACGTGAACGTTCCGACCATTCCACAAACTTTGCCTTTACTCACGGCCACAAACGTTGCGTAGTGCTTGTCGGCGCGAATTGCTTCCATTCGCATTTGCATCTCGGCCGCGCGCGTTTCGTAGCCGAGCTGTGTCATTAAATCAGCCAACGCCTCGAAGTCGGCAGCTTCCGCCACGCGAATCATAACATCGATATCTTTCGCGTCAGGCATTGCCTTGTTCCGCTTTTAGTCGCGGCAATAATCCTTCTAGGATCGTCGCGACCGATTCATTTACCGTTTGCCGGTCGGTGTGAACGACGATCTCTGCGTCTTCCGGCGGCTCGTAAGGCGCGTCGATTCCGGTGAATTCCCGGATCTCGCCGGCGCGCGCTTTCTTGTAAAGATTTTTCGGATCGCGCGCTTCGCAAACTTCTAGCGGCGCATCGACAAAGACTTCGACAAACTCGGCGTTGCCCTCGAGCGCGATCTCGCGGGCGCGTCTTCGATCCATTCGATACGGCGAAATGAATGCAGTAATTGCGATCACACCGGAATCCGCCATCAGTTTTGCGACTTCGCTCACACGGCGAATATTTTCGACGCGGTCTTCGGGCGAAAATCCGAGGTTCGAATTCAAACCGTGGCGAATGTTGTCTCCATCCAGCACGTAAGTTTGCATGCCGCGCGCGAAAAGTTCTCGCTCAAGTGCCTGGGCGATTGTCGATTTTCCCGCGCCCGACAATCCAGTGAACCAAACGACCGCGCCGCGATGGCCCGTTCGCGCCGCTCGCGCTTGTGCTGTGATCTTTCCTTCGACCCAAAAAATATTTTTGCTCTTCGCAACTGTGCGATCGGTATAGACGCCGCCAAAAATTGTCCCGCCTCCGCAAATTTGTCCGTCATCAACAATCACAAAGCGACCGAGGGTGGGGATCCGATCGTGATTGTCGATCACCAACGGGCTGCGCGTTTGAATGGTGAGCCGGCCGACTTCATTGCGTTCCAATTGTTCACGTTTGTCTTTCGTTGCCTGGAGCGTCGACGAATCCATCACCTCGTTGATCGACACGATTTCGCATTTCACTTCCTGAGTCCCCAGACGCAGATCGTAGAGATGACCAACTCGCATCGGTTCCCGCACGATCCAAAACACATCCGCGTGAAGTCGATTGGCTTCGATGGGCGTTTCTGTTTGATGCGACGCCACGTACCCGCGTTCGACGAAAATTTGCTCGCTCAGCGTCATCCCAATTGAATCGCCGGCAATCGCTTCGCTCTCGCCATTTCCACCCCATTCTTCGATCGATTGAACCTTCGAAGTCTTATTCGCCGGCGAAAAAACCAATTCGTCCCCCACCTTGAGCTTTCCAGTCTCGATCCGACCGGCAATGATGCGTCGATCATCGAATCGGTAAACGTCCTGAACGCAAAACCGCAGTGGAAGATCGACATCGGCGCTTTGCGGCTCCAACAGATCGAGCGCTTCGAGCACGCTTGAACCGCGGTGCCATTTCATTTCCTTGCTCGCGCTCGCGACATTGTCCGCATTCTTTGCTGACGCCGGAACGAAGACGCGCGCTTCAAGTCCGAGCTCGCCAAGAAATTTTCGATATTCCTTTTCGATCTCCCCGAATTTTTTCTCCGAGAAATCCGCGAGATCCATTTTGTTGACCACGACAATTAATTGTTTGATGCCGAGCATGCTCAGCAGATAGGCGTGACGCCGGCTTTGTTCGCGCACGCCCTCATTCGCCGCGATCACGAGAACCGCCGCATCAGCGCGCGACGCGCCGGTGATCATGTTCTTCAAAAACTCTTTGTGTCCCGGCGCATCGATGATGATGTATTTGCGCCGCTTGGTTTTGAATCGGATCTCGGTCGTATCGATCGTGACGTTCTGCTTCTGTTCCTCCAGCAACGCATCGAGCACGAACGCGAACTCGAATTCCATTCCTTCCGCCGCGCACGCCTTCTTCACCATCTCGATCTTGCCTTCCGGCAACGAATCGGTGTCGTGCAAGATCCGGCCGATCAGCGTCGACTTCCCGTGATCGACATGCCCAACAAAGACGACGCGAAGTGGCGGCAATTCTTTCGTCATAAGAACCCCTTGGCTCTGAGCTTTTGCATCGCGTTGCGCTCGTAGTGGTCTTGGGCGCGGCCGGCGCGCTCGCCGACCTTCGTCGCCTCAAGTTCGGCAATGATCTCGTCGATGTTCGAGGCGTTGCTTTCAATCGGGTGCGTGATCGGGCTGCAACCTAACGAGCGAAATCGTTTCCCGTTGCGCGCAAAATACATCTGCGGGATGGGAATATTTTCCCGCTGGACGTAGCGCCAGACATCGACTTCGGTCCAATCAAGCAACGGCTGCACCCGGACATGCTCGCCTTTCGCCGAGTTAGTTACGAATTGTCCCCAGAATTCCGGCGGTTGATCTTTGTAATCCCATTCAAACTGGGCGTTGCGCGGCGAAAAATATCGCTCCTTGGCGCGAGTTGGATCTTCGTCGCGCCGGATGCCAGTGATGAGCGCGTCCCATTTGTATTCAGCCAGCACTTGCCGGAGCGCGACCGTTTTCAATTCGTGCGTCACCGTTACCGGGTCATGCGTCTCGTAACCGATGCCACGCTCGCGCGCTTCGGTGTTGATCTTCACGATTAGATTCAAACTGTGATGCTTCTTCGCCCACTCCCGGAACTCGAGCATCTCGGGAAATTCGTAGGTGGTGTCGATGTGGAGAACCGGGAACGGCACCCGGCCGAAAAACGCTTTCCGCGCCAGCCAGACGAGCACGTTCGAATCTTTTCCCATCGACCAGGGCATGGCGATGTTCTTGAACGCGTGATACGCCTCCCGAAAAATAAAAATGCTCTGGTTCTCGAGTTCGTCGAGATGACTGCGCTGATTTCGTTGCATGTCGATCTTGGCTGGCGGGATGTATCTTCTACTTGCCTCGGATTGGCGCAACTTTAGTGTTGCCGCATGGCGGAACAACACGCGACCGCTTACGACTCGAAAATCGAAGGCAACGTGATCTTTACCCGGCTCGATGCCGCCTTCAATTGGGTCCGCAAAAATTCGCTCTGGCCGATGCCGATGGGACTGGCGTGTTGCGCGATTGAGTTAATGGCGACGGCCGCGTCCCGGTTCGATATCGCGCGGTTTGGCGCCGAAGTGATGCGTTTTTCGCCGCGGCAATGCGACGTGATGATCGTGGCCGGCACCGTGACTTACAAAATGGCGCTGGCGGTGAAACGGATTTACGAACAGATGCCGGAACCAAAATGGGTCATCGCGATGGGCGCGTGCGCTTCTACCGGCGGGATGTATCGATCCTACGCGGTCTTGCAGGGAATCGATCAACTCATTCCGGTCGATGTTTATATCTCCGGTTGCCCCCCGCGACCGGAAGCGTTGCTCGCTGGTCTGATGAAATTACAGGAAAAAATCTCCGGCGAGAAATCTTTCGCCGCGCAAAAGCCGGAGCTCACCAAAAAACTCACCGACGTTTTAGCGTGAAGGCTCTGTCATTCCGAGCGGAGCGAAGGATCTCACAGTCGAAGCGCGCGTCACGCTTGGTACATTGTGTGATCCACGAACTTGTGGGAGATCCCTCACGTTCGTTCGGGATGACAACGTGCCATCTTGTTTTTCATCCTTCATCCTTTCATTAAATGACCGGCCAGGAAATGCTCGATTCGTTAGGCAAGCTGTTCGGGCAAAAGCTTCAGAACAAAACCGAGTTTCGCGGCGAGACGACTTACGGCATCCTGCCAGCCGATCTGCACGAAGTCGCAAAATTCTGCCGCCACGATCTGTCGTTCAATTACTTGATCGACATTACCAGCATCGACAATTTCGGCGAAGACCCGCGCTTCGAAATTGTTTACGAGCTTTATTCGCTGACGCTGGCCGTTCGTCTCAGATTGAAACTGAAACTTTCGGAAGACGAACAGGTCGACACCGTTTCCGACATTTGGCCGACGGCGAACTGGCACGAGCGCGAGATCTACGACATGATGGGAGTCAAGTTCAAAGGCCATCCCGATCTGCGCCGCATCCTTATGTGGGACGGTTACCCGTTCTTTCCGTTGCGAAAAGAATTTCCACTTGAAGGTCTTCCCAGCGAAATGCCCGACGTTGC
>Ga0209376_1004115_pt1 | contig 12792 bp, 9 predicted proteins | sample GraSoiAngelo_134_FD_185891 | JGI IMG/M metagenome (GOLD analysis project Ga0209376, IMG submission 185891) | Grasslands soil microbial communities from the Angelo Coastal Reserve, California, USA - 14_0929_05_30cm (SPAdes) (version 2) | ecosystem: Environmental > Terrestrial > Soil > Grasslands ... | reverse complement strand
AGCGTCCACTGCGAGATACAGCATCGAAACGCGTTGACGGCGCCGAAGACGTGGAGTATCTCTCCATCCGTGACCTTGCCCATCGTATCCCCTACGCCGAGCAGACCATCAGGAACCTCATGACCCGCGGCGTCTTCCGCCTGGGTGAGCATTACATCAAACCGCGGTCGCGTATCATGTTCCGCTGGAGCAAGGTGCGGGACTGGCTCGACGGGCAGAACAACTCGGCGTAATTCAGGCAGGCATCATGGCTTTCATCACCGCGGTCAGGAATCGGCTTGTCCTCGACTTCTCATGGAAGAAGGTTCGCTGCCGCGAGTATCTCCGCCTGCCGGCCACCCGGGAGGGGCGGGCCGAGGCACGGAGGATCAAGAAGCAGATCGAGGGCGAGATCGTCGCCCGGACGTTCGACTACGCCAAGTGGTTCCCCGAGAGCGCCAAACGAGAGCTCTTCGCGCCGACGCGCGAGGCCGCCGCGGCGCCGGCCTTCGCCGCCCTCGCCCGGGAGTGGCTGGAGAACAAGAAAGCGTGGTTTGCCCCGGCCACCTACTACGACCGCAAGAGGATCATCGAGGGTAAGCTCATCCCATTTTTCGACGACGCGACCGCCGGCTCCACGTCGGCTCGGCTCGTGTCGACGATCCAACTCGAGGACGTCGAGCGCCTCGTGAATGCGGTCAAAGGCCACGAAGGAATTCACGGCAGGAAGCTCTCGAACCGCCGGGCGAACATCATTCTCGACGTGTTGCGCCAGGTGCTCGATCGCGCTGTCCTGCGCGGGTGGCTCACGCGGAACCCCGCGCGCGCCGTCAGCAAGCTGCGAGAAGACCGGGCGGCAATCGATCCGTTCTCGTTCGACGAGGTCAAGACGCTCCTTGAGCACGGGTTCCGGACACCCGAGGACCGGCGCTACTTCACTGTCGCGTTCTTTACGGGCCTCCGGCCAAGCGAACAGATCGCGGCCGAGTGGGAGGCGGTGGATTGGATCTCGCGCCCGCCGCTGATCGGAGTCCTGGCTGCCGTCAGTCCGCGCGGCGGGCGGGGCCGGACCAAGACCGAAGCCTCGAAGCGCTACGTCGAGATGGTCCCGATGGTCCAGCATGCGCTTCGCGAGCAACGGGCCGCGAGCCAGCTGCGGAGCAGCTACATCTTTCCGAGCCGCACCGGTGGGCCGCTGAACATCACCAACGTCCGCGAGCGCGTGTGGAAGCCCGCGCTCCGGCGCGCGGGTCTTCGCTACCGAACGATGTACCAGACCCGGCACAACGCTCGCGCTCCAGAGCAGCGAGCAGATCGGGTGGGTCTCGAAGCAGCTCGGCCACACGAGCGACGAGATGGTGATCCGGCACTACGCAAAGTTCATCCCGAACCTTACGCGGCAGGACGGGTCTGCGCTCGCAAAGGTAATGCAGGAGCAAGGCTTGGCATAGGGAGATCGGCGTGATAGGTTTAATGGCGACTTGCCCCCCGCTCGACATGCCGAAAGGCCTCGGGCGGGGTTATTTTTTGCCCGGAGCACCGCCTGCCGCCTGAGCCGACCACCAAACGCGCTGTTATCTTCGTCGATGGCCAGAACCTTTTTCACGCCGCCCGCGAGGCGTTCGGCTACACCTACCCCAACTACGACGTCCTCGCCCTGGCCGATGCGGTTTGTCACCGTGGCGAGTACGACGTGGCCGTCATCCTGAGCCAGGACCAGGACTTCTCAGAAGTCGCGGAGGAGATCAGGGTGATTGCCCAAGAACGGAGCTGGTGGATCAAGGTTGCCTCCGCGTATCCCCTCAGCCCCACCACTCGAAACCGGCGTGGCATCAACAGGACCGATTGGCTCCCGATCAACCGCGTAATGTACGACGGCTGTCTCGATCGCCGCGATTACCGCCCACCCAGGTAGACGGCAGAGAGCCCGGGCCCAGGACTCACAGTGAGATTCGACGACGGAATGTCAGAAAAATGTCAGAAACTCAACAGGGGGTTACGGGTTATTCCCGTAACCCCCTGAAGAATTGGAGCGGCCGACCGGATTCGAACCGGCGACGTCCAGCTTGGGAAGCTGGCATTCTGCCACTGAATTACGGCCGCCCGGCGCCTCCTATCTTACACCGATCGATCCCGCGCTATTTGCCGTCCTTGAGCGACATGGTGTACGCCTGCAGCACCTCGTCGCTGCGCGCCTTCCAGTTCAGGCGCTTGGCGACGCCGTAGAGGTCGATCTGCTGGTAGAGCGGCACCGCCGGCATCTCCTCGACCCAGAGCCGGTTGATGCGGTGATACTGCTCCAGGCGCTTCTTTTCGTCCATGATCGCCTGGGCCTCGTCGACCATCCGGTTGAATTCCTCGTTGTGCCAGTTCACGAAGATGCCCGGCGACTTGAACAGCGGCCCGTAGATGCTGTCGGCGTCCATGGTCGGGCTGCCCCAGCCGATCAGCCACACCGGTCCCGCCTTGTGGACGTAGACCATGTTGTTCAGATAGGTGACGAAGTCGTACGTGCGCAGGGTGGTCTTGATGCCGGCCTTCGTGAGCTGGCCGGTCACCGCCTCGGCCACCTCGGCATCGCGCACGTAGCGGCCGCGCGGGCCGTGCAGGGTGATCTCGACGCCGCTCGCGAAGCCGGCGTCGGCCAGGAGCTTCTTGGCCAGGGCCACGTCCTGCTTGATGGGCTGGAGCTTGGGATCGTAGCCGAAGTGCATCGACGGCAGCATCGTCGCGACCCGCACGCCCTTGCCGTCGAGCACCGTCTTGATGATCTCGTCGGCGTCGATCGCGTAGGCGATGGCCTGACGAACTCGCTTGTCGGCGGTCGGCCCGTTGTAGGGGCCGGTCGGCTTGTGCTGCGCGTCCATCTGGTGCACGTAGAACATGAGCTGGATCGTGCGGATCGACGGCGCCGTCGAGAGGAAGAGCTTGGGATGCTTGTCGATGATCACGCCGAGGTGCGGCGGGATGTTCACCGCCAGATCGATCTCGCCGTTCTGTAGCGCCGCCACCCGCACCGCGTCGTCGGGGATGGGGCGGAAGACGACCGTCTTGACCTGCGGAGCGCCGCGCCAGTACGCGTCGTTGGCCTCGAGGACGAGCTCCTCGTCCTTCGACCAGCGGACGAACTTGTACGGGCCGGTGCCGATGGGCTTCTTCGAGAAATCCGCGGTCTCCTTCCCCGCCGACTCCTTGGGCGGCAGCATCCCGCTCTGCGGGAACGTCATCACCGGAACGAACGTCGGCCAGGGTTTCTTCGTATGCACGCGGATCGTGTACGGATCCACGATCTCCACCCGGTCGATCGGCGCGAAGAAGGTCGAGCCGCGCAGCTTGCCCTGTCCATGCCCCAACCGCTCGAGGGTGAATTTGGCCGAGTCGGCGTTGAACTCTTCCCCGTTGTGGAACTTGACGCCCTTGCGCAGCTTGACTTCCCAGGCCGACGGCGGAATGAACCTCGGCATCTCGGTGGCGAGGCTCGGAACGATCTTCAGATTGGGGTCGCGCTCGTACAGCGTGTCGAAGATGTGGCGCCCGACGTTCGAGGCGGGCGTCTCCGACTGATTGGCCATGTCGAGGGTTGTCGGATCGACGCCCTGGGCGATGACGACCTTGCCGGCCGGTGCGGCGCCGGCCGGCATTGGCAGCAGCAGGACGGCGACGGCCATGATGGTTGTCCACGCGATCATCTGGAGCCTCCTCCAAGCCTCTCGGAACGAGAGGTGAGATTCCTCAAGGTCCCGCTACTCTAGGGGTTCGCTCGCGGGCGAGTCAAGGTAGGCGAGCGCCTGCTCGCGCGTGGCGACGAGCCCGAGGCTCTGGGCCTCGCGCGCGCGCTCGAGCAGGCGGCCCACCTCGGGACCGGGCGGAATGCCGAAGTGGGCCATGACGTCGTCACCCCGCACGAGAGGCGCCGCCGCGGCCCCGGCGCGCGGCGTCTCTTCCCATCCTTCGAGGAGGTCGCGCACGACCGTCGCTCTGCGCCAGACGGCACGCGGCGACACCCCCGTCACGGCGGCGGCGTCGACCAGGGTCAACAGCAGCAGATCCCGCGTCTCCTCGCCGAGATCCCGGTAGAAGCGATAGCGCGCGCGCGGCGTCACGCCCCCGGACGCCGCCAGGTGTCCCGGGCGCAGATGATGGCGAACGAGCTTCTCCAGGACCCCGCGGGCGCGCCCGGGAAGCCGGAGCCGCTCGGCGATGTCGCGCGCGCGCGCGGCGCCCCGCACGTCGTGCTCGAAGAAGCGGATGCGGCCCTCGATCAGCCGGCGCGTCTCGGGCTTGGAGACGTCGTGGAGCAGCGCCGCCAGCTTGAGGATCTGGGCGCGCCGCACGCCGCCGCCGAGCTCCTCGGCCGCGTGCGCCGCGAGCTCGTCGCCGAACGGCTGGAGCTCGCGCAGGCGCTCGAGCAACGCGTCGGCCCCGGCGACCGCGCGCAGCGAGTGCTCGAGCACCGGGAACCGGTGCGGCGCCGGCTGCGTCGAGCCGCGCATCGCGTCGACTTCCGGCACGATCACGCGCAGCAGACCGAGCGCGTCGAGCCGGCGCAGGGCAAGCGCGGCGCGCGGCAGTGCGAGCAGCGCGAGCAGCTCGTCGCGTACCCGCTCGGCGGCGACTCCGGCCAGCCCCGGCGCCGCGGAGCGGATCGCCCGCGCCGACTTCGCGGTCAGCCGGAATCCGAGCGCGGCCTCGAGCCGAACGCCGCGCAGCGTGCGGAGCGGATCCTCCGTGAGGACGCGCGGGTCGTGGACGCGGAGCCGGCGCGCCCGGAGGTCGGCGAGCCCGCCGGTGGGATCGATGATGGCCGCGCGCCCTCGGCTCAGGAGCTCGCGCACCGGGACCGCGAGGGCGTTCACGGTGAAGTCGCGCGCGGCCAGGTCGGCCTCGAGGGTCGGCGCGCGCCAGTCCGTCACGTCGAGGCACGTCCCGCGCGCGAGCACGCGCGCGGCGCCGCGCTCCGGGTCGAGCGGCACGAACGCGCCGCCGAGGCGCGCCGCCACACGGGCGGCGAGGTCGAGCGCGCCCGATTCGACCGCGACGTCGAGATCGGCGGGCCCCGCGGCTCGGGCCGGCGCGAGCCTCGCGTCGCGCACCGCGCCTCCGACGAGCATCGGCGACCGCGAGCGGCCGGCGGCCGACTGGACGGCGCGCAGCAATGCGCGCGCGGACGGGGCGAGGCGCTCGAGCTCGAAGACGGCCGGGCTCACGACTCGAGGTCGCCGGGGCCGGCGGCCGGGCACGCCAACCACGCGCTACCCGAGCTCGATGCCTCGAGCTCCGATCCGGTACTCGACGATCTCGTCGCTCATCGCGCTGCCCCGATGCTTGACGACGCAGAGCATGCGGGCCAGCCGGTTGCCGACCCGCTCGCTGCCGAGGACCAGGATCGTGTTGGCGGTGGCGCCGATGTCGCCGGTGGCGACCTTACGCGCCAGCAGGTCCTCGAGTCGCGTCTCCTCCGTCGTCACCAGGAGCATGGTCGTGAGCGCGCTGTGGTCGTAGCGGTGCGAGTCGATGAACTCCCGATGCTTCCACACCGGCAGGCAGATCTCTATCCCGAGCGTCTCGGCGTCCCGATGGATGGTCTTGCGGTAGAGCTCGTCGAAGACGAAGAACTGGATCGAGTCGGCGGGTGAATCCATCGGCTCGACGCCGTCGACCACGATCCGCCGCGTGCCGGCCGCGCAGTGGAAATAGACGAACGGCCGCACGGTGTAGAGGGCGTGATTGTAGGTGGCCTTCCAGTTCCAGTCGAACTCCCAGCCGCCGTCTTGTGTGGGCACCTGGAAGTCGCGGACCCGTCCCACCCACCTGAGCGTGTTCGAGTAGCTCGCGTCCATCTGACCCGGCGGCGGATAGGGATCGGTCATCGGCGTGACGGTGTGCGTCCACGGCGTGAGCGACCAGTTGAAGAGGCGCGCCGCGTACTCGTCGTGCTGCTGCGAGTCGCCGCGACCGTTCAGGTCGAGGATGACGCCGCGCGCGCCGTCGGCGATCCGCCCGTGGTCGGCGAACGTGAGCCCGAGGTGGGTCTTGCCGATTCCGGTCGCGCCGTACACGACGGTGAGCGTGCCGGGCCAGAGGCCGCCGTCGAGCATCGCATCGAGCTTGGGAATGCCGGTCGAGACGCGCGGGGTCACGGGCGCCGATTCTACACCGAGCGGCCCTTGGTCGCGAATTGCCGCTCGTAGAGCAGGCGCAGCTCCTCGAGCGTCGTGGCCTGGCCGGGCGCCTTGTCGTCACGGATCCGCGTGATCCGCGCGAACCGGAGCGCCATGCCGGAGCGATAGGTCGGGCTTTTCTGGATCTCGTTGTAGGCGACCTCGACGACGACTTCCGGCCGTACCCGCACGGTGTAGCCGTCGTCGCTCACGGCCAGCGCCCAGAGACGCTCGGTCATCTCGACGAACTGCCGGTCGGTGAGCCCCTTGAAGGTCTTGCCCACGTCCGCGTACGTGTCGGCATCGCGCACCGCGAGATGGTAGTTGGAGAGCCACTGACTGCGGCGCCCCGAGCCCCGGTCCACGGCGATGATCACGCAATCGACGGTCTCCGCGACCTTCAGCTTGATCCATCGCTTGCCGCGGCCGCCCGGCTCGTAGCTGCTTCGGAGATCCTTCGCCACGACACCCTCGTGGCCCGCCGCGAGCGCCCGGGCCTGGAACTCGCGCGCCGCCTCGGCCGCCGTCACCAGCGCGCGCTCGGCCAGATAGCGACCGCCGGTGATGGCGGTCAGCGCCTCCCAGCGGCGCGCGTAGGGCTCGTCGAGCAGCGAGCGGCCGTCGGCCATGAGGCAGTCGAAGAAATACAGGGTCAGCGGCATCTCGCGGACGAGCCGCTCCACCTCGTGGACCCGGCGGAACCGTCGCATCAGCTCCTGGAAGGGCAGCGGGCGCCCGGCGCCGTCTAGCGCCAGCACCTCGCCGTCGAGGATGAACGGCGCGGCCACCAGCTCGCGTCGTGCCGTCTCGACGACGTCCGGCAGGCTGCGCGTGACGTCGGAGAGACGGCGCGTCCAGATCGACACACGCTCCCCGTCGCGGTGGAGCTGGATCCGCGCGCCGTCGTACTTGTACTCGAGCGCCGAGGTGCCGCCGTGGGCCTCGAGCACCTCGTCGAAGTCTTCGCCGATCTGCGCCAGCATCGGCAGCAGCGGGACCCCCGGGCGCACGCTCGCCGACGTGAGTGCGGCCACCCCGCCGCGCGCCGCGTGCTCTCGAGCGGCGCCCCGAAGGCGCGCGCGACGGCCTCGAGCACGAGGCCGTCGGATACGCCGGTGCGCAGCTCGCCCACCATGATCCGCTGAATCGTCTCCCGCTCATCGGCCGATGCTCGTTTCGCGAGGGCGCGCAGCAGCTCGGCGCGCGTCCGGCGCGAGCCCGCGCCGGACGCCTCGGCGATGTCGGCGAACGCCGCCGCGACGTCCGCGAGGCTCAACGGCGGCCCCGCGCCCGCCGCCGCGTCGTCGACCGACGGCAGCCAGCGGACCCCGAGCACGCGCGGGTCCGACTGCGGAAATGCCCGCCCGGTCAGGAACGCGACGGCGGTGGCCACTGCATCGGCAGGCAGCGCCCGCAGGTAGTCCGCGAGCAGCGCGAGCTTGTCGAGGCGGCCCGGGCTCGTGCGCAGCCGCCGGCAGAGATCCGCGAGCCGGGAGAGCTCGATCATTCCGAAAATCATTATAAGTATTCTTGACTTGGCCTCCGCCGCGGCCCTACTTTCGTTTTATGCGTCGCCGCCGTGTCCTCTACGACGCGACTTCGCGAGCGGCGGCGACTGCCGCCGAGAGTCTCCGCGCCGAATTCGACGTGGCGGGGCTGTCCGTGGCGGCCGATCCGACCGCGGAAGGGCCCGTCGTCGTTCTGGTCGGCCGCGACGCCGCCGAGCCGCGCTGGGGCGAGGCGGCGCCCCTCCGCGTGGTCGCGCTGATCGACAGCGACGGCGCCGGTCCGTGGCCCGCCCACTGGTACGCGGTCCTTCCGGAGAACGCGAGCGCCGCGATGCTGGCGCGCACGATCGACAACGCCTTCGCCGATCTCGATCGGGCTGCCGAGACGGCGCGGCTCGAGCGCGAGCTGTCCGAGCTGAACGCGATCGGCATCCGGCTCTCGGCCGAGCGCAACCCGCGGGGCCTCATCGAGACCATCCTGACCAAGGCGCGCGAGATCACGCAGAGCGACGCCGGCTCGCTCTACCTGGTCGAGGAAGAGCCCGACGGCACGCGCGACCTTCGCTTCGTTCTCGCTCAGAACGACTCCGTGGACATTCCGTTCCGCGCCGCGCGATTGCCGCTCACCAGCGAGAGCGTCGCGGGGCACGTGGCGTTGACCGGCACCATCCTCAACCTCGAGGACGCCTACAGCCCGCCGCCCGGCGCGCCGTTTCACATCAACCGCTCGTTCGACGAGGACACCGGCTATCGCACCCGTTCGATGCTCGTGGTGCCGATGCGCACCCCCGAGGGCGAGACGATGGGCGCGCTGCAGCTGATCAATTGCAAGCGCGATGTCGCGGCGCGGCTCCGACCGGGCGATTCGATCGAGGGCACGGTGCAGCGATTCACCGCGCGCCACGAGCAGCTCGCGGGCTCCCTCGCCTCGCAGGCGGCGGTCGCGATCCAGAACCGGCGGCTCTACGAGAACATCCGCCAGCTCTTCGAGGGCTTCGTGAAGGCCTCGGTCACCGCGATCGAGTCGCGCGACCCGACGACCTCCGGACACTCCGCGCGCGTCGCGAGCCTGACCGTCGGCCTCGCCACCGCGATCGACCGCTGCGCCGCCGGCCCGCACCGCCTCACACACTTCACCGCCGAGGAGATGACGGAGCTCCGCTACGCGGCGCTCCTACACGATTTCGGCAAGGTCGGGGTCCGCGAGCAGGTCCTCGTGAAGGCGAAGAAGCTCTTACCCGCCGAGCTGGACCGCATTCGTCAGCGCGTGGAGCTGATCAAGCACGGCCTGGAGCTCCGGTACTCCGGCAAGAAGGTCGAGCACCTGTTCGCGAAGGGCCGGCGGGGCTACGCGAAACAGGCCGCGGCCTTCGACGCCGAGCTCGCGGCGCACGTCGTCAGGCTCGACCAGAGCCTCAAGCGCATCGTCGCGGCCAACGAGCCGGCCGTGCTGCCGCGCGACTTAGCGGCGGGCATCGAGCGGCTGGCGCTCGACGTGTTCGAGGACCACCGCGGCAATCGCGAGACCGTCATCACCCGCGAGGAGGCGGAGATCCTGGCGATTCCTCGGGGCAGCCTCACGCCGGCGGAGTTCAAGGAGATCCAGTCCCACGTGATCCACACCTACGAGTTCCTCGCGCGGATCCCGTGGACGCGGGAGTTTCGCCGCATCCCGGAGATCGCCCGCTCCCACCACGAGAAGCTCGACGGCACCGGCTATCCCGAGGGACGGCAGGGCGGTGAGATTCCCCTGCAATCGAGGATGATGACGATCGCCGACATTTACGACGCGCTCACCGCCGGTGATCGGCCCTACAAGAAGAGCATCGCGCCGGCGGAGGCGCTCGACATCCTCGAGCACGAGCGGCGGGCCGGGCACCTCGACGGCGCACTGCTCGACGTCTTCGTGGAGGCCAAGATCTACGAGCAGGCGCAAGCTCCGGTCGTCAGCCCCTCAGCAAGAGACAGACGCCGCCCCAGGCGATGAGGGCCCCGAGCGCGACGAGCGCTCGCAGCACCTCCCGGACGCCTCGCAGACTCTGCACGTGTTGAGTAGTCCGAGCCAAAAAAAACGCGCGCGATCCACGACGGTGTAGCAGCGCGTACGTCATTGCGTGCGAGCTCATCTCGACCTCCTTCGACCGCTTCGTCACTTCGAGCCACGACGAGCTACTCGCCGTGTCCGAGCGCCGGCTTTGCCGGCGCCTCGAATCTAACTATTTCACCGGAACGCGATCCCGGTGGGGGGTTCGGGGGGGAGCGGCGATCGCTCCCCCGAAGACGATCAAAATCCGCGGAGCAAGCCGATGACCTTGCCGAGAATCGTGACCGCGCGCCGGGACGGATCGACGACGATCGGCGCCATCGTGCGATTCTCGGGCTTGAGCACGACGCGCGAGCCGTCGCGCAGGAAGCGCTTCACGGTCGCCTCGGTCTCGCTGCCCGCTTCGGACTCGACCATCGCGACGACGATGTCGTTCGGCTGGGCGGAGTCCTGGCGCCGGACGAGCACGAGGTCGCCGTCGCAGATGTGGGCCTCGATCATCGACTCGCCCCGGACGCGGAGCGCGAAGACGTCCTCGCCGCGCCCGGGTAGTGACGCCGCGGCAATCGGCACTTCGCCCTCACGATTCTCCTGCGCCAGGAGCGGGGTGCCCGCGGCGATCCGGCCGAGGATCGGCACCGAGTGATGCGCTCGCCCCGAGCCGGCCAGGTCGGGAAGCGTCAGCGCCCGCGAGGTCCGTCCCGCGCTCGGGCGCCGCTGCAGCTCGCCCTTGCGCTCGAGCGCCCGCAGGTGATCGAACGCGGCGCGCGGCGTGATCCGGAACCGCTCGCCGAGCTCGCGCACGGTCGGCGGCAGGCCGTGCTTGACCTGGAAGCTGCGCATGAAGCTCAGGACTTCCCGCTGCCGGCTCGTCAGCTCGCGCATCCTCTTTAACCTCCCCGTATCGGGGAGTATTACTCAACTGGTGTTGACTAGTCAACAAAAAGCGAGTGCCCAGGCAACCCCTCATCGAGACGGGATCAGGAGGCTCGGGCTACGCCGGCTCCCAGGGCTCGCAGACAGGGCAGGTCGTGAACCCCTGCTCGCGGGCTTCCGCGACGTGCTTGAAGTAGGCGCGCTCACTCTCCGGAATGCGGGCAACCCAGGCGCAGTCGCTTTTGTGGAACAGACGCGAGGTGCGCTGGGCGCAGTACGGCTCACCCGGCTCGACCGCGACTGTGGGCACGGGCTCGACCGACGTGCTCACGGCTCCAGTCTCGGCGGGCAAGGTCGCCGTCGGCACCGGTTCGGGCGCCGTCGCCGGTGGAATGATCGGATCGGGATCGTTGAGGTGCAGGTTCGTCTCGACCGTCGACCTGAACTCGTCGCTCGCCCGGCGGAACTCGCGGAGGGCGCGCCCGATCATCCGTCCGAGTTCGGGGAGCTTTCCGGGGCCGAAGACCAGCAAGGCCAGCACCCCGATGACGAGCATCTCCTGAAAACCGATATCGAACATCGCGGCTTAGAGTAACACGCGCTCCGAGGCTAGCCGACGCCGGCGAGCCGCGCGAGCTCGGCGAACGGGCGCGCCGCCTCCGGGCGCGTAGAGCACGGCCGGCATGCCGACCGCCTGGGCGCCGCGGATGTCCGACGGGATGCTGTCGCCGACCATCGCGGTCGCCGCCGCCGTGAGGCCGAGCCGCTCGAGCGCCATCCGGAAGAGCGGGGGCTCGGGCTTGCCGACGACGATCGGCCGTACGCCCGCCGCGACGGCGACGGCCTGGACGATCGAGCCGCAGCCCGGCAGGAAGTCGCCGCCCTCGATCGGCAGCCGCGGATCCACGTTGGGGGTCACCAGCGACGCGCCGCGCGCGACGGCCCGCGCCGCCGCGGTGAGCCGCTCGTAGCTCAGGTCGAAGTCGTTGCCGACCGCGACCACCGTCGCCGTGCGATAGTCCTTCACGTCCACCAGCTCGTGGCCGGCCCGCGCGATGACGGCGCTCATCTCGGGCGCTCCGATGGCCAGGACCCGCGAGAGCCCGCAGCGCTCCCGGATCACCTCGCCGATGATCTCGAGCGGCGTCAGGACGTGCTGCGCGACGCCGACGCCGAGACGGTGCAGGCGCCCGCGCAGATCGGCGCCGGTCGCGCGCGAATTGTTCGACACGAAGGCGAGCGCGCGTCCGTTCCGGTCGAGCGCCGCGAGCGTCTCGGCCGCGCCCGGGTTGAGGAGGTCCCCGCTCCAGACGCAGCCGTCGAGGTCGAACACGAAGCCACGCAGCGTGGACAGATCCGGCGCGGGCACGCGCGCTAGCTCTCCGCTCGGGCGAAGTCGTCGATCGCGGCGGCGTACACCTCGCGCGTCCGCTCGGCGACGCTGGCCCAGCTGAACTGCGCCTCGACGCGGAGCCGGCCGGCGCGCCCCATCGCGCGGCCGCGCGCCGGATCGGCGAGCACGCCGCGGATCGCGGCGGCCAGCGCCTCGGGGCGGCCCGGTTCGACGAGCACACCGGTCTTGCCGTCCTCCACGACCTCGAGGATGCCGCCGACCGCCGAAGCGACGACCGGCGTCTCGCACGCCATCGCCTCCAGGTTGATGAGGCCGAACGGCTCGTAGACCGACGGGCACGCGAAGACCGCCGCGTGGCTGTAGAGCTGCACGACCTCGCTCACGGGGATCATCTCGTCGATCCACCGGACGTTCGGATGCTCCGGCAGCGCACGCTTGAGCCGCGCCTCGATCTCCGGCGTGTCGGGCGCCGACGCGCACAGGACCACCTGCACCCCGGCCGGGAGCCTCGCGGCCGCGTCCAGCAGATGGAAGATCCCCTTCTGGTCCGTGATGCGCCCCACGAACAGCACGTAGGGCTCGCGCACGCCGCGGCGCGCCAGCACGTCGCGCGCCGCGGTCCGCCGAAACTTGTCCGGATCGATGCCGTTGTGGATGACGACCACCTTCGCCGGATCGACCTTGAAGTGCTCGAGGATATCGTCGCGCATGCGCCGGGAGACCGCGATGACCCGGTCGGCGGCCTCCACCGCCGTCTTCTCGATCCAGCTCGAGAGGAGGTAGCCGCTGCCGAGCTGATCGGCCTTCCACGGCCGGAGGGGCTCCATGCTGTGCAAGGTCACGCAGAGCGGGACCCGATGGAGCGTGCGG
>Ga0209376_1004114_pt1 | contig 12796 bp, 9 predicted proteins | sample GraSoiAngelo_134_FD_185891 | JGI IMG/M metagenome (GOLD analysis project Ga0209376, IMG submission 185891) | Grasslands soil microbial communities from the Angelo Coastal Reserve, California, USA - 14_0929_05_30cm (SPAdes) (version 2) | ecosystem: Environmental > Terrestrial > Soil > Grasslands ... | reverse complement strand
GCTGACGTAGGATCCAGGCTCGACCCAGGCGTGGAGGGGACGATCCGCCGCGTCGAGGCGCGCCCGGCGGACTTCGACGTGCAACGTGCCACCCTTCGGCATGGCGTCGCGGGCGTTGGTCACGAGATGCAGCAGGATCTGCTTCACGGCCGCGGGATCGGCCTCGACGACGCCGGCGTCCTCGTCCGCCTCGAATTGCACCTCGATGTTGGCCGGAAGCTGGCGCCGCAGCCTGTCGAGCGCTTCGCGCACGAACTCGGTGAGGATCAGCGGCTGGAGATCGAGCACCCGGTGGCGGCTGAAGCCCAGCAGCCGCTGCGCCAGCTCGGCCCCACGCTGGGCCGTCTCCTTCAGCGCGTCGAGGTCGCGGTTCGATGGCAGCGTTTGGGCCAGCGCGGTGCTGCGCGCCAGGATGGCGGTGAGGAGCTCGTTGAACTGCTGCGCAATGGCGCCTGTCAGCCGGCCGATCGTCTCCATCTTCTCGGTCTGCTTCAGGGCCCTCTCGCGCGCCAGTTGCGCGGCGACGTCTTCGCCAGTCATCGCTCCCATATATTCAGGAGCGTCGGCGGCGTCAAGCTACTTGCGTCGCTTCGATCCGAGCAGCGAATGCTTCACGACGCTGTCCGGCACGGTGTCCCCGTGCCGCACCGTGAACACCGCTTTCCGCCTCAACCCGAGATCGACCTCCACGACCAGGTGACTCCGGTCGCGGGCCATCCTCCAGGCACGGGAAGACTTCGGCCCACCCCCCGTCGCCGCCAGCGCGGCGGTCACGACCTCCTTCGGGGGATCGCTCACGGCGGCGAGCTGCGCGCACGTGGCGCAGCGCCGTGACTCTCGACTCAGATCCGCCGTGCACACGCGCCGGCCGCAGTACCCGCACGCCGCGCGATGCAGCGCGCAAGCGTCCTTGCCGCACACGGGACATTCCTCGACCTCATCGGACGCGAAGACTGCCATTGCCTCCTCGGCGCAGGCGGCCCGGTGCCGTCCGCAGACCAAGCGCCGCGACTTGTCGGTGCGGCGCAGATGCTGGGAGCAGTGCACCTGCTCATCCACGGCGCACATTGCCTGATGCGCCGTGCAGACCGACTTGCCGCAGCTCGCGCATTGCGTCACCTCGTCCACGCCCACCGGTTCGTTGGTCCCGCCCTCACAGTACCGCAGGCACGCGGCGCACAGCCGGCGGCTTCCCTTCGGCGCCTCCGCGTGGCTCTGCTCCGCGTGCCGGTTGCAGACGACGCGGCCGCAGCTGCCGCACGGCGCGAGGCACGCCGAGCAGGCGGTGTGCCCTTCCCCCTCGGCGCACACGCCCTCGTGGGCCGTGCAGTGCTCGAGTCGGCACGACGGGCAGACTCGCACGTGCTCGTCACACGCCGGCTGAGCGTCCACCCGACACTCCGCGATACCGTGGTCCGCGCAAAAGTCCTCGGCACAGACCGAGCAGCGGTGCGAGCAGGCGTCGCAGGCGCAGTGCTCGTGCCGGCAAACAACGAGCGTCGTCGGCGGGCGGCCGCAATGGGGACACGCGAGCAACCAGGCCGACACACCACTGAGAGACCGCTGCGCGCTGAACGTCGCCCGACGCCCGCGCGACGACTCGAGCTGCCACTCGGCGCGCTGTATGAGGACGGCCGCGTCGATGAGCTGCAACGGATGCACGACCGCCTTCACCTGGCCGCGCCGGATCTCCTCGGTGCGGCGTCGCTCGGCGAGGGCTGTGACGGTTGCAATTCCCTCCGGATCGGATTGCTCCTTCAGGATCGACTCGAAGTAGCGATCCAACCTGCCGAGCTCGGCGGCGAGCTCCTGCTCCGCGGCAGCGCGGCGCGCGGCCACCCGCTCGGCCGACTTTTCTTGGAGGTGGCTGAGGAGGACCTTAAGCAGCTCCGCGGGCTCCCGGGCGGGGACCGGTTGCGCCGCGCCCGCAAGCGATGCGTCGGCGGGCTCGACCCGGCCCGCCTCCAAATCCCCGAACGCGCCGGCCAGATCGTCACCCACTTTGGCGCCGGCCGACAGGTCGTACACGTCGCTTTCCACCACCGCTTCCTCGACCCCGGCTCCGGCGCGCAGCACGACGCGCGCGACGAGCCGCCCCACCGGATGCAGGGCCACCTTGGTCGCGCCGCGCGTGACCGTGCCGTCTCGTACCGGAATCGTCAGCTCGACTCCCCCGGGATCGCTCGCAGCGGTGGCCGGCGGCGCGATCAGCCCCAGCGAGAGTCGGGCCGCGCGCGCCCGGATCGCCTCGATCAGCTGGGAGAGGAAGGGGCTGCCGAGCACGGCAATCTCGGCATCCGGGTCGCGCTCCAGCGCGTCGAGCGAGAACGCCAGCCGCAGCGATGCGCGGTCCCTGAAGAAGGACCGCTCGGACTTGGGCAAGCTCAGCTCGGCGTGATCGGGACCGAGCGCGGCCTGCTTGACACCGGCGAGCCGGCAGTAGCGCTCGAGCAGCGGCCGGATGCGGGCGTCGGCCAGCGGATCGGTGTCGCCGACGGCAGGCCCGTTTACGGGCAGGCGCCGAGCGGAGAGTTTACTCGCGGTCTTGGGGCGAGCCTTGCGCCGCGGCTTGCGCTTCACGCGTCCGCCTCGATGTCCACGACTACCAGGGGGAGCCGCTCCACCTGCGCGACGAGCGTGATGGCGCGCCCGCTGCTCGTCAAGCCGGTGAGCCGCACCAGCTCTCCGTATTCAGGATGACTGCCGGCCGGCTGCTGCGTCGTGACACCGCCTATCGGCTCGATCGACTCGAGCGCCTCGAGCAGCTCCGTCACGTGCACGCGGAGCCGGTGGCGCTTCGCGTCCCAGCCGGCGGCCTTGACCACCTGGCTCGTTCCGAGTCCAAGTCTTAAGCGACCCGGGACCGAGAGTGTCTGGAAGCGACGCTCCAGGCGCATCGCGTTGTCGTCGGGCGCGATGAGGGAGTTGAGCTGTTCCTGCTCCTTGGCTATTGCGCTGCTCGTTTCGATGTCGGCTCCAAGGACTTCCACGCGACGCGCGAAGTCTTCCTCGCTCTCCGCGGCGAGCCACTGCTCGGCGAGCCGGCCCTCGAACTGCTGCGCGCCGCCGAACTCGCCTAGGATCAGGTCCAGCTCGCCCACCACCAGCTCGAACAGCTTGATCTTCCGGTCGAGCAGCTGGAGGATGTACGACTCGATCGTCCCCGCCGCGGCGAGGTTCACGATGTGGACCTCGCGCGTCTGCCCGATGCGGTGCAGCCGTCCGATGCGCTGCTCCACCACCATCGGGTTCCAGGGCAGGTCGTAGTTCACGAGCACGTTGCAGAACTGCAGGTTACGTCCTTCGCTGCCGGCGCGGGTGGCGATGAGGACGCTCGTCTCGTCCTCGTGGAAGGCGCGGATGCGCTTGTCGCGCTCGGTGGTCGAGTGAGCACCCCAATACACGACGGGCTGGCGGCCGAGCTTCTTGACGCGCTCTTCAATCAGCTGAATCGTCGGGCGGTGATCGCTGAAGACCACGAGGCGGTCCGGCGTTTCGCGCAACAGCTTGGTGAGCACGTCCAGCTTGGCGTGCGTCTTGATACCTTCCGCCCGCTTTGCGAGCTGCTTCGCGATGTTGCGGTACTCGGGGCTGATGCGCTCGCCCTCCGCCAAGTGCGCGAGCGATTCGGCGAGCGCCCGCGCGGAAGAGCACAGCCGCTGGCGCAGGTGGATGACCGCGAGCTGCAGGATCCCCTTCTTGGTCGGCCGCCGGCGGCGCGGCTCGTCTTCCGCCTCTTCCTGCTCAGCCGGCTGAATAAAGCCCTCTCGATACAGCCGTCGCAGGAACTCGGTGGTACGGTGGTACAGGTCCGCCTCGGCGCGCGTCAACTTGACCTCGGGGTGTCGCGGCCGGCGCGGCGGCAGGTTCAGGTCGTCGACGACGCTGGAGCGCCGGGTGCGGATCATCACCTCGTGTGTCAGCGCCCGCAGCGCTTCAGGGTCACGCGGCGTGCGATGGTCGCCCGCGACCAGGTGCTCGGCGCGGAACTCCTGCCAGGTGCCGAGCTGGCCCGGTCGGAGCAGCGTGATGAGGTTGTACAGCTCGCGCAGGTCGTTCTGGAGCGGCGTCGCCGTGAGCAGCAGGATGAAGTCGCGCTCGATCCGCTCGATGAACTGGTAGGTGGCGCCGCGCTGGCTCTTCACCTTGTGTGCCTCGTCCACGATCACGAGATCCCAGCGGTGCCGCAGGATCTCCTCGGCGTGCCGGCGCGAGCGCGCGCGGTCGTGCGACACGATCGCCTTGGTGACGCGTTGCCAGTCGTCGGGGTCGGTCGGGGTGTCGAAGCGCTCGAAAAACTTCTCCTCGAGCTCTCCCTGCCACTGGCCCACGAGTGAGGCGGGCGTCAGGATCAGCGCGCGGCGGGCGAGGCCGCGGATCGCTAGTTCTTTATAAATGATGCTCGCCTCGATCGTCTTGCCGAGGCCCACCTCGTCGGCGAGGATGGCGCGGCCGCCCATGTCGCGCAGCACCCGTTGGGCCACGTCGATCTGGTGGGGCAGCTCCTTGATCGCGTTGGCGTCGAGCGTGATCAGCCGGTCGAAGCCCGGGACGAGGGCGATCCGTTCCGCCTCGCGCCGCAGCTCGTACCAGGCGCGCTCGGCCGGGGGTTCCTTGAGTTTGTCGGCGAACGCCTTGAGGGAGCGCTCGTCGACCGCCCAGGAGTCGTCGGGGAGTGGGTCGGGAGTCGTCACGTGCTGCCTGTAGAGTCGGGGTCGCAATATAAGGAGTCCGGGCCCCGCGCCGCGGCCATAGGCTCGCTGCGCCCCGACCCCCACCGTATCTTTGCGTTGTATGAGCGGTGTGCCAGGCCGGCTCCAAGTCGCACTGGCCGAGCGGTATACGATCAACCGGGAACTCGGCCGCGGGGGCATGGCGACCGTGTATCTGGCGGAGGACCTGAAGCACCGCCGCCTGGTCGCCCTCAAAGTGCTCAGCCCGGACCTCGGCGCGGCCCTGGGGAAGGACCGGTTCCTGCGCGAGATCGACATCGCCGCCCGGCTCACCCATCCCCACATCCTGCCACTGCATGACTCCGGGGAAGCCGACGGTCTGCTGTACTACGTGATGCCGTATGTGGAGGGGCAGTCGCTGCGCGGGCGCTTGGTCCGCGAGCGCCAGCTCCCGCTCGAGGACGCGCTGCACATCACCCGCCAGGTGGCGGACGCCCTGTGCTACGCCCATAGTCGCGACGTCGTGCATCGCGACATCAAGCCGGAGAACATCTTGTTTCAATCCGGTCATGCGGTGGTGAGCGACTTCGGTATCGCCCGGGCGATCGGGGTGGCGGGCGGAGGGAGCGTAACGGGCACGGGCATCGCGGTGGGCACCCCGGGATACATGAGCCCGGAGCAGACGCGGGGGATCGCGCAGCTCGATGGCCGCAGCGATCTCTATAGTCTCGGCTGTGTGCTCTACGAGATGCTGGCGGGAGACCCGCCATTCACGGGGTGGTCGGCCCAGGCGATTCTGGCCCGGCAGGAGTTCGAGCCGCTCCCACGCCTCCGCACGGTGCGAGACACGGTGCCCGAGTGGCTCGAGCAGGCGGTGGCGAGAGCGCTCGCGAAGGCGCCGGCGGATCGGTTCGCCACGGCCGCTGATCTCATCGCCGCTCTGACCAAGCCCAGGACGATCGCGGTCGCGGAGCCGGCCCTTCCCCCCGTCCGCGCCGCACCGGCCGTCGCGAACTCGATCGCCGTGCTGCCGTTCGTGAACCTGAGCGCCGATCCCGAGAACGAGTATTTCGGCGACGGCATGACGGAAGAAATCGTGAACGCATTGAGCTCCGTCGGCTCGCTGCGAGTGGCGGCGCGGACGTCCTCGTTCGCCTTCAAGGGCGCGACACAGGACATCCGGACGATCGCGGAGAAACTGCAGGTGCGTACGGTCCTGGAGGGCACCGTGCGCCGGGCGGACACCAAGCTGCGGGTCACGGCCCAGCTCATCAACGCCGCGGACGGCTTTCACCTCTGGTCCGCCACCTACGAGCGGGAGATGAAGGATGTGTTCGCGCTCCAGGACGAGATCGCCCGGGCCATAGTGAGCGCGTTGAAAGTGAAGCTGACGGATGAGCCCGGCCTCGTGCTCGTCGAGCCCCACACCTCCAAAGTGGACGCCTACGCCCTCTACCTCAAGGCGCGCTATTTCTGGAGGAGGAAGTCGGCAAGCGGGATGAGGAAAGGCATCGAGTATTTTCAGCAGGCGATCGCAATCGACCCGGGCTATTCGCTGGCCTACGCGGGGCTGGCCGACTCCTATATCACGCTGGGGTACTACAGCTACCTTCCCCCGAAAGACGTGTTCCCTCCTGCGAAGGCGGCTGCCGACGCGGCAATAGGGATCGACGACGGTCTCGCCGAGGCGCACACCGCGCGCGCGTGTGTGAGCCTCCTCTACGATTGGGACTGGCCGGGTGCGGAGCGACGATTCCAGCGGGCGATCGAACTCAAAGAGAGCTATCCGACCGCGCATTTCTGGTATGCGTGCTATCTGTGGGCCGTGGGACGGACCGCGGACAGCTGCGAGGAAGCTTCGCGCGCCCTGGCGCTCGCACCCCTGTCGCTCGTGGGCCACGCGAATCTGGGCTGGGCTCTGTATTTCGGGCGAAGGTTTGACGATGCCATCGCCCAATGCCGGAAGTCGCTCGAGCTGGATCCCCGCTACCTGTTCACGCACACGGTGCTCGGTCAGGCCTATGTAGCGGCGTCCAGGTGTGACGAAGCCGTCAGCGCCCTTGAGAGCGCCGTCAACCTTTCCGGGGGGTTAGCGTTCACAACGGCCGCGCTCGGGCACGCCTATGCGAGGGCAGGCAAGCGGCGGGAAGCGAGGAAAGTCCTGGAGACTCTCAAGCAACGATCGGACGTCGAGTATGTGCCGCCGTTTTGCATTGCGCTGGTCTATGCCGGGCTCGGCGACAAGGATCAAGCATTTGCCTGGCTCGACCGGGCCTGCGAGGAGCGCTCCCATTGGGTGGCCTACCTCAAGACATGGCCGCTCTTCGACGACCTGCGCGCAGACACGAGGTTCGGGGCGCTCCTGGGCAGGGTTGGCCTCGGCTCGCTGTAGCCCTAGTCCTCCTTCCAGGCGCCGAGCAGGCGTCGCAGCAGCACGAGCTGCCCCACGTGATAGGAGTTGTGGTCGGCGAGGACGAGCGCTTCGCGCAGCACGGTTTGTCCGGTGCCGTGCGGGATCCGGGCGTAGACGTCGATCTTCGGGTCGCGCACCAGCGTCTGCATCGCCTGGAGGTCGCGCTCCGCCTGGGCGACGCTCTTGTCCCACGCGGCTCGGTCGGGCGGCGCGTCGCTCACGGGCCAGTAGCCCGCCGGCCACTTCGGGGAGATGTGCTTCGCGCTCTTCGTGAACTCGACGATATCCCACTGCGAGATCCGGATGTGCTCGAGCAGGCGCCAGGGTGTGAACGGCTGGCCCGGCGGCTTGGTGCCCCTGAGCTCGGCCGGCCAATCGGCGATCGCGTCCTTGAACGGGACGTGGGCGTGACCCTCGCCCAACAGCGCGACGAGGTGGTCCCGGAGCGAGCGGTCGGGATCGGTGCGGCGGGGCTTGGGCTTCGCGGCCATGCGGGGCTCCCAGCGTGAGGGGTCAGCGCCGTTCAAGTTACAACCCGGCGCTTGGGTTCGTGAATTTCCCGGGCTAAGAGCCCGGGCTCGGCGTCAAGGTGCGCCCTTCAAGGGCGCACCCGGGCCGAGCGCGCCCTCTCAGGGCGCGAACTCACCGAATCGGGACGTTCTTGACGCTCCCTCCCGCAAGACTCTCCCTGCCGCAAAAGCCGCCCTCGGTGCCGCAAAGACGCCCTAGGCGTTGCGCACGCTTTCGCTCCTCCCGGCAACGAAACGAGGCCGCTCGTGCGCACGTGGGTGGCAGCTTGGAGCCGTGCTTCTCTCTTGCCAATCTCAGGCCGAGGACTCGATCATATGGGCATGGCGGCGTCGATCTATTACACGGCAGAGATGGTGCGCGGGCTCCCCGACGACGGCAACCGGTACGAGACGGTGCACGGGGAGCTGCTGGTGACGCCCGCCCCGCGGGCCTGGCACCAAGTCGTGCTGGTGCGGCTCAGCCAGGCGCTTAGTCGCTACCTGGAGCGCAATCCCGTCGGCCAGCTACTCTACTCGCCCGCTGACATCTCGTGGAGCCCGGACATCCTGGTGCAACCGGATCTCTTCGTCGTCCCATGGGAGGAGATCCGGCCGCTCGCCTGGGAGCGGATCAAGCATCTGCTGCTCGTGGTCGAGATCCTGAGCCCCACGACGGCTCGCGCCGACCGCTTCACGAAGCGCCGGCTCTACCAGGAGGTGCGCATCCCCGCCTACTGGATCGTGGACCCCGACGAGCACGTCGTGGAGCTGTGGACGCCGGAGGCGGCCCTGCCCACCGTGGAGCGCGAGCGCGTGGGGTGGCTCCCAGCGGGGGCGGCGGACCGCTTCGTGCTTCCCATACCGGAGCTGTTCCGGCCGCTCTGAGTAGTCGAATCCCCCTTCGTCACCTCCCTGCCGCAAAACCCGCCCTCCGTGCCGCAAAAACGCCCTAGGCCGGCGGCTCGGTCGCTCCTAAGTTCCGCCGAGGCTGGGTGCGCGAGGGTCAGCCTGTGACGACATACGAGTTGTTGCGCGAGGCGATCCTCGGGCGCCGGCAGGTGTGGGCGGTCTACCACGGGCTCCCACGCGCGTTCTGTCCCCACATACTCGGCGCGAAGGGGAGCGAGCGGCACTGCTTGGGATATCAGTTCGCCGGCGAGAGCACCAGCGGCGCGATCACGCCGGGCTCGCCGGACAACTGGCGCTGCTTCGCCGTGGACAGTCTGTCGCAGGTCTCGATCCGCGAGGGACCGTGGTTTACCGCGTCCAACTGGGATCGGCGGCAGACGTGCGTGGAGCGGATTGAGGTGGAAGTGGAGGGGGAGCCGTGAGCGACGATCTGGTGCGCCGACTCCACGCGGTGGCCGTGTGGCTGCGGGACGACGTGCGGCGTTGGGAGGCCGCACGGGATCGGCGCGCCGTGTTCGGATACGCGTACGCCATGCGGGGTTCCCAGCGTGAGAGGTCGGCGCCGTTCAAGTTACAACCCGGCGTTTGGGTTCGTGAATTTCCCGGGCTAAGAGCCCGGGCTCGGCGCCAACGTGCGCCCTTCAAGGGCGCACCTGGGCCGAGCGCGCCCTCTCAGGGCGCGAACTCACCGAATCGGGACGTTCTTGACTCTCCCTGCCGCCAGACTCTCCCTGCCGCAAAAGCCGCCCTCCGTGCCGCAAAAACGCGCCTCGTGGCGTCGTTCGGGAGGAGGTGGCCGCGAAGCTGAGAGCTCTGGTGGGGGTCAGGCTACGCGCGTCGGGCGGCTGCCGCCACGGCGGCCAGGTCTTCCACCAGGAACGTCCACTGCTCAGCGCGGAGGCGGCCACGGAGGCGGGCCTGGGCGCGCTCCCATGCGGGCCGTGCGCGGGCGAGCCGCCGGCGGCCCGCCAGCGTGAGCGTCCAGCGCACCTCGCGTCGGTCGCGCCCACCGCCCGCGCGGATCCAGCCCGCGCGGGCGAGGGGGCGGAGCGTGCGGCTCAGCGTCGTGGGGTCGAGCGCGAGCAGCTCGCCCAAGGCCGCCTGTGGGCTCGTGCCCATGCGCTCGAGCACCTGCAGCAAGGTGAACTGCGTGGCGCGGAGTCCGGTGTGCTTGAGCGCAGCCTCGTAAGCTTGCGTCACCGCGCGAGCGGCGCGGCGCAGGCTGGCGCAGGCGCAGTCGAGCGCGGGCAGCGTCTCAGCGGCCATCGGAACTGCGGCCCGCCGCGAGCAGCCCGCGGAAGATGAAGACATGGTTTGCGAGGAAGATCGGCAGGTCGAGCAGACCGAACGCGTTCCAGGCGTGGGCGAGGGCGCGGTGGGTCGCGGTGCGGGGCTCGCCCGCGGCGACCAGGACGAGGGCGAGCGCGGCGGTCGCGATGTCGCCCCAGCCAGCGCGGTTCGCGAAGACCGGCGCCAGCTCGCCACGCGCGGCGATCACCAGGAACCACGCCCCGATGAACCGGATGGCATTGATGCCGATCAGCGCGCGTATCGGGAGCGCGCCGATCCAGTCCCGCAGTGCAGGGACGAGGGTGCCTGCTGCGAACGTCGCGACGACGAGGGTGAGGATGATGAGCTGCGGTCCCGGGAAGGGGAGCCGAGCGAGGAAGCCGGTGGCGCCCGCGAGCAGCGCGAGGCCGAACCAGACAGCGGCCGCGGCGACCGCGGCGCTGGGAAGACGAGGCATCGGGATACTGGAAGCGGTCATGGGAAGGCCCTTTCGGAAAGGTGGTTCACTCAGGTTCCGTTATGTGTATATACAGCTATCGGAGCGAGACAGGAGTTCCCGGGGCTAGCGCAAGTCGTTGATTCACAAGAGCGGCGTTACCCGTCCTTGGGCGTGTGGCATCTTCACCACACACCCCGAACGGAGGCGCCTACGTATGCGCGACTCCGCACCCTATAGACTGACCGAACGACGCCAGGCAATTCTGCGCCAGGCGAGTGCCGCCCTGCGGGGCCGAATGGTCACGCTGTGGCGTATGGCGAGCGGTTTCGCGGTGGCCGAGGTGGCGAGCCAGCCGACGGTGCCGCGGGATCTGATCGACTTCGACGTGGCCGCGGCCTTGCGGATGTGGGGCCGCGCCGTGGCCGAGGGGAGTCTCTGGGTCGTGTGCCGCCTCGACCCGGGCCGCTGGCACGTGGCCCCGGTCCGCAGCGACGTGCCCGCGCCGTCGCCCAGCGGTGTCGAGCGCCGCAGTCCGGAGCGGCTGACTCTGGAGCTGGCCGGCCTGTTACTCGGCGCGCTCGAGCGTGTTTGGGCGGTGGCCGACCAGGCGACGGTCTATCTCTGCGCCGCGCTCGCCGTGGTTGACACATCCCTGGAGCGCGTGCGGAAAGCGCGCGGCCTGACGACCGCTTCGCGCGCGCACCTGCTCGCCGATCTCGCGGTCATCGCCGAGGCGATCGAGGGGGCGCTGGAGGCCTAGAGCGCCGCGGCGGCCAGATCCCTCAGGGTCTTCGCCAGCGTGTTGACCCGCGTGGCCTCGCTGGACCCACTCGCGTCACCCTCCAGTTGCACCGCGAGCTGAGTCAGCGCGCTCTGGCGCCCCGCCACCGAGGCCCGCTCGGCGCTCGTCAGGGCCTGCCGCACCGCCAAGATCCGGTCGGGCCCCAGGCCGTGCGACCGCTCGAGCTGGTCGACGTAAGCGCGTGCTAGAGCGAACGTCGACGGCCAGACGAACCGGAGCTGTCCCTGCGTGTTGAACTCGTCGAAGTGCACCGACTTCGCCGCGTCGATCTCGTTCTGCGAGAGGAAGCCGCTGGGCTGAAGCGCGAAGATGTCCAGTCCCCGGGCGATCTCCGAGCTGACGATGACGCCGTTGTACCAGTAGGCCGACCACGACCCGGCGCCGACCATCTGGGTGGAGTCGACGGGGCCGCGGTCGAAGAACGCGATCTCGCGCGGGTGCGCGGCGTCGGTCCAGTCGAACACCGAGATGCCGCCCTGATACCACGCCTGCACCATCACGTCACGCCCCGGGATCGGGATCAGCGAGCCGTTGTGCGCGACGCAGTTCTCCTGCGGCGTCTGCGGCGCCGGGAGCTTGTAGTAGCTCTGGAAGTGCAGCTTCCCGTCGGCGATCGTGAAGATCGCGTCCGCTCCCCACTCGCGCGGGTCGGTGGCGCGGCACTTGGGCCCACCGCCGCCGCCCCATTCGTCCGAGAAGAGCAGCTTGGTGCCGTCGTTGTTCAAGGTCGCCGAGTGCCAGTAGGAGAAGTTCGAGTCGGACGCTGCGTCCAGGCGAACGGGATGCGCCGGATCCCGGATGTCGAGCAGCATTCCGTACCCTTCACACGCGCCTCCGGCCAGGCCGACCGCCGGATAGACCGTGATGTCGTGACATTGGGTCGGCCCGGGGGGCGGGCCGTTGGGGTTGCTGCCCTGCCGCTGCGCGGTCATCCGGGCGATCATGACCGGGATCGCGGCCCGCAGGGCGGCGCTGTCGGCGGCGGTCGGCGCGCCCGTGCCTTGCCGGGCCTGGACGACACTGTCCAGCATCCGGTCGACGAAGCGCGACGGCAGTACGAACTCTTCCCCCCACGGGAAAGTCGCGGTGAAGGCACCCTTGGCCTTCGCGGCCGCCAGCTCCGCGATGTCGGCCGAAGCCGGGCCGTGGCGCGGCGGCGCCACGAGGTTGGCGAAGATCCGCGGTGAGCTCACGATGGCGGCCTGCTCGGGATGGGCGAGCGGCACCTTGATAACCTCGATCCGGAACAGCGCCGTGGTCGAGTCCTGGTCGGGCGTGACGCCCACGCAGCCGGGGAGCTCGTTGGGCGAACGCACCGGAGCCGAGCCGGAGATGTAGACGTAAACGTTCGCGGTGTCCTTGGGATCGACGACCACCGTGTGCGTGTGCGAGCCGCGGCAGGTCTGCACGTTGCCGATGTACTTGGGAGTAGTGATATCGCTGATGTCGAAGACGCGGATCCCACGCAGCCGCACCTTGCTGACGGTATCCTTGACCCCCTCCGTGCTGCAGTCGATGCGCCCGCCCAGTCCCTCCCCCGAGACGAAGAGGAGGTTCTTATAGACCGAGACGTCGCTCTGCGACGCCGGACAGAGGTATGCGGTCTTAAGGACGGGCCGGCTCGGGTCCGTGATGTCCCAGACCTGGTAGCCGTTGTAATTGCCCTGGATCGCATAATGACCGGTGAACGCCAGGTCGGAGTTGGTGACGCCGGCGAATTTCTCAGAGGGCGGGGTCTGCGACAGCACGCGCAGGTTCCAC
>Ga0209376_1004104_pt1 | contig 12805 bp, 13 predicted proteins | sample GraSoiAngelo_134_FD_185891 | JGI IMG/M metagenome (GOLD analysis project Ga0209376, IMG submission 185891) | Grasslands soil microbial communities from the Angelo Coastal Reserve, California, USA - 14_0929_05_30cm (SPAdes) (version 2) | ecosystem: Environmental > Terrestrial > Soil > Grasslands ... | reverse complement strand
GTTGACGGCATGGAAACATCGAGCGGTTGCCTTCTCAAAGGCCTTCGCTCTGTGGGAAGGGGCTTTCCAGGGAGAACCGGATTGAACACAAACGCCGGTTGGGTGTTCCCGAGGTCTGTACGTCGCAGCTCATCGAAGCCAGGCAGAGGACCGGCTCCGCTGTTCAGCCGCGCGAGAATGCTCTCCTGTTCCTGGGGGGAGAATGACACACCTGCAATCTTCGCGGCTGCTTCGAGCATCTCGCGTGTGATTCGCGGAGCATCCTGCGCCACGGCCATCAACGCACCGGGCATCAACGCGAGGCCGCCGGCGGAGAAGCATTCGAGAAAACGACGCCGGTTTAGAGCGAGTGCGCGTTCATTCATCGCTCAAGAAACGTCAGCGGGCCTTCGTCTCGCTGGAGGCGCTGGGGTTGACTTTTACATCGATGTCGACGCTCGAGAACAACGCCGAGTCACTGGCAATCGCACGAATCCGGTAGTTACCGGGTGCGCTGAAACTCACCTTCGTTTCCGCTGTGACCGGTTTTCCGTAAACGGGAGGGCTGACATTCGGATCGAATTGTACCTTGCCTGGTCCGCGATAAAGAATCCACCGGACCCGCACACCTTCTACGCCTCCTCTGACCTGGCCATCAGCGGTACGATCTCCGCGACGAAGCTTTGGAAGTCCATCGTCCGTGACCGTGACCCGTAACGTTGCAGTCCCGGGCAGAGTAACTGTTTGAGCAGGACCGCCGGTAATGACGGGGGCCGTGTCACCGGCGATAATGGCATCGGATATGGGGCGCCCCAAACTCATGAGGAAAGGGTCAGCAGCGGCATTTGCGGAAATCAGTAGTTTGTCCGCTTCCCATTCCGGCTGCAGCCAGCCCTTGGACAGATTCGTTCGGCCCCTGTTCGTAAGTGTCCACACTAGACGTTTCTCTCGAGACCAATCCTTGGGCACAAGGACTTTGAACACCCACCATCTTCGTCCCGCGTAGAAGTGCGTCGGCTGGCCTTGATCACCTGTCCCAAGGTCGAATGTGTTCTCGGGACCGATCGGTACATCGACCTCTTCCTCGGTATTTCGGTTGAAGTACCCGAACCACAACGAGAAACTACCGTCGGGATTCCTCTCCCATCCATCAAATGTGGGACTTACATCTTGCCCGCGAGGATATTCGATACCCGGGAACGGCGGCTGCTGAGCATGTAGGGTGACGACGGCTGTGGCGAGCAGAAGGGAGATCGCGCAAACTGTAACCTCCCAACGTAGATTTCTTCTAGCAATCACCGTTGACTCGCGAGTGTCTGTTGTTTCGCCTTACGCTCTGCGAGCTCCGCTTTGAACTGTTCCTCAGACATGTAGTAGTAGCTGAGCCAGGCGGATGACATTTCGTCTACGGTCCGCAATCCATACGTGATTTGTGCGTCCGGATCCGGATTGTTTCTGTTCTCTGAGCTGTTGTCATGCCACATGATCGTATGCAGGATCGTCCCTGCCGGCAGCAAGGGCGCGGCATCGTCGGCATAGACGTAATTATTCATCCAGTTAAATTCGAACCGGGCACAACTCAGCGTTTCGATTTTTCCATTCGGATAGATCGCCTCGATGCACTCGGCTTTGCCGCGGGTGTGCATGTGAGGCTGGAACGAAAGCAGCCGGGCCGGCCTGATCAGACTCAGGTAACCATCAGACCGCACATTCGCCTCGTGGGGGCGAAGGTCGACTTGGCGGGAGCCCATGGTCATTGAAGTGACCGTGTATTTGGGCGTGTAACCCTTGGGATAGAACTTCAGGCCGAGAAGAACGTTGACAGGAGTCTCTGTGCCGTTGGAATGAAGGTGGAACTCGAAATTGATTTTGGTCCCCGCGGTGATGTACCGGCCTGAGCCGTCCTTAAATACATCCGGCCCTTTGCCAATCGCATACTCGTCGAGGAAGACACCTTGCTGTGTCATGTCGAGCTGCACGTTCCCGTCGACTGCGCCACCGTGGATGCTGTCGTCTCCGGGTTTTATCATCGAAGTCCTGATGTGATGGATATTCGGATAGCCCTTGGTGGGAATAATCTGAATCGCCTGAATAAAGCGGTTCTCCGTCAGACCAGGATCCACCGTGATGTCCGGCCACCCATCGGGCCCTGCGGCCTTTACAATTAAATCTTTTGGAAGGCTGACGATGAGATCCGGCTTGCCAATCTGCCATGCAAGCGCATCAGGGAATTGGCGCGGCGGCGGCATCTCGGCGGGGTTTCCTTGAGGAGCGCCGGTGTCGGCCCACTTGGCGAGCGTCGCGATTTCCTGCTCGCTTAGGGAGATGTCGTCATTAAACTGCCGAATACCCACGTTCTTGTCGATGAACCACGGCGGCATCTCTCGAGCCATGACTTTCGCCTTGATCGACTTCGCCCACGGCCGCGTCTGCTCATAAGTCAGCAACGACATAGGCGCAATCGTGCCTTCGCGGTGGCAGGCCTGACAATGCTGCTGCAGGATCGGCGCGACGTCCTTCGTGAATGTGACTTGTTGTTGCGCCATGGCCGGCGTCAACATTACGGCTATTGCGGCAACGGACATCAAAAAAGTAAGGGTGGTCTTCATCGTCATAACCTCTTCTTGTTTTGATTGTTAGCTTAACACTTGCTTCCTGATTCCGAAAGCGACAAACATGAGCAGCACAAACATTCCCCTCCTCGCAGAGGAGGCGAATACATCAGCGCGGCGCCTGCCGCTATTGCGGGACATACTCCACAGCCATCTGAAGCGGGACCGGTCTGGTCACTTTAGGCTCTTCTGAGTAGTCGGACAGCGGCGTGATCGTGACCTTGATCTCGCTGCCGCTGGGGAGTTCCACAGGCTCCTGTAGCCAGTAGCGCCGGAGCCACTGCGGCCGCGGACCATGCAGCCGCAGAAGCGGTACGTGCGTCCCAGACGGCGTAATCGCGTCGACACTCAGCGATTCATAAGCGCGATCCAGCATGGGCCGGAGCGCCACAATGCGGGTCGGTTCCGCGAGCGCACCCGAAAAAGTGCCAAGACTGAAAGGCGGGGCGGTCGGCCCACCTGCGGCTTTAGGCGGATCAATCGCAAACGATCGCAGCTCGCGGCCCGGGGGCGCCGGATCGGTGAAATACAATCCAATCGTGCTTTTGTCCGAGACCGCGTTCTGCTCCTGATCGAAGTGCTTCTTATAGTGAACCAGCAGGTGGATCTTGGAGCCAGGCACCAGCCGGAAAACTGCGCCGTTTGGCGCGGCTGTCGTTTCGGTTGCTGGCTGCCATAGTGCAAGCACCGGACCATTCTCAATGCTGATGAGGGCGTCACGTACAATCGACGCAGCGCCAGGCATCAAGTCGGCCGCCCTTACCCATTTCGTGCTGGTGACGTTGACCGGCAGTGAACGCTCATAGGTGTCCTCGATCACACCCGGCGCCACGGTATGTTCGGCATCCATCGGAATCTGGAGATCGGGCGGTCCGAGCTTCCAGCCCGGATTGAAAGTCACCGCCGGAAGCTTTGCCCCAGTATCGCCTTCCGGTGTCCCGCCGGATGCCCAGACGATGATCGTGTTGATGTCGCGCGAATTGATCGGGTGCGCGCCTTTGACCGCCGGACTGGTCGGATCAACGGGCCACGGCGGCATTCGGCCCGAGCTAAGCTCATCGCGGATCGATACAGCCCATGGCACGGCGTCCGTATACGTCATGAGCGACATCGGCCCCGGCCCTCCCTTGACATGGCAACGGCCGCAGTGCTCGCGCAGCAGTGGGAAGACATCCCGGTTGTAGTCGTACTTCGATGTCACCGGCTTGTGCGCGCTGGTGTGCCCGCCAAGTAGAAGGAGGAACACAATCGCAAGTACGACAACAAGGTAACGACTTATTCTCCCTCTCGTGAGGGGGAGACCGCGAGCGCAGCGAGCGGAGGGGGTCGCTTTCGGACTCTGTTGGCAAAGCGGTCTACCGGGTTCCATAAATCGTCTGAATGTCCGCTATCGCTGCGGAAAAGTCCCGGTACAGCGGCAGCAAACGCTCTCTGTTGCCGAGATCGCCGGCGGCATCGATCTGCCAGGCGGCCAGCGTCAATCGTTTCACCGCACTGGCCATATCGGCCCGCCGCGCTTCGGGCACGTCGTTCATATGATTTTGCTCGAGCGCGAGGGCGACATCCTTTGCGCCGATGGCAGGATACCAGACGGCGCTCAAATTACCCTGGTCCAACAGTGTCTTCACCGATTGTGCGCGCTTAGCCAACTCCGCGAGCAGTTCCGCCGTGGTCGTGGGTAAAGCCTCTTCCGGCGCGATCGAGTTGCCGGCAGCTGTGGATGGGTAGATCGGAACCGATCCGCCTGTCACATTGGCACCCGTCTGCGGCGATGGCGCCGGCATCCCGCCCCCGGCGTGTGTCGTCACCACAAGCGCGTTGGGAGTGCCGACCGGCTGCGCGGCCACAGCAGCAGGAGGCACAGCGGCCGGCTCCTTAGAGTAGTCGGGAAACGTGAAGTCGAAAACACGTTCCTTGTCGTCCGGCTTGAACTTTACACGCAACGCAAAGCTGGCCGGCAGGGTGGTGCCTGGCAACCGCATTTCGAGTGTGTTGCGATCCTTCGTTCCCCCCGGCCTGATAGTAATGGGCGCGCCGATGTCCCTTCCGTCGCGATCGGTCTTGGCGACCGTTGCCGAGAAGCCGGTGATTGCCAGCGGCCGCGTGAAGTCGTCATAGAAGTACACGCGAAACACACTGGGACGCACGAACGTGCCCTCGAGATGATGCCAGTTGTCATCGGCCATGAAAAACTGTCCGCCGTGACGAGGATTGTGGTCACCGTGCGAACGCCGTTCATAACCCTTGATCCGGTTACTGCCGTCTGCACAGGTCCCCGGATCGAGCTCGCGGACGTTCGAGTCATTCCCGCAAGTAAAGTAGAGCGACACGGTGATCGGAACAAGCTCGCTCCTGTCGACCGGGCAAACGCCGGGCTTGTCCTGGATGAATGACTGGAACTTGAGACAGGAATACGCCGTGATAATCCGGACCGGTACAAGCGGCACGCCGGATTGTGGACACTTCCCGGGTTTGTCCTCGAGGACGCCTTCCTCGCCGGGTGTCGTGCAGACCCAGGACAGAGCAGGCAGTTCGTTCGCGTTCGCCGGTTTGGCGCCGGCGGTTGGGCCGGCGGCAGTTCGAACCTCATGCAGCGTTGAGAAATCGCCGTCGTAGACTTTCGCGATGATGCGATCTCCCGCTTTCACCCTAAGGCTCTCATCCTTATCCACGCGGTAAGTCATCGTCATCGCCGCCATCCAACCCGGAACATTCTCGCCGTTAACCGTTAACGTTCGGGCGTTCGCGTCGACCTTTTCCACAGTGCCGCGAAATGGGTGTTCTCTCGTTTCGTTTGGCGGCGCGGCCGAAGGTTTCAAGGACGTATTCGACTCTGGTACGGCAGGCTGAGCCGGTGTGGAAACAGTGCCGGCCGATTCCCGCGCTTCCACACCGGTAACATCTCTACCGGAAGGCGCCGGGATTTTCCGAGACGGACGTACCCACCAACCGAGGGCGAGGATAGCCGAAGATATGAGAACCGCCATGACGAGCGCCCTTATCCTCATGGTGCTATTCTACGGGGCTTTGCTCACAAAAGTGAATTTCCTGTGAGCAATTACGGTGACGTGTTCCTCACCATCTTTTTGTGCTCGCGATAAATCTCAACGATCAATATCAGCCAGAGGCACACGAGCAGGATGTTGACCCAGGCGTAATGGCGGCTCGAAAACGAAAACCATGTGCCCACAAGAACGAACCCGGCCTGCATCATGTCACCCGCGCGCCAGAAAAATGTATCGATGGCGGCTTTGACCTTGTACTTCGCCTCGCGCGACGTCGGGAGAAACAGTGCATGACGCGCGGTGTTCTGGATCGAGTAGTCCGTGCTGTTCTCCAGGACTTTCGCAACCCGTACGACACTTAAAATCGGAATGAAGGCCATCAGGCTGTAACTCCCGAGCGCAATCAATGGCAGAGCAAAGAGCGCACCTCGCACGCCGACATACTTGAAGAGCCGCGACACCACGAATGCCTGAAGCAACAATCCCAGCAGGTTGACCCAGCCGAAGAAATCACCGTAGAACGCTCCAATCATCGACCGCATTTGGGAACTGGTGATGACACCCGAGGCAACGCCTGCGTGCGCATCAGCCACGACGATTTGCCCAGGATGTACTCGCCGAGCGAGTTCACGAGATTGAACGTCAGCACCTTGAGCGCGATAAGCAACAAATAACGGTTCGAGAGCACAAGGCCGAAGCCTCCCTTCCGGCTCAAGGGCTCGGAGGGTGGATCACCGCTCCGCTCTCGTCGTGCGTCGACCATCTGTACGAGAACGACCGACAGAAGAAGGCCGGCGATGGCAACGAGCATCAAGGCATAGGCATCCATTTGCTTGAACAGCTGGGCCGCCATTCGCGCTCCAACCCAGGCTCCGAGCGAACTGCCGACGCCGATGATCGGGAAGATCCGCTTACCCGACTCCTCGTCGTAGAGATCGTTGGCAAAAGCCCAGAATTGCGCGGTGACCAGCACGTTGAAGATTCCTACCCAAAGAAAGAAAGCCACACCAACGCGGAAACCTTCCGTGCCGAGCAAATAAAAAATCGCGAGATTGGAAACAAAGAAGAGCGTTACGCACGTGATCAGCTTCGAGCGCGTCGCTTTCGACGCAACGAAGCTAGTTACATCCGCACCCAGCTGTCGATCCGGCAGATCGCCGGGTCACGGGTCGCAGGCTCAGGCGTTAGCGGGCTGCTTCGGCAGGCTTCGTAAGCGCGGCCCGCATTGGGTTCTTGAAAGCGTAAATCTGCGGTTGACGAGGACCTCGGCGAATTTCGTACAGAGTACGGAGCCGAAATGCATCGCCCCTGTTCAAGAGTCTGTGCTTACTTCGGCAGCACTCCTTTTCCGTCCAGAACAAAGGTCAATAGCTTCGGTGGAACGGTCGGTCCCGCAGGCGCATTGCCCGGCACGCCTCCCGGCGCCGCCGGCGGCGCGTTGGGCAGTGGAGGCAGTACGATTCCCTGGCCTCCAAGGAAAGCGACGTATTGTTTTCCATCGAGCATGTAAGTGATCGGAGGGCCCATGCCGCCGCGCAGCCCAGTTTGAATGTCTAACAACTTTTCACCCTTGTCAGCGCTATAAGCAACCAGGTGACCGTCAGGGATCACCTGTAACACAAGATTCCCGGCGGTCGTCACCGTCCCTCCTCCCACGGCTCCTCCACCTGTGGTGCGCCAACGTTCCTTTTGCGTGATAGGATCCCACGCGACAAGCGCAAAGTGTTGTCCTTCGGGTGGCACCGGTCCAATGGCCGCAGGAGCAGGACGCGCTTGGCCAAAGCCGGTGCGGAGGATTCCGACATTTCGTTCTCCAGGCTTGTAAACGAAATCTTTTTCGAGCTCGAACGTGCGACTGCCGTCGGTAGTCGTGGGAATGTAAACCAAACCCGTCGAGGGATTGAACGACATAGGCGACCAGTTATGGGCTCCATTGGGAGACGGCGACAACGTGATGGTTTCCTTGTTTTGATCGTAGTGCGCTTCCGGATTCACAATCGGCCGGCCTGTTTCCTGATCGATGCCTTTTGCCCATGTGACTTGCGCAAAAGGTTGCGCTGAAATGAATGCTCCCGTCACGCGATCGAGAACGTAGTAGAAACCATCCTTGTTCGCCTGCATGAGAACCTTTCGCTGCCTGCCGTTGATCGTCAGGTCCGCGAGTATGAACCCCTGAACGCTATCATAATCCCAGGAATCGCCGGGAATCGGCTGGTAATACCATTTCAACTCGCCCGTGTCGGGCTTGACGGCAAGGATCGAACACACAAACAAGTTGTCTTTGCCTTTGGACTGCCGCAGCTCTTCCGGCCATGGGCCACCGTTGCCGGTTCCGACATAAATGAGATCCGCATCCGGATCGTAGGCCATACCGTCCCAAACCGTTCCGCCGCCGCCGAGTTTCCACCACTGTCCGGACCACGTCTCTGCGGCCTTTTTCAGTGCAGGATTTTCGAATGGTTTCGAAGGATCGCCGGGAATCGTATAGAACCGCCATGCGACTTGTCCGGTATTCGCATCGTACGCTGCGAAGAATCCGCGGACAGGATATTCAGAACCGCTCACGCCGATGATGACTTTGCCCTTTGCGATGCGCGGCGCCATCGTGATCGTGTAGTTATCTTGAGGATATGCGACGCGGGCTTCCCAAAGCGGCTTACCCGTTTCGGCATCCAGAGCTTCGAGTCTGCCGTCGATCACGGGCGCGATGATCTTCCCCTGATAGACAGCAATGCCGCGATTCACAACACCGCAGCAGATCTTTGGCCGGACGGCGGTCTGATTGACTTCGGGATCCCACCGCCATCGTTCCTTCCCCGTGCGGGCATCGACGGAAAAGACAACGCTCCAGTTCGTGATTCCATATAACGCGCCATTCCAGAAAAGCGGAGTTGCTTCCTGATTGCCGCCTCCCTGTCCGACGTCATACGACCAGGCCAGCCCAAGCCGGCTCACACTGCTCGTATCGATCTGCTTCAGCGGGCTGTAGCGCGTCTCGCCCGGAGTGAGACCGTAGGTTAGCCATTCCTCGCCCGTTTTGCCGGCATTCCTCAGTGCCAGATCATCGATTCGCCGCGTTTGCTGGCCCGCGGCAATCCACGTAGCGAACAACAGCCCGGTGAGAAACAGAAACAAGACGATCAGCTTTCGAGCGCGCATTGTTTACCTCTCTGAATTGAATTCGACCCTGTGGCGCAATTATACGGAAGTACCGTTTGCTTGGCGAACCTCAATCGCGTGGCCGCTGGCCACAAGCCGAGCGAGAATTTTTTAATTGCGACACAATTAGGGGGATGTTATGACTCCAAGTATCAATCGGCGGACTTTTTTGGGTTCAACCATTTTCATTCCCGGAATCGTGCCGCGTCTGATGGCGCAAGACGCCAGAGGCGCTGGCATGTCCGCACCCGTCCAGACAACAGCTGGACGGGTGCGGGGACTGGTTCGCTATGGAGTGAATCAGTTTTACGGCGTGTCGTATGCCGGCTCGACTGCCGGCTCGAATCGCTTTATGCCTCCGGTGAAGCTCGCATCGTGGACTCGTGTTCGCGATTGCTTTGAAGTTGGCGAGCGTGCGCCGCAGGACGAGGACGGGCCGATTTCCGAGGTCTACTCGCTCGATCGAAGAGAGCGCATGGGCGAAGATTGTCTGAAGATCAACATCTATAACACCCGGCTTAGGAAACGGCCGCCGCCCCGTCATGGTATGGCTGCACGGAGGCGGCTTTGCGGGTGGGTCGGGAAACTGGTTGCTATACGACGGAACGAATCTTGCGCGTAAAGAAGACGTCGTGGTTGTCGGCGTCAATCATCGTCTGAATCTGTTCGGCTTTCTGTATCTCGCGGATCTGGGCGGCGAGAAGTGGGCGAACTCCAGCAATGTGGGAATGCAGGACATTGTCGCCGCTCTGTCATGGATTAAGCAGAACATCTCCGTATTTGGCGGCGACCCCGGCAACGTTACCATCTTCGGCCAATCCGGAGGTGCGACCAAAGTCACCACCTTAATGGCGATGCCCTCCGCGAAGGGTCTGTTTCATCGTGCCATCGCACAGAGTGGCTCCGCTTTCCGAGGAACCACGCGCGCAAATGCGACGAAAGCTGCCGGCGAATTGCTCGCCAGGTTTTCCGAGATCATGGCTCAGGAATTCGGAAAGTTAGACTTCACCGACATCACCCGCATGTTGTACGACAAGTACTTCACGAATGACGAGATCAAGGGCTTGATCGCGTTTTACGAAACTCCTGTCGGCCGGAAAGCGGCCCAGGTGCTGCCCAGGTTGTCAACGGAAGCGATGAGCCGCGGAGAGCAATTGGGACAAGAGGCCAGTCAGAAAGCATTCCAGCACTTGATTGAAGAATTTCCGGACCTCCAGAAAACCATGAATGCGCGCTGAACAGCGGAGCGCTTCACTCCCTTCCCTGAACGCGTCTTGACACGTGCCGCGGCTGAGGGTATACGTACGCCGGATCTACTACTGCTTTTCGTAATTACGGTGATGTATGGGTGGAGCGCATTCCCCTCCTCGCAGAGGAGGGGAATATTACGCAACCATAAATTACGAGGTACTGTATATAGGAGGAGCCTGTGGAACACGTCATTTCCAGCCTGTTGGGACGTTACGAGAGCGGCACGCTCACCCGCCGTGAATTGATTCAGGGCCTGGCCATGCTGACCGTGGCCGGCGGAACGGCATCTGCCGCGGATACCGGCTTCCAGGCATCTACCATCAACCACGTCTCCATCCAAGTCAGCGACACGAAGCGATCCGCGGAGTTTTACATGCGGGCGTTTGGCTTGCCGATGCGCGTAGCGGGCAATCCCAGCGCTATCCGTTTAGGCGTAGGCCCGAGCCATCTCACCCTTCGACAAGAGAAGCCGTCCGGAAACGTGGACCACTTTTGCCTCGGGATTGAAAAGTTCAACCGAGAGTCGGTCATCCGCGACCTGAAGGCGCGAGGTGTTGCTCCAGAGCCCGACGAAAAGGGCCCTCAAGGCTTCCATATAAAAGACCCTGACGGATTCCGCGTTCAATTGGGTGATTCGTCCGAGTTCTAGGGAAGGTTGTCCGTGTGCAAGCCTGAACTTGAGTTCTTCCCGGTGGTCAGCACGAAATGGACTCCGGTTGCCGGAAATGTCCCCGGGCTGTACGAGCGTGTCTTGGCTCTGGATGCTCTGAGCGGGGTTGCGACCCGCATGCTGCGATTCGATCCGGGTACAGACACATCGGCGAACGGTATCGTGATTCATGATTTCTGGGAAGAAGTGTACATTTTGGAAGGCTCAATTTCCGATATCTCGCTTGGAAAGAAATTCACTGCTGGAATGTACGCGTGCCGCCCTCCGGGCATGAAGCACGGGCCCTGGAAAACGGAGGAAGGCTGCACCACTTTTGAAGTTCGCTATATTCTAAAACGGGCTTGAAGGCGATTTTTCAAGTGGTTGCGAGGTGTCCGGCGGCCGTAACACCCAACAGCTGCTGAAAAAGTCGAATTGCGCGACTGTAGGGCGCTCCGCGAAGCGCAAGCGCGATAGCGCGCAGCCTCAAGAAATAAGCGCCCTTACAGCGCATTCGTCGTTTCGGATGAATTTTTCAGCATCCTGCTAAAGCCGCGTGATGCTGGATGTAGTCTTCTTGTCGGAGCGTGCGTCCTCCGACAAGAAAATGCCATCTTCAGCGCTACCTGAACATCGCTATCTCCAGTCCGATGAAGAAGATCGTTTATCCTGAGGTGCAGTTTGGGCGAATATCCGATCGGCGGCTGCGAAGACTTTCGAGACGTTGTTCGATGCGGACTCGGGCAGGAGACTCCGGAAACCGTCGAAGGAATTGCTCCAATTCCAGCTCAACCCCCGCAGCGTTGCCGCAAGCGCAGGTGGATTGCGTCAGCTCATGCAACACGGCGTCAGTTTCCTCGTTCGCGGCGTTGACATAACGATTCGGAAAACGGCGTTGAAATTCCAACCATACCCGATACGCTTCGACGAGAGTCATGCCTCCGAAGCGGGTACAACCGCTGTAATCGGTCTGTTGTTCGATGTAGGTCGGCCAGACAGATTCCGGATAAGTCGCCTTGAGTGCCGCGAAGAACGCTCGATCCGCTTCATCGCCGCTCGCGGCGGCCAGCTTTGTGAAGTAATCCACGTCAGGCTTGATAAAAACGACTTCCTCACGATTGATCAACAAGCCTTGGAGCTGCTGCAGGTTTTTGAATTCCTCATCACCGAGAGACTCCAGTTTTTGTGTTAGCGCTTCACGCAGGGCACGGGCTGCCGAGAATGCCGGTTCGATGGCTAGCCGTGATGCTGCCGATTCAGCCGATTGGATTGCCGATCGGTACCGTTCAACTGCCGCCCGATCCGACGGCGATAATTGTGTCAACAGCAGTACGAGGATTAGATGTCTGATTCCCATCACAGGCCAATTGTACTAGCTGGACTCTCCGGTCTATTCATCCTTCGGTGAACAGAGGAGCGACGAGCCAAGAAACGACAATAGTCAACAACACATAAAGCGGCCAAGGACCGGCTGGAATTTGATACGGCCCGAAATTTTCAGATAGCGGCAGCGGAACCGGATATTGTGTTGCCACCAGGCGCGTCAACGCCGGCCCAATTTCCGGCCACTTCCAGAAGAGCCAGCCGGCCGAGCACACACCGATAATCACCTGCACGAGGGTATGGGCCAGCATCACCGGCGCCAACACGCGCTCTCTTCGGGCTGTTTCTCCGGCGATCTGTGCTCGGAGCCATATGATTTTTCCATCCGGCAATGGCTCTCGGTGTCCTGGGGCCAACAATCGCATCCATCGAGCGACATCGACGGTTTCACGGCAATCGGAACAATCATTCAGATGCTGTGAGTGTGAATCGTTCCAGTTCCCCGTCCGCAGAGCTTCAAGAATAGAGGCTTCCTGCTGACATTCCTTGTAATTCAATACCCTTCCTCCTGCGTCAGGCCTTTTTTCGCAAGGACAGAACTCAGCTTCTTCCTGGCTCGAATCAGCAACACTCGAACGCTGGTCGATTTGACGCCGAGAATTGCCGAGATCTCCCGGTGGTCAAAACCCTCTACGTAGGCAAGCCATAAGAGAGCCTGTTGCTGCGGGTTCAGCTCGTGAAAGCATCGCATCACATCATATCGGGTGTTTGGATTGTGATATCGGACGTGAGATACAAACGCTTTCTCTCTCCAGTTCCGCTCGTGC
>Ga0209376_1004103_pt1 | contig 12810 bp, 10 predicted proteins | sample GraSoiAngelo_134_FD_185891 | JGI IMG/M metagenome (GOLD analysis project Ga0209376, IMG submission 185891) | Grasslands soil microbial communities from the Angelo Coastal Reserve, California, USA - 14_0929_05_30cm (SPAdes) (version 2) | ecosystem: Environmental > Terrestrial > Soil > Grasslands ... | reverse complement strand
GGGGGAGGGCGTAGTACCCGGACTCGCGGCCGTCCTTGTCGGGGAAAATCCCGCGTCGCAACTGTACGTCAAGATGAAAGGGAAAGCCTCCGAGGAAATGGGGATGGCCCACTGGACGATCGAGCTGCCCAGCGACGTGCCCGAGGCGCGTCTCCTCCAGGAAATCGGACGATTGAACAGCGATCCGAAGGTCCACGGGATCCTCGTCCAGCAGCCGTTGCCCGACCAGATCTCGGTGGACAAGGCGGTCTCTGCGGTGAGCCCGCTCAAAGACGTCGACTGCTTCCACCCCGTGAACGTCGGCCTCGTTCTGATCGGTCGTCCGCGGTTCGCGCCCGCAACGCCCTCCGGCGTCATCGAACTCCTCATGCGCAGCGGATACGATCCGAGCGGGCGGGACGTCGTGATCGTGGGCCGGAGCAACATCGTGGGGAAACCGCTCGCCGCGCTCCTAATGCAGAAGGGCCCGAAGGCGAACGCGACGGTGACGGTCGTCCATAGCGGGACCCACGAACTCTCCGCGCACACGAGGCGGGCGGAGATCCTCATCGCGGCGATGGGCTCCCCGCGGTTCATCAAGGCGGACATGGTCAACAAGGGCGCGGTCGTCATCGACGTCGGGATCAATCGGGTTCGGGACGAGAGTGTGAAGAGTGGCTATCGCACGGTCGGCGACGTGGACTTTGATGCCGTGCGTCCGAAGGTGGAGGCGATCTCGCCCGTCCCCGGAGGCGTGGGACCGATGACGATCGCGATGCTTCTTTCGAATACAGTGTATGCGGCGGAGCTCGCCTTGAGAGCCGCCGGCCCCGCCCCGACGTAAGGACTATCCCTCACCACACCGATTCTCCCGCCTCGCAGGTTGGTCCGGTGATTACGGGCGTTCAAGACGTCTACTACGAAGTCCAGGACATGAAACGCGCCATCGCGTTCTACCGAAATGTGCTGAATCTGGCGGTGACGGAGGAGAGCTCCGACTGGAGCGCCATGAACGTGGGAGGTCTCCGCGTCGGGCTCGATTCGACCGACGGCAAGCCGACCCCGAAGCGCGCCATCTTGACGTTCAAGACGACGGACATCCGAGCCGACGTCAAGCGACTGCGAGACAGAGGCGTGAAGTTCGTCGGGGAGATCGGGGACTATCCGTGGGGCAGTGTCGTGACGTTCGAAGATTCCGAAGGGAATTTCCTCAAGCTCATGCAGCCGCCGAAGTGATCCAGATGTTCGATGCGAGTGCGCGAAACTAGAAATCCCGACAGCCGCTTGCTCCGCATCGGATCATGAAGGTCCTAGTGGTCGGGGGCGGGGGCCGCGAGCATGCGATCGTCGAAGCGCTCCATCGAAGCCGGGCGGACCTCTACACGGCCATGTCGAACCAGAACCCGGGCATCCGCCGGCGCTCGAAGGACGTCCTCCTCGGGGACGTGACCGACGTCGAGCGCATCGTCTCGTGGGCCAAGGGGCACGGGATCGAACTCGCGGTGGTCGGACCCGAGGCGCCGCTCGAGAAAGGCGTCACGGACGCGCTCGAGGCCGCCGCGATTCCGACGGTCGGTCCGTCGCGAGAAGCAGCTCAGCTCGAGACGAACAAGGAATTCACCCGCACCCTCATGCGGGAGCATCGGATTCCCGGGGTCCCGCAATTCTGGGCGTTCGACAATCTCGCGGGCTTCGAAGAGTTCGTGAACGATTCGGACTTCGAGTTCGTGATCAAGCCGCTCGGCCTGACGGGCGGCAAAGGCGTTCGCGTCTGGGGCGATCATTTCTCGACCAAAGCGGAAGCCCTCGCCTACGGCCGCGAGATCCTCGAGAAGAACATCGGGGGAACGGCCCGGTTCCTCATCGAGGAAAAACTCGTAGGCGAGGAGTTCTCCCTCCAGGCGTTCTGCGACGGCCGGGTGCTCGTCCCGATGCCGCTGGCCCAGGATCACAAGCGCGCGTACGAGGGGGACAAGGGACCGAACACGGGGGGCATGGGCTCGTACAGCGACGCGGACCACCGGTTGCCCTTCCTCACGAAGGAGGACTTCGATCGCGCCCTCGAGACGATGACGAAGACCGTGGAGGCGATGGCCGCGCGCGGCACCCCGTTCAAAGGCATCCTGTACGGCGGCTTCATGGCGACGAAAGACGGCCCCATGTTGTTGGAGTACAACGTCCGGTTCGCGGATCCGGAATCGATGAACGTCCTGCCGATCCTCGAGACGGACTTCCTCGACGTCTGTTCGCGCCTCACCGCAGGAACCCTTCCGTCGGCCGTCTCGTTCGCCCGCAAGGCCACGGTGTGCAAGTACATCGTCCCGATGGGGTACGGCTCGCATCCGAAGGCGGGGGAGCAGCTCAAGGTCGACGAAGAGAGCATTCGCCGCACCGGGGCGAAGCTCTACTACGCGAGCGTCGACCAGAAAGGCGGACACCTGTACACGACGACCTCTCGGTCCCTCGCGATTGTCGGGATCGCGTCGAATCTCGCGGACGCCGAATCGATCTCCGAGGAGGCTCTTGCGTTCGTCTCGGGGAGCTTCTACGCACGCCGGGACATCGGCAAGCCCGAGGTCATCCAGCGGAAGGTCGAGCGAATGCGGAAGATCCGAGAAGGCCATTGAGTCCGAGCCCGGAGAAACGGCGCCATCTTCACGTGATCGGACAACAACGAAAAGGTAGCGCTCCTCGTGTATCTCCGTAGGTCCTCGTACTTTCCGCGACCCCTCTCGAACAGCGTTAAATACCCCTGCGGCTTCGACCGGCCCAAAGGTGTGATCATGGCAGACCGACCAAAACCCGGAGCGATTGTGCACGTCGAGTTCCACGTCAAGGAACCGAAGAAGGTGGAGAAGTTCTATGAGACCCTGTTCGGTTGGAAATTCCAAGAAGTGCCCGGGATGGACTACTCGCTGTTCCAGGCGCCGAGCGGCCCGGCGGGAGGCATCGGTGGCCTGCAGCCCGGGAACTGGCAACCGGGGGTCATCAACTACATCTTGGTGAACTCGGTCGACGAGCACGTCGAGAAGGTCAAGAAGGCGGGCGGCAAGATCGTCGCGCCGAAGAATGAGGTGCCGGGCCAGGGATGGTTCGCCATCTTTGAGGATCCTTCGGGGACTCGCTTGGCTCTCTGGCAGCAGAATCCCAACGCCCCGCAGATGTAGTCGGCCTGGAGACTAGCCGCCCCGTCCGTGGACTTGAGTTCCGCCGCCAGACGAAACCTTAAGCCGCGCGGGGCACGTCCCATCCTCGTGGAGAAGTTCGACAAGGCGAAGCTTCGACAACAGCTCACGCCACTGCAGTACGACGTCTGCGTCAACAAAGGCACCGAGCGACCCTTCACCGGAGAGTTCTGGAACAACCACGACCCTGGTGTTTACGTTTGCGCCGTGTGTGGGCGAGACCTGTTCGCCTCGGACACGAAGTACGATTCCGGAACGGGCTGGCCGAGTTTCTGGGCACCAGCGCGGAAGGAAAGCGTCGATGAAAAGGAGGATCGCAGCCTGTTCATGCGGCGGACTGAAGTTGAGTGCGCCAACTGCGGGTCCCACTTGGGACATGTCTTCGACGACGGTCCAAAGCCAACGGGTCTCCGATACTGTATCAATTCGGCATCCCTCAAGTTCCGTCGCGGCTGAGCCGGTCTCTCGGCACCGCGTGGCCACCCTACGCTGCAAGGCCCGGGCTAATCCTCAAATAACGGGATGGGCCATCCGCGCGGCGTGAAGAATCTCGATGACGTCATCTCCGAGATCGAGGGCCGGTTGGACGAGAAAGACGAAGTCCGAGAGCTGACGATCAAGTCGTCCCGTACGATCGCCCGACTGAGCGGCAGCGCGATCCAAGCCATGCACCGTGGGCAGGATGTCGGCACGGCGCTCCAGGAGACCCGCGAGGAGATCCTGAAGCTCCGAAGCCTTCTGAAGGACCATCCGGACCTGTATCACACCGGAATTGTCGAGAACGCGATGCAGGAGGCGGGCGAAGCGTTCCTCGTCCACGCGATCTTGGAACAGGATCCCCTCCCCAGTCCGAGAGACCTAGGCCTGACGGACACCGCGTATCTCCTCGGCCTGGGAGATGTCGTCGGGGAGCTCCGCCGATTCGCGCTCGAGCACCTGCGTCGTGGAGATGTGAAGATGGCGTCCGCGTTCCTCGAGAAGATGGAACGAATCTTGGATTCCCTCATGCGCTTCGATTATCCGACGGCTTTGGTCGCCCTAAAGCGCAAGCAGGACGTCGCACGAAGCCTGATCGAGAAGACCCGCGGAGAGGTCGCGGTCGCGTCCCGGAGCCAAGAGCTCGCGGACAAACTCGATGCGGTCCGCGACAAACTCTGAAGCGCACCTGGGATGCGCGCGAAGAGTTGAAAGCTTCGTCAGGAACCACCGAACCAGATCCGAAGAGGTCCCGGAGGTCACGTGGACAATCGGACTAGGAAACGTCCACCGGTTGTCCAATATTCCGTGTTCACCGGAAGCGCAATGCCCCGAGACGGGAAGGAAGGCAAAGTGTACGGACGGGGCTAAATGCGCGTCTCGCGGTCTGCAAAAAGGGTATGGGTCTGACCGTGATTACATGCGACGTGGTATCTTCCGTCTTCGCCAGCCGGGAGTGCGGGCTTTTGCTTGGAGACGCCCGAGAAGTACTCCGAACCCTGGCTGAAGATTCTGTTGATTGCACCGTCACGAGCCCGCCGTACTACAGCGGACGTCGGCACGTCGGCGACACGATCCACGAAATCGGAGGCGAAAAGACCGTGGAGGAATACGTTGAAGCCCTCGCGTCCGTCGGGAGAGAGGTATACCGTGTTACAAAGCCCACGGGGAGCTACTGGCTCAATCTCGATGACAAGTGCGAACGGAAGGAATGGCTGGGAATCCCGTGGCGCGTCGCATTCGCGATGCGAGAAATCGGATGGAAAATCAGAAGCGAGGTGATCTGGCACAAGCCAGAGCATGTCCGTAAGGCGGCCAAGGACCGACTGACTCCTGCCCACGAGCTGTTCTTTCACTTTGTGAAGAGCAAAGACGCATACTACGACATGGATGCGATCAGAAAGCCCTCATCGCCTCCGATTTGGGGGAAGGACGGCGTCGCGAAAACTCCGGGGGGCAGCGTGCCGACGGATGTCTGGACCATTCAAATGGAGGACTCCAACTTTCCTGAGAATCCCTATGCTGCGTTTCCCGAAGCGTTGGTTGAACCGCCCATCCGAGCGACATGCCGGCGAGGCGGAACCGTGCTCGATCCTTTTGTCGGGAGCGGCACGACGGTAGTGGTCGCACTGAGACTCGGGAGGAAAGCCGTCGGGATCGACGCCTCGGCGGATTGCCTAGAGTTCACGAAGAAACGAATTCTGGAGGCCAGCGGGCAGCCGGCAACTCCTCGACAAGCCCCGTTGAGTCATACCGTTAAGGTGAGCCATGGGCGTGTGCGCTGAGTGCGGCGCGGAAACACGGTTCGAATGGGTCCGGCCGGGTGTATGGAAGCGTGAGATTGAGGAGGTGTCACCCTATGACCTCATCTGCCTGCGCTGCTACACGCGCCTTCATTGGTCGTAGGGGCTTAGGCGTGAGCATCCCCGTGCTTGAGCATGTCTTTCCGACCTGCAGGCGACAGTGAAGCCATTTGAGGGAATTGGACTCATTCACTCCGAGGCGAGCGGTATGCGTGGGCTGCCGCTGGCACGTCGACGATGTACGTTATCAGGCTCGATTCCGGGGTCGGAATTCATTTAAAAAGCCGCAGGCATCGAATCGCGCATTCTACCCAGCGAGGCCCCGCCCTCCCGACTGAGGGACCGGCAGCCAGGGGGAACATGACCATGGCGGACACTGAGAAAGTAGCGAGCGGGATTCCCGGACTCGACGATCTGATCGAAGGCGGCTTCTGGCCCAAGTCGACGGTCGTCATCCTGGGCTCGAGCGGGACGGGCAAGTCCACGTTCGCGATCCAATTCCTGATGGAAGGCATCGAGCAAGGCGAGCAGGCGCTGTACGTCACCCTCGAGGAGCCTCCGGAACAGATCATGCGTGAGGCCGACCTCATGGGCTTCGACATGCGCAAGTACTACGAGAAGAGCCTCTTCTTCATCCATCTCAAAGGCCGCAATTTCAAGAAGATGATCGAGGAGCAGCTTCCGCAGCTCGTCAAGGCGCGCGCGGACTACAACATCAAGACGCGCGTCGTGATCGACCCGATGACGCCGGTCATCTGGGCGACCGCGGAGAAGCTCGAGCAACGCGAGTTGATCGGCAAGCTGTTCTATACGCTCAAGGAGCTCGGCGTCGTCCTGTGCACCGTTGAGGAGCATGCGAAGCCCGGCGAGACGATCGGCGAGGACGTGCTCCTGCCGATCTACCTGTCCGACGGCGCGATCCACCTCGAGTACTATCCGATTGGCGGAGCCTTCAACCGGACGGTGAAACTCCTGAAGATGCGCGGCGTGCACCACGGCGAAGGCGTGTACCCGTACCTGTTCGCGCGCGGCGTAGGCATCGTGGTCCGCTCGAGTCCGACGAAGATCCCCGAGGAGCAGAGCCGAAGCCACATCAAAACGTTCGACGAGGCGATCAAGACCGCCGAAGCGATGAAGGCCCCCGCCCGCGTCATCGAGCGGATCAAGCGGATGCAGAAGCACTGGGACTACGACTATTCGCCGGAAGAGGCCCTGCAGATCCTGTTCAGTTCGTACGGCTTGAAGCGGGGCGGATAGATGCCCTACGCGGGCCAGGTCGACAAGACGATGGGGGCCGACACGGTCGGCCACCTGAAGCATCTCTTGGAGACGGAGCTGAAGCGGGCGCGGGAAGAGAACAACCTCGACATCGCGATGTTCTCCGGCGTCGACGGCCGCATCTTCTCGTCCTCGATCCCGAACCAGCTCGATCCCCGCGAGTACCGCCTCCTGAACCTGTTGAAGGGCAACCTGGCCCACATCTGCAGCCAGCTGAGCGGCCAGAACATGATGATGTCCGTCCAACAATTCGAGGCAGGCACGATCATCATCTCCGGGGTCGGGGACCGCGCGTTTCTCGTCTTCCTGACGACGAAGCCGGTCGAGATTACGAAGATGCAAGGCGTCCTCGCGAACGTTCTGAAGACGTCAATCGTCGTCCGCCACCTGTACGAGTCCCGTCCCATCACGCCGGAAATCCTCGCGTCCTACGACGAAGCCGTCGCGGGGGAACTGAAGCGGCTCACGCGCATCCTGTTCGTCGAGAAGTTCGGGGAGACGAAGGAGTTCAAGAAAAACAAGGAGATTGCGCAGTACCTCCAGTCGAAGCTCGGCCCCCTCGTCGGGCCGGGCCCCCTCCAGGAGATCGTCACGATGGCGTACAACGAGGTCGGCACGACCGCGCCGTATATGACGTCGGCGCACTGGGACCGATTCCTGACGATCGTGGTCGATCGGCTGCGGGACCTCGAGGGAGACGCGGTCGCCGCGAAGGCCGAGAAAGAATGGCGAGCCCACCTGAAGCAGGTCCTGAGCTCGTTCGTGTGAGGATCATGCCCGGAGGTCGCTCATGATCGACGTCGCTCTCGCCTCCCTCATCGAGGACATGATCGAGAAGGCCGGGGCCGATGGTGTCGTCGAGTTCTGGCAGCGGGTCGGAGACAACCTCGCGAGCCGGATGGGGAAGGAGGCGTACCTCGGATGGACGTCCTTCAACGTCGCCGTACGCGAAGCCCGGACGGCCTTCAGCATCGAGGGCGAGGTGACGCCGCTCACGGACATGGCGATCACGGACGTCGACGGCGACGTCGTCGGCTACCTGTACGCGATGCGGCAGTGCTGCTACGTCCCGACGATCTTCCGCACACGGTTCGCGGTTGGCCGGATGAGCCCGGCGGACCAGGCCGTGACGGACGAGTACAACGAGAACGTCCACAACATCGCGGTCTGCAACTTCTGCGTGTTCCACGAGCGGTTCCGGGAGGAGATCGCGAAGAACATCTCGGTGGCCGGCAACTCGCTCGCCTGCTTCCTGCTCGCCACGCGCGGCTGGAGCGGGGAGACGAAGATCTCCTCGAAGAACGTGGCCCAGGTGAACATCAACGAGGACCACATGCGCGCCCTCCTGAGAAACTACGAGTGCGTCTACGCCCTCATCATGCGCGGGGCGCGGATCAAGGGAGAGCGCTAATGACGACCGAATCCCGGATTCCGGAGAGCAATCCGTTCGTCGAGATCGCGACGCATCTATTCTTGGAGGATATCGCCACAAAGGTCGGCATCGCGGGGCTGAACAACTACCTCGTGTCCCTGGCGAAGAACCTCGCGGCTTCGATGCCGAAGGAGGAGTATGCGAGCTGGTCGGAGTTCCTCTCCGCCCTGTCGACGGGGCAATCGATCCTCTCGACCTTCGAGGAAGTCCGGCCGATCAATGAGCACTGCATGACCACGTTCCGGTCCCCCTTCGAGCGCGGTTGGCGGGAATATGCGAAGCGCGTCGGGGCGTTCGCGCCCGTCCACCGGGAGGTGGCGCGATACTACAATCACAAGGTCCGCCCGACCGCCGTCACGTCGATGCACGTCGTCCTGCACACGTTCCGGGAAGCGGCGGCGGCCCGCGTCCATGTGGACCGCGACGGCGTCCGCTACGAGCCGGTGGCCTCGGCCTGGGTCGACGGCGAGGTCCAGCTGCCGGAAGGGCCAAACCTCGAGTCGTTGTTGAAGCGCGCCGGCATCTCCCGCACGAAACTCGGGATGCTGATGCGGAACCACTCGGACGTCTGGCTCCTTGAGCCGGCGTGACTAGGCCCGTTTCCTCCGTCGGAGCGCGACGGTCAGGAACATGACGGGAACGAAGACGCCGATCCCGATCAGGACCGTCCAGGCGGTGCTCAGCGGCGCGGTGCCGCGGTAGAAAAGACTCGAGACGACCGTCTCCCCCTTCGCAGGGTCGATGATTCCGTTGCCGTCCAGATCCGCCTCCACGCGGATCTGATGGGTGCCGGGTTGGAGTCCCGAGGGCAAGTAGTTGAATGTCTCCGTGACCTGGGCTCCCGGATTGAGCCGCGCGATCTTCCGGGTGCCGGCCAGCGCGCCGTCGACGTAGAATCGCACCGTCACGTTCACCGCGGCGGTGGTCCCGTCGTTGCGGAACGTGGCGCTCAACACGATCGGCGTGATGATGTTGATCGGCTTCTCCGTGGTCGTATTCTCGTACGTCGAGCCGACCAGGGACGCGATCTGGACGACGAGGGTCACCGTCCCCTCGGCCGGCGGTGCGGTAATGTTCAACGCGAACGTGGTCCGGTTGCCGGTCGTAGTCGTCGGACTTGCGGGGCTCGGTAGGCCGCCTCCATTGAGGTGCCACCGGACCGTGTACGTGACCGCCCCGCTGGGCCCGCCGTTGATCGTGAGGTTGTACGCGCTCACCTGACTCGGAGCCAAGGCGTTCGGCCCCGTGATCGTCCCGAAGATGGGACCCTGGGCTGCCGAGGGCGAGAGGACGAGGGCGCAAACCGCGGCGAGGATCGCCAGGGCCAGCGGCACGGATCTCCGCGTCGTTTCATCGCCTCCGCCGTGCGAGGAGGAGCCCGACCCCGACGGCCGCGATCGCCCCGACGACGACCGCGATGAGCGGCAGGTTCAGCGGCGCCGACGGCGTGATGTCCGGCCCGCTCACCGTCGCGCCGGGAGAAGCGAGGACCGGGAGCTGGAGGGTGAACGTCTTCGACGCCGAAACGGACATGGAGTCCTGGGCCGTGACCACGAGGGCGACGGACGCCCCGCTTGGACCACCGGTCGACTGGGCCCGCAGGCCCACGTTGACCGTGCTCGCGGCCTCCACCGTCAGGTTCGCGAGGGTCGCGCCGACGGGAGACCCTCCGCTCGGGATGAGACTCACCGACCATCCGAACGCCGTGAGGTCATCGGGGTTCGTGATCGCCAACGTGACCGTCTCGCGCGCGTTGCCGGAGTTCGTCACGAGGAGCGTGTAGTTCAGGAATCGCCCGTCGAAGACGGGCGCCGCGGTGTCGAGGCCGAGGCTCAGGCCGCGCACGCGCAGGATGTCCACCTGGACGTCGACGCTCCCGAGGTTCGTGCCGTCCGTCGCCGAGGTCGCGACGATCTTGATTGTGCCGTGGTCGACGAGCGCGCTCGCCGGGCTCTGGATCGTGACCTGGACCGAGGCGCTGCTCGCCGCGTTCCCGAAGCTCAGGGAGACGGAGCCGGGAGCGAACGTGAACTGCCAATCTCCCGGTTGTCCCGCGAAGGCGAGATTCTCGGCGACGTTTCCTGTGTTGCGCACGACGATCGAGTACGACACGGAGTCGCCGGCCACGATCGTCCGGCGCTGGGACGAATCCCACGCCAGCGTGGCGGACCGGCTGACGACCTTGGTGAGCGCCACGTTCGCCGTCGTGTCGGCGCTGACGACGACGGATATCGCCGCGCGATAGACGACCGGAAGGCCGTTCTCCGTCGCCGACGTTGAAGCCGAGATCGTATACACGCCCGCGGGCACGAGCACTTGGAACGCCCCGCTCGCGTCGGAAGTCGTGTCGAGTTCCGGTACGGACGTGATCGTGACGGGGATCGACACCGGTGCACCCGAGGGATTCCGGACGGTGCCGGACAAGAGGAATCCTTGCGCCAGAGGCAGGTCCCGCGCGAACGACGCCGCGTGAGGCACCGTGATGCGCGCGAGGAAGACGGAGCTCCCGAACGACCGCGTCACATAGACGTCGTAGGTTCCCGGCGCCAAGGGAACCGCGTACGAACCGCTCGAGTCCGAGGTCGTCTGCGCCGAGATCGCGCCGCCCCCGCGACCGGTGAGCGTGATGATAGCGGAGATCCCCGTGCCGGCGAGGGTCGCAGCGCCCGAGACCGTCGTGTTGTCGAAGGTCCGCGTGACCGCGAGGTCCAGGCTCAACGACGTCTGACCCGGCGTGACGGTCGCGGTGCCGGCGAAGGAATATCGATAGAAACGGGACACGCCGCCTTCCGTGGCGTTGTTCGTCCCAATCAGCGTGACGGTGTAGTTCCCCGGGACGAGGAACGCGGTGTACGCGCCGAAGTCATCGGTCGACACGGACACCGAACCGCCCTCGTTGCGGACGAACGACACAGGCATGGGTCCGGCGACCGGGACGCCGTCGACGAGGGCCCTCCCGGAGACGGTGGTTGCCTTCGTGAGCGGGAAGCTGAGGTTCGTCGCGGATGGAATCGCCGCCATCGACATGAACGCGTACTCGTCCGCGCCGATCATCCCGCTCCCGGTGGCCGCGTACGACCCGGGGATCAGGTAGACCTCGAATCCGGTCGCCGTGGCGTTCACCGCACGGCGGTCCGGACCGTCGAACGTGAGGGCCGCGGCCCGGGCCGTCCCGTTCAGCGTCACGTTCCCGCTGACGAGGTTCCGCACGACGATATTGATGTCGTACGGCAGCGTGCCTTCGCCGACCGCCGCGACGATCCGGTCCGTGCCTTGGTTCTGGTACCGCGTGGCCCGCGTCGACGAGACGTTCTCGTCCACGACGAGCGCGTACGTCCCCGGGACGAGGCCGAAGCCGTAGCCGCCGTTCGAATCCGTCTGGGTCGCGCTGCCGACGGCGCCGTTCCCGAGGGGAACCGCGGTGACAGTCACCGGATGGCTGAGGACCGCCGATCCGTTCACGAGGACGCTCCCCTGGACCTGCACGGGGATGGGCGTAAGGGCGATCGGCATCAGCGTACGGAGTTGGATCGGGGACGAGGATCCGATCGGTCGGTCGGCAAAGCCGGCCGCCGTCACGAGTCCGGCGTACGTCCGGTTGGCGAACAGCGGGATCCGGAACTCGCCGGTCCCGTTCGTCGTGAAGACGATGTGCGCTCCGGCGTCGTCCGTCAGGCTGATGCGAGCCCCGGCGATCGCCTCGCCAGCGTTGACCCCGCTGTTCCGGTTCACGTCGCGGTAGACGGTCCATCCGACCGTTTCCGACGTCGCGACGAGGGCGATGTTGAGGCGAATCGTCCCCGTCAGCGTGACGCTCGCGAAGGACGCGCCCGCCTGGTTGAACGCCTCGGCGTCGTACGTCCCGACCGGAAGGAAGGTGAAGTATCCTCCGGCCGTGTCGGTCTGGAGCCACACCTGGCCGGCCGCGTTCGCGAGGACCACTGTCGCTCCCGGATTCCGGACCGCCGGGTTCGCGTCGCTCACCGTCCCGCTCAGCCGGACGCCTTGCACGAACATCGCGTCGAACGACGTCGTGCTCCCACGGACCACGACGACGCGGCCCAACGTCGCGTACAAGAGGTTCGAGCCGTAGAAGCGTCCGCTGACGAACCACTCTCCCGCCGGGAGTCGGATCGAGTACCGCGCGTTCGCATCGGACGTCGCCTGGCGGATCGTCCGCGGCTCCGATGCGGACTGGAAGCTCAGGGTCGCGAACGGCTGCGCCGTGCCGAACAACATCGTCTCGCCGGAGACGGTCCCCACGGGGAGGAGCGTCACGTTCAGCGACTGGTCCGCATTCGCGGCCCGGATGCGTGTCGGGGTCGACGCGAAGTCTCCGGCCGTCGCGGTCAGCGTGTAGTTCCCGGCGAGGAGCGGGCGCACGAGGAACGAGCCGTCCGCCGCCGAGGTGACAGGAATGGCCGTGGAGTTCGTCTCATCGAGGAATTCCATCTGAGCCGACGGCGCGACGCCGCCCAGACTCGAGACCGTGAAACCGCGGACCGCCGTATACGGCACGGCGATTCCCTGGGTCGCGTCGGTCTGCGTGATCGTCAGGGTCGCCGCTGACATCGTGCGTCCGTTCAACCCGATTGACACGCGATACGAGCCTTCGGGCAGACCCTCGATGGCGTAGGTCCCGTCGTTCGCCGACGTC
>Ga0209376_1004094_pt1 | contig 12822 bp, 14 predicted proteins | sample GraSoiAngelo_134_FD_185891 | JGI IMG/M metagenome (GOLD analysis project Ga0209376, IMG submission 185891) | Grasslands soil microbial communities from the Angelo Coastal Reserve, California, USA - 14_0929_05_30cm (SPAdes) (version 2) | ecosystem: Environmental > Terrestrial > Soil > Grasslands ... | reverse complement strand
GCTCCACCTGCACCATCGCCTTCAGTCGTTCGGTCTCAACCCTCGCCAGACGTGCTACGTGTTCTACGCCGCGAGCGCCCTGCTCGGCGCGCTCGGGTTGACGCTTTTCGGGCACGGGCGGATCCTGGCGGTCGTCGTGGTGGCTGCCGCGGTGCTGACGTCGACGGTCGCGGCCGATCTTCTTCAGCACGCTGGCTGGCGCATCCCGGCGCGATGGCTGCGCCGCCTGCTGGCCGAACCTCCGCCGGCGCGTTAAGGCCGGCATCTTCCCGGCTCCATTTGCCGGCGGCAGTACCCGATAGAATTCGGAGGGGCATGGCGCCCACTCCGAGCACAGGCCCGACAGGCTCTGACATGGCGGGAATCGGGATCTATTTCGCCGCCGCCGTCCTCGTGCCTCTGCTGGGTGGTGCCGCCCTCGACAGGGTGCTCAACACGGCGCCCGTGTTTGTCCTCGTCGGGCTGGTCGTGGGTCTCGTGGCGGGCGGAGCAGCCGTCTGGTTGAAGGTGAGGGAGCTCTCGAAGTGACGTCGAGTGGTGTGCTGCGGCAGACGGTGCTGGCCTGCTTGATTCTCTCAGTGGCGGTCGCGGTGATCGCGTCAGCGAGCGGTCACCTGGACCTCGGTCTTGGCATGGCGGCGGGCCTCATGCTCGGCTCGGTCAATGGTTACTTCATCCAGGGACTTCTGAACCGCGGAGCTCCCTTCATGGCGGCGAGCCTGCTGCGCATCCTGTTTTTCAGCTCGCTGGTGTTGATAGCGGCGCTGACGATGCGAGGGTCGGCCTGGACGGTGGCCCTCGGGATCGGGCTGGCGCAGCTGGTCATGGTCGCCGCCGGTGTGCGCTCCGGGCTCCGGCGTTGATCCTTTCCGACTCCTCGGTCGGCACCCATCCAACCGTCGACCTCGGCTGCGGGCCGCTCTGCACCTTCAATTACGACAGCGTCGTCTCGAGCTTGCTCGCGGTCGTGGTCACCATCGCGGTTGGGTTCTGGATTCGCTCCAAGCTGAAAAGTGGCGAGCCGGGACGCGTCCAGGCGGTGTTCGAGTGGGGTTATGACCAGTTGAGATCGCTGATCAGAACCAACGTTTCGGACGACGCCTTGTTCGTCATCCCGCTCGCGCTCACGCTTTTTCTATACATCCTGGTCGCCAACTGGATCGAGCTTCTGCCTCTGGCAATCTTCCCCATCCTGCACGGCGCCAACGCCGACCTCAACCAGACGCTGGCCATGGCGCTTGTCGTCATCGCCGTGGTCCAGTGGTACAGCATCCGGGTTCTCGGCTGGCGCGGATACCTACTCCGCTTCACCAAGCCGTTCGAGCTGCCGGTGTGGGGCCGCGCGCTGTACACCCCCCTCAACATCCTCGAGGAGCTGGTCAAGCCCGTGACGCTTTCGCTCCGGCTGTTCGGAAATATCTTTGCCGGGGCGGTCATGATTGGTTTGCTTGCGGGCTTCGGCACTTTCGCCCTGCCCCTGGTGGGCGTGGCAGGCGGGACCGTGATCGGCGCCATCCTGTTGTCGGTTTGGAAAGCTTTCGACGTCATCTTCATCGGTTTCATACAGGCGTTCATCTTCATGCTGCTCACGGTCATCTACTTCGGCATGGCCCGCGAAGGCCTCGAGCACGAACATCACTAGGAGGGTTACATGACTGATCACGGACTTGTTCTCGCCGGCGCACTCGTTGGCTTCGGACTCGCGATCGGCCTGGGCGCGGTCGGTGCGGCCTTCGGCGACGGCCTGGCCGGCAACGCGTTCATCAGCGGAGTCGCTCGCCAGCCGGAAGCTCAAGGTCGCATGATCCCCTGGTTGTTCACGATCGTCGGCCTGGTTGAGGCGATGTACTTCATCAACCTCGCCTTTGGTTTCGTCTTCCTCTCCAACGTCCCCGCAGCCAAGTAGTCGAAATGACCTTCCTCGCGAGCACAGGTACAGCCGGGGTCATCGAGATCAATGGGACGGTGATCGTCGAGCTGCTCACATTCCTGCTGATGCTTGCCGTGCTTGCCCGCTTTGTATACCCGGAGGTTGTCAAAGTCGCCGAGGCGCGGCAGCGCGCAGTCGCGGAGCAGCTGCGTCTGGCGGAGCAGGCCAAAGCCGACGCCGAGGCGCGTCTCAAGCAAGCCCAGGCCCAACTGGAGGACGCGCGGAAGACGGCGCAACAGGTGATCGACGCGGCCAACAGGTCGGGCGAGCAAGCGCGACAGGATCTCAAGCAAAGGGCAGAGGAGGAGGCGCGGCGGATCGCCGAGTCAGCCCGCAAGGAGATCGAGGTCGAGCGTGAGCGCGCGCTCCAGTCGGCGCGAGAGGAATTGGCAAGCCTGGTGGTCGTGGCCACCGAGAAGGTCATCGGCGGCACGCTTGACGATCGCAAGCACCGAGAGCTGATCGAGCGAGCCATCGAGGAGGTCGCGAGTGGCGACGGCAGCCGCAGGCAGGGTGGCTCGTGACGGCACCAAGAGATTGGGGGCCGAAGATCCGGTGACGGGCACGAGCCGCGCTGCCCGACGGTACGCGAGGGCCGTGTTCGAGCTGGCCCAGCAGGATGGTCAGCTCGAAGAATGGGCCCGGCGCCTGACCAAGGTCCGCGAGCTGTTCGCCGACCCGGCGGTGGCGGCCGTGCTCAGCAATCCGACGATCGCGACCGAGCGGCGCGATGCGCTCGTTGCAACGGCGCCTCATCTGTTCGATGACGAGGCCACCAACCTTGCCAGGCTGCTCATCGAATCCGGACGCGTCGACGAAGCGGCCGCGATCGAGGACGAGTTTCAGCGTCTGGCCGACGAGGCGGCCGGTCGGGTCCGAGCAACCGTGACCACGGCGATCGAGCTCGAGCGTGCCGACCGCGACCGCGTCGAACGGGAGTTGTCGAAACGTCTGAACAAAGAGGTCAGGCTGAGCGTCGTCGTCGATCCGCGCATCATCGGCGGGCTGAAGCTTCAGTACGGAGACCGGGTCGTCGACGCGAGTGTGGCCACCAGGTTGGAGCAGCTGCGCCGCCGCTTGGCGGCTACGTAGGCGCGGGGCGCTCAATAGGAGAAGACGAGTGGGAATCAGCACCAAAGAGATCTCGGAAGTCATCAAAGAGCGGCTCAAGGACTTTGATGCAAGCCTCGTGTCGGCCGATGTAGGTCGAATCGTCGCCGTGGGCGACGGCATCGCCCAGATCTACGGCCTGCAGAACGCGATGGCGGGCGAGCTGCTCGAATTTCCGAACGAGGTCTACGGGCTGGCCCTGAACCTCGAAGAAGACCAGGTGCGGTCAGTCATCCTCGGCGACTTCGGCCACCTGCACGAAGGCGACGAGGTCAAGACCACCGGTCGCCTGCTCGAGGTCCCGGTCGGCGACGAGCTGCTCGGCCGCATCGTCAACCCACTCGGTATTCCGCTCGACGACAAGGGGCCGATCAAGACCAGCAAGACGCTCCCCGTGGAGCGGATCGCTCCGGGCGTCATCACACGCAAGCGAGTCGACAGCCCGGTGCAGACGGGTATCAAGGCGATCGACGCCATGATCCCGATCGGCCGCGGCCAGCGCGAGCTGATCATCGGCGACCGCTTCACAGGCAAGACGACGATCCTCCTCGACACGATCATCAACCAGAAGGGCAAGGACCTCTTCTGCATCTACGTTGCGATCGGCCAGAATGCGGCCTCGATCGCTCGCGTCGCGGCTACGTTGGAAGAGAACGGGGCGATGGACTACACCATCATCGTCGCGGCGGCCGCGTCCGACCCGGCTTCCCTCCAGTACATCGCGCCGTACGCGGGCTGCGCGATGGGCGAGTACTTCCTGGAGAAGGGCCAGGAGGCGCTGTGCTGCTACGACGACCTGACCAAGCAGGCGTGGGCGTACCGCGAGCTTTCGTTGACGCTGCGCCGCCCGCCCGGCCGTGAGGCTTACCCGGGCGACGTCTTCTACCTGCACTCCCGTCTGCTCGAGCGGGCGGCAAAGATGAGCCAGGCGCGCGGCGGCGGCTCGCTGACGGCCCTGCCGGTGATCGAGACACAGGCCAACGACGTCTCGGCTTTCATCCCGACCAACGTCATCTCCATCACCGATGGTCAGATCTATCTGCAGGCCGACCTGTTCAACGCTGGGCAGCGGCCCGCCCTCAACGTCGGCATCTCGGTCTCACGCGTCGGCGGGGATGCGCAGACGAAGGCGATGCGCCAGGTGGCCGGCAAGCTCCGCCTCGACCTTGCGCAGTACCGTGAGCTGGCGGCCTTCGCGCAGTTCGCCTCAGACCTCGACACGCAGACGCGGAACCAGCTCGAGCGCGGAGCGCGCCTGACTGAGCTGCTCAAACAGGACAAGTACCAACCGGTGCCTCTGGCGGCCCAGGTGGCTGTGCTTTACGCCGGCACCCAGGGGCACGCGGACAAGGTCCCGGTTGCCCGTATTCGCGAGTGGGAGGCCGGCTTCGTCCGCTTCTTGAAAGGCGAGAGGCAGGGCATCCTCGAAGAGATCGAGAAGCAGAAGGCCCTGGACGACAACCTCTTTGCCCGGCTCAACGCAGCGATCTCAACCTTCAACCACCAGTTCGGCGTCGAGGGTTACCAGGACCAGGCCGACCCGGGCGGCCGGGCCGAGGCCAAGGCACCTGAAGCCAAGGAGCCGGAAGCCAAGGAGCCGGAAGCCAAGGAGCCTGAGGCCAAGAAATCACCGGCCAAGAAACCACAGACCAAGAAAGCGAACTAGATGCCGGCATTCAGGGACATCGTCCGCCGCATCGACTCGATCAAGAACACGCAGAAGATCACCAAGGCGATGCAGGTGGTGGCCGCAACTCGTCTCCGCCGCGCGCAGGCGGCGGTGCAGGCAACGCGGCCCTACGCCGACAAGATGGTCGAGGTCCTGCAGACTGTGAGCGAGCGGGCGACGGAGTACAAGCACCCATTCCTCATCCGGCGCGAGGGCAAACGGGCGGTGATGATCCTGGTCACGACGGACAAAGGACTCGCGGGCGCGATCAACGTCAACAACATTCGGACCGCGACCCGCTACATGAGCCAGAATTTCCCGGAGCAGCAGCGCTACGTCACGCTCGGACGCAAGGGACGCGATTTCCTGCTTCGTTACCGCCGCGACGTGATCGCAGAGGTGAGCAACCTGCCCGACCGGCCGAGCCAGGGACAAGTCCTGCCCGCCGTCACCGTCGCCCTCGAGGAATACGCCAAGGGCAACGTCGATGCCGTGCTGCTCTGCTACGCGAAGTGGATCTCTACCATCAGGCAGGAACCGACGGTTCGCGTGCTCATACCCGCGGAGATCCCGGCGCGCGAGCGAGATCAAGGGCAGTCAGCCGGTCCGCGCGCGGATTACATCTACGAGCCAGACCCCGAGTCGGTGCTCGATGGCCTTTTGCCCCGATACGTCGAGACGCAGGTCTTCCAGGCGGTGCTCGAGAACAAGGCCAGCGAGTACTCGGCCAAGATGATCGCGATGCAGAACGCAACCACCGCGGCCGGCGATCTCATCGACTCGCTGACCCTGTACGCGAACAAGGTCCGGCAGGCCGGAATCACCACCGAGTTGATGGAAATCGTCAGTGGGGCCGCCGCGCAGGAAGGCTCGAGCTGAGGGAGGAGATCTAGATGGCAACGACGAAGCCGAAGTCCAAAGCCCAAACCCACGGCCAAACCCACGGCCAAACCCACAGTAAGGCGGGACGCCAGGGCCACATCAGCGAGGTCATCGGGGCGGTGGTGGACGTCGAGTTTGAGCCCGGATACCAGCCGGAGCTGTTCGAAGCGCTGGAGGTCACAACTCAAGACGGCCGAACGGTCATCCTCGAGGTCGAATCCGACCGGGGCGACAACACGGTCCGCTGCATTGCGATGGATTCGACCGATGGCTTTCGCCGCGGTGATCCCGTCAGCGCCACGGGCGCGTCGATTTCGGTGCCGGTCGGAGTCGAGACGCTGGGCCGCTTGTTCAACGTCGTCGGCAAAGCCATCGACGACGAGCCGGCGCCGGAAGGGACCACGCGCTGGCCGATCCACCGTCCGGCTCCGCCCGTATCTGAGCAGCAAGCCAAGGTCGAGATCCTCGAGACCGGGATCAAGGTCATCGACCTGATCTGCACGTTTGCCAAAGGCTCGAAGATCGGACTGTTCGGAGGCGCCGGCACGGGCAAGACGGTCATCGTGCAGGAGCTCATCCGCAACATCGCCTATCAGCACAAGGGCCGCTCGGTGTTCGCGGGAGTGGGGGAGCGGACGCGAGAGGGCAACGACATGTACGTCGAGATGCAGGACGCGGGCGTGCTGCCGCAGACCGCGCTCGTTTTCGGTCAGATGAACGAACCTCCCGGTGCGCGTGCGCGTGTTGGGCTGACAGGTTTGACGATGGCCGAATACTTTCGCGATGAAGAGGGGGCGGACGTGCTGCTCTTCGTCGACAACATCTTTCGCTACCTCCTTGCGGGCTCAGAGGTGTCCGCGCTCCTGGGGCGCATGCCGTCCGCCGTCGGCTACCAGCCCACGCTCGCCTCGGAGATGGGCGAGCTGCAAGAAAGGATCACGTCGACTCGTAAAGGCTCGATCACGTCGGTGCAGGCCGTTTACGTGCCGGCCGATGACTACACCGACCCTGCCATCCAGACTGTGTTCGCCCACCTCGGAGCGACGCTGCGCCTGGAGCGGTCGCTGGTCGAGATCGGAATCTATCCGGCGGTCGACCCGCTCGGATCTTCGAGCCGATTCGTGGAGCCGGCGATCGTCGGACAGGACCACTACGACGCAGCTCAGGGCGTGAAGAAGATCATGCAGCGCTACAAGGACCTGCAGGACATCATCGCCATCCTCGGCATGGAGGAGCTGTCAGAAGACGACAAGGAGGCGGTGTCGCGGGCACGCAAGGTGCAGCGCTTTCTATCGCAGCCTTTCAGCGTCGCCCAGCGGTTCACCGGTCGAGAAGGCAAGTACGTATCCAGGAACGAGACCGTGCGCGGCTTCAAGGAGATCCTCGAAGGCAAGCACGACGATTTGCCTGAGCAGGCCTTCTACATGGTGGGCACGATCGACGAGGCTCGCGCCCAGGCCGAGGAGATGAAGAAAAAATGATCGCCCCCACCCGGCGGCGCACCGTGTGCGGCGCCGATCTCCCCGCGCCGTGGGGAGGCCAGGGATGAAGTTCCCGCTGCGCGTGGTCAGCGTCGAGCGGAGCCTGTTCGAAGGCGACGTCGAGTTCATCATCGCCACGGGCGCCGAGGGAGAGCTCGGCGTGCTCGCGCGTCACGCGCCGCTCATGACCATCCTCAAACCAGGCCCCCTGCGAATTCAGGAGACCTATGGCGGGCCCGAGGAGACGCTGTTCGTGGGCGGGGGCTTTCTCGAGGTGCTGCCCGAACGCGTGACGGTGCTCGCCGATGTGGCGGAGCACGCCGGGGAGATCTCGGTGGACGCCGCCGAGGAGGCGCGCCGCCGTGCCCAGGAGAGGCTTGCCGGCACTCTGACAGCGGCAGAGGAGACCGAGTTCCAGAACGCGCTCGCCATGGCGGAAGCCAGGCTGCGCCTGGCGCGGGCGCGGCGCGGCTAGAGGGCTGGGCACCCTGTGCCGGAGACGACACAGGGCGCCTGAGCTAGGTTTAGCCCTTCCATGAAGGGAAGCTTGCGTGGGCGCGAGCGTGCGCTTCGGATCAGCGGCGGCGCGGAGCTGGCCGGCGAGATCTGCGTGAGCGGTTCCAAGAACGCAGCCCTGCCCGAGATGGTCGCCTCGCTGTTGACCACGGAGCGGGTCACTCTCCGGAACGTGCCGCGCGTGACCGACACCGTGGTGATGGCGGAGATCCTGACGCTGCTGGGGGGGCACGCCAGGGGTGACGGCACCGTTGTCATCGAGGCCGGGGCTGCGAGCAAAAGCGATGTCCCCGACCAGCTTGGACGTCGGATGCGGGCGACGATCGTTCTGCTCGGTGCGCTGCTGGCGCGCTTTGGGCACGCCCGCGTGCCTCGACCGGGCGGCGATGACATAGGCGCGCGCCGCTTCGAGCAGCACCTTCGCGGCCTGCGCCAGATGGGCGCCCACATCATCGAGACAAAGGACGAGATCGTCGCCAGCGTCGACCGGCTGCGCGGCGACAGGGTCGTGTTCGACCTCCCAACCGTCACCGGGACCGAGAACATCCTGCTGGCCGCGGTGAAGGCTGAGGGCCGTACCGAGATCTTCAACGCCGCGCGCGAGCCCCACGTCCAGGACCTGTGCCGGCTGCTCACCAAGATGGGCGCGCGCATCGAGGGCATCGGCAGCGAGCGATTGATCGTGGACGGGACGGAAGAGCTGCGCGGCGCCGAGCACACGGTGGTCCCGGACTACCTCGAGGCAGGGACCTACGCGATCGCGGTCGCGGCGGCGGGCGGCGAGCTGCGCATCGATTGCAGCCCACCGGAAGACCTCCAGGTGCTGCTCCTCAAGCTGGAGCAGGCCGGCGCATACGTGGAGGTGGGTGAGGGTTGGTTCCGCGTGGGTCGGCAGCCGCGCACCCCGCTGAAACCGATTGACATGTCGACGTGGACCTTTCCCGGTTTCCCAACCGACCTGCAGGCGCAGTACATGGCGCTGATGACGCAGGCCGAAGGCGAGAGCGTGATCTCCGAGTACGTGCACGAGAATCGCTTCCAGCACGTGCGCGAGCTGGCCAAGATGGGCGCCGGGATCACGGTGGAGGGAAGGCTGCATGCGATCGTGCACGGCCCCTGCCGGCTGCACGGCACCGAGGTGGCGATCCCCGACATCCGCTCAGGTGCCGCGCTCGTGATCGCGGCGCTCTGCGCCGAAGGCAAGAGCCTGCTGCACAACGCATGGCACGTCGAGCGCGGTTACGAGGACATGGTCGGCAAGCTCGCCTCTGTTGGAGCGCGCATCAAGAGCATCGACGTGGATCCGCAGCCACTGGCCGCTGATCACACCTACGAATAGTGTCGATTCTTTCGCGGAAGATCGGCATCGACGTCGGCACGTCGACCGTGCTCATCTACGTCAAGGGCGAAGGCATCGTGATCAACGAGCCGTCGATGGTCGCGGTGAATCGCGATGGAACTCGTGTCCTCGCGGTTGGGCGCCAGGCCTTCGAGATGATGAAGCGTGCGCCGGAGTCGATCCACGTCGTCAGGCCGATGCGTGAGGGTGTGATCGCGGATTTCGTGGTGACCGAGGCCATGCTGCATCACCTGATCGGCAAGGTTCAGGGCCGGCAGCGCCTGTTCAAGCCCGAGATCATGGTCTGCGTCCCGTCCGGGGTCACGTCAGTCGAGCGCCGCGCGGTCACCGAGGCGGCCATCTCCGCCGGCGCGCGGCAGGCGTGGCTCATCGACGAGCCGCTGGCGGCCGCGATCGGCGCCGGCCTTGCGATCGCCGAACCGCGAGGCAACGCGATCTGCGATATCGGCGGCGGCACGACCGCGATCGCGGTCATCTCCCTGTCGGGGATGGTCGTCGCGCATTCGATTCGCGTCGGCGGCAACCGCATCGATGACGCGATCGCGATGTATATGAAGCGCGAGCACAACCTCCTCATCGGTGAGCGCACCGCGGAAGAGGTCAAGCTTGCGGTCGGGTCGGCGGTCTCGATGAAACAGCCTCTGCTGACCGAGGTGCGCGGTCGCGACCTGGTCACGGGACTTCCCCGAAACGTGGAGGTCTCGTCAAACGAGATCGTGGAGGCGATCGATGAGCCCCTGCGCTTGATCGCCGGAGCGGTGCGGGACGTGCTCGAGGAAACACCGCCTGAGCTCGCGGCGGACATCTTCGACCGGGGCATCGTGCTCACCGGCGGCGGAGCTCAGCTCCAGGGCATCGAGCAGTATCTCTCGATGCATACGGGCATTCCGGCGGTCGTCGCCGACGAGCCGCAGACCTCGGTCGTGCGGGGTACGGGTCTGGCGCTGGAAACCTTTGAGGTGCTCAGGCGGAATCAGGCTCACCTCCGCTAATGGGGACTCGGAGCTCCCCTCCGGAGGCTTCGCCTCCGACCTCCCCACGGGGTGGGGAGGTGACTTTTTGACCGGGCTGCGCGTGGTGGTCGACGGGTCCGGCCTCGAGCGGTCCCGGGCTGGAGTCGGCGTCTACACGACCCAGATCCTGCATGCGATGGCCGTCGACCGGCCCGACTGCCGCCTCACCGTCTTCGGACCGCCCGGCGGGTTCGTCCACGTTCCCGACGCGACGTACCGCCTGCTGCCACAGACGCGCCTGGTTGGCCGGCACCTTCAGTGGCCGGCGGAGCTTCGCCGCCTCGACCCCAGCGTGTACTTCGGTCCCGCCGGGGCCCTCCCGTTGGGCAAGCTCGGCTGTCCCACGGTGATCACCGTGCACGACCTCGCCATCTACCGAAACCCCCGCTGGTTTCCCCCTCGCCAGCCTCTCAGCACCCGCTTGGTCGTGCCCCGATCAGTGCTGCGGGCCGATGTCGTGATCGCGGTCTCGGAAAACACGGCACGCGACATCGTCGAGATTTTCGGCATCGACCGCGGGCGAATCCAGGTGGTCGCGCACGGCGTCTCGCCGCAGCTGCAGCCGATGAGCGCGGAAGAGCGAGCCGACGCCCGGGCCCGGCTCAGGCTGCCGGAGCGGTTCATCCTGTTCGTCGGCACCGTCGAGCCGCGCAAGAACCTGGAAACTCTGCTCGACGCGTGGGCCATGATGCGGGACCGCCCCGATCTAGTCGTGGTCGGTTCATGGGGTTGGTTGTATGAACCGATCCGCGCGAAGATGGCGCGCCTTGGTCCGCACCTGCATCATCTCGACTCGGTCGACCCTGACGAGCTGCCGGCGATCTATAACCTGGCCCGCATCCTCGCCCATCCAGCCTGGTATGAGGGGTTCGGCTTACCGCCGCTCGAGGCGATGGCGTGCGGCACGCCGGTGGTCGTTTCCGATCGGTCGAGCTTGCCCGAGCTCGTCGACGGCGCGGCGATGATCGTCCCGGCCGATCAGCCGGACGCGTGGCGCGAAGCGCTCGAGCGGGTGATGGCGGACACGCAGCTGGCGGCCGACCTTCGCCACCGCGGAATCCTGCGTGCGGCTGAGTTCAACTGGGCGCGGGCGGCCACGCTGACCTGGCGTGCCATCGACGACGCGATCAGCTCGAGAGCAGCTCCCTGATCACGGCCGCGATCGCGGCCGCCGTCTTGTCCCACGTGAACCTGGCCGCGCGCGCGCGGGCGGCGCGGGCCATCTTGGTGCGCAGAGTCTGGTCACCCAATGCAGCCTCGAGCACGCTCGCCAGCTGGTCCGGTGCTGCGGACTGGTGAAAATACAGCGCTCCTTCGCCTCCAACTTCGGGCAGGGACGACGACTTGGCGGCCACGACCACCTTGCCCCGAGCCATCGCCTCCAGGACCGGGAGCCCAAATCCTTCGTAGAGGCTCGGCACCACGACCGCCGCCGCCCGCCTGTAGAGGAGCTCGAGCATCGGCTGGTCGACCATGCCGAGAACCCGGCAGTGCGCGGAGTTGCGCAGTCTCTCCGACAGGTCGGCGTCACGCTCGGGACCGGCGATCACCAGCGTGACGCCGTCGAGCCGCTCCACCGCGGCGAGGGCGGCCGACTGGTTCTTGCGTGGCTCGACGCGTCCCACTTGAAGCACGAAGCTCCCGTTCAAGCCGAGCTCGGTCAGCCGTGACAGGGGCGCCGGTGGAACCGCAGGCGCGCTGATCCCCAGCGGCACGACTCGGATGCGCTCCGGCGCCACCCCGTACATGTCGACGAGATCGTGCTTTGTGGATTCGGAGATGGCGATCAACAGGCGGGAGCGCGAGACGGCCCAGCGCGTGCTGAGCCGGAGGTATGCGCGATCGGCGACCTGGTAGGCGTCGGGGTGGCGCTCGAACGCGAGGTCGTGGACCACGGCCAGGACCTTGCCCGGCCACGCAAACGGGATGACATGGGCGGGCACGAAAAGTAGGTCCGGTCGCTCGCTCGCCAGATGGAGGGGCAGGCGCAGCTGAGACCAAAGGCGGCGGAACGGCAGCACGACGACGTCCACGCCGAGGTGCGCACGGGGCCTCGAGGCGAAAAAGCGCCACCGGAGCTCGGGCGCCGCGGCGGGGAGCCGCGCCGCCACCTCCCGCGTGAAGACCTCGGTGCCTGTGACGACCGCTCGCGTCGCGGGATTGACGTCAACGGCGACCGTTGCCGGCTTTGTCCCGGATGCCACCACCGGAACGACCTTAAGCTAACGGCCGTGAGGCATGTCGCCAGCGGCGTCGGAGTCGCGGTGGCGCTGCTCCTGGCCGGCGCATACGTGCTTCAGGCGGATGATTCGCCTCTATTGGCGGCAATCCCTCCGGCCCCGGCCGGCCAGCAAATCGCGGCCCCAACGCTCGGCGGGGCCGACACCGGCGGCCGCGAATATTTCATCAAGAGGCGCGACATGGTCCCGGTCGGCGCGCCGGTGATCCGCGTGCCCATCCTGATGTACCACTACATCCGCACGCCTCCGTCGACGCGCACGGACCCGTTGGGATTCAGGCTCTCGGTCGCGCCGGCGGTGTTCGAAGCTCAGATGGATTGGCTCCATGCCAACGGATACCATCCGGTCAACCTCAACCAGGTACGCGCCTACTTCGGCGGCGCCCAGGCCCTGCCATCGCGTCCCGTCGTCATCACCCTCGACGACGGCTACCAGGATCTCTACACGACGGCGTTCCCGATCCTCGAGGCTCACGGGTTCACAGCGGTCGCTTACATTGTCTCGGGCTTCGTCGGTCGGTCCGGGTATGTCAGCCGCGACGAGCTGCTCGCGATGGACCGCGCCGGGATTGAGATCGGATCGCACACGGTTGACCACGCCGACCTAGCCCGCACATCACCT
>Ga0209376_1004090_pt1 | contig 12824 bp, 9 predicted proteins | sample GraSoiAngelo_134_FD_185891 | JGI IMG/M metagenome (GOLD analysis project Ga0209376, IMG submission 185891) | Grasslands soil microbial communities from the Angelo Coastal Reserve, California, USA - 14_0929_05_30cm (SPAdes) (version 2) | ecosystem: Environmental > Terrestrial > Soil > Grasslands ... | reverse complement strand
CTCGCCGCCGTCATGGTAATGCTCCCAGGGATTTTCCCCGTCTAGAATAATCGGGATCAGGAGGTGGTCGCCCGGGGCCTGGTGCGCAATCCCGTGGATTCGTCGAACGAAATCCTCGATGGCTGCGTCTGCTGTGTTCTTGGAATAGACGAAGCCCACCGCGTCGGAAATCTTCCGGTCGCGAAAGAAGACCGCAAGCCGGTCCCCTGGGATGCCGACCGCGTATGGCTGATACAGGGCCGCCTCACGATGCCAGCCGTTCAGTGAATGAGCGAGCACGTCCTCGTCAGTGGCCATCCAGCGAAAGCCGGCGCGCCTCAAGATCGGGACCATCTCGGGACACACCGAGCCCTCGGACGGCCAGAGTCCCAGGGGAGGCGTGCCAAACAGCTCCGTGTGGAGCGCCACGGCCTTCTGAATCTGCGCCTCCGCGTCCGCGGGGGCCTGCAACCGTTGCGGGAGGGGCGTCTCAGGGCGAGGGCGCCGGGCGATGTCGGTGTCGATCAGCAGCGGCAGGATGGGATGGTAAAAGGGGCTGGTGGTCAGTTCGATCTGGCCGGCCTCAGCCAGCCGTCGGTAGCAGGGGATGATCTCGGTGATCGCCTGGTGTTGGAGGGCGAGCACCTCCCGCTTTTCCTCTTCGGTAAACCCGCGATCCTTGACGCGCAGCGCCTTCAGTCGCGGATAGCGGGCGACCATTCCGTATCCGAACCAGGCCAGGTTGTGCCAGATTTGTAGATCGAGCAATTCCTGAGTCGTGAACAGCCTGGCCAGACGTTCGAGGTCCTCCCCGTTCACGTCGGCGCCACGCTTGACCAGCAGTTCATGGTAGCGAGGATACGGCCGCACCATGGTGCTCCAGTTGGCGGCAAAGAAATGTCGCAAGAGGAAGGCCCGCTCGGCCGGGGTGAGACCGGCCGCCGGCCGCTTCGTGTGTTCCAGGAAGAGATCCTGCACCGACCCCGAGGCCAGTTCCTTGAGCTGGATCAAGAGGGAAGGGGTCAGGTTGAACGTGACTCTGACGGTCGGGAAACGTTCTGCGAGCCACGCCATGTCGAAATAGGCTTTGGTCGCATGCAGCCGGACCCAGGGCAGGCTGGCGGATCCCGCCACCGGGTCGGTGTAATACGGCTGGTGCATATGCCAGAGAAAGCAGATCCGGACGGTTTTCATGACGGCTCCGTGGTTCGTGTCGGCCCAAGTATCTCACAGGGTCGGGGAGGTTTCAACACAGTCGGCTTCAGTGACAAGCAGTTGAGGCATGGGTATAATGCGCGTCTATGGCTGCCATTGATCCGTCGTCGCCCAAGCGGGCATTGGCTCCCCCGGCTCGCGCGTTGGTCGCTGAGACGGTGCACACCAAACTTCCATTCTTGGCCGAGCTGCTTGCCCTCGCGCCTCTTGCCGGCGATGCCTCGAACCGCCGGTACTTTCGGTTGGAGCTGGCCGGGGGTCCTCCGCGTTCGTTGATTCTGATGCAACTGGCGGAGCCCGAGGCCTTCAAGCAATCCGAAGAGGCGGTCAGCGGAACGGCGGTCCCCGTGACGGAACTCCCCTACATCAATGTGCTCAACCATCTGGCCAAGGCTGATGTGGCCGTGCCGACGTTGTATTACTACGATCAGGCGGCGGGGCTCTTGTACCTGGAGGATTTCGGCGATCTGCTGCTGGTGCAGGCCTGTCGGGATGCGGCCGGGTCCGAGATTGGACAGCTCTACCGTGAAGCCATCGAGACGCTGGTGCGGCTTCAGTCCAAGGCCACCGTCCCTGCGAACCCTGCCTGCCTCGCCTTCCATCGTAGATTTGACGTGCCGCTGCTGATGTGGGAGTTCGATCATTTTCTTGAATATGGCGTGGTATCCCGTCACGGCAAACCGATGTGCGCGGATGACGAACGGCCGGTGCGGGCTGAGTTCCAGAAGATCGCCGAACTGCTGGCGGCCCAGCCACGGGTTTTCACCCACCGTGATTACCACTCCCGCAATCTGATGGTGCGCGAAGCCCGAACGAATGCCCTGCGGCTGGGTGTGCTGGACTTTCAGGATGCCTTGCTCGGTCCCGCCACCTACGACCTGGCGTCGCTCCTGCGTGATGCGTATATCGAATTGCAGGAGCCCGTGATCGACGAGCTGCTGGAGTACTATGTGGAGCTGATGGCCCAGCACGGCGTGGCGTTCGCGGACCGCCCGGCGTTTCGGCGACTGTTCGACCTCACCAGCATTCAGCGGAACCTGAAGGCGGCCGGCCGCTTCGTGTACATCGATCGGGTCAAGAAGAACCCGAAATTCCTGGCTGACATCCCGCGGACGCTCGGATACGTTCGCCGGAACCTGGCGAAGTATACTGAACTCGCCACGCTCCGGAAACACCTTGCGCCGTATGTGCCTGAATTGGAATAAACCAGTTGTGTCGGTTAGATCCGTTGGGTCAGTTGGGTCCGTAACGGACGAAACCGACTAAACGGACCTAACGGAAAAACGCTACGCTATGAAGGCCATGATTCTCGCAGCGGGGCTCGGCACGCGCCTGCGGCCGCTCTCCAACTCCGTTCCCAAGCCGCTCCTGCCGGTCGCCGGCAGGCCCCTGATCGTGTGGAATCTGCTCCTGCTTCGGCGGTATGGCATCACCGAAGTGATCATCAACCTCCACCACCTCGGCGATCTGATCGAAAAGGAATTGGGGGATGGCTCACGGTTCGGGATGCGCCTCGCCTATTCTCGCGAGTCGGTCATCTTGGGGACCGGCGGTGGTATCAAGCAGGCGGAGGGCTTCTTCGGCGGCGCGCCATTCATGGTCCTGAATGGGGATACGCTGCTGGAGCTGGACCTCGGAGAGGTGGTTGGGTTCCATACCAAGCGCGGGGCCCTGGCCACGCTCGTCGTCCGGGATGACCCAGAGGTGGAGCGGTGGGGAGTCATCGAGGTGGATGAACAGCAACACGTCATCTCCATCACTGGGCGCGGCCGGGCTGAGGCCGACCCGACGGTGAGACCCAAGCGGCAGATGTTCGCGGGCGTGCATGTCATGGACTCACGGTTGCTGAAGCCCGTGCCGCTGGAACAGAAGTCGTCGATTATTGATGCGTATGTGCAGGCGATCGAGCGTGGCGACCGCGTCCTCGGCTACCGCATGGAGGGCTACTGGTCAGACGTGGGAACCCCCGAATCCTATGCGCGGGTGCGGCGGGATGTCGACGCGGGGCTCATCAACCTGGCCGGGCGGGAGACAGTCTCGGAGGCGAGGTGAATGGTCGTGTGCTCTCCCGAGATCAGAGTTTCATCGGAGCGTGAGCCCGTTGAGCCTCTTTATGGACTGCCATCAGATGGGTCCTGCGAAGCGACATGAATGAGAATTGATCTTCGGTCGGCACGTGAGGCCCCTGCCGTTTGTTCCCGTATGCCTTGAAAAACCGTTCCACCGTCCCGAGCGCCTCCTCCCTGCGTCCGGTCCGTTCAAACAGGTCGGTCATCCGGATATAAGCGGGCACGACCAAGGCAAGGTCCCGGTCTGTTTGGGCCTTGTCCACCACGAAGGTGTAGTGCGCGATGGCCACCTCCGGTTTGACCTCTTCGGTGCGCATCGCTTCCAAGATCGCGAGCGAGACTTGGTCTTCATTGGCCGCGGTTGGCCGAGCCTGGGCCCCCTCCACCAGCTTGATCATCTCCTGTTTTGACAACTGGATCCGTCCGGAGTTCTTGTGCATCTCCGCTTGAACGCGCGCGGCCTCTGGCCAGGCCCCGTAGAGCCCCACCATCAGGCAGCGGCAGCCGGCAGGATTGGCGCATGTTTTGTCCATCGGCCTGAACTTCTGAGCCGCGACCACGTGGGGGAGAAACCCCATGCCATTGGCTTCCCGGCACACGGGACAGGCGAGTGAGTCATCCGGCGTCACGTGGATAAACAGCCGGATTCTCGAGCGATTGAAGACGTCCACGGCTTGGACACGGCCGGCTCGAACTTGGATGGCATAGAGTTGCCACACGAAGAGCAAGGCCAGAATGGCGACTAAGTAGGGGACAACCTCGGGGATCGTGATCGTCGGTATGTCCACGGCGGACCCCTCAAATATCCTGCGCCCTACTTATCATGACTTGTTGATAAATCAAAGCGAGAAGGCGATTTCCGGCATTGTTATAATAGCCGCGGTTCCGGGGCCCGTTTGAGGTTTTCCCACGCTGGAGAGAACTTGTCGTTGGGCATGCGCTATCGGTGGGTGGTTCTTGCCGGGTGTGTCCTGGCCTACGCCACCTCACATCTCACTCGTTGGAGCTATACGGGGTTTGCCGTCTACATCAGCGCCGACCTTCACCTCGACAAAGCGGCGCTCGGTCTGCTGGGGGCCGCCTTTTTCTATCCCTATGCGCTGGCCCAGGTCCCCTGGGGCCGTCTCACCGACCGGGTCGGGGGCCGGTATGTCATTTCGTTGGGAGTGGTGGGAGTCGCCGCCCTGCTCGGACTCTTTGCCACGGCGCGGACGCTTGGCGAGGCGGTCGGCTGGCGGGTGGGAATCGGAGTGCTCGCCGCCTGTGGCTTCGTGCCGATTGCGGGCTTGCTGGCCCGCTGGTTCGAACCCCCAGAACGGGGGGTGGCGAACGGAGTCTATTACGGCCTGGGTGGGGGATTGGGAGAGGGCGCAGCCTTTCTGCTCCTTCCGGTCATCGGGATTTACTTTTTGAATCGATCGGATCTGGCGACGCCGGACTGGCGGGGCGCGATGATCGTGATGGCGGTGTGCATCGGTGCCATTGGAATCCTCTGCTGCCTGCTGTTGCGGTCGGCACCGGAAGCTGGCCTCCGGCTCGCCGCCTCAGACCCTGGGCCTCAAGCGAGTGGGGTAGACCGGAGGGATATGCTCAGTGACCCAATCCTCTGGCTGCTGGGTCTGTATTTTGCCGCCGGGATCGTCGCCCTCCGTTTGATCCCTGGCTGGCTAACGATTTATGCAGCAGACCTCTATCGGTTGCAGTGGGGGTATGGGCAGGAAGCTGCCCTGACGGCCGGGGGGCTGATCGGGGGCCTCTACGTCCTCGGGCATGTGGCCGGGAGCCCGATCGTCGGTCGACTCTCCGATCGGCTCCTGAAACACGGCGTGAACCGGGTGGCCGTCGCGGCCATCGGGCTGGTCGTGAGCATGCTCGGCTTCGGCCTTTTGGCCGGTCCGATCCCGTCTCCCTGGGCGCTCGGGGGGCTGGCCCTGGTGATCGGGGGAGCCCTGCACGCGTTTCCATTGATCAATGCCGCAGCCGCCGAACGGTGGGGCGTCCGGCGCGCGGGAGAATCGCTCGGCTGGATTAACATGGTGGGCCAATTGGCCGGTGCCGTGTCGCTCTCACTCAGCGGCTATGTCGGGATGAGCTTCGCCTCCCGATCCGGTGATCCGCTGGCCGAATATGCCGGGATCTGGTACCTGGGCGCGGCGAGTTGTGCGGTCGGGGCTCTGGCCGGCTGGGTGGCCCACCGCCGGATGCAGGCCCGGCCTCCGTGCTGAGGACTGCTGCTGCCGGTGGCCTGGGGCTAGTTCCCTGCCCTTCCATTCATCGGCGGCCTGAACCACTTCAAACGCAGCGCGTTGCCCACGACGCTCACGGACGAGAGACCCATCGCGGCCGCGGCCCAGATCGGGTTCAGGTAGCCCAAGGCCGCCGCCGGAATCAGCAGGATGTTATAGATGAACGCCGCAAACAGATTCTGCTTGATGTTGCGCGTCGTGGCGCGCGAGAGGGCGATGGCCGTCACGACGTCCCGGAGGTCACCCCGCATGAGCGTAATGTCGGCGGTCTCCATCGCCACGTCGGTCCCGGTCCCGATCGCGATCCCGATATCGGCCTGAGCCAGGGCCGGCGCGTCGTTGATCCCATCCCCCACCATCGCCACGATCTTTCCTTCCTTCTGGAGCCGCCTGATCTCGCGCGCTTTCTGACCGGGTAGGACTTCCGCCACCACGCGATCGATCCTCAGCTGATCGGCGATCGCGCGCGCCGCGCGCCGATTATCCCCGGTCAACATGATCACGTCGAGGCCCAGCCGGTGCAAGGAGTTTACCGCCTCGCGCGCGTGCTCCTTGAGCAGGTCGGTGACGGCGAGGAGGCCGACGATCTGGCCCGAAGGATACTGCCCCGAAGGGTGTTCATGGTCGCCGGGCGTCTCGTTCCCTCGCACCGCCACATACATCGGCGTGAGGCCGGCCGCCGCAAGTTGGTCGGCGGTCTTTTCGGCCTCCGGCTCCAGCGCAATCCCCTCGGCTTCCATCAGGCGAAGGTTGCCGAGGTACACGCATTGGTCCCCGACCCGTGCGCGGATGCCGTGCCCGGGGACGGCGTCGAACTCCTCGGCATCTTCCACCTTCAACCCCTGGAGGTGCGCGTAGCGCACGATGGCCGCCCCGACCGGATGCTCCGAACCCTGCTCGGCGGACGCCGCGATCGCCATGACCTGCTTCGCGGTCCAGCCCTCCGCGAGCTGCACGACCGCCGCGACGGACGGCAGGCCTCGTGTCAGGGTCCCGGTCTTGTCCAGGACGACCGTGGTCAGCCGGTACGCGCGCTCCAAGGCGTCCCCGCCCCGGATCAAAATCCCATGCTCCGCCCCTTTGCCGATGCCGACCATGATGGACGTGGGCGTCGCCAGCCCCAGCGCGCAGGGGCACGCGACGATCAGGACCGCCACAAAATTGATGAGCGCATGCGTCAGGGCCGGAGGTGGTCCAAGGACCAGCCAGAGCCCGAATGTCACTCCCGCAATCCCGATCACCGACGGGACGAAATAGGCCGCGATCCGGTCGGCAAGCTTGGCCAGCGGAGGTTTAGCCGCCTGTGCCTCCTCCACGAGGCGGAGGATGTGGGCCAGCGCCGTGTCTCGCCCGACCTTGGTGGCTTCGATCCGCAGGCTGCCGGTTTGATTCAGCGTCGCGCCGATCACCACATCCCCGGGCTGCTTGTCCACTGGCAGGCTTTCGCCCGTGATCATGGATTCGTCCACGGCCGAAGTGCCGTGTCGCACGATCCCGTCCACCGGCGCCTTCTCCCCCGGTCGCACCATGACCAGATCGCCGACTTGCACCTCTTCGATCGGGATGTCTCGCTCGTGACCGTCCCGGATGACCCGCGCCTGCTTGGCCTGAAGCCCCGCCAGCTTCCGGATTGCCTCTGAGGCTCGCCCCCTCGCCTGCGCCTCCAACACGCGTCCGAACAGAATGAGGGTGATGATCGCCGCCGAGGTGTCGAAATAGACGGCCGGAGGCTGGCCGCGGACCGTGAAGAGTGCCGGAACCAGCGTGACGATCACGCTATACAGATAGGCTGCCGACGTCCCCACCGTGATCAGGGTGTTCATATCCGTGGACCCGTGACGGGCCACCGCGACCGCCCCTTTGTAAAACTGCCAGCCCGCCCAAAATTGAACGGGCGTGGTCAGCAGGAGTTGGAGCCAGAGAGACACAGGGCGCGGCACGTGGAGCCCCAGATGATCGGACATGCCCAGCACCATCACCGGTACGGTCAGCGCGGCGGCGACCGAGAACCGCATCAGAAGGGTTTGATAGGCAACCTGCTTCCGCTCATCCTTCCATGCGGGGGTCTCCGTGTCTGGCGCGGCCGGTCCGGCTGCCATGGTCGGAGCAACCGGCGTGTACCCCAGCGAGCGAATCGTGTCATGGAGGGCGGCCGGGCCCGTGACCCGTGGCAGATACTCGACCGTCGCCTGCTCGGTGGCCAGGTTAACCGAGGCTCGGATGACGCCCTCAACGGCCTGTAACCCCTGCTCGATCCTGGCCACGCATGAGGCGCAGGACATGCCTTCGATCGGGATCGTGAGGCACTCGGCCTTCGTGGGAGACGCCTGCGCCAGACGGGCTGGGAGGGCCGGCGCGATCCTGGTGGGCGCGGACGATGGCGGCAGAAACGTGACTGGGTGCGCGGGCTGGAAGCTCCTGGCGGTCATGCCGCGCGGACCGTTCCGAAGGACCGCATCCGGATCGGCTTGGAAGGTCCGCTTGCAGCCCGGCGCGCAGAAGTAGTAGGTCCGACCGCGGTGTTTCAGGGTTGCGGCGGGCCTGGCTTCATCGACTGTCATGCCGCAGACGGGGTCAATCGCCATCGCTCGTTCCCTCCCACAGATATGGGGGCTAGAGATGCGCCTCGCGTTCCCTCTTGCCGCTTACGCGCTCCATCCTACCAGGTGTCGGGCCCTGAACATCAACTCGCCGGGGGCTCGGCCGCGATGTTCTTCTGCCGGATGAGCCGTGCCAGATAGGTCCGCTGGAGTTTCAGGCGCTCGGCGGCCTTGGTCTGGCTTCCGTTCGCGTTCCGCAGCGCCCGTAGGATGATGGTGCGACTGTGGTGCTCCATCGACTCATGGTAAGGCAGGTCGTGGTCACCGGCCGTGTGGCCCTCATCCGATGCGGGACGAGCGTCCGGTGGAAAGAGCGCGAACTGGTCCGGGCCGATCAATTCATGCGGGCTGAGCACCACCGCGCGGGCGATCGTGTTGTCCAACTCGCGAATGTTCCCGGGCCAGGCATAGCGACTCAAGGCCGCGATCGCCTCGGCTGTCAACCGCATGTGCGGTTTCTTGGCGTCCTGCGCGTGCCGTTTGAGGAAAAATTCGGCCAGCTGCGGGATGTCCTCCGGTCGTTCCCGGAGCGGTGGCAGGGTGAGGTTGACCACGTTGAGGCGGAAGTACAGGTCCTCACGGAAGCTCCCGGCCTTGACGGCCTGCTTCAAGTCTTTGTTGGTGGCGGCGATGATGCGGATGTTGACTCGGACCAGGCGGGCCCCTCCGACCCGATTGAACTCGTGGTCTTGCAGGATGCGCAGCAGCTTAGCCTGCAGGCCCGGCGGCATGTCCCCGATTTCATCGAGAAAAATGGTGCCACCATCCGCCATCTCGACCTTGCCTTTTTGCAGGCGATCGGCGCCGGTATAGGCGCCCTTCTCGTGCCCGAACAGTTCGTTCTCCAGCAGCGTGTCGGTCAGCGCCACGCAGTTGATGACCACAAACGGCATGGCGCACCGCGGGCTCCATTGGTGGATCGAACGCGCGAAGAGCTCCTTGCCGGTTCCGCTCTCCCCCAGCAAGAGCACGCTGGCGTCGGAGTTGGCGGCCCGTTTCGCGAGCTCGACCACTGATTTCGTTCTCGGACTTGCGCCGATGATGTCGGCATACCGCGTCTCCACCTCGATCCGGAGACATTCCACCTGTCGTTTGAGAGATTCCTGCTCCAACGCTTTTCGGATCACGATCGAGAGGTGGTCGACCTCGAAGGGTTTGGTCAGAAAATCGCAGGCCCCCTCCTTCATCGCCTCGACCGCCTTCGCGATGGTGCCGTGCGCGGTCATCACGATGACCGGCACCTCCTGCCCGTTCGCCCCGGCTTGCCGGTTCTGCGCGAGCCGTTTCAGCACCTCGAGCCCCGACAGCCTGGGCATTTCGAGGTCCAGCAGCATCACGGCGGGGGTCTCACGCTCCAGCATCTTCAGCGCGCGGAGCCCATCGCTCGCCTCCACCGTATCGTACCCCAGCGCCTCCAGCCGATCGCGGAGCACGGTCACAATGTCCGGCTGATCGTCAACGATGAGAATCTTGGCCTTCATCGCTCGCTCCAAGCAAATAGCGAGTAGCTAGCAGCTATTAGCTGTTCGCTATTCGCTCAATCCTCAAACACGTTCATGACCAATCCGGTGAGCGGTTTGGGATAGAAATAGGTGGACTTGTGCGGCATCCGCTCGCCGGATGCCGCGACCGCCAGAACCTCACTGACCTTGGTGGGATTCAGGAGCAGCGCCGCGTCGGCGCCTCCTCGGCGGACAAGGTCCAACGCCTCGTTCTCGTCCTGGGTGTACTGGATCGCTTCTTCGTCGGACTCTGATGGGCACAGCTTGCGCAGGACCTGGTGCTGGAGAATCGAGACGTCCAGCCGTTCCCGAACGGAGGTGCTGGTCGCATCGCGGTGGCTCGGTCGTAGCGCGAGGAGCAGATACGCGTGGACCCCTCGCAGCGCAAGGCCGAAGACCGGGCCGCTCTGCCCCCGCGCCCGAAGGGTCTGGAGAAACCGCCGGCGCGTCTCCGGCTCGGTGTGGTCCTGAACGGGTATCTCCTCGAACTCAAATGCCTCGCGGAGCAGGTCCTTGATCCCACTGACCGCAGGCACCGGGGTTCTCAGCACCCGGTGGGTGGGGAGCACGGTGAGACCGGGGTCGTCGAGGCTTGCACAGAGCATCAGCACGACGTCGGAGGGCTGAAGGTCGCCGGACGCCGGGCGCCCGGCCTGTTGGCGCCGGGAGCGCCGGTAGGTGAGAGCGGTCTCGTAGCGGTGGTGTCCGTCTGCAATGAACAGCGGTGTGCCCTCCATCACCTGTGCGATCTCGCGGAGAATCGCGCGGTCCGTGACGGCCCAGAGGCGTTGGCGGAATCCGGAGTCGTCGAGAAAATCGACTCGCGGTTGGTCGGTGTTCACTGATTTCTCCAGTAGCTGGGTGACTCTCCCATCCGGATCCGAGAAGATGGAAAAGATCGGGCTGAAATTGGCCCGACAGTTCTCGAGCAACTTCAGCCGATCGGCCTTGGCCGCTGACCGGGTGCCCTCATGCGGAAAGATGCGGCCGGTCCCGAACTCTTCCAGCTCGACGGTGGCCAGGAATCCCTTCAGGACACGGCTCGCTTCGCCAGCATCGCCGGGAGACACTCGAAACTCTATCGTGTGCAGGTAGATTGCCGGTTCGGGATCGCGCCGCAGGATGCCGGTTGCCAGCCAGTCGCGCAACGATGACGCGGCGCGGGTGTACCGGTTCTGCGACGGTCCGTCGCCCGGGTGATCCATCCCGAGTTCCAGCCGGATGACGTTGTTCGGATGGCGGGCGTGCAGCGCCCGCTGCAACTCCCCGTCGATCACGTCATAAGGAGGCGCCACGACCCGGGCCATGTCGTTGACCAGGACCGGGTTGTAGAGCACGCCTCTGAACGGAATCACGTTGGCCATCGGCACTCCCGTGAATCGTTAACGATCATCGATACCTGGTGACTTCAAAGCGGAGGATCTCCACCGGCTCTTCAGGACTGAGGGCGGCTTTGTCCCGCGCAGCGGCCAGCTGTTCCGCCACCGAGTTGATCCCCTCGATGTCCGGCAGGAGGACGCCTCGGCGTTCTCCCGATCGGACAATAATGCCGTACCGCTGGTGGTCCAGAGCGGTGAGGTCAGGCACCGGCTCAGATGGCCCCAAGACGTCTACGCAAATATCCAGACCTTCCAACTCAACAATCTGTAGCTGGGGAAAGCGGGGGTCGCGCACGGCTGCTCCGATCGCGTTGTGAATGACCTCAAGCGCGACGGTCGGGTGCACCGGCTCAGTGGTGCCAATGCATCCGCGCAGCCGGCCCTCACACTTGAGACAGACGAACGCGCCCGCGGGCATCCGCGCCTCCGGCATCTCGTCGAACAGGAAATCCGGGGGCTCGATGACGCGCTGGTGGGAGAGAAACGTCCTGATCGCCTCGGCCGCCAGCCCGACCAGCGGGTGCGCCGCTGCGGGCAGGCGCGGTCGCGACCCTCGCTCCCACGGCCGCCTTGACACGGTGTCCCAGAAATCCCGGAGTCGAGACCGCAGCATCATACGGACCTTTGGTCGCGCAAGCGAACAGAGGCGACCGGGCGAATGTTGAACCGTTGAGCAGTGGAGTTGCGAGCCTTCTTCTAGCGATCGCGGTTCACCATGTAGTCCGCGACCACCGCCAACGCCCGCTTCGGCGAGGAGTCCTCGAACAGGGCCAGGTCCACATTCGCCGCGACCACCAGCTCATGCGCGCGCTCCATGGCGTACATGATGGAGCCGTATTCCTGCATGAGAGAGATGATCCGATGGAGGTCCGCCTCCGTCAACGTCCGGGTCTCCATCCGATCCTTGATCATCTGCTTGTCGGCGTCAGGGCACTGCTGCAGCAAGTGGAGCAGCGGAAGCGTGGCCTTGCCCTGTCGGAGATCCTGTCCCAGCGACTTCCCCAACCGGTCTCCGTTCGCGGCATAATCGAGCGTGTCGTCGGCGAGCTGGAAGGCCACGCCGAGATGCTGGCCGAATCGGAACAAGGTCGCCTGCTGGTCGGCGGACGCGTTTCCAATGATCGCGCCGATACGGCACGACGCCGCGATCAGGCTTGCCGTCTTGTACTCCACGATCCGCCGGTATTCGAACTCGGTGATCTGCGGGTTGCCGTTGTAATAGAGTTGCAGCACCTCGCCTTCGGCCATCTTCCGGCAGGCTTCGGAGAGGACTTCATTGATCGCCTGGTTCCGGAACCCGACGATCTGGCAGATGGCCTTGGAATAGAGGTAGTCACCCACCAGGATGCTGACCTGGTTGCCCCACACCTTGCGGGCGGTCTGCCGGCCTCGGCGCAGGTCCGCATCATCCACCACGTCGTCGTGCAGGAGCGTGGCGGTATGGATGTACTCGACCAGGCTGCCCAGGATGAGATGATCTTTCGCGCTGTAGCCGCAGAGTCGCGCGCAGAGCAGGAGAAGAAGGGGACGGATGCGCTTGCCCCCGCCGCTCAGAATGTGAGCCGCGACCGTATTGACGAGGGTCACCGAGGAATCGAGGTTCTTGCGGACCTGGTCCTCGACCCCCTCCAGTTCGTCTCGGTAGGCGTCCCACACGTCCGCCATCGTGTGGATGGTCGAGGTTGCGGGCCCGTTTTGCATGCGGGGGATACTAGGGGAGGGGCCACTCTTTGTCAAGCTTGGGACGGGGCGTCCGGTACCGCTCACGGATTTCCCCACCTCGGATTTCGGGAATGGTCCAGGGTTCGGTTGCGGGGTTCTCCCAATTCCTCTT